>Ga0105248_10000166_pt1 | contig 77193 bp, 71 predicted proteins | sample KBSS34metaG_FD_81524 | JGI IMG/M metagenome (GOLD analysis project Ga0105248, IMG submission 81524) | Switchgrass rhizosphere microbial communities from Kellogg Biological Station, Michigan, USA - KBS S3-4 metaG | ecosystem: Host-associated > Plants > Roots > Rhizosphere > Soil | place... | reverse complement strand
TTCCGACGACTCGTTACTCGATGGGAATATCACATCGAAAACTTCCTAGGATTCGTCCAACTCGCCTGTCTCCAAATGATGCTCAGACATTTATGAGACTGCCTCTAGTCCTCTCGTCGCCAGATCGGTTGAATCTGGCTCAACCGAGGCGCGGCCTGCATCATCAAGCGTGGAAGAAGGATTCGGTGATTTCATCGATGAGGCTCCAGGTAGATTTTCGAACGTCGGAGCTCTATCTGAGTTGTTCAATTCACCATATACATTGGCCACTTCTTGTCGAGCATGGCTCCGCCAAATGACAGCTCCGAAAAGAGCGACTATGACCACGAGTCCCAGGACCCAGGACGATACTGTCCCTTCTCGTGGATAGCCAGGAGAGGCAAACTCCAATTTCCATTCTCCTAAAAACACCCATACCAAGATGCCGACGCCCAGCAGGCCAGATGCGATCAGGGACCCAACTGAGTGTGACGAAACGAATTCAAGAAACGCCTGTCCAGCGAAAATGAGCGCAAGGATTCCAGGCGTCACCAGTAGAAGAAGTCCGCCCAATATTTTCCGGGGCACCCAGGTAATGCCCTCAACGAAGGAAAGCAGCCTGTCATTCACGAATGCAGTGTCGAGGTGGTTCTTCTCGCTCGTTGCCCTACCTTCCCAGTAGCGCCATAACGCCATAAAAACGCCTATCAGAAAGACGGCTATGGTGGCGAGAATCAATAGCACGACAAAAATGATGGTGGTAGATCGCCATACAGTCCTCAGCAGGACAATCGTAACTCGCCAGAATAGGGGTCCGAGAGCCGTCGAATGTTTAGTTTCGGACTGAACTTCGATCACAGATTTCGGGACCGATGAAGAAGGGCCCAATTCAGCTGCGTCAGGAGTGGGCCTGACATAGAACAAGAAACTGCGCCGATAAAGGTTTGGCATGTCGGCGACGCAGCCACAGCAGGCGGGCAGCGAGGTGAAACTCTTGTTGTTCTCGGAGAAGCTCACCAGCAACGCGCCCTTGGCTAACTCCAGTGCCCTTGCTACAGAGGACCTCATGCGCTTTTCGGTGCCCCCACGGAATTCTATTCGATCGACGAGAACTTCGAGGGTGTGACTATCTTGGGTTTTCGGTGAGATAGGCTGCGAAAAGTCCCACCACTCACCCTTAATTCTGATCCTGAATCCCTGCCTTTCTAGGTTGTCAAGAATATCGTTAAGTTTGTCATACCGGCTGCAAACAATGGGCGCATAAATGATGACCCATTGACCAGTGCCGAGTTTCAGAATGTTATCGACGATTTGGTTGAGAGTCTGACGCTCGATTTCACAGCCACAGGTTGGGCAATCGGTCACCTGGCCCGAGGGGTCAATCCCTTCACCGCTGGAGCAAGATTGGTCATTATCATCTTCTAAACACTCGTCGTCTGAAAACTCTCGCTCTCGATCCTGGTGAGAAGAAATGTGCGAATATGCTTGATTGATTTTCTGTAGATGGTCGCCTGCCTTGCGACGAAGCCTTTCATCCGCACCAAACCTGTCGGGGTGCCAGACCTTAACGAGGTCTCGGTACGCAGTCCTGATTTCTTCTCTCGTTGCATCATCATCGATGCCAAGGACTAGGCAACCGTCTTCGCATTCCTCGCAATCCATGGGTTTCTGGGCCTCCTTCTGTTGTGCTTGACGATTGACCCGATCCTTCGAACTGACCGCAGGGAATCCCGTGCGGGCTCAGGTGCCTGCATTCGTGCCCTTTGCAGAAGCGCAAAAGATTCCGAGCGTCAAAAAGATTTTTCACGACGCTTCGGAAAGTGAGGCTAAATCCATGTATGCAGGGATTATCAAATTGAGATTATCGCGATGCTGGGGAATGGCAACAGATATTTGCGTCCGTCTGGGTCGGAAGATCAGGGAACTGAGGAGATCCCGTGGCTGGAGGCAAATTGATTTAGCCGAGCATTCCGGTATCAGCAAGAACCATATCTCGGAATTGGAGCGCGGGCAAAGAGAAGTAGGGCTTAAGAATCTTGAAGCAGTCGCTGAGGCACTTGATCTGAGACCTTCTGAATTGCTTCGGGTATCGGGATTGTGACTCAACTCTTGCTGCTCTTGGACGGCACGGCCCGAGGATAACGCATGGAATTACCGTGCAAAGTCGCGTCAATTTGTACCGCGTTTGCCCGGTTCTCAAACGACTCTACGATTCCTGGGGCCATAAGCTTATCCAAGATCACCGCAACGTCCTCACGTCACGGTGGTTCACTGAGGAGGCAGATGATACCGGGCAACGTGGTTGCGCTCTTCGCAAGGACCCGCAATATCTCGGGTCTCAGGTTAATCATGGCGCGTCGTCTGAGCAGGCGGGGAAGCCATTGCCGGAATGACCTGCTCCATAGGATTTCGATCATCGCTTCAATCGACTCAAACACAAACTCAGGTATGAGTAGTCTCATGCCGCACCTTCAGCTTGGAGAAATGCAGTTTCCACGATGGCCAGAGTATGTTCATCGTCCTGATCGTCTAGGTACCTGAGAGTGGTGGCAAGGTCGCTGTGCCTCAGATAGCGCATGATGGTGCGCGGGGGGATGCCCTTCTTGCTCAGGACCGAGGCAAAGGTCTTGCGCAGCTTGTGGAGGATCACCTGCTTACAGACTGGGTGAGTTGCACATGACTTCCCAGCCTTGTTTACGCAATGACCACAATTCAGACCGGCCCTTAGCCCAAGACTCTTGACGATGCGGAGCAGATGGCCGTCCGGCTTATTGTCAGCCGTTGGGAACACCAAGCGCGACAGCGGATACTTTTCCCGACGCGCCCGAAGTATATCCACTAGGAAAGAGGGAATCGGGATCGTTCCTTCCTCGGCATCCTTTGGCTTGAATCCCAGGTCAAGATGCTCAGTGATGGTGTACGTCTTAGCATCAAGGTTAATGTCGGACCAACACGCATACTGCGCTTCCTGGTCCCGCGTTCCAGTGCAAAGAATGAAATAGAGACGGTCGGACTCCTCCAGATCGGCGACACTGAACAGCTTGCCCAGGTCAATCGGGGAGTACGCCCGAGCCTTCTTTTCGGTATACGTCGGCAGGTCCTTGCCTTTAAGCAAGGAAGGCAAGCCGTAATGGTGGAGAAAAATCTGAAAGAAGTCCACCCGGTTTCGGATTGTTCGCGGGGCATTCCCAGCATCCCTTAAAGCCTGGACAAAGCTCAGCATGTCCTTCCGGTCGATGTGTTCCAGATCAACCCTTTTGCAGGTCCCCTGAAACTGCTCTAATGTCTTCCGATAGGCAGCGTAAGTCTTTTTAGACTTGCCGTTTTTCGTTTCGAGCAGGTACTCGGTGACTGCCTCGGTGATTGGACGACCGGGCGTCTTTGGTTCTGGGGTTGGTTCCGGGACTACCACTTGGGGCACATCGGCAACGATGGCCATGCCGTGTTGCCCGGCCTGTAGCTCGATTGTCTTTCTGTTGAATGCCGTAGTGGTCAATTCGGGATCGGCTCCGGCCATATCCCAGATTCGCTTTCCTCCGGCGTTATAGCGGAGGACGTAGCTACCCTCGGGACAGTGACGGGGCACACCGTCAACGATGCCGTAAAGAGGCCTCAGTTTGTGGTTGGCTGTCTTAATCGGTTTAACGTAGATCCATCTGCCATCGGCAGAACGGACCCGCAGATAAAGCGTGACTGGACTCCTCATGTATTAGCTCCTGGAGGCTAATACCGAGCAGACTTTGAGGATTTGCCTTATCGTTTGAAACAATTGGTAGCGAGCTTGGTAGCAAGCCTTCAAATCTTCTCTAAGTCATTTAGAATCAATAAATGGCGGAGAGAGTGGGATTCGAACCCACGTTACCTTGCGGTAAACACGCTTTCCAAGCGTGCGCCTTCAGCCACTCGGCCATCTCTCCAATCGGCTATCGCCAAACGTAAGTGTACCAGATGAATACCTCCGGCAGTCCTCATGAGATCGCCGCCAGAGCCCTGCGGAACCAACATTGAATCCTTCAAGGAAAGCTCAGAGGGCTTGGATCTGCCCCCGCCCAACTCACCATCGGCACAAAGAATACCGCACCTCGGCCGAAAGTATAGCGGACGTAACGGCAGCGCTCTATTAAATCAGATCCTGCGTCCGGAAGCATCGATCGCATACCCGAAGTTGCCCTGTCTCTGGTGCGTAATCCGCCTGAAGCTCTATGTCGATGGACCGGCGCAATAAGCTCTCCGATGATGATAGGAAGCCAGCCGATCACCCCTGCCGCATGGACCGGAAGCATGAAAGAACATCGTGCGCGGAGCTATGGCTTAGTTGATTTGTGCAATCATACATCGCTAGAGCCGCAATGCCTATCGATGACCCGAGTTAGCCAGCCAGCGACCCCTGCAGAGTCACGCGCGGCTTGAGCGGCCCATCGTCGTCGATCTTCTGCATCACCAGTTCCTGAAACGCAGCCATGGCCGGCGAAATCCATTTGTCCTTATGCCAGATCAGGTGCGATGTAATATCCAGCGATGGCCCCGCCCAGGCCAGCGCCTTGAACTGATGATGTTGCAATTCACGTGAGACCACGATCGCCGGCAGCAACCCAAGCCCCATTCCCGCCACCACACATTGCTTGATCGCCTCCACGCTTGAAAACTCCGTAATGTTTCCGGCGCGCACGTTTTGCAGTGCCAGAACACGGTCGAGCTTCTCACGATAGCCACAGCCGGATTCGGTCAACAGCAGCATCTGGTCTGCCAGGTCTGAGGGCTTTACCGTGCGCTTGTTGGATAGCGCGTGACTTGGATCGCCGAGAAGAAAAATTCGCTCTGTCCACAGCCGCAACGACTTGAAGGTTGACTCCGAAATCGTATCCGACATTTGAATCGCCATATCGAACTTGCCGTTTTCCAGCATCGAGCAAAGCGTCGAGTCTGAAAAAGGCCGGAACGACAGCTCCACATGCGGAAACCGCTTTCGGAACGCCCGCAGCACTGGAGGCAGCCGATAGGTCAGCACGCTCTCCGGCGCCGCAATGCGCAGCGGTCCGCTCGGAGCCGCTCCCGTCTGAATCGCACGCTGCCCCTGCTCCATCGCTGCCAACGCCTGCGTGGCAAATGGCAAAAACCGCCGGCCTGCATCGGTCAGGGTTACGCGCCGCCCCAGGCGGTCAAAGAGCGGCACACCCAGCTCCTCTTCCAGCGCCTTGATTTGCGCCGTCACATTCGACTGCACCGTATGCACCATCTCCGCGGTTCGTGTGAAATTCAGCTCTTCAGCCAGAATTCGGAAAATCTGCAGTTGTCGTACTTCCATAATCCATCTCCCTCGCAGATGGAAAGCATTCTATCAATCTATTGGACGGATATACAAACCCAGGTCACACTTGTCTCATCGGCCTTCAACGCCGGGCAGTATTACTAGCAAGACTCGGATAGCGAACATGATTTGCTCTCCGCTAAACTCGCTTTCGATACGGCAGATAGGAGCAGGACAATGCGCAATGCTATGACATTCATAAAAGCCGCGCAGAAGACACATGTTGGCATAAATCCACCACCAGGGCACGGCACACATCTCGTTGTTTCGCTCATTTTCTCTATCGTCATTCTGATGCACGGTGCATGGTGCGCGGCGCAGGGCCAGCCTGCCAATCGCTCTCACAGCATCCAGCCTACGTTCGCCATCTTCAGAGCCAATGCACATGATCGGCCGGTCTCCAGCGTGCTGTGGTCGGATCTCGTTGCCGCGCTCCATGAAGAGCTGGAGTCTGGCGACCCTGAACTGCAGCAAGCCGCAGGCTCGGCAGGCCTATCCGGCGATTCCGATTCGCATATTCAATTCCTGCGTGGAGATCAGGTCACTCCCGGTATCGTCGTCGACCACCTCATCACTGTTTACCTCCACGGAGATTGCAGCACCGATCCCGGCGTTCGCTACCCAATTACTGAGAAGCGTCAGGTTGCAGGCCCCTTGGGCTGGGTATTGATGGACCACGGTCAGATCAAGCCTTTCATTCACGTCGACTGCGACCATCTGGCGCAGTTGCTGCGCACTTCAGCTCGCGCCCGCGTTGATGGAGACCACAACCAGCGGATGGCAGATGCCATGGCGCACGTCATTCTCCATGAATGGATTCACATCGAATCGCAAAATCCAGGTCACGCGCACAGCGGATTGGCCAAAGCGGAATTCTCCGTCAACGACCTGCTTTCGCACCCAGCTCCCCGCAAAGCGCAGCTATCGCCCAGTCACAGTGAATCGAACCCGGCGCCAGTCGATGCCTCCCAGGGCAAGAGATAAGTGGCTCAACCGAATTCATACCAAAGAATTGCCTTGCATGGAGATCGCAATCAAGCAGCATTGGAGGTAGAGTCACAGCCATAAGTTAGCTGCCCATCAATCTCGATATCTTCAACTCGGTACGCGCCGCCGAAGGCACCAGTGCGGCAGTTGTCAACTCAAGCAGCAGGCGAAGCACCGAAGACCAGTTCGTGACATCGTCTTCACGCACTACGCTGTGCGTTGTTTTCACCAGGCATCGTTCAATACCGCCATCCAGATACAGTTCATGATTCTCTTGGATCTCGCAACTCCTGTAGTCGGCGCCCGGTGCGCTCTTTATTGAGTGATGCCAATGCGCTCGCCGTTTCATCGACGCTCGGCACTTCGAAGACAACCTTGAACTCCTCCATGTATTCTCGTCGGGGAGATTCAGTCCATGCCGCTCGTCAAGTCCGTCCTTTTCGCAGCATCGCTCACCGCGTTCGCCGTTGTCCTTGCCGCGCAGGGTCCTCCTTCGGAAAAGGCACCCGTCGTCGGTGATTCGCCGGCCGATGCAGGCCCCATGGCCACTGGCCTCTCTTCGGCCTTCAGGCAAGAGGATGTTTCAAAAGCCCTGCGCAAAGTAGCCGATTGGCAGTTGCAGCGCGCAGAAGGGAACTATCAGCAGGATTGGACCCTCGCCGCCATGTACACCGGCTTCATGGCCCTTCCGCTCGCGATTCATGGCAACGTTTATAAAGACGCGATGATCTCAATGGGAGGGCAGTTCAAGTGGGAGCTCGGCCCACGCAAAGATTTCGCCGACGATCATGCAGTCGGCCAGACGTACCTCGAACTATACGAAGAGAAGCAGGATCCCGCGATGCTGAACCCGACAAAGGCCAGCATGGACGCACTTCTGCAGCGCCCCGACGATCCAAATAAGCCGCTCTGGTGGTGGTGCGACGCCCTCTTCATGGCTCCGCCCGTCCTCGCGGATTTATCGAAAATCACCGGCAATCGCAAGTACCTCGACTACATGGATCACGAGTGGTGGATCACTTCCGCGCTCCTCTATGATCCGCAGCTTCATCTTTATTCGCGCGACGCCACCTTCCTCGACAAACATGAAGCCAACGGTAAAAAGCTCTTCTGGTCTCGCGGCAACGGATGGGTCATGGCAGGTCTTGTCCGGGTTCTCCAGAGCATGCCCGCCAACTATCCCACACGCCAGAAATATGTGCGGCAATTCAAGGAAATGGCGGCAGCCCTGGCTCCGCTGCAAGGTGATGACGGTCTCTGGCGTCCCGGTCTGCTGGATCCCAAGGCGTACCCGCTGCCTGAAGTTTCAGGCTCGGCCTTCAACACCTATGCGCTCGCCTGGGGCATCCGTACCGGTGTCCTTGACCGCAAGCAGTACCTGCCCATCGTCAAGAAAGCCTGGACCGGCCTCCTCACCCACATCTATCAGGACGGAAGATTAGGTTGCATCCAACCCATCGGCGGAGCGCCAGGACAATTCTCCGCAACCTCAAGCTATGTCTATGGCGTTGGAGCGTTCATGCTGGCAGGCTCCGAAATCTATAAACTATCCGCGAATTAGGAGTGCCCGCATTGAAGCCTGAATTGATGAAATCCACGTACGGTATTGCGATGCCGTCTTGCCTGAGTCTCCTCGCTGCAAAGAAAACCCTCGGCCTGCTCATGGCAATGGGGCTGCTCCTCTCAGCTGCAACAAGGTCGGCAGCTGCAACCGCCTCCGGCTCAATTTCTCCGGAAGAGAAAGCCGCTCTCGCCGAGCGCGTGCGCTCTGAGGCGCTTCAAGCATGGAACACCTACAAGAAGTACGCATGGGGCCACGATGAACTAAAGCCGCTCACGCATAAAGGCTTTGACTGGTATGGCCACAGCCTGCTGATGACGCCAGTCGATGCACTCGATACGCTTATCCTCATGGGCCTCAAGCCGCAGGCCGACGAGGCTCGCCAACTCATCGACACCAAACTCAATCTCGATCAGGACATCTCCGTCAAAGACTTCGAAATCACTATACGGCTCCTTGGCAGTCTGCTCTCCTGTTACGAGCTTACGAACGACCATCGCCTTCTCGAACTTGCAGATGACCTGGGCCGTCGCATGTTGCCCATGTTTAATTCACCTACCGGCATGCCGTACGAATACGTGAACCTCCATACCGGCGCAGTCAAAGGCAACCTCTCCAATCCCGCCGAAATAGGAACACTCCTGCTTGAATACGGTACCCTCGCGCGTCTTACCGGCAAGCAGATCTATTACGACAAAGCCAAGCGCGCCATGGTTGAGCTCTATAATCGCCGCTCTCCCATAGGCCTCTTCGGCTCTGAGATCGACATAGAAACCGGCAAATGGACCAATCCGGAGGCCACCATCCAGGGCGGCACAGACTCGTTCTATGAATACCTCGCCAAAGCCGCCATCCTTTTCGATGACAAAGACTGCGCAAAGATGTGGCAGGAGAGCCTGCCCGCTATCAACAAGTACCTCGCCGACCAAACCCCCACCGGCCTCTGGTATGGCGAAGCCGACATGACGACAGGCGCGCGCAAAGGCACTACCTACGGCTCTCTGGATGCCTTCTTTCCCGCCGTTCTCGTCCTGTCCGATGACATCACCCGCGCAGCACAATTGCAGGATTCCGGATACAAAATGTGGAACACCACCGGCATCGAACCCGAGCGCTTCGACTACATCCAAATGCAAGTTGTTTCGCCGGGCTATCCTCTACGTCCAGAGATCATTGAATCGACCTACTATCTCTATCACGCCACCCACGACGATAAATATCTGGCGATGGGGCAAACCTACTTGAATAACTTAATCAAATACTGCCGCACCAAAGATGCCTACGCAGCCCTCGCGGATGTCCGCAGCAAAAAGAAGGCCAATGGCATGGAAAGCTTCTTCTTCGCCGAAACCCTTAAATACCTCTACCTGCTCTTCGCGCCTGAATCGGCACTCGACTTCAACGCAGTCATCTTCAATACCGAGGCCCACCCGCTCAAACGGAGCGCATTAACAAACCAACATCCTTGACCGGGTAAATCTAATCGGCAAGACTGTCATCCTTCGTCTCGCGAATCATGAGCAGGCCCAGGAACGTCAGAACCGCAGACCCTGAAAGATAATAGCCCACATACGGTAGTCCGTATGTCTTCGCCAGCCACGTTGCAATGTACGGCGCCAATGACGCACCGACAATACCTGCGAAACTGAATGCCAGCGAACTCCCTGTGTAGCGCACTTTCGTCGGAAAAAGTTCCGAGAGCACCGTCCCAAGCGGTCCATAGGTCAGCCCCATCAGGCTCAACCCGACAGCCATCATGCTCACTGCTCCCACCATGCCTGCGCTGAACATCGGCCCCATCACCAGCCCGAAAAGAAAAATCCCAACCGTAATCCAGAACATGGTTTGGCGTCTGCCACGCTCCGCCAACACCGCGGAAATCGGAATCGTGATCGCAAAAAAGAGAATGCCGAACAACTGCATCAGCAGAAATGTTCCACGCGGAAATCCAAGTGCGCTCGTGCCCCATGAAAGGGCAAATACCGTCATCAGATAGAAGAGAACAAAGGTTGCAAGACAGACCAGCGTCCCCGCTACCAGCGCCTTCGCATGTCTGCGCAAGACGGCCAGCATCGGCACTTTCACCTGCTCGCCACGCAGCACCGACTCTTTGAAGACTGGAGTCTCCGTAATCGTCAGCCGCACATAAAGTCCCAGGAAGACAAGCACCGCACTCGCGAGGAACGGCAGCCGCCACCCGAAAGCAAAGAACTGCGCATCAGTCAGCAACCTCGAAAGCAGCAGAAACACGCCGCCCGAAAGAAAGAAACCAATCGGCGCTCCCAACTGTGGAAACATCCCATACCACGCACGCTTGTTCGGCGGCGCATTTTCAATCGCCAGCAGTACCGCGCCACCCCATTCGCCCCCCAGTCCCAGCCCTTGCCCAAAGCGGCAGAGAGCCAGCAGCAGGGAAGCCGCCAGTCCAATCGTGTGGTACGTAGGCAAGGCTCCAATAGCCACGGTCGAAAGGCCCATCGTCGAGAGCGCAATCACCAGCGTCCGCTTGCGCCCAATACGATCCCCAAAGTGGCCAAAGAGCGCCGAACCCACCGGCCGTGCGAAGAAAGCAATTCCAAACGTCGCCAGCGAGGCCAGCGTAGCCGAAGCAGGATTCGAAGCCGGGAAGAATAGCCGCGGAAATACCAGCACCGCGGCCGTTGCATAAATGTAAAAGTCAAAGAACTCGATGGTCGTACCGATAAGGCTGGCGAACAAAACCTGGCGCGGCGTGTTCACAGGCCTGCCGTGCGCGGCAGGTGAATCGATGGTCATGCAGTCTCCAGGTCGTTGTCGAATGACGGTACAAGCAATACTTCTATTTTAGACACGGCGTTTCGCTGCCGAAACGCCGTGTCTTCCGCCATCGTGCCCGAAAATTGCCAGCCACCATTCCAGCCTTTTTGCCCACAGTGGATTTAACCATGAACATCGGTGGTCTACCCTAGCTCCCGCAATACCTAAATGATTGGAGCAGTCGCTATCAGTTGATCGTGTAGGGTGCTGAGACAACAGCACTGTTGGCATATCCAGGGGCCGTCGTCATGGCCTTGATCGTCATGCTGCTGCTGACGGTAAGCGTATACCGCTATAAAAGAACGACGATGTGGTAGGCGTCGACCCGTCCGTAGTGAAGTAGATGGTGTATCCAGGCGTCGTATCGCTCAGAGTCACCATCTGTGTGCCTGTGTAGGTCCCCGCGGCGGGTGAGAAAGTTATGTCTCAATCGTCTGGCACGGAGAGCGTCTGCGCCTAAACTCCTCTGTCTTTGCAGAGTTGCTCGTGTGACATCATTTCATTCGGTCTGAAAAATCTGGCATATGCCAAGGCATATGCCAGATTTTTATCAATGCATAAAAGCCCTATATTCTCCGCAAATGCTACTCCAGCAAAAATAAGCACTTTCAACAAAAACGCTTGCAGAACGAAAACCGGCTGGCTAGCTCGAAATTGTTCCACGTGTAGCATTCCGCAGTTTCACACCCTGTTCCGCGGAACACCGTCATTGGCTCCCCGCCGTTAAAATAACCGGATGAGCTCGCAATCCGCATGGAAGAGGGAACTGACCGACCTCACGCGCCTGGCTATTCCCGTAGTGCTCAGCGAGCTCGGCTGGATGGCCCAGGGCGTCGTCGACACCATCATGGTCGGCAAACTCGGTCCCGTCGCCATCGGAGCAGTCGCAGTCGGCAACGCCGTCTTCTACACGCCCTCGCTCTTCGGTATCGGTCTCCTGCTCGGGCTGGACCCGCTGGTAGCCCAGGCCTATGGCCGCAGGGATTTCGACGCATGCCATCGCTGGCTCGCCCAGGGCATCTATCTCGCTGCCGTCGTCACGCCCATTCTCATGCTTCTGGTAGCCTTCGCCAGCCTGTTTTTTGCACAGGTCGGCATTACGCCCGCGGTGGTCAAACCCGCCACGCAATATCTCCGCATGTTGGATTGGAGCATCCTGCCTCTACTTATTTATGGTGCCTCGCGCCGCTACCTGCAAGGCGTCGGCCAGGTGCGCGTCATCACGCTGACGTACATCGGCGCAAATCTTCTCAACTGGGCAGGGAACTACGCCCTCATCTATGGGCGCTGGGGATTTCCTGCCATGGGCGTGCGCGGCTCAGCCCTCTCAACCGTCGTCGCCCGCATACTCATGGCCACTTCACTCTTAGGTTTTGCCTGGCGTTACGAACGTCGACGCGGCCATCCGCTCTTCAAACACTGGGCAGCCCCGCATATTGCGAGCATTCGCCAACTCATTGGCCTTGGCCTGCCCGCCGCAGGACAGATCACTCTTGAAGTCGGCGCCTGGAATGCTGCCACTCTCTCAGCTGGATGGCTTAATCCCATCGCACTCGCAACCCATCAAATTGCCATCAATTACGCCAGTATTACCTACATGATCCCGCTGGGCATCTCCGCCGCCACCGCCGTCAGTGTTGGCCATGCCGTCGGTGCGGGCGATAAAGCTCGCGCCCGCCGTGCCGGATGGCTGGCCCTCGGCCTCGGCACCAGCTTCATGATCCTTGCCGGCCTCGTCTTCTTCATCGCTCCGGAGCCGCTGATCGAGCTGTACACACACGACCCGCAAGTCCTGGCCGTCGGCCCCAGCCTGCTCTGGATCGCCGCCGCCTTCCAGATTTTCGATGGCGTACAGACAGTCTGCACCGGCGCGCTGCGCGGCCTGGGTGAAACACGCGCGCCCATGTTCGCCAACTTCGTCGGCTACTGGATCCTCGGCCTGCCGCTCGGCCTCATCCTATGCTTCGTCCTCAAATGGGGTATCTACGGCATGTGGCTCGGTCTGACCCTGGCCCTCATCATTATTTCTCTGACCCTGTTACACCGCTGGCACCACGACTCCAAACGCCTGTTGGAAGTCGCAATCGAAACCTGAAGTCAGATGTGCTGCCACAGATAAGGCGCCGCTATTGCCAGCAGCATCAACGCGACCAATCCAATGATGCGCTTTGCAACCTTCCAGGGATAGTTGTCCCAGAAGTATTGCGAAATGGTCCCCGCAACATCGACGAGAAACACAACAACGATGAGCGATACAAGGATCAAGCCGACCAGAATGCTCCGCATGATCACCCTGTCCACAATCAGCGATCCATGGAGCAGAAACTCCCAGACGATCCCCGTTGAAAACGCGAAGATAGCCCATGAAGACGTCCACGACAAGAAAGCAGCCACGCCGCGAAGAAGCGGTGAATATTCCACGCGGACTCTGGACACCTCAGCTTCCACATCGATCTCCCGACGTAGCAGTCTCAATCGAAGGTGATTTCCGGTCAGCGTTCAGGAAAACGCCAACTCATCGTTGACTGGCAACGCCCGCCGCAACCTGCTGATTGAAGGTCTGCGAGGCTCCACGCGGAACACTCAACGATTTCCAGCCCTCACTCCGAAAATGCTTCGCCAGAAACACAATCTGCCCGCAATGATAGGGATAATGCGCCAGTTGGCGATTGACGGCCTGCATCACCGAGTGGGCTTCACCGCGAATCGTTACCGTCCGTCCCAGATCAGCCTCAGTCAGCGATTCCAGGGCAGAGAAGAACGTCTGCCATCCGTGCTCCCAACACTCATGCACTCCGGCGCGTGTCTGCGGCGGATTGCAAAACTCCTCGTCGCGATTGCGTGTCGGCTTCTCACCGTCCGAAGTCAAAAAATCCGTCCAGCGCGAAACCATATTGCCGGTCATATGTTTCACGATGATCGCGATTGAATTCATTTCAGGATCGAGCACCTGGAAATAGTGCTCATCGGAAAGCTGGCTCATCGCGCCATCGGCCAGCCGCTTGTAATAAAGAAAGACGCCCTTCGCGTCTTCAAGATATGAGGTCGTGAATTTCAGTGCCATTGCTGTTCCTCCTACAATCGACCCTCCATTGTAAGGGTGCTTCTGGCATCACGGTGTCCAGCCGCGACCGTGCCGGTGCATCGTGGTGTCTGAAAGTCCGATCAGGCTGTCTCCAAAGGAGCCGGTGTCGGTGCACCCTCCAACGCGACAAAACGCTGCGGCTCGCAGCAGGCTTTGCTCAATCTCGCCAGGTCTGCCTGCATCGCGCGGTCTGCTTTGAGCGAGGTGAGTGCAGCATTCAGGATTGCTGCCTCTCCAGCATTCTCGAACCGCGCAATACTGTAGTGCATCCACTTTCCTTCGCGCCGGGTGGAGACGATGCCGGCATTGCGCAAGTATGCCAGGTGCCGCGATATCTTCGGCTGGCTCTGCTTCAGAATCTCCACGAAATAGCAGACGCAAACCTCGCGGCCATTCATCAGGTTGAGCAGCCTGAGCCGTGTCGGGTCGGCAAGCGCGGCAAACAGGGCAGCCAGGTCAAGTGATTTAGAACGCACGCTCATATCTTTTAATATACGCCTTGACAGATATGTACAGCGAGAATACATTCGCATTAACGTATATGAAATCGGAGCAGCTCATGTCGAATCAAACCGCCGTTCGTGAAAAGTACGGTTCTATCGCTCGAAGTGTGCATGAAGCGGGCGTAGCCGCGTGTTGCGATCCCGCCATGCGTTGTTGCGACCCCATCACCAGGGATCTGTATACCGGAGCGGAGAAGAGCCTGCTGCCGGACAGCGCCGTTCTGGCATCGCTCGGCTGCGGCAATCCCACGGCGCTCATCGAGCTGAAGCCGGGTGAAACGGTGCTCGATCTCGGCTCCGGCGGGGGCATCGACGTGCTCCTTTCCGCCCGCCGCGTCGGCCACACGGGGAAAGCGTATGGGCTGGATATGACCGACGAAATGCTCGCCCTGGCCAGAGAGAACCAAAGACAGGCAGGCGCAACCAACGTCGAGTTTCTCAAAGGAGAGATCGAAAACATTCCGCTCCCCGACAGTTCGGTCGATGTTGTCATCTCCAACTGTGTCATCAATCTCTCCGCCGACAAAGACCGCGTTCTGCGCGAAGCCTTTCGCGTGTTGCGCGCCGGCGGCCGCTTGGCGGTTTCGGACGTGATCGTTCGAGGCCAAGTTCCAGATGAGGTTCGCGCCAGCATGTTGCTCTGGGTTGGCTGCATCGCCGGTGCGTTGGAGGAAAACGACTATCGCGAGAAGTTGATCGCGGCAGGCTTTGCAGACGTCGATATTGAGCCCACTCGCACCTACGACATTGAAGATGCGCGCGTCTTTCTCACCGAAGCTGGTATCGCAGTCGATTCCATCGCGTCGCAGGTAGAAGGGAAGTTCTTCAGCGCTTTCATCCGGGCTACCAAGCCGGCTTGCTGCGGGCCTGAGTGCTGTTCGCCTGCAGGCATCCGGAAAGGCTGATCATGGCTGATCACTACAACGTCTTGTTCCTGTGTACAGGCAACTCGGCCCGCTCGATTCTGGCTGAGGCGATCCTCAATCACAAATCCAGCCATTGCGCATCGCAAGGCAGCTTCACTGCGTACAGCGCCGGCAGCCATCCTTCGGGAGCCGTACGGCCTGAGGCGCTGAAGCAGCTTGAGCGCGCAGGCATTTCAACTCAGGGGCTGCGCAGCAAGTCCTGGGACGAATTCTCCGGGCCGGGGATACCGAAAATTAACTTTGTCTTTACCGTTTGTGACAATGCAGCCAATGAGGTTTGTCCCTTCTGGCCTGGTCATCCGGCGACCGCTCATTGGGGCATTCCCGACCCGGCAGCGGTGAAGGGCACGCAGGATGAAATCAGCCGCGCCTTTCGCGACGCATACATGGTGCTCGACCGCAGGATTGAACTCTTTCTCTCCCTGCCACTGGCAACCTTGCAGCCGTCTGCCCTCCAACTAGCGCTTGAAAGCATCGGTCGTTCATGAAGCCGAGCCTCCTGCGCCGCGCAGTGGCGGAGTGCATCGGAACGCTGCTCTTGCTTGCCGCCGTTGTCGGTTCGGGCATTATGGGAGACCGGCTCTCTGCGGGCAACGTCGCCATAGCGCTTCTCGCCAATTCGTTGGCCACCGGCGCTGCTCTCATTGCGATCATTCTCGCCTTCGGGCCGGTTTCCGGAGCCCACCTGAACCCAGCCGTCACATTGGCCGACGCATGGCTGGGCGGCATCTCCTGGCGCGAAGTTCCTGCGTATATTCTCATGCAGATTACTGGAGCCTCTGCTGGAGTAGCCGTGGCCCATCTCATGTTCGGCCTTCGCGTCTTTACGGTTTCCACGCACGCCAGATGCGGAGCTCCGCAGGTCTTCAGTGAATTTGTCGCGACCTTTGGCCTGCTCGCCGTAATCTGGGGGTGCGCCCGCACTCGGCCTGCCGCCGTACCCTTTGCCGTCGGCGCCTACATTACCGCAGCGTATTGGTTCACTGCATCCACATCGTTTGCCAATCCCGCGGTCACAATCGCACGGTCATTGACCAATACTTTCTCCGGTATTCGGCCAACGGATATCGCCGCCTTCATCGCTGCGCAACTGGCAGGAGCTTTCGCCGCGACACTGCTTTTTGGCTGGCTCATCCCTCGGATCACCGCAGACGCGCCGGAGATCCTGGCAAAAGAAGGCCACGGATAACTATCCATGGCCTTCGCGAACGGTCGAAACAGCTATGATGCCGATCTCTCAATCTCCGCCCATTCCGCGTCGCTGAGAGTCACCTCTGCCGCCTTCACATTCTCTTCCAAATGTTCGATCGAAGAGGTTCCCGGAATTGGCAAAATCACCGGAGAGTGATGCAGCAGCCAGGCCAAAGAAAGCTGGCTCACTGTCGCGCCATGCTTCTTCGCGGCCGCATCCAGCGCGCCGCCTGGCTGCGCCAATTTGCCGGCGGCGACAGGGAACCACGGGATAAAGGCGATGTTGTGCTTCTGGCAGTACTCGAGGACATCTTCATGCGCACGGTCGCTGAGGTTGTACTTGTTCTGCACGCTCACAATCTCTACGACTTTGCGCGCCTGTTCGATCTCGGGCACTTTTACTTCGCTCAATCCGATGTGCTGGATCTTGCCTTGCTTCTGCAGATCTTTGATTGCTCCCAGAGATTCCTCAACCGGCGTCCTGGGATCGATCCGGTGCAGTTGCCACAGTTGAATCGTCTCTTTCTGCAGCAACCGAAGACTCATCTCCACCTGTTGAATCAGGTAGTCCGGCCGTCCAAGAGGCTGCCATTTACCCGGCCCCTGCCTGGTGAGGCCCGCTTTGGTCGCAATCACCAGTTCCTTTGGATAGGGCGCCAGCGCTTCGCCGATCAGCCGCTCACTCACGTCCGGCCCGTAGGCATCTGCGGTATCGATGAAGTTGACACCGAGTTCCACCGCCCGCTTCAATACGCGTTTTGAGTTCTCTGCATCCTTTGGCTCACCCCAAACGCCGTCGCCCACGATGCGCATGGCGCCGAAACCCAAACGTTAACCTCAAGTTCGCCGCCCAATTTGAATGTCTTCGATGTTTCACTCATGCGATGGTAGATGCGGCTTAAGGCTAAAATGGTTCGCTGATTCACGAAACGGCGCCGATCAGACAGTCCTATTTATTTTGCTTTAACAATTGCTCTTCAGCTTGTTGAAAAGAAATATTATCCGGCAGTCGGGTAAAGCTTGTTTTCACATCGTCTTCCTGCTCTGAAATGCTTTTGAAGAACAGCGCGTGGCCGTCAATATGCACATGCGTTTCGGTAATTTGCCACAACTTCTGGCCGATCTCCCGGCGCTCCACATCGAACGTACCTCCGGTCCGCAGCGTGGCGAGCAAGCCGCCGCCGAATTTTACCTCGCGGATGAGCCGGCCTTTCAGACTGACGATGCGGTGTTGTGCGTCATTCACCCTCATGTCCCCCTCCATCGCCGCAAAGACACGCGCCTCCCGGTTAGGGGGATGAAACTTTGCATCGGGCTTGAAGTGCAGCGTCGTATTTCCGTCGTGGCTTCCGGTCGAGGTCCAGATGAAAGCATCCGGCAGCAGTTTCAGCAGTTCCGTCGCCTGCCGGTCGTCATGCTGGCCTGCTTTTCTCTGCTGTGCCTGCGCACCCGAATCGTGGATGAACGAGTCCATTTTCTTGCGCTGCTGGTCGGCAGGGAACTCCTGTCCATTTTGTTTCAAGGTTCGCCGCAGGTCTCCCTGAGACGTTTCCGCCACCCACTGCGTCACGTTGTTTTTAGGCTTCTGGTTGACTTCGTAATAAAGCCACCTGGATTGGTCGCTGCTGTTCGCAGCCAGCTCAGTTTTCACAGCCTGCTGCACAATCCGCTTCGCATTCTGGTCTGAATTGTCCGGGTGTGAATTGTCCTGGTTTGAATTTTGACCATAAGCTCTGGCAAAGCAACCAACGACAAGCATTGAGCCAAGCGCCCAACCTTGCAAGCAATTGATTCTAATCATCAGCTATCCTCAAAAGCGGCTGATGAGTGGGATGCCTAACCAAGCGATCCAGTTACCTCGGAAAGAAACGCGACATATCGCACGAGGCGCCGGGATGCAGCCGTCCTAAACGAAGTGCGGCCACTCTTCAGATAGGGATGAAAATTCGAAAAATCAGCCATTTAAACCTACGTTCTTAAATTAGTTTCCATATCGATCATGTCCGATAACAGATATTCTGTAATATAAACTTCAATCAGAATCGAAATCACCTTCCTCTGCATTTTGAAACTATTACGGACGGTTCTCAATCCATTGGTTTCAAGTTCGGACCTAGCTCATTGATTAGATGGAACGTGCGTCCACAGCCTGAATGTGCAAAAGATTTTGAGGCACAATTCCCTTCCGGCAGCTCATTTCTGGACAGCCGTTCCATCGGTGACAGGGCGAACACGGTACAGGCTGGGTCCACACTTCGCTACTGTCGCTTTCCGGCCGCCATCGGCCCACCCCGCTTATGCCGCTATAGACCGCAAAGCACGGCGTTCCCACCGCTGCTGCTACATGGACTGCGGCGGAATCCACTCCATAGAGCGATTTCGCGTGGCGAACCGCTGCTACAAATCCTGCCCAGGAGAGCTTACCGCTGGCGTCTATGCAGTTTGAAGCGCCTTGCGTCACACCGCGTATCTTCGCCTGCTCCCGTTCGCCTGCCCCGGTAAAAAGAATGCAGTGGTCTAGCCTCTCGCTTAGCTCCCTCCAGAAGGCCGCCGAGAGCTCTCGCGCGGGCGATCCAGCTCCCATGTGTACAACGCTATAGACGACGCGGTCCAGCGGTAGTTCTCCGAACAGAGCGCTGACTTCTGCGATCGCTTTCGGGCTGCTGGGTGGTAAAGACGAACGGCGCAGCCGGATGTGCTCCTCTCCGATGCCCAGGGCGCGAAGCAGCGTTTCAAAGCATGCACCTTGCGTAATGAATGCAGCGTTCTCTGCCGGGTATGCCGCCAGGACAGTGGCCAATGGCGCCCAGAGGCTGCGGGTGAAGGCAGCGCGCGCGGGAATTCCGGCTAGCCAAGCCAGTTCAAGATAGTCCGGTCGCGAAACGTGAACGGAAATGGAGAGGTCATACTTCAGCTCTCGAATCTGATTCAGCGCCGAGCGGCGAGTTGTCCAATATCTGCCCACCTTGCGGGTCAGGCTCATCTCAGCGCGGTTCATGCGCCAGTGATCGATTTCATGCGTAAAAGAGACGTGAGGATGCCCCGCCAGCACTTCCCGCGCCCAGCTTCCGCACACAATACCGATTTCCGCACCGGGAAAAGCACTTTGCAACACCGGTAGCAGAGATGAGGTGATCACCATGTCTCCGATGTGCGCGCCATTGAGCAGCAAAATTCTCTTTGGGGTTAACGATGGATCGCGCTGGTGAGGCTGAAATACGTTCAGAGCGCGAAGGGGCAAATATAGAACAGCGTTCGCAAACCGTTTGGCCAGGCGCAGGATTGAAACCCTCATAATGGCCATCTCTCCACACTTGCCAATTCAAAACCGACTTTTCTTGAAAAGTATATATCTATTATTATCAATAGCTTATAGCGTAGTAATTGAGATTTTACTACATCTTGTATCGACCCAGATCCTCATCGTTCAAACCTTCCAGCCATTTACGCAGTTGCTCCGTCGTAGCGTTGTCTGGCGGTCCGGCTGCGCTTAGCCTGGCCATAGCCAGAACCGGCTCCGCGACGTAAATGGGGCAATCGGCTCGCAGTGCCAGTGCAATGGCGTCCGATGGGCGCGCGTCTATTGTCACTGCTTCACCTTCGTGGCTCAGCCATAGTACTGCATAAAAAGTATCGTCTTTAAGTTCTGTAATAACAACGCGTTCGAGCTGGCCATTCATGGATTGAATCAGATTTTGCGTGAGGTCATGAATCTTCGGGCGAGGCGTCACCAGCTTTTCTATTTCCACCGCAATCGCGTTCGCTTCGAAAATCCCGACCCAGATTGGCAGGACCGTATCTGAAGACACATCTTTGAGCACCACGATCGGCATATTGGTATTGGGGTCCATCATCAGCCCGCGAATGCGCATCTCGACGTCCATGCTTTACCTCACCGCCTCGCCTACCAGGCTGTTGGGAAAAGTCTTCGTGATCCTTACCTGGTGATAGGTGCCAGGCGCAGGAGCAATGGGGTTACCCCAGGTAAAGTTCACGGGCTTGTTCTGTGAGCTCCGGCCTGTAATCTGGCCACGCGCCGGGTTTGAGCCCTCAACCATGACTTCCAGTTGTTCGCCTAAGTGCTTGTCGTAATTGACTCGTTGAATTTCGCGTTGACGATCAAGCAGCACTTGAAGCCGGGTCGATTTCTCCGTATCGGGAATAGAATCGATCATCACCAGCGCCGGCGTGTTGGGCCGTGGTGAATACTTGAAGCCGAACACCGCGTCGTACTGGACCTCGTTCAACAGGTCTATCGTCTGCTCGAAATCCTCCGGAGTCTCTCCTGGAAAGCCGACGATGATATCCGAAGTGAGCGCGATCTGACGCCTGGCCGCCTTGATCCAGGAGATTCGTTCCAGGTACCACTCCCGCGTATATTCGCGCGCCATCATGCGAAGAATTCTGGACGAACCCGACTGCACCGGCAGATGGACATGGTCGCAGAGGGTTGGAACGGCGTCGATCACGTCGACAATATCCTTCGTAAAGTCCCGAGGATGGCTGGTCGTAAACCGGACTCTGCGGATGCCGGGAATCTCGCCTACCGCAGCTAGCAGCTCGGCAAAAGTTCGCTTGCCGGTCGGGTCGCGGAAGCTGTTCACGTTCTGCCCCAGCAACTGAATCTCCGTATAGCCCAGATCGGCAATCCGCCGGGCCTCCTCCAATACCGAGTCCGATCCTCTGCTGCGCTCCTTGCCGCGCGTGTACGGTACCACGCAGTAGGCGCAAAACTTGTCGCAGCCCTCGATGATGGTGATGTAGGCGCGATAGGGGTTGGTGCGCGCAGTAAATTCCGTCTCGAAGGTTTCTTCGGTCTGGCGGTCGTCCAGGCCGGTGATGCGCGTCTCCCCTGCCTCCAGCCGCGCCAGCATCTCCGGCAGCTTGCGGTACGACGCGGAGCCGGCCACCAGCGAGACATACGGAGCGCGCTCGAAGATCTTCTCGCCCTCCTGCTGCGCCACGCAACCGATCACCGCAAAGCGCTTGCCCAGCTTGTGCAGTTTCTTATAATCGTTCAGGCGATTAAAAACCTTCTGCTCCGCCTTATCCCGAATCGAGCAGGTGTTATACAGCAGCAGGTCGGCCTCTTCCTCAACCTGAACCTGTGAATAGCCTTCGTGCTCGAGCGTACCGATGACCTTTTCCGAGTCATGAGCATTCATCTGGCAACCAAAGGTCTCGATATAGAAGGTTTTCCCGGTAGCCATAATTGTTAAGTATACCGCGATGCGGCTCAGGCAACCTCCAAGCAATCTACTTCGCTGCAGGCTGAAGAGTTGCAGAAGCAGCATCCAGGTATGGACTCATTTCCAGTTTCGGCCAACGTGTGGGAATTCCCTGCACCTTCAAATTAGGCCACTGCGACGGAAGTGCCGCAATTTTCGATTCGGGCGATTCTATGGGTAGAATTCGTAAGTTTGGGAATTCATTCTGCGCAATAACAGTGCCTGGAGGTTGAAGTCCAATGCTGGCCGGTGGCGGATGAACCACCATCTTGGGATCAACTCGAGCATCCTCAGACCATCGTGCAGAAGGTTTTATTGGCATTGTGAATGCCTGCAACAGCGTCAATTGTTGCGCATGGGCAAAGCTCTTGCTCAAATCCTTCGTCGACTGTTCGGCTGAAAACCTGTTTTGATCTAACCGTCCGATGTCGAGTGGAACAGGCGCCGACGATTGGCAAAGTGCCGCAGGTCCTGCGCCCAGAAAAAGAGCAACTGCCGCAAATCGCATCTCGTATCTCCTCGACCCTCACTACTAATTCGACGAAACGTTACAGACTTTGATAGTTCAACTCAAACAATGTAGGTCAATATCATTCTGTTTCACTACTCGGCGTCGGCATGCCGCTATGGAGATAAGCCAGCAGCGATACCATCTGTTCCTCGGTGAAGCGGCCAGCAAAGCTCGGCATCTTCCCTTTGCCTGCAAGGATGAGCCGGCGCACCTCGGCGTCCGTTGCTGGAGCACCGCTGAGTAGTTTCGCCTTGCTCATCGCTCCCTGCATGTCAGGTGGGGCTGGCTTCAGCGCCAGGTCGTTGTCTCGATGGCAATGCGCACATCGGACGGCGTAGAGATGCTGCCCCTCGGCCTGCTGTGGCGTCAGCGCCGGTTTGTTGTGGCAGCCGATCATGCCGAGGACAAGCAAAATGGGCGGCAACATCGCCACCGCCCAGAGTCCAGTTCCCTTCTGCTTTGCCAAACTCGTCAGGCCTTCTTCCCGTCAGCAAACTTACCGCTTACTGCGTCCCAGTTCACGGCAGAGAAGAATGCTTTCACGTAGTCCGGCCGCTTGTTCTTGTACTTGAGATAGTAGGCGTGCTCCCATACATCGATACCCAAGACAGGTTTGTGCCCGGTGGTCAGCGGGCTGTCCTGGTTGGGAGTCGATGTAAGCTCCAGTCCACCCGCGGGCGTAGTCACCAGCCAGGCCCAGCCGCTGCCGAAGACGCCGACAGCTTCTGCCGTCAGCTTCTCCTGAAAGCTGGAAAAGCTGCCAAACTTGGCGTCGATGGCCTTGGCCAGCTCGCCTGTCGGAGTGCTGCCACCCTTGCCCAGAGTCCCCCACCAGAAAGAATGATTGGCATGTCCTCCGCCCTGGTTGCGCACCGCCTTGCGAATTGTCTCCGGTACGGCGTCGAGATTGGCCACCAGTTCGTAAACGCTCTTGCTGGCCAGATCAGGATGGCCTGCCACGGCGGCATTTAGCTTGTCCACATATGCCTGGTGATGTTTGTCATGATGCAGGTGCATGGTCTCCGCGTCGAAGTAAGGCTCCAATGCGTCATAGGCGTACGGCAGCGGGGGCACCGTAAATGGGCCTGTCGGCGCAGGGGTTGGTGCAGGAGCGGCTTGGCCTGCTCCCTCCGCGCGGCTCGCCTTTGAACTCGCTGAAGTCAACAGGACTGCGCTCGCCAGTCCGCTCATCTGCTTGATAGCCATTCTGCGATTCATATCGAATTGTCTCCTTGGCATTGCTGTTTATTGAGGAAAGGTGGACTACGCGGAAAGGCCAATCGCAACCTTCTGGCCAGTTCTGGATGGATGATCGGAGCGTCCCACAGAACGCGAGTTTTTCCAACACCCTATCGTAAGCTGAAAATATGCACTTGCCCACCTTGCACGAAATTGAGGCCGCACAACAGATCGTCTACACCACAATGCCGGCCACGCCGCAGTATACCTGGCCCCTGTTGAACCAACGTTTAGGCGCCGAAGCGTGGATCAAGCATGAGAACCATTCGCCTGTCGGCGCCTTCAAACTGCGTGGAGCCCTAGTCTATGTCACCTGGCTCAAAGAGACCAATCCAGCTCTCACCACCGTGGTCGCTGCCACGCGCGGCAATCATGGCCAGGGCGTCGGCCTGGCGGCACGTCTGCTGGGGCTCAAGGCGCTTATCGTCGTTCCGCGAGGCAACAGCCGTGAGAAGAATCTCGCCATGAAGGCCCAAGGCGTCGAGCTCATCGAACAGGGCGACGACTTCCAGGCCGCGCTTGAATACGCCGGCGAACTTGCCTCCAAGCCGGGTTGCGTCCTGGTCGATTCCTTCCACGAACGCCTGGTCATGGGCACAGCCACCTATGCTCTGGAGTTCTTCCGCGCCGCGCCGCCGTTGAAGACCATCTATGTGCCCATCGGCATGGGCTCCTCCATTTGCGGGGTCTCTGCCGCGCGCAACGCGCTCGGCCTAGACACGGAGATCGTCGGCGTCGTCGCCTCCGCTGCGCCGTCGCACGCCGTCTCCTTCCGCGAGCACCGCATTGTCGCCGCACCCGCTCTCACTCAGCTCGCCGACGGCCTCGCCTGCCGCCAGCCTAATCTGGCTGCCATGGAGGTTATCTGGGACAACGCCTCCCGCGTCATCGAAGTTTCCGAAGCCGAAATCGCAGCGGCCATGCGCGCCTATTATGAGGACACGCATAACCTCGCCGAAGGCGCAGCTGCGGCTGCTTTGGCCGGTGCGTTGCAGGAAAAGGAAACCATTGCCGGCACGAAGATCGGCATCATTCTTACCGGCGGGAATGTTGACCGCGAGTTGTATGCCAAGATTCTGGAGGGATCGCTGTGAGCACGGAATCGACTGCCGATACTCCCCTTTTTCACGGCGCTCAGAATCACTGCTTCGGCTGCGGAGCCGTCAATCCGGTTGGCCTGCAACTCAATTTTTCAGTGACACCGCATCACTCCGTGGTATGCGCGGCCGTTGTCTCCGACAACTACGAAGGACCACCCGGCTACCTGCATGGCGGCATCATTGCTACCCTGCTTGACGAGGCTATGAGCAAGGCCAACCGCGCCCATGGAGTCACCGCCATGACCCGCCAGATGCAGGTCGAGTACCTGCGCCCCGTGCCCTCCGGCGCGGCCATCGAAATCGAAGGCCGCGTCACGCGCAGCGAGGGCCGCAAACATTGGACTGAAGCGGAGATTCGCAATGCCGAGGGCAAGATTCTGGCTCATGCCAACGGCCTTTTCATTGCCATCCAGATATCCTAGCCAGGAGAATGGACCCGCCACGAAGGTAACCTGGGCGACGGACACCAAGCTCCCGGGGCGTCACACCAACGTTCTCTTGGACAGCCTGTCAGGTGATTTCGCAAGAGCGCACTTTCATTGACAATCCACTCAAGGCGTTCACAGGATCAACCCTTCTTCTGGACGCTGTGTCGAGGCCGGTCTGTTTGGGGTGGATCGGCTTCGGCACTATCTCATTTTTCATTCACCAACATCAACCCACGCTGCCGCTAACCCGCCTGCTGTGTGGGTTTCGCCACTGTAACCGCCACTGTAACCGCCAGTGGTAACGCTGGTTCATACGCGGATTCCCACATCGCCCGCTTATAGAATGAAGCTGTGGCCACCGAAGCTCTTCCCTTATCTCAAACTGCAAATTCACTCACGCAGTTATTGCATCAGGCTTTCGGTTTCACGTCCTTCCGCGCCAACCAGGAAGCTGTCTGCCGTGCCGCTGTGGATGGCGAAGACCTGCTGCTGGTCATGCCCACCGGCTCGGGAAAATCCCTCTGCTATCAGCTCCCGGCCATTGCCCGCGGTGGCACAGCGCTTGTTGTGAGTCCGCTCATCGCGCTCATTGAGGACCAATGCGCCAAGCTCGTCAGTCTCGGATTTTCCGTGGCCCGCATACATTCCGGCCTGGACCGCTCTGTCAGCCGCCAGGCATGCGTCGATTACCTCAACGGCTCGCTGCAATTCCTCTTTATCGCTCCGGAACGCCTGCGCGTACCCGGCTTTCCCGAGATGCTCGCCAAGCGCAAGCCAGCCCTGATCGCAATCGACGAGGCCCACTGCATCTCGCAATGGGGGCACGATTTTCGCCCCGACTACCGCATGTTAGGCCAATACCTGCCCGCGCTTCGTCCTGCGCCGGTCATCGCACTCACGGCAACAGCAACGCCTGCAGTGCAGCGCGATATTCTCACCCAACTCGGCCTCACATCGGCAAAGAAATTCATTCACGGCTTCCGCCGCAGCAACCTGGCGATTGAAGTCAGTGAAGTCCCGATGCCCATGCGCGGCGACCTCATCTGCGAGCTGCTGCAGGACTCCGCGCGCCGTCCCGCCATCATCTACGCGCCCGCGCGCAAGACTGCTGAGAAGTTAGCCGCGCAGTTGAACCACATCTGTCCCACAGCCGCCTACCATGCGGGCTTGCCCTCCGACATCCGCGATTCCGTGCAGCAGTCCTTTCAAGCCGGCACGCTGGATTGTGTCGTAGCCACCATCGCCTTCGGCATGGGCATCGACAAAGCCGATGTCCGCACCGTCATTCACGCCGCCCTGCCCTCGACGCTCGAAGGCTACTACCAGGAGATCGGCCGCGCTGGACGCGATGGCCTGCCCAGCCGCGCCATCCTCATGCACTCGTATGCTGATATTCGCACCCATGATTTTTTTCTGAAGCGCGACTATCCGCCGATCGATTCAGTACAGAAGGTCTACAACGCACTCAGCGCCGAGCCGCAGCCGCTCGACGAGATTCGCGAAGCGCTGGCCAGCAGCCTTGACGAAGAGACCTTCTCCAAAGCTATCGAAAAGCTTTTCGTCCACGGCGGCGCGGCCATCGACTACAACAACAATGCCACACGCGGCGACAAAGGCTGGTCTGCGCCCTACACTCGTCAGTCGGACTATCGACGCAATCAGCTTGAGCTGGTGCAGCGCTTCGTCGACGGCCATCAGTGCCGTATGGCCGCGCTCGTTCTGCATTTCGGCGATCTCAAAGACGGGAGCATTCGCTGCGGTCTCTGCGACTTCTGCAATCCCACGGAAAGTTCGGCGCAGAGCTATCGCGCGCCATCACGCGAAGAGCGCAGAACCCTTCAGGCGATTCTCGACGCGCTGCGCAACACGCAAGGCAAGTCTCTTGGCCGCCTGCTCAAAGAAGTCCCCGGAGATTTAAGCCGCAAAGAGCTCGATGTTTATCTCAACGCCCTGGCCAGCGCCGGCTATATCACCGTGGAAGACGCCGAATGGATCAAGGACGGCGAAACCATCCTTTTTCGCAAAGCCAGCCTCACCGCTGAAGGCGAGGCTCTCGAAGACGGCGCTGGGCTCGATCTGCAGATGCCCGACAGCTCCAGCGCGGTCAAGCAACAACGCCTCGCCCCTCAATCGAAATCGGCCCGCAAGCCGGCCACTAAAAAGCCAGCGGCTCACGATGTACCGGAAGACCTGAGCCCCGCCGCCCAGCAACTGGAGCAGGCGCTCAAAGGCTGGCGCACTACGGTGGCCAAAAAGCTAGGCATGCCGCCCTTTGTCGTCCTGCATGACCGCACCCTCAGAGCCATCGCTCATGCACGCCCAGCAACCCCAAACCAGCTTCAGGACATCTCCGGCATGGGGCCCGCAAAGGTCGATAAATACGGCTCTCAGATACTCGAAATCTGCAATGCATAACGCAATGCCGCAGCATAGACTATTTCCCGATGGCTTCAGAAGCGAAAACCCGCGAGCGGTTCGCCAGGCTTACCGAAATATGCCTTGCGCTTCCCGAAGCCTCGCGTCTCGATCAAGGTGAGCACGCCAGTTTCCTCGTCCGCAAAAAGGTCTTTGTCTACTACCTCAACAATCATCATGGAGACGGCATCATCGGCTTCTGTTGCAAAGCTCTTCCAGGAGATAATCAACGGCTCATCGAGACTGATGCCCGCAAATTCTATCTTCCCGCGTATGTTGGTCCCAGGGGATGGGTCGGGTTGCGTCTCGATCTGCCCACTGTTGACTGGAGAGAAGTGAAAGAACTCGTCCGAGGTAGCTACGGGCTCACTGCCCCGAAGAAGTTGCTGGCGCTTCTTTAACCCGTCTGTAAAATCGAACGCAAATCGGCTATTTGCTCGCGCCTTCAAACACCAGATTCCGTTGAAAGAACGGCAGCACCTCGGTGTACACGCGCCCCTCCTCGCCCCAGTTACCGCTCCCCCAGTTGCCGTTGTACTCCTCCGACTCATGCGGGATGCCGAACTCATTCAACTTATGCGTGAAAGCCTGATTTGAGTACACATGGTCCTGGTTGCCGTCATTGCGCGCCCAGTCAAATTTGAATCCCCGCAGCGACTTAAGATTGTCCGCATACTTGCCTATCATCGTTTCCAACAGGAAGTTATCGCGGACCCGCTCCGTAACTCCACTGTCGATGGTTAACTTATCGCCATTCTTACGCGCTTGTAAGTCGATATAGAGCGGCGGCTTGTCAGCATTGGGCACACTCGCCTGATAAATTGACAAAAAGATGCTTCCGTAAGGCGCATTCCTCAGCTCATCCGCAGATTTTGCTGCCGCAAACTTCTCCCAGTCCGGCCGCGAATACATCGTATAAATTCCCGACCCCGTTCCCACTGGATGCAGCGCGTACACCGTCCCAAAAATCTCGGGATGCGTCATGCCAAAGCGGATTGCGCCATACCCGCCCATAAAGTCGCCCGCAATCCCCCGCGAGTCGCGGCTCGGCAGCGTGCGGAAGTTCGCATCCACATACGGAACCACCTCCCGCACCATGAAATCCTCCCAGTTTCCAGTCACAGGAGAATTCACATACCAGGAGCAGCCAATCGGCGTCGTCATATCTACCGAAACCAGCACAGACGGCTCGATAACATGCTTCGCAATCGCCTCATCCAGCATCGGCTTTACCGTCTTCTCAAAAAATTCGCTGGAAAATCCCCCCGGACTCGGCAGGTAGTACATCACCGCATATCGCTTGTTGGAATCTGCATATCCCGCCGGAAGATAGACCTCCATCCTCCGCACCGGATTCGTCCCAACCTTACTCTGCGCCAGAGAGCTGGACCGTATCTCCCTGCTTACAAACTGACCACCGCCAGCCTGTCCAGACACCGGCGCAGCACTTACAAGAATGAAAACTAGTCCAGTAACCACGCCCGAAAAAAGACGCAGCCATTCCCGTATCGATTGGATCGACATAACGCACCGCCCTTTGTTGTAGTTTGGTTTACGCCTTTGCAGGCCGTTTACGCGCCGTAGCTACCAGGAACCACCCCGGCCAGATCAGCGCAAGGAAATGGATCAACGACCCGTTCCATCCAAACATCACTAACGTCGAAGCCGTCGCCGCCAAAGTGATTGCTGAACTCAACCGCAGCCGCACCCGGCGAAGACCCTGCCACGCACCCCAAATAGCAAAAGGTAAGAAGAGCAATAGGCTCAACGGCGATTGGTGCGGCACGCCAAATCGAGAGAGGCAAAACAGGCAGGGCAGAAAACACGCAGCAATATTTGCCCAGAGCGTTCTTCGTGAAACTGCCCCGACGGCAAAGCCGCAACTCCAAGCCACAATCGCCAACAACACGATGCGGCAGAACAAAAAGGCCGTACCCTCCGCACCCAGGCCTTGCCCAAGCATATGCCTGAACATTTCGCTCACCAGAAGCGAAAATCCTATCAATTGAAAACTGTTCGGCAGCGCCACTCCAAACACAGACACCCACGGCCGCCAGCTTTTCCAGAGCAGTAGCTGCCTGCGCATTGCCAGCCCCAGAACGTCCAGCAGCCCGCGCCATGCAGCATTGCCAGCCTCGGCCAGATCGCCCAGCACCGCCTCGCGCTCCCGCGGCTCAAGCAGGCCGGAGGCAGCCTCGATACACCACCACCCTGCGCCAATCATGCGGGGCCGCCCGTCTGCCTGAAGGCCCAGGCCGCACCCCGGCTGATGCGCGCCACGGCATCGTAAAAATCCTTCGCTACCGCCTCACCCTCGGCGGTCACGCGCACCATGCGCTTGGCGCGGCCGCCGCGCTGCTGCGTGGCCTCGCCCATCCAGGTTTGGACGAGACCCTTCGCCTCCAGCCTGTCCAGGGTCGTGTACAGCGCACCGACCGAGCACTTACGCCCGGCTGTCTCTTCGATTGCATCGCGAATAGCGGCGCCGTACGCCTGGTCTCCCAAACCCGCCGCCGCCGTGATGATGAGATATTCAAACTCGCCGAGCATGATTAGAACTACATTGTGATTCTAATCATGCTCGGCGTCAAGCTTTTTCTAAAACCTCTGATATATAAGCGAATTCTTACGCAGCGACAGACCGCACCTGATCCAGCGTAGGCTGCAAAAACTTCTCCCGGTCGGTAGCAGGAGACATCAGCGTGGAAGTACCGCCAGCCGCGACTACCGTCACATTCGTGACGCCTAGAAATCCCAACACAGCCCGCAGATACGGCTCCACAAAGTTCAACGCGCCCAGCGGAGTTCCCGGCTCGTACACGCCACCACTGGCGATCAGCAAAGTCGCCTTCTTGTTCTGTAACAACCCTTTCGCCCCATCCGCCCCATAGGAGAAGGTCTTCCCTGCCCGTGCGATCTGGTCTATCCACAGCTTCAAGACTGAAGGGATGGAGAAATTGTGCATGGCCACGCCGATCACGTACTCGTCTGCTTGCTTTAACTCGGCAACCAACTCTTCCGAAAGCGCCAGAGTCTCCTTCTGCTCAGGAGTCTGATCGGCTTCGGGGGTGAACGCCGCATAAATCCATGCGGTATCCAGCGGTTTCAGAGCGGTGGCCGCCAAATCGCGATACTTTACCGTTCCATCGGTGTGTGCCGCCTTCCAGGTCTTCACAAATTCACGGCCTAGCTGCCGCGAGACGGATGTTTCCAAAGGGCTTGAGTCTAAATGCAAGAGTGTGGGCATAATTCTGTCTCCTTGTGCGACATGCGCCGCTTACGCAACTACTGTCGTCTATCTTAGACGACGATCGTTGTTTATGGATGCAGAATTCTGTGAAATTCCGCTTTGGTATTCTGGAGACGAGTAGTTTTATGCCTATTTCCGACTGCGAAGTTCGCGACCCGCGCATCCGCCGCACCCGGCAGCTTCTTCAGGGAGCCTTGAGCACTCTGCTGCAGACCAAGTCGTTTGAAGATATTTCCGTTCAAGACATCGCCGAAGCCGCGACGGTCAACCGCGCCACCTTCTACGATCACTATGCCGACAAGTTCGCGCTTCTCGATGCGCTGGCCGCGGGCGGATTCCACAAGCTTCTACATGAGCGCCAGGTCAACTACGACGGCTCCTGTCCCTCAGCCGCCAGCGCCATCATTCGCGCTACCTGCGACTATCTGGTCCAGATGCACGAGGGCCGCACGAATTGCACGCAACACAGCGCCACCGGCGCCTTGGTTGACGCGGCCATTATTGCCGCAATCCATCGGGTGCTGACACGGGCGGGAAGCGATTCTGATTCGGCCCGGGCGCCGCTTCCGGAAATGACCGCAACCGCGATCAGCTGGGCCATCTACGGCGCTGCCCGTAACTGGTGCTTCAGCCCAGACCATTCGCCAGTTGAAGAAGTAGTTCCGCGCATTCTGGAACTGGTCTTCCCCATGCTCTTGAGCGGCTCCGGGAACACGGTCATGGAAGCGGCCGCCGCCCACTAAGGCACGCGCAAGCAAGCGGCTTGCCGGTTTCCGTTTGTCTCTATGCCCTGGCCCCTACCGCTGCTCATTCAGCGTCGAGTCCAGCGGCGTCAGCTCCGGCTTTACTGTCGCGCCTTTGACTCCGTTCCGTCGTTTGCGCTTCACCGGCGGAGCGGAACTGGGCGGCTTCTTCCCATTGGTCCGTTTGCCATTGGTCTCGATAACCCCACGCATCCAGTAGTCGCCGGCAGCATCCACTTCGATGCCGTGCACCTCGCGCTCGAATCCAGGGAAGCGCTTGCCAAACTCCTCCAGCGCCAGAATCAGCTTGATCACAGGCGAGTCAGGCCCACCTAGCCGCTCTCCCGGCATGCACACTGGAATTCCCGGAGGATATGGCACCAGCATCACGCCGGCAATGCGGCCTGCCATCTCGGAAAACTTGACCTTCTCCGTACCATTGCGCAGCAGTTTCTGGTAAGTCTGCGAGGGCGTCAAAACCTCCTGCGTATCCAGTTCGCAGGCTTCGGCTTCGAGGGCGCTCAATCGCAGCTCGATCATCGCCGAATGCATCTCGTCGCTCAGTTCCTTGAGCGTTACATTCCTGTACTTCAAGGGATACTTCTCAACCAGATCAGGCAAAGCCTCACTCAACGTGGCTTCGGTATCGTAGAGCCGCTTGAATTCGAACAGATTCTCGAGCAGGCTTCCCCACTTGCCCTTACTGGTTCCCACCGAGAAGAGCACCAGCACCGTGTAGTCGCCGGTGCGCGCGATTTCAACACGCCGCGCATCCAGAAACTCGGTAAGAATCGCCGCCGGAATACCCCACTCCGCCACCACGCCCTGCGCATTCACACCGGGCATGAGAATCGTGACCTTGGTTGGGTCCAGCATGCAGTATTCGTCGGCAACATCTTCGTCCTGATAGCCGTGCCAGTCGTCTCCCGGCTTCAGCGTCCAGCAGCTTGAGGTTGTCGCCAGCAGTTCATCGGGAGCGTCCTCGATCAAGTAGCTCACCTTATCGATCGGGTCTTCCACGCGGTCCGGTTGAAAGAGCCGGAAGAACCATCCGTCTCCCTCCTCTGACTCCCGCAGCCGGTGTGCGATCGAGCTCATTGCCTTGCGAAAACTGATCGCGTCGAAGATAGTCTCCGCCATCAGCGTCGGCCCCGCGGGCTCATCCATCATCGCCGCGGCTACGTCCAGCGATGCGATCAATGGATAGAACGGCGAAGTCGTGCCATGCATCATGAACGCTTCATTGAACTGGTCGAAGTCCAGCGGCGCTCTCTGGCTCAACTTGATGTGCACCATCGACGCCATTGAAAAAGCCGCCAGCATCTTGTGCGTCGACTGCACCGCGAACAGCGCCGGCCGGTCCGGCATATCGTCCGGCACGTCCATCGCAAACCTCCCGCGATAGATGGGATGAAACTTGGCATACGCATACCAGGCTTCATCGAAATGGATGCGGGAAACGCTGGGAGAGAGCTCGGTCACAACGCGATTGACGTCGTAACACAGGCCATCGTAGGTGGAGTTGGTCACCACCGCGCACGCTGGCTCCTGCGACGAAGCGCCGGTAGAAAACGGGCTCTTCGCGATAAGTTCCCTGATGGATTCCTGGCTGAACCGCTTCAAGGGAACCAGCCCGATCATCCCGTATCCGTTGCGCGTCGGGGTGAGATAAACAGGCCGCGCTCCGGTAACTGTCAGCGAATGGCAGATCGACTTGTGGCAATTGGCGTCGACGATGACAATATCGTCCTGCCCGATGACCCCATGTCCCACGATCTGGTTTGACGTCGAAGAGCCGCCCAATACATAGAACGTCCAGTCCGCGCCGAAGATCCGCGCCGCGTTGCGCTCGCTCTCCCCTGGAGGCCCCACATGATCCAGCCAAGAGCCCAGCGGCGATGTCGAAATCCCCAGGTCGGAACGCATGATGTTTTCGCCAAAAAACTTGTGAAACTCCATGCCCACCGGATGCTTCAAAAACGCCACGCCGCCCATATGCCCTGGAGCATCCCAGCTATACGCGCCTTGGTCGTTGTACTCCTTGAGTGTGCGAAAGTATGGCGGCAGCAACTGCTCGTTGTACCGCTCCACGGCAAAATCAACGCGGCTGGCGATAAACGCGGGCGTGTCGCCGAACAGGTGAATGTATTCATGCACCTGCTTGACCACTTCCAGCGGCAGTTCGCTCACCAGCGTGCGGTCGGCGATGAGAAAGATTGGCACCTTTTTGTTGCGATGACGCACTGCGCGAATAATTCGCAGCGCGGCACGTTCGTCAAACTGGTGCTCGCCTGCCAGATCCCAGTCCAGCAGAATCGCCGAATGCGATGGGTCCGATGTAACCAGAGAAAGTCCATCTTCCGGAGTCGAGGTACGCACCACCTCGTATCCCTCTTTGCTGATCGCGTCTACCAGCCGTTCCATAGCCCGGTCCGACACCGAGTCCGTGCCACCCACTTCGCTCGCAATCAGCAGTACCCAACGCCCTTCGTCCATCTCACCTCTCGTATTTGCGCAAAGAAAAACGGTCTCGTCTTTTTCGACGGACCGATCTTTATCCTACAACTCTTTTGCCTGCCATTCGCCTCGGAATCAGCTCGCGAAGACAAATTCATCCCACAGCAAAATATTCCCCGTTCGATGCAGAACTTTTTACTGCCAGATACCGCCAAATGAAACGGCGGCAAGCGTAGAGTTACGCCTGCCGCCTCATGCAGTCACCACGGACTTTAGAAGAACAGCTTCGCCGAGACCTGAAGCTGCCGCGCGCCATACAGCGTGCTGCTGCTGCTGGTCGCATTGCCAAATGCCTGAAACGATGCATTCGGCACGAACGGTGTGATGCAGCCCCAGAAGACAGAGCCATCCGGCGCCGACGTCACCGGACAGGCGCCGACATCGTTGGTCGGTCCCGTATAGGTGGAGTACGTCGTGTTCACGCCCTGGATAATCTGATGATTCATCAGGTTGAAGGCCTCAGCGATGAACTGCAGTTTATAACGATCGTGAATCGGCACATCTCGAGTCACGCGGAAGTCGATGTTGCGAATCCCCGGTCCAGGCTGGCTGTTGCGGCCAATCAGCGGCGGACGGCCCGTCGTCGGCGCGCCTGAAGACGAGCTCATTGCACCGCCGAAGATGTTACCGTCAGCAGCCTTCGCGGCAGCCGGCGAACTTGGTCCGCCCTTCACCGACCACGTCGCTGCCACTGTACCGCTCATGGCGGCAACGATCGGCTGCCCGGTGGATTCGGTCGCCGTACCCGAGAAGGTAAAGCCGTCCAGCCCATGCTTCATCCAGGGGTTCGCAGTATTGATCGCCGGCTTCCATAGCAGTGTGCCGACAAAACGGTTGCGCACATCGAGATCGGAACGGCCGTATTCCGCCCGCAGATTGTTGGGGTCGAGCACGGTGTTACCGCCATAGAAGGTGCCGAACGCGCCCGCCACCTGGTCATCGTCCAGAGCCTTTGACCAGGTATGGTTGATCAGCAATTCGAGCCCATGATCGAATGGGCGCCGAACCGTGACCGCCATCGAGTGATACCAGGAGTTGGCCACGCTGAAGCCGGCATTGATCGAAGTCAGCGTCTGGTCGATGCGATCGGTGGCCAGGTAATACGGCACCGTAAGCTGACTCGTCTTTCCAGAGTTATCCGTCACGTTGAAGGTGCGGATGCCATGCGGAGTTTGTCCCACCAGGTTCGCATCCAGGAAAACCGGCAAGCGCTGCGCGCGCGAACCGACATACCCGACGGAGAGTGAAAGCTTTCCGGGCAGGGCTTGCTCCACAGAGAGGTCGAATTCATGCGTGAGCGGCGGAACGAAGTTGGGAGATAGTCCGTGGAAGCTTGCGGTGCCATTCGCAGTCACGGTGGTCACGGCAGGGGCTGTGCCTCCGGATGGAAATAGCGCTGCCGAGAGCGGTGGCCCGGGCGGCAGGAATGGTACGTCCGGGAACTTCAGAGCCGGCGCCGTGGCGTTGTTGCAGGAGGCATTGCAGCCGGAGTAGTTGTAGTTGATCTGGTATTCACCGTTCTCTACGCGCATCGCGTAGTACGTGCTTCCCTGGTTCAGGCCCGTAAAGATGCCATAGCCGCCACGCACAACCGTGTCGTTATGCGGACTCCAGGAGAAGCCGATGCGCGGTTGAATGCGGTCGCTGACATTCTTGATCTTGGTGTTGTACTCCGCAGCAAGAGCGGTTGACTTGTTTGGAATTGCCGGATCAGGCGTCAACTGAAAGTCGTACCGGACTCCAAGATTCAGGGTAAGGTTCGGACGAATCTTCCAGCTGTCTTCCGCGAATCCGTCGTACATCTTCATCCAGAAATCATCCGCGCCAGCTTTGCCGCCCGTCGTCGGATTTTGCAGATCGACCGTTTGCACAAAGGTGTTGTAGTGCGAGCCGGCAAAGGGGTCTGTATCTCCAGGCTGTCCGGCAAATGCATCCGCAGCCCAGTTCTGGAACTCCTGCGTCACGTTGCCGGAGTAGCCGTAAATGCCGCCTCCCTGGAAGAGGTTGATCATGATCTCATGCACAAGATTGACATCGCCGCCAAACTTGAACGTGTGCCGTCCGATAACCTTGCTGAAGACATCCGTAATTTGAATGCGATGCTCGTCGGGCTCGGCGGTACGCGGCAGAGCGTTGGGCATGCCGTAGGTCTCCGCACCCATGCCTATGCTCGGACCAGGCGAATTCGCGCCCGCGGTTTCAAGGTCCCGTCCCCACTGGAAGCGAACGTCGTTGACTGCTGTGCTGGTCAATGTCGAAGTCCAGTGCGCGATCAGGAACCGCTCGTGATAGCTCGTCGGTGCGTTGGTGCTGGATGAGGTGTTGGAGTAGGTCGGGTTGGGAGCATATCCGTTCGACTGGTCGAAGTTCGCAAAATTGAAATTCGCGTAAATGAGGTTCTTTGAATTGAGCTGATAGTCCAAACGCGGAAAGAACAGCGTCTCCCTAGCGAAACGATCGGGAGCGCCTTGCAGGCTCAACAGAAACTGAATTGCTGCCGTGCACTGCGCATCGGTGATCAACTTCTCACCGGTGCTCGTCGTCGGGCACTGCTTCGGTGAAATTAGGGTTGTTGCCTGCTTTCCCGGATCTGGATCGGTTGGGGTCAGCGTTACTGTATTGGTCTGGTAATAGAGCGCGCGGCCAACGCGGCGGAAGTTATCCGACGTGAGGAAGAAGAAAAGCTTGTCCCGCTTGATGGGACCGCCCACGCTACCGCCGAACTCCTGCTGCTGATGAATCGGCTGCGTCAGCAGAAACTTGTTGCCATTGTTATGCAGCGCCGACCACTTGCTGATCGGGTCCAGCGCGTTCAGATCGGGATAGCGAAGGTAGTAGAACAGATCTCCGTGCAGAGCGTTTGTGCCGCTCTTGGTGATCGCATTTACCTGTCCGCCAGCGGCCTGGCCGAACTCCGCCGAATAGGACGAGGTCTCAGCTTGGAACTCCTTGATGGCGTCAAGGCTATAGACAAACGGCGCACCTGAGGAACGTCCGCGCGCTTCGCTGAAGAGCATCTGGTTGTTGTTCGCGCCGTCTACGTAATTCTGGTTGTACAGGCCGCTGATGCCGTGGAAACTGACCAGGCCCGAGCCGCCGTCTGGAACCACGTTAGGAGTAAGCAGAACGAAATCGCTCCAGTTGCGCCCGTTTACCGGCAGATTTGAAATTACCTGCTGGTCTACCACCTGCGAAACTTCTGTTTTTTCCGTATCCAGCAGCGGAGTCTCGCTCGACACTTCTACGGTGGTCGACGCCGACTGCACCGCCATCGTCAAATCGATGCTGAGGGTCTGCCCTACCTGCAGCGTGAGGCCGGTCGCCTCCACAGCGCCAAAACCGCCGCCCGTCGCAGTTACCTTGTAGTGGCCCGGCTGTAGAAAGGGTGCGACATATAGCCCGTCTCCGTTGGTCGTGTAGACGTGCGGCGCTCCGGTATCGACGTTCGTCACCGTTACTGTAACGCCAGGCAACACGGCGTGGCTGGCATCGGTGACCGTGCCGGAAATTGTGCCGGCGCCGGCTGTCTGAGCGTGACTTGAATGGCTGAAGAGTAGAAAGAGAAAGGCAACGAGAGCAAAAGCAGCTGCGCTCCGCCGACAGAAGCAGGTGACTTTATTCATAAGTTTTGGCGCTCCAAAGGAATGCAATTTAAAAACGTTTCTACCGGGTATTTCAAAATACCCTTCACTCCACATCAGACAACGTTCGCCGGGTGAAGCTCGGGTGCCCTGCAGATGTCTTAATTCTCATGGACGGGTTGCTGTTTCCACAAGAAAATTCAAACAAATGTGGGATTTCCGCACCCGCCAGACCTCTCTCAAACCTCTTCCCTCATTCGCTGCTACACTAAGTAGTTGAGCCCATCGACGAATCCCGAGGACCCTCCCCGCAAGCCGGGTGAGCCCGCCGATTCAGATCCGGGATTCAGCTCAGAGATTCAGCCGATATTGAAATGAGGATCACCATGGCAGATCACACCCAGAACGGTAACAACGGCAATCTTTCCAGCACCAGCCTGCGCCTCAAAGTAGGCCTCGCAGAAATGCTGAAGGGCGGCGTCATCATGGACGTCATGAACGTGGAACAGGCCCGCATCGCCGAAGAAGCCGGCGCAGTCGCGGTGATGGCTCTGGAGCGCGTTCCCGCCATGATCCGCGCCGAAGGCGGCGTAGCTCGCATGGCCAACCCCAAGCTGATTAAAGAGATCAAAGCTGCCGTCTCCGTGCCGGTGATGGCCAAGGCCCGTATCGGCCACTTCGCCGAGGCCCAGGTGCTCGAGGCGCTCGGCGTTGACTTCATCGACGAGAGCGAAGTCCTCACTCCGGCCGACGAAGCTCACCACATCGACAAGCACGCCTTCACCATTCCTTTCGTCTGCGGAGCGCGCAACCTGGGCGAGGCCCTGCGCCGCATCGCCGAGGGCGCAGCCATGATCCGCACCAAGGGTGAGGCTGGTACAGGCGACGTCGTTCACGCCGTGCAGCACATGCGCCAGATCACCCGCGAACTGCGCCAGCTTACGGTCGCCCGCGAAGAAGAGCTCTACAACCTCGCCAAGGAGCACGGCGCACCCTACGAACTCATCCGCATGGTCGCCAAGACCGGCAAGCTGCCGGTGCCCAACTTCTCCGCCGGCGGCATTGCTACCCCGGCAGACGCAGCCCTGATGATGCAGCTCGGCGCAGAAACCGTCTTTGTCGGCAGCGGCATCTTCATGAAAGAGCGCGCCACCCCGCTCGACGTCGAACATAACCAGAAAGAACGTGAAGAAGCTGTCTCCCGCGCCAAGGCAATTGTGCTGGCTACAGCCCACTACGACAATCCGAAGATCCTCGCCGAAGCCAGCGAGTCGGTCACTGGCACAATGAAAGGCCTCGCCGCCGCAGCAATCGAAGAGAAAGAACTTCTCCAGACCCGCGGCTGGTAATTTGCCATTAAGGCAGCCTCACCTTTGAGCGCCAAGCAAGAGCCGGAGATGCCCCGCATCTCCGGCTCTTTATCGTGTTATCACCTTTATATTTGCATTTCTAATTGTTGTCTCCGACGAGAATCTGATTTCGTTTCTCGTATTCGGTCTCGATGTCCTGTTTACTTATTCAAGAACCCCTCTAACTGCATCCAATCCGCAAACCGGTCGATCCAGTGATCGGTGGGAATGTTGTTCGCATGCATTCCGAATCCGTGGCCGCCCTTCGCATACATATGTAATTCAACCGACTTATGGGCATCCGACCACTTCTTCCAGAGAGCAATGCTGCCCGGTGCAAGGCCAAGCGAATCATCCGTAGCCGCTGCAACGAACATCGGCGGCGCATCGGCCGGCACAGGAGCATCCCGCGTTAACGCACCACCGTAAATCGGAGCCACAAAAGCGGGCCGCCCCTCCGGTTTGTAATGCAGGGCGACCTCCGCCGTGATAAATCCGCCTGCCGAAAATCCCATAACCCCCACACGATCCGGAGAAACTCCATACTCCGCAGCATGCTGCCGCACGTATTCGACTGCGGCCAGTCCATCGGCGACAGCCTTCGGCTCCTCATCCTTCATCATCGCGTTGAACTTCGGCTTATCCGCATACAGCGCCCCGAATTCCGTTGTCGCATCCTCGCCGGTATGCGCCAGCCGATATTTGAGCACAAAGGCAGTCACGCCTCGGGCTGCCAAATACTTTGCAACATCCGTACCTTCGCTCGCGATCGACAAAGCCATGAACCCGCCTCCGGGGCAGATCACAACAGCAGTATTGATCTTCAGCTCAGCCGCGGGCTTAAAGACCATCAGCGTAGGCTTGGTCACATTTGAGACGACATCCGTATTCCAGGCCTTGGAGAAGTACTGTTTCTCCGCGTAGTTGTCCTGAGGCGAGGAGCCAGGTGCCGTTCCCGGATAAAGCTGAATTACATCCTGCGCCGCTGCCATAGGCGCAAGCGACAGCGCAATAAACAAGAGCCGAAGAGCAAGGATTTTCATGGCCGGCCAAGTGTATCAGAGAGTTCAGATCTTCCGGGTTCATTACAAGTTCGTTAAAGGCAGGAAGTTTCCGCATGGATTGCGAAGCTGTCAGGAATGTCTAAGGAGCTTCACCATTTCATACTCCAAGAGTGCTGGGTCGTTGGGGTAAGGCTCGGTCCTACCGGTCATGCCGAAGCCGCATCGCTCATAGAAAGCAATCGCCGTCGCATTGTTGCAGACAACCGTCAGGCGCATCTTGGAAGCGCCTTCGCCCTTCGCCCACGACTCCACTGCATCGATCAAGGTCTTTCCCAGCTTTGCTCGGCGATGGGTAGGCGCAACCCACATGGAAAGCACGTCGACCCATTTCGGCGAGTCTGCTCCGCACTTACCGGCTACGATGCCGCACGGAGTCCCTCGGTCCATCGCAAGGTAGCAAACCGATCCATCGTTGTTCCAGTTCACAACGCGCTTAATCCAGTCTTCGTTTGTAAGCTGAGATTCTTTCGCATACGTACTGCCAAAAGCGCTAGGTGTATCCTTCAAAGCCGCCAGGCGGGTAGCTTTGAAGTGGGTTAATAGCGCGATAGATACCTGTTCGACGGTGATCATCCGTAGATCCAGTCTAGCCTCTGGGCAGCCTTAAGTTGATATCTCATTCTCCACAATTTTGCATCCTGGTCAGTCCCGCAGTGTAGGATGGCAACCGCGTCACAAATTCATCTTTCACATGCGGAGAATGCGGATGAAATCACAAGCGCTGATGGCCCTTGCTGTTGTTATATTCGCCGCGACCGCCCTGGCCCAGGAACCGGCCGCGCCAGCCTCCTCAGGACCAGATGCGTGCGCGGCTCTGACCAAGCTCTCGCTGCCGCATTCAAAAATCGACTCCGCAGCGACCGTCGCGGCAGGCGCATTTTCTCCGCATACAATTCTTGGCAAGAAAGCTCCGGACCCCGAAGGCTACAAACAACTGCCTGCCTTCTGCCGCGTCACGGCGACCCTTAAGCCCTCCGCGGACTCCGACATCAAAATCGAAGTCTGGCTCCCCGTCAGCGGCTGGAACGGCAAATTCCGAGGACAGGGCAACGGAGGCTTCGCCGGCGAGATCGATTATGACCATCTTGCATGGTCTGTCGCACAGGGCTACGCCACCGGAGGCACAGATACAGGCCACGTCGCTGGCGGTACCGATGCTTCCTGGGCTCTTGGCCATCCGGAAAAAGTCATCGACTTCGGCAATCGGGCCGTTCACGAGATGACGGAAAAGTCCAAAGCCATTGCCTCTGCTTATTACGGCTTATCGCCAAAGCACTCCTACTTCGCAAGCTGCTCCGACGGCGGCCGTGAAGCTCTCATGGAGGCTCAGCGGTTCCCGGCCGACTACGACGGCATTCTCGCTGGAGCTCCAGCCAACAACTGGACTCATCTGCTGGCCAATGCCGCCCACAATGCACAGACTTTTGAGCTCGATCCCGCAGCTTTTATCCCGCCCAGCAAACTGCCTGCAATCGCCGCTGCAGCGGTAGCCGCATGTGATAAAGCCGACGGCGTATCGGACGGTATCCTCAACGATCCGCGTCAATGCCACTTTGATCCAGCGACAATGCTCTGCAAGCAAGGGGATTCCGCCACCTGCCTGACCGCTCCGCAAGTCAACGCCATGAAGACCCTCTATGCCGGAGCCCATGATACCTCCGGCAAGCTTATCTTTCCCGGCTACCTGCCCGGCTCGGAATTAGGGCCCAATGGCTGGGGTTCGTGGATCACCGGCATTGCCCCCGGGCAAAGCCTCATGACCGCCTTCGCCTCCAACTACTTTTCCAACATGGTCTACGCCGACCCCAAGTGGGATCTCAAATCTTTCAATGTAGACTCAGGCCTGAAAAGCGCCATGCAGAAGACCGCCCGGGTCCTCGACTCCACCGATCCGAACCTCAAACCCTTCCTTGGCCGAGGCGGCAAGCTCATTCTCTATCACGGCTGGAACGATCCGGCGATCTCCGCGCTTAACACCATCGACTACTACCAGAGCGCCGTCTCCGCCACCGGCAAATCGCAGATCGAGTCCTCCGTCCGCCTCTACATGGTTCCCGGTGTCCAGCATTGCTTCCTCGGCCCCGGACCCGACACTTTTGGCCAATTCGGCTGGGCGCCCGACGGCTCTCCCAACGATCCGCAGCACAGTCTCTACTCCGCGCTGGAGCAATGGGTCGAAAATGGAGCCGCCCCGGAAAAGATCATCGCCACCAAATACGAAGGCGAAGGCAACAGCCGCCATCAGACCATGAACCGTCCGCTGTGCCCATATCCGCAGTTGCCAAAGTACAAAGGCTCCGGCAACACAAATGTAGAGTCCAGTTTCATCTGCGCCGCTCCCGCTCAATAGGCAGACCTCGAATCAGCATCCGCTATGCTTGATAGAGGAGACATCAATTGGACGAAAGTAAGGCCCCGCCCCGTATTGGCGTCCTCGCCATCCAGGGCGATTATGAAGCGCACGCCGCCGCACTCGAACAATCCGGCGCGCAGACATCCCTGGTCAAGACATCTGAAGCGCTCGAAAACCTTGACGGCCTCATCATGCCCGGTGGCGAATCCACCACCATGCTCAAATTTCTCGACCGGCCGAGCGAGAACGGCAGTCTCTTCGACGCCCTGAAATCCTTCGCCGCGGCCCGGCCTGTCTTTGGCACCTGCGCAGGAGCTATTCTGCTCGCCAGCGAAGTTCGCCATCCCCTGCAGCGCAGCCTGGGCCTGCTCGATATCGCCGTCGAGCGCAATGCCTACGGCGATCAGCGCGACTCCGCCATTCTTACCCTTGAGACCTCACTGCCCGGTGGACCGCTTGAAACGGTCTTTATCCGCGCACCGCGCATCGTCCACGCCGGTCCAGAAGTCGAAGTCCTTGCCCAGCGCGACGGTTTTCCCGTGCTGGTTCGCCAGAAGTCAGGGCAAACGGAGATCATGGCCGCCACCTTCCATCCGGAACTGTCCTCCGACCGCCGCGTACATCAGCTATTCGTCGACGCTGTCGAGTCCGCTCGCAAGAAGTAGTAACCAATTCTCCGCCAAGCCATCCAAGTTACAAGAGAGTGCGATTCGGAACTGACTTCCCGTGTAAGTTAACGCATTCTATTTCCGGAAGTTTCCACGGGAATGAATGCAACTTCGACCTGTTCGGGTGCATCCTTCCGAATGTCGGTGTAACCTGAGATTTGTCGAGGCTTCCTCTCATGCCCAGCACCTTTACACGCTATCCGGTTGAAACCGAGCGGAAAGACCCTGGCATCGGTGGTAAGCCCCCTGTCGACCGGCGACCCACCGGCGGCGGCGGCAATGGCGACGACGATGAATGGAACCGGCTGGGCAAGTCCGGCCCTCGAGACCTCCTCCGCCGCTTCCGCTTCGGTGTCTTCTCCATCCTCGCCGGGGACATGATGTTCTTCCTAGGCCTGGCCATGCTCTTCTTTGCCCATCAAGGCACAGGCCATTTCGATCCCCATACGCAGGAATTCATCGGCGACTGGCACCCCGTTCTGTTGCCGCCCATCCTTTTCCTGAACTCCGCGGTCTTGGTCCTCAGCAGTCTCACCATGGAAATTGCCCGCCGACGCATCTTTCATGAGCTTGATGTTGTCGAAGAATGGCTTGGCCTCGGCCGCCCTGCCCTGCGCCGGACCATCCCCTGGCTCATCGCAACCTTGTTTCTGGGCGGCCTCTTCGTCACCGGCCAGTGGATGGCCTGGACCCAGCTCACCCGCCAGGGCTTCGCTTTCGACCGCTGGGCTACGCCGGCCATCTACTACTTTTACCTGATCACCGGCATTCATGCCGCTCATCTGGTGATCGGTATCCTTGCGCTCATTGGGTGTCTCGGTACACTCGGGTTAATGCGCAAAGTCGAGCACCGCCAGATCGCCGTCGACTGCCTGAGCTGGTACTGGCACGCCATGGGCCTGGCCTGGCTGATGCTCTTCGGCCTGCTGGCGATGGGTTAAGTTATAGAGCCATTATTGAGCAACTCGCCACGGAGAAGCAGTCTCCCACGTCTTCAACTGCGCCGTAGCCCAGTCCACCGGCTTGTCCGTGTGGCATGAAGTACAGGGATTTGGAACGCCCGACCGCGTTGTCTCATTTGGAGAAATGAAACGGAACGTGTGCGCATGAACGTAGTTGTCCTTGATCGTCTGCTCAATTTTCGGCATGTGGCAGGCGATACACTCGCTACCCGTACTGTTTTCCGCGTGATGCGTATGCTCGGGAACAGTTCCCTTCAGTCCGGCAGGGTTTTCCTTCGTATGGCATGAAAGGCAAAGCTGGTTGCCTTTAAAAGCCAGACTCGCAACGTTCTCATTGCTGTGCACATCATGGCAGTCGGAGCAGCGAATGCCGCGGTGGTACATGTTGCTTTGAACGAAATCGTTTCCCTGCATCCGATTCTTATGCGCTGTCAGATCAGCGTACTGATAAAAATTCGTAGTCCCGGGCTTTAGCTCTTCCAGCTTCCAGAAATCGGCCAGCCGCTTGCCCGGCACAAAACCGACCGGCCAGTCGTAATACTTGCCCGCAACTGGATTGCTCAGTGGCTGTCCCTGACTATGACACTGAATACAGACATCGTTTCCCCGCACCGGATCGAGCGTGTCTGGATTGACAATATTCTCCTTGGTCGGATGTTCAACGTGTACGCTGCCCGGTCCGTGACACTTCTCGCAGCCTACATTCCATTCAGTTACTTGCTTCGTTTCGATGTTGTAGTTGACCGAGTGACATCCGTCGCAGGTTGGTCCGGTTGGCCTGTCAAAATTCGTGGGGCCGTAAAACGGCACCCACCAGTCGGTTCCCGCCTCCACGTGGTATGGAAGCCACTTGCCCTTTTGTACATCCCACTGCGCCGATAGAGGGTAGTAATCGTCCCCGCGTTTGGTAAAGTAGCGCTGCTTCCAGCGGCTTCCGTATACAAACGCCACCTGATCGAGACCAAACGTCACAATCGGATTGGGATGCGTAAAGTCTCCCAGAACCGCCTCGGGATGTGCCTTCGGATCGCGGACCACATTCGCCATCCGCGTCTGCTTCCAGCCCTTGTATGCTTCAGCGTGACACTTCTCACAACTCTTCGAACCGACGAAGTGCGCTGCCGGTGCCTCGCTGTAAGCTGTGGTCGAAAGCAGAAAAAACATTCCCAACGCAAGCCGCCAGAAATCTCTCGTTGAATACGTATGCTTCGCCATACACCCTCACCAACCCAGTCTCGCATGAGGCCGGAGGCCCTCAATGGCATGCCTTATGGCTTCTTCGCTTGAGTCTGTACCGCCGAATTCGCCTTCACCGTAAAGCTGTCCTTAGCCTCCACCTTCAGACTCGTAGCGTCGGGATTGATTACCTTCCACATCACACCATGAAGCTGGTGGTCCTTCACCTCCAGTGTCACGTAGTTGTACACGGGAAATCCCGTATCCCGGTAAAGATCATGGCTGCCCCTGAACAGGATCGGATACGGCACGGCGCCTCCGCCACCGGTCACAATGTACTCCACTCTGTGCCTCTCAAAGCGCTCGTAGTTGTGAATATGCCCGTTGAAGACCAGAACTTTCGCATGCATCCGGCCTATATGAGCTTCCAGCATCGTGCGCAACGTCAGCGCAGCCTTGCTCGGCATGCTGGCAAGCAGTTGCGACTGGGTATCGGCTACCCACGGCAGGTGATACAGAATCAGCAAAAACTCCACCTGCGCCGGCAGATGCTCCAACTGTGCCGTAAACCACCGTCCCTGTTGCGAACGCGCGCCTACCGGTTCCGCCATATCCAGTGAAAGCACTTCGACCGATCCAAGCACCGCGGAGTAGTAGAGATGCCGCTGCAGCATCGGGTAGTTATCCAGATAATTGGCGATTCCTTTGTCCCGGTCATGGTAGACCTCATGGTTGCCCATGGTCGGAAACACCGGAAACCCTGCCGCCTTCCATGAGTCCGTCTCCCGTTGGTACTCATCCCAATCGGCCTTCTTCTCGCCGGTATACGGCATATCACCGGTCACCAGCAAGGCTTGCGGCCGCTCCTGTCCAATCTTCTGCGCCAGCCATTGCCGCACCTTGGGATTGGTGCCCTCGGTAATCTTGGGATCGGTAAAACGCATATCTCCATAAGCGATCAGCCGGATCGGCTGCCCGGTGGAGAACTGTTTTAAAACAAAAGTCGGATTCGAATCGGGCTTATTCGCAGAAGGTGCCTTGGCAGCCTGCGCAAACAGGCAATGCGCAGAAACCGTAACCATCAGCAATGGAAATAAGACACTTGGAGCTGCATAACGGGCTCGATCAACCATGCAGGTCCAGACTAACATCCATCAAATACCCTTCGCGGCAAGCCGCAAATCGATAATGCGGACTGAATCAGTCCGTAAAAAATATGCTTAAACATGTATTATTTCAGCCACTTACGGGAAACATATCCTTGCAGGAAAACAAGCAGGCTCCGATAATGAAACCGTCAGACCGACCTGAGGAGGTCATCATGTCAACTATCAATGACGGACAATGCGGACTGTGTACTCACTTCGGCGAGTCTCACAAAAGCAGTGATACTCTCGTGGCAATTCTCTCCTCTCACCAGGCTCCCGACACTTTTATCGATGAATGCGGCCATCCCAAACACGCCCCGCTGCACCTCAAAGTAACTCCAGTAAGTGGTTGTGACGGTTTCGCACCCGCGCACGCGGCATAAAATCCGGATCATGCAGGACAAACTGGAAGGCCGCTTCTCGATCCAAGAGGCGGCCTTCCAGTTTTTAGCGAACATGAATCCCCGGTGCGCCCTGATTTTTACGCCCGATGCAACAGAGAGCGCAACCGCTCTCCCAGCGTCGGCACAGGAGGGCAGCTGAAATAAATCTCTCGATTGCGCATCATCAACATCTCGATCGCCGTGATCTGCGGATGCTTCCCTATCGCAATGCTCTCTTCGCGGTTCCGGCATTCCAGGGCAAACTCATCCGCCAGGTACTCGATTGCATGGCCAAGCATTTCGATGGCCCGCCCCGCTTCCGGCGTGATCCTGCGGGATCGCCAGGGGTGCGCAGCTGCACCGGTCTCGCGCGAAACCGGCAGATTCACTGCATGAGCAATTAAAGCTCCGTCCATCCTTGCCGCGATCGTTGCCATGTCAAGTATCCTCAACTTTTCCATCGGCTCGATTCTCTGTATTGTTAGATGACCTAGGTAATGGACTGACTGCTTTCGACTGCTTTCGCCGGATGATTTGGTCTGGCTTGGAAAAAAGCGTTCTTCGAAATTTCCGCCAGGCCCGGAATGAAACCAGCCCAGCCTCCGCCCTTGACGCAGCGAAGCTGAAAACCTAAGCTCAAGGCAGCGGTTGCGCGAGAAGACCCTCGGCGATCCCCAGCTTAATCGATAAAGCCTAAAACGCGGCCCCGAGACCATTGACGATGACCGTTCCTTATTTCTGGCAATACATCCCGCTTCTGCTCCAGGTCCTGGTTGCTTTCGGACTGGGCATTGGCATGGCCTTCGGTTCCTATTACATTGGCCGCCATCGCAATACCAAGACCAAGCTGGCCACCTACGAGTGCGGCATTGAGGCTGTCGGCGACGCGCGCGGCCGCTTCAGCGTGCGCTTCTACATGGTTGCGATGCTCTTTATCCTCTTCGACGTTGAAGTCGTCTTCATGATGCCCTGGGCCGTCATCTACCGGCAGTTGCCGGACATCACCGGCTCCAAATTCTTCGGTTTCTGGGAGATGCTGGTCTACCTCGGCTTTGTCGCCGTCGGCCTTTTCTACATCGTCAAGAAAGGCATCCTGGACTGGTCCAACGACAAGGGGGATCTCTAATGAGCACAACCCTGCCCGATAAGGAATCCGTCCTGCGCGAGAAAGCTGATCACCCCGCGGTAGCCGCCATCCTTAGTTGGAACCCTGTGGCGCTCGCCGATGCCCGCTGGGACCGCAATGAACTTACCCTCACCATCCCTCGCGAAGAGATCGTTGGAGCAGGCATTGCTGTCCAGCAAGCCGGCTACAACTTCCTTGAAGATGTAACCGCCGTCGACTGGTATCCCGCCGCACCCCGCTTTCAAATCAGCTATCACATCGTTTCGCATTCGCTCAAGGAACGTATCCGCCTGCGCGTAATGCTTGACGAAGCCAGCCCTGCCGTCCAGACCATCACCTCCGTCTGGCCCTCGGCTAACTATTACGAGCGCGAAGTCTTCGATCTGTTCGGCGTTCGCTTCGACGAGCACCCTAACCTGCGCCGCATCATGATGCCCGAAGAATGGTCCGGTCATCCCCTGCGCAAGGACTATCCCGTCGAAGGCTACCGGTAAACCCTGTCTGAGTGATCGAGAGAGGCATTTCTGATCTCTGAAGCCTGCCCCTGATCTCTGAGCCGGCCGTTGTATTCTGTAGAGTTCGCAGTCCGTTGAAATGCCCTCTGTAACCTTACGCAGCACAAGCCCTTGGGAGACTCGCTCGGATGGCCACAGTCACAGGAACACCGATTCTGGAAGCACCTGTAGCCGAGGGCTCCGCCGACCAGACCATGGTCCTCAACATGGGCCCGCAGCATCCCTCGACCCATGGCGTCCTCCGCCTGGTGCTCGAGATCGACGGCGAAATCGTCGTGCGCCTCTATCCTGAAATCGGCTACCTGCATACGGGCATTGAGAAAACCTGCGAAGCCAAGTTCTATCAGCAGGTTGTTCCCCTCACCGACCGCATCGACTACCTCAGCCCGATGCACAACAATCTGTGTTATTGCCTGGCCGTAGAAAAGCTCCTGGAACTACCCATCCCCGACAAAGCGCAGTGGATGCGTGTCCTGCTCAGTGAGCTGACCCGCCTCAACTCACACCTGGTCTGGCTAGGCACCCATGCCATGGATATTGGCGCGCTCACCGTCTTTCTCTATACCTTCCGCGAGCGCGAAGACATTCTGCGCATCTTCGAGCTGGTCAGCGGCCAGCGCATGATGACCAGCTACTTTCGCATCGGCGGCCTATCGATGGAACCGCCGCTGGACTTCTTCGACCGCGTAAGTTCGTTCATCAAGACTTTCCCGGAAAAGATTGACGAATACGCCAACCTGCTCACCGGCAATCCGATCTTCGTCAACCGCCTGCAAAACGTCGGCCATCTCTCGGCCGCTGATGCCATTGCGCTCGGCGTCACCGGACCACCGATGCGGGCGTCGGGCATTGACTTCGATCTGCGCCGCGACATGCCTTACTCCAGCTACGAGAAGTTCGATTTCAAAGTGCCCACCTCGCAGCGTTGCGATGTCTGGGGGCGCTATCTCGTCCGTCTCGATGAGATGCGCGAGTCGGTCAAGGTCATCAATCAGGCGCTGGCCGGAATGCCCGAAGGCCCGGTCAAAGCTGATGCGCCCAAGATCGTCCTTCCCGACCGCGAAAAGATGAAGACGCAGATGGAATCGCTCATTCATCACTTCAAAATCGTTACCGAGGGCTTTGCCGTTCCAGCCGGCGAAGTTTATCAAGGGATTGAATCTTCGCGCGGCCAGATGGGCTACTATGTCGTCTCCGACGGCACGGCAAAACCCTACCGCGTGCATATGCGCAACCCATCCTTTGCCTCATTGCAGGCCCTTGAAACCATGTGCAAAGGCCGCATGTTGGCCGACGTGGTTGCCGTTATCGGCTCCATCGACGTAGTCCTCGGCGAGATCGACCGGTGACCGTCGGCTACCCAAGATTGAAGTGACCCTGTACCACTGACGCACGATTTTTGAGGAATACCGCGCTGAACATTGAGACCACCGTCGAGCGACTCTCTCCACCTGCAGCACAGGCCGGCGAACTTCTCTGGCCCGAACTGTGGGTCTCGCTTGCATCGCTTCTCCGCAGCTACACCGCGGCTCACGGCCTGAACCGCAAGGAGCAGGCGACCATTGAGCTCGGTCCCGACCGCATCATCGTCCGCGCCGGCGAGCGCTGGCTGAAGCTCGATCGCCACCAAGCAGAAGTCATCTGGCTTCGCGAAGATGGCAACCGGGGCCTGATGCGTTTTACCATGGATGGAAAGCTCGAAACCCACGTAGGCCACCGAGAACTTCACGACCGAGAGGAAGAGATGGACATGCAAGCCGAAGCCTGGGCACGGGAGCTGATGCTATGACAACCGAATCCATGTCCATCTTCTCTCCGCAGCTCGCGGCTAAATTCGACGCGCTGGTGCAGAAGTATCCACTCAAGCGATCGGCTCTCATTCCCATGCTGCTCTACTCGCAGGACGAGATCGGCTACCTCTCCGACGCGGTCATCGACGAAGTCGCCGAGCGCATCGGCATTACCCCGCTCGATGTACGGAACGTCGCCAGCTACTACTCCATGCTGCGCTTCAAGCCTGTGGGCAAATACAACGTGCAGGTCTGCACCAACATTAGTTGCATGCTGCGCGGAGCCTACGATCTGTTCGAACACCTCGAAGAAAAACTCGGCATCGGCCACAAAGGTGTGACCGCTGACGGCCTCTTCTCGCTTGAAGAAGTTGAGTGCATTGGGGTCTGCTGCTGGGCTCCCGCGATTCAGGTAAACTACGACTTCCACGACGACCTCACCAACGACAAAGTCGACGCCGTCCTCGACACCTACCGGGCCAAAGACAAGGGAGAATCCGCGAATGCCTAAGCTCGTCTCCCATCCCGATGAAGTGAAAATCATCTCCCGACGCTTCGGCATGGGCGCGACGGATATCGACCGCTATATCGAACTCGGCGGCTACGAATCTGCAAAGAAAGCTCTTGCCGAGGGCTCCGAATGGATCATCAACGAGATGAAAGCCAGCGGCCTGCGCGGTCGCGGGGGAGCAGGCTTTCCAACCGGCCTGAAATGGTCTTTCGTCCCAAAACAATCCGCCAAGCCGAAATATGTACTGGTCAATGGCGATGAGTCCGAGCCCGGCACCTGTAAAGACCACCTCATCTTCCTGCATGACCCGCACTCGGTCATTGAGGGCACCATCATAGCCGGCCTGGCCATCGGCTCGAAGATGGGCTTCATCTACCTGCGCGGCGAGTATCGCTACCTTATCCAGATCATGGAAAAGGCCGTAGCGGACGCATACGCCAAGGGCTATCTCGGCACCAATATCTTCGGTAGTGAAACCGAGTTTCAGGTCGTTGTCCAGACCGGCGCCGGAGCCTACGAAGTCGGCGAGGAGTCGGCGCTCATGGAGTCGCTCGAAGGCAAGCGCGGCGTTCCCCGCATCAAGCCGCCCTTCCCTGCCGTGGTTGGGCTCTACGGTGGTCCCACCGTCATCAACAATGCAGAAACCATTGCTGCAGTTCCGCACATCCTCGCCATGGGCGGCCCAGCCTATGCCGCTGTTGGCTCGGAACGCAACGGCGGGACGCGTTTGTTTGGATTAAGCGGCCACGTGAACAACCCCGGCATCTACGAACTGCCCATGGGCTACAACCTGCACAAGATGATCTATGAGGTCGGCGGCGGCATCCGCGGCGGACGCAAGCTCAAGGCAGTGGTCCCCGGCGGCTCGTCCACGCCCGTCCTGCTTCCAAACGAAATCGAAAACCTCGGTATGGACTTCGACCAGGTAGGCAAAGCCGGATCGATGCTCGGATCCGGCGCAGTCGTTGTCATCGACGATCAGACCTGCATCGTCGAATTCGCCCTCAGAACCATCAGCTTTTACGCCCACGAAAGCTGCGGCTGGTGCATCCCCTGCCGCGAAGGCACCGACTGGCTCAAGAAGTCGCTCACGCGCTTCCACGCCGGCTTCGGCACCATAAAAGACATCGACAACATTCAATATCTCGCCGAAAACATGATGGGCCGGACATTCTGCCCCTTGGGCGACGCAGCGGCGATGCCGACACTCGGCTTCGTCAAGAAATTCCGCAAAGAGTTCGAAGACCACCTCGATGGCAAATCGTGTCCCTACGCAAAGCACCTTGAAGTGGCGCTGGTCTAGAAAATAGCTCCCACAGAGGGGCGTGGCAAATAATTCGATCCCTGTGATCTGTGATCCATTTCGCAAGGATCACAATGAAAGTAAGAGACGCGATCAAACTGATCGAAAAGGATGGATGGCAGTATATGTACACGGTCGGAAGTCATCGGCAATTTCATCATCCGGTGAAGCCGGGCAAAGTTACAGTGCCTGGGCACCCTGGCGATGATCTTCCACCCGGAACCTTGCACTCCATCCTGAAGCAGGCAGGCTTGAAATGAAAGAAAGATTTCTCGTCGTCTACGAACACGGAAAGCGAAACTACGGCGGATTCGCGCCTGACGTTCCCGGATGCATTTCTACAGGCAAGACTCTCGCTCAAATGCGCAGCATGATGAAAGAGGCGCTCGAAGCGCATCTGGCATGGATGGCCGCGGACGGCGATCCGATGCCGCAACCCGAAACCAGGACCATTGATTTCTCTACGCTTGAAGATCCTGAAGGCGAAGTTGACCACTATGTCGTCGAATGGCTTGAAGTGGAAGTGCCTACCCATCAGAACGTAGCCCTCACGGCTTAAGCGACAAACGAGACCCGAATGCCAGACGTAACCTTCACAGTCGACGGAAAGAAGCTCACCGCCCCCGCGGGCACGCTGCTCATTGACGCCTGCCGCAAAGCCGGCATCGAGATCCCCGCCTTCTGTTACTATCCCGGCCTATCGCTCCAGGCCGCCTGCCGCATGTGTGTCGTCCGTCAGGAGAAGGTGCCCAAGCTGCAGACCGCCTGTACCACCACGGTCGCCGAGGGGCAGAGCTTTACCACCGAATCGCCCGAGATCACACAGGCACGTAAGGCCACCATAGAACTCCTCCTCGGCAATCATCCGCTTGACTGCCCCGTCTGCGACGCCGGCGGTGAGTGTGAACTGCAGGACATGACCTTCAAATACGGTGCCGGCGAAAGCCTCTACGTTGAAGCCAAGCAGCATCGCGAAGAGCAGAAGTGGTCCCCCGCCGTCTACTTCGACCGTCCCCGCTGCATCCTCTGCTATCGTTGCGTGCGCATGTGCGGCGAAGGCATGGATGTCTGGGCCCTCGGCATCCAGGCTCGTGGCGCATCGGCCACGATCGCTCCAAACGGCGGCGATCATCTCGACTGCGAACAGTGCGGCATGTGCATTGACGCCTGCCCCGTCGGCGCGCTCACGTCAGACACCTATCGCTACAAGACCCGTCCCTGGGAGATGAATCACGTCTCCACCGTCTGCACCCACTGCGGCGATGGATGCAAAGTCACCCTCGGAGTGCGCCAGGCCAACGGAGGAGCGGAGATTATCCGCGCCGACAACCGCGATAAATCCGGTATCAACGGCGACTTTCTCTGTGCCAAAGGCCGCTTCGGCTTCGACTTCGTCGAGTCCAACGACCGTCTCACCAAGCCGCTCGTCCGTAATGCGCAAGGCAAGCTCGAACCGGCAACGTGGGAGCACGCCATCCGCATCGTTGCGGCGAAGTTCAAAGAGATTCGCGACAGCAAGGGCGGCAGTGCAATCGGCGTCATCGGCTCCAACACCACCACCAACGAAGAAAATTACCTCCTCCAGAAATTCGCGCGCATCGTGCTTCAAACGAACAACGTCGACCATGTGCGTTCGACCGACTACGCCGGATTCGCCAAGGCTCTTGCTGGTACGACAGGCCGCGCCGCCACTCTGCGCGACACGGCCACCGCCAAAGCCATCCTGCTTATCGGCGGCAATCCTACCGAAGAGCATCCCCTTCTCGCCTGGAATCTGCGCACCAACTTCCGCCACAACCAGGCGCGTATCTATGTCGCCACCAACAGCCCCATCAAGCTGGAGCGGCAGGCGATCATGTCTCTGCAACTCCCCATCGACGGCTATGAATCGCTGACCGAATTTCTGTCCGGCAACGACGCAGCTCTGCCTGACACAGCGAATGCCGGCGGCTTCCGCGATGCGATCAATGCTGAAGAATCACTGCTCGTCATCTTCGGCGAAGAGTATCGCGGCGCGGCGATTGAATCTCTCATTAAGTGGGGTCTCGGCAAAGAAGGCGTCAAGTTCGCCTATCTCGGCGACTACGCCAACTCGCGCGGCGCAGCCGACATGGGTGTCTCGCCCGACCTGCTGCCCGGCTACGTTCCTGTCGCAGCCTCCGGCGCTTTCGGAGAAGAATACGCTGGCCTTCCCGCCAAAGCCGGGCTCGATGCCGCGGCCATGCTTGACACTCAGCTCGCCGCGCTCTACATCGTCGGCAGCGATCCCGTCACCACCTACGGCGTCGACCTTACAGCGCTTAAAAACACCTTCGTCGTCGTGCAGGATATCTTCCTCACCCCCACAGCAGCCCTCGCCGACGTGGTACTTCCGACTGCCAGCCTTTACGAAAAGACCGGCACCGTCACCAACACCTATGGCGATGTCCAGCTCACCAAGAAGGCCGCGGACAAAGCCGGCGTCAAGCCGGACTTCGAGATCATCGTCCGCCTCGCTGGAGCGATGGGCACGGACGTCAAGAAGCTCGTTCCCTTTGGCAAGACCAATGGCGTCTCCGCCGACATGGGCCAGTCCCGTGGTGCGCAATCCGGCGAAGCCGACCGCCACGCAGTCTGGCTCCGCGCACAAGGCCTCGAGCCGCGCCTCAGCCCCTTCGATCCGCTCGCTGTTCTCGACGAGATCGAGCGCCTCGTCCCCTCCTATAAACTGGACAGACTGAATCTCTTCGGCGGCAACGACACATCAACCGAACCCGGCTTTGTACCCGTCAGCAGCATCGCCTCCGCGCGCGATTTAGTCTTGCCCGCGCACGAAGGCCTCTTCACCTCCGGCGTCCTCGGCGCACACACCGCAGCCCTCGTCGAACTCAACCAGTACCAGAACGAAGCGGTCACCGAAGCCGCAGCCGACTAGCAATGAAGGGTACGGGCTTCAGCCCGTACATAAATGCAACTCGATGAATTGGGGCTTTAGCCCCTGAGGTTTGGATTTTGAGTATCTGGATGTTCCTGCTGTTCAGCATCTTGAAAGTCGTGGTGGTGACCGTCGTCCTGCTCACCGCCGTGGCCTACACCGTGCTGCTTGAGCGCAAGCTGGTCGGCCGCATTCAAAACCGCTGGGGACCCAGCCGCGTCGGCCCATTCGGCCTGCTGCAGCCACTCGTTGACGGGCTCAAGCTCTTCCTCAAGGAAGACATGATTCCCACCAACGTCTACAAGCCGCTTTACCTGCTGGCTCCGCTTATCGCTCTTGGCTGTGCGCTGCTGTCCATCGCCGTCGTGCCTTTCGGCGAACCTATCACCTGGCATGGCGTCAAGTTCTTCGAGATCGCCGACCTTAACATCGGCCTGCTCATCTTGTTGGGCGTTACTTCCATCAGCGTCTACGGCATCGCCCTCGCCGGCTGGTCCTCGAACAACAAATATTCACTCCTCGGCGCATTGCGTTCTTCGGCACAGATGATCAGCTATGAACTAGCCCTCGGCCTGTCGCTGGTTGGCGTCGTCCTGCGTACCGGATCCTTCTCGCTGGCCGACATCGTCAAGGCTCAGTCCGTCCACGGCATCGCCAGTTGGAATGTCTTCGGCGGCGGCCAGATCATCGCCTTCTTCATCTACCTGACTGCTGCCTACGCAGAAACCAACCGCGCTCCCTTCGATCTTCCCGAGGCGGAAACCGAACTCACCGGCGGCTATCACACCGAGTACAGTTCGATGAAGTTCGCCATGTTCTTCATGGCCGAATACGCCAACATGATCACTGTCGGCTGCGTCGCCACACTGCTCTTTCTCGGCGGTTGGACAAGTCCCTTCGGCGATCTGATTCCGCCGCCACAGAACATCTTTTTGCATGCGCTCATACCGATCCTTTGGTTCGTGGCCAAAGTCTTCTTTTTCCTCTTTCTGTACATCTGGGTGCGCGGCACGCTGCCGCGTTTCCGCTATGACCAGCTCATGGGCTACGGCTGGAAGTATCTCGTCCCCGTCGCCATGCTCAACATCGTGGGAACCAGCCTGGTGCTGGCCTTTCCATAACCAATCACTGCGCTACAATCGGGCTTGGCCAAACGCAACCACCACAGTTGAAACACACGCCCTGAGTCACGGATAGACGACGCAATGCATCTGGTTCTCTTCATCATCTTCGCGGGATTCTGTCTGGCTGGAGCCATCAACCTGCTCCTTCAGACCCATCCCATCAACTCCGCGCTCTCGCTGATCGTGGTCATGAGTTCGCTCGCCGTCCTCTATCTTCTTCTCGGCGCGGAGTTCCTGGCCATCGCGCAGATCATCGTCTACGCCGGCGCCGTCATGGTCCTCTTCACCTTCGTGGTCATGCTGCTCAACGTCGGCGTCGAAGAGAAAACCCACGGCAGCAAGATCGCCAAGGCAATCGGCTTCCCTGCCGCTGTCGTCATCCTCGGCGTCATCGCCACTGTTGTTCTCGAAGCGCAGAAATCCCTCGGCCAGGTCAGCCTCTCCGACGGCATCACCACCACGCAGAACCTCAGCCGCGTGCTCTTCCGCGACATGCTTCTACCCTTCGAGCTGACCTCTGTGCTCATCCTGATCGCCATCCTCGGAGCCGTTGCTCTGGCGCGTAAGGAGGGCCACTCCTGATGTGGAATGACGTTCCCAGTTCCTGGTATCTGGTCCTCTCTGCGCTGCTGTTCACACTCGGCGTCTTTGGCTTTCTCATCAAGCGCAACCTCATCACCGTCTTCATGTCCATTGAGCTCATGCTCAATGCGGTCAACCTCTCCTTCGTCACCTTCGCGCACGAGTGGCATGCCGTCAAAGGCCAGATCTTCGTCTTCTTCGTCATGGTGGTCGCCGCTGCCGAAGCAGCCGTAGGACTCGCCATCATCATCGCCATCTTCCGCGCCCGCAACACTCTCAACGTTGACCAGATCGATTTGATGAAACTATGAACCTCTACCTCTGGCTCATTCCGATTCTGCCGTTCGTCGGCTTCCTGATCAACGGGATGCTGGGCCGCCGTCTGCCCAAAGCGCTGGTCTCGACAGTTGCGCTGGCCTTCCCGCTGGCAGCCTTCGGCGTTGTGTTGCGCGCCGCCATGCTTGCCTGGCCCGGCAACGGAAACTTCGCTCTGCCCTACGTCGAGAACTTCGCCGGTAGTTGGATCAACGCCAGTCCACTGCACATCGACTTTACCTTCGCCCTCGACCAGCTCACGCTCATCATGCTGCTGGTTATCACCGGCGTCGGCTTTCTCATCCACATCTATTCCGTCGGCTATATGGCTCATGAAGAGGGATACTGGCGCTACTTCAGCTACCTGAACCTCTTTCTCTTCTTCATGCTCATTCTGGTCCTCGCCGAGAACTACCTGCTTATGTTCGTCGGCTGGGAAGGCGTCGGCCTCGCCTCGTATCTGCTCATCGGCTTCTACTTCGATAAAAAGTCCGCCGCCGATGCGGGCAAAAAAGCCTTCGTCGTCAACCGCATCGGTGACTTCGGCTTTCTTCTAGGCATCTTCCTTCTGCTCTCGCAATTCGGCTCGCTCAGCTTTGCCAAAGTCGGCGACGGCCTCACGGCCAACCCCGGCCTTCACGGCGGCATCCTCACAGCGATTGCTCTCTGCCTGCTCGTCGGCGCAGCCGGAAAATCCGCGCAGATCCCGCTCTACATCTGGCTCCCTGACGCCATGGAAGGCCCCACGCCGGTCTCCGCACTCATTCACGCCGCCACCATGGTCACGGCAGGCGTCTACATGATCGCCCGGACGCATGGCATCTTCGACCGTTCGCCTTTTGCGCTCGCTATCGTAGCCATCATCGGAGCAGCCACGGCCTTCTTCGCCGCCACCATCGCCCTTGTCCAGACCGACATCAAGCGCGTCCTCGCCTACTCCACCATCTCGCAGCTCGGCTACATGTTCCTCGGCTGCGGCGTCGCGGCTTACTCCGCAGCGGTCTTTCATCTCATGACGCACGCCTTCTTCAAGGCCCTGCTCTTCCTCGCCGCAGGCTCGGTCATTCACGGCTTAGGCGGCGAGCAGAACATGCTCAAAATGGGTGGCCTGCGCAAGAAGATGCCCATCACGTTTTGGACCATGTTGATGGGTATTATCGCCATCGCCGGTATTCCTCCATGGGCCGGATTCTTCTCCAAAGACGCCATCCTCTATGAAGCCTTCCAGCACGGCACGCTCGGCAAAGCTCTTTACTTTGTCGGACTGGTTACCGCCCTGCTTACCAGCTTCTATATGTTCCGGCTTTTGTATCTCACCTTCTTCGGAGAGCCGCGCGCTGACGCGCACAACGAAGCGGATTCGGGAAGTTCGCACTCCGCACTCCACACTTCACACTTAGAACCTCACGAGAGCCCCTGGTCGATGCTCGCCCCGCTGGTCATTCTGGCTATCCTCTCGTTCGTCGGCGGCTGGATCGGTATTGAGCGCTTTGGCAACTTCCTCTCGCCCGTGACCGGTCCCATCATCGATCCGGCCCTCGAGCCCGGCGGCAAGAATCTCGACCTCGCGCTTAGCTTCGTCGCCGTCGCTGTCGCAGCGCTTGGCTGGTTTATCGCACATCTTTTTTACGCGAAAAAGAATGACCGCGCTAAAAATCTCGCCACCGCCTCTGGTCCCGTCTACGGGCTGTTGGTCAACAAGTACGGTATCGACGAGATCTATCAGGCTTTGATCGTCGTGCCGGTCACTTTCAGCGCACGGTACATTCTCGGCTGGCTCGGTGAAGGCGCCATCATCAGCGGTTCAGCGTGGCTGCTGGCCGGCATCACCGGCCTTATCGGCGAGTTCCTCCGCCGCTGGCAATCCGGTAACCTGCGCTCTTACTCCGCATGGCTTGCCGCCGGAGCCGCCGTGCTGCTCATCTTTGGCGGATACTTTGTTACCGGAACATGGCTCGGCTCGCATGGCATCGATGTGCATATCAACTGGGCGGGGAGATAGGCAATGGACAACATCATCCTCACTCAAATTCTGGTAACGCCTCTCGTCGGCGCCTTGCTTATCGCTCTATTGCCCGATCGGCGTAACCTCTCCGCTGGAGTAGCGCTGGCCTTCGCTATTCTGACCTTTGCCTTCACCTTGCATCTGCCCGCACACTTTTTCTACGGCCAGGCTGGCTTCCAGTTCGTGCAGAACATCCCGCTCTTCCCCAACACCGCCGGAGCACCCGCCATCCACTATCACCTCGGTGTAGACGGCCTCTCTCTCTGGCTGGTCGTTCTCACCGGCCTGCTCGCCCCCGTCGGCGTCCTCGCCAGTTGGAAGACCATCCAGACCCGCTCCAAGGTCTTCTACTCCCTCTTCCTCGTCCAGCAGACGGCCATGCTCGGCGTCTTCGTCTCGCTCGACCTGATGCTCTACTACGGCTTCTGGGAGCTATCGCTGGTCCCCATGGCCATCCTCATCGCCATGTTTGGCCGGAGCATCACCGACAATGGCGGCCCCAAAGCCGCGCTCCGCTTCTTCCTTTACACCTTCATCCCGTCAGCGCCGTTGCTGGTGGCTATCCTATGGCTCTATGCGCAAACTGAAAAGACGGGCGGCGGCAGCTTCGACTTTGGAGTTCTGCGCTCGGCAGTTTATCAGGGCAAGTTCCCTGCCGAAGGGCTCTTCTGGGTCTCCCTGGCCTTCCTCATCGCCTTCGCCGTCAAAGTCCCAGTCCTGGGCCTCCACGGCTGGCTCCCCGACACTTTCTCCGAAGCACCCGTAGCCATGGGCATGGTGGTCGCCGGCAAGCTCGGCCTCTACTCGCTCATCCGCTTCCACGTCGGCCTCTTTCCCGTGCAAGCCAAGCAAGCCGCGCCGTGGTTGATCGCATTGGCCGCCGTAGGCATCCTTTACGGAGCACTGCTCGCCCTGGTGCAGAAAGACTTCTGGAAGCTCCTCGCCTACGCCACCATGAGCTCCTTGAGCTTCTGCACTCTAGGCATCTATGGATTCACCCTCGCCGGCCTCGACGGCAGCGTCTTTCAGACCCTTAATGAAGGCGTCATCGGCGCCGCTCTCTTCGTCCTTCTCGGCGTCCTTTACGACCGCTTCGGCACCAGCCAGATCAGCGCCTTCGGCGGCCTGGCCCAACGCGCTCCCATGCTGGCTACGCTCTTTGTCATCTCTGGCCTGGCCATGATTGGCCTGCCGATGCTCAACGGCTTCGTCGGTGAATTCCTCGTCCTCTCCAGCACTTTCACCGGTGTTAGCCGCAGTTGGGCAGCAGTCGCAACTATCGGAGTCATTCTCTCCGCCGCTTACATGCTCTCGCTGGTGCAAAAAATCTTCTACGGACCGCGCGCCGCATCCGTGACCGGCAATCCCTTGCCCAACGCCCTGCTCGACTTGAGCCTCAAGGAAAAGATCATCCTCTACTCGCTCGCTACCCTCATGCTGGTCATGGGTGTCTTCCCCAACATCTGGCTCTCCGGTATCCAGAGCCAGGCCCAGGAAACCGTACGCTGGTCCAGCCTCAAACCCTGGATTGAACGAGATTGCGCACATCGGCCGTGCAGGACAGAAGCTGGATTTTTCATCTACTCAGGCACCGCAACACCGCAAATCGGTGATCGCGTCCCGCTCCCAGGAGGCCAGCAATGACCCCCTACGTCGTCCCCGGCATTCTCCGCATTCTGCCCGAAGTCGTCCTCACCATCACTGGCGTTCTCGTGATGCTCCTGGATGCAGCACTGGCCCCCGCCAAGAGCCGCCGCCCGCTCGGCTGGGTCGCCGCCTTCGGCACCATGGCCGCTCTCTGGGCCAGCCTCTTTCAGCTTTCGCTTCCCGCTGGCACCGCTTTCTATAACACCGTCCAGACCGACGCCTTTTCGGTCTTCTTCCACGTGCTCATCTGCGGCATCGTCCTCGTCGCGCTGCTGCTCTCGCTCGATGCCCTGCCTGCGAATCAGCATCATCGCGGAGAATACTTCGCCCTCATGACCTTCGGCGCGGTCGGCATGTGCCTGCTCACTTCAGCCGTAGAACTGCTCGTCGTCTTTATCGCCCTCGAAATCTCTTCCATCTCCACCTACGTCCTCGCCGGCTTCCGCAAACACACCGGCAAAGGCCCCGAAGCAGCCATCAAATATTTTCTGCTTGGCTCCTTCGCCACTGGCTTCCTGCTCTACGGAGTGGCCCTTACCTTCGGCGCCACCGGCACCACGCAGATCAACGAGATCGCCGCCGCTCTTCCCACCGTCCAATCGCATTCGCTCATCCTCATCGCCTTTGTCTTGCTCATGGTTGGCGTGCTCTTCAAAGTCTCCGCCGCGCCCTTCCACGTCTGGACCCCCGACGTCTACGAGGGCGCTCCCTCGCCCGTCGTAGCGCTCATGTCCACAGCGCCCAAAGCCGCGGCGTTTGCGCTTCTCATTCGCCTGCTCTACGGCGGTTTTCCTACCCTCAAGCCTATGTGGCTGCCGCTCATGTGGGTCGTCGCCGTGCTCTCCATGACCGTCGGCAATCTCGCAGCCCTGCGCCAGCAGAACGTCAAACGCATGCTGGCCTACTCCTCGATCGCCCACGCCGGCTACCTGCTTGCTGCTTTCGCCGGACTGGGTGTGGCCGGCGTCTCTTCCGCCAGCTTCTATATCGCTGCCTACGCCGCCATGAACATCGGCATCTTTGCCGTCGTCACACTGGTCAGTGGCTACGACGAAAAGCTGCCTCTCATTCAGGATTTTCGCGGCCTCCTCTATCGCGCGCCAGCTCTCGGCAGCCTGATGCTCTTCTTCCTCATCTCGCTCATCGGCATTCCCTTCACCGGTGGCTTCTTCGCTAAGTTCTATGCCTTCTCCACCGCTATGCAGGGCGGAGCCTCCTGGCTCGCCCTCATTGGCCTGCTCAACTCCGGTATTGCCGCCGCATACTACCTCAAGCTGCTGGTGACCGTTGCGCAGCCCGCCGCTTCTGAAACCGTCGCCACGCCCAAAGCGGCAGCTCCGCAGATCGGTGTTGCCGTGGCGGCAGCGCTCGCCTTCGCCGCCATCGCCACCCTTCTGCTCGGCGTCGCCCCCGGCAAGGTTCTGGGAGCAGCCCATGAAGCCGCCCAGACCTTCGCCCTGCCCCAGGCTGACGATGTGAAGTAACCGCAGCCTGCATTTCATCGTACGAGGAGTCGCCATGGGTCAGAGTCAGTCCCACAACCTGCAGCAAACCGCGGCTCTGCTGGCTCGCACTCCCGCCGCGCTCGACGCCCTGTTGCGCGGTTTGCCCGACGCATGGACCCACAAGAACGAAGGCGGCACAACCTGGAACGCCTTCGAAATCCTCGGCCACCTTATCGACTGCGAGCGCACCAACTGGCTGCCCCGCGCCCGCATCATCCTCGAACACGGCGAAAGCCAGCCTTTTACGCCCTTCGATCGTGGAGGTCACGTGCGCGAGACAAAAGACCGCTCCCTCGACGAGGCGCTCGATGAATTCATTCGCCTGCGCGCCCGCAACCTCGCTGAGCTCGAAGCCCTTCATCTGCAGCCCGCCGATCTCGACCGGCGCGGCATCCATCCCTCCTTTGGCCCCATCACACTTTCCGAGCTTCTGGCCACCTGGGCCACGCATGACATGACCCATCTGCACCAGCTCTCACGCGTTCTGGCCTATCAGTACCGCGAGACCGTCGGCCCCTGGAGCCGATTCCTTGGCGTCCTCCAATGCAGCGGCCACAGCGCCTCAGCTTAACCACCCAGTGGTCTTTCCAGCAGCGCCTTGTAGAACTCCACCGCCAGTCCCAGCACCCGGCCTTGCGCATACCGTTCCACCGCCCAGGCCCGGCCCGCGTCACCCATCCGCTTCCGCCTTTCCGCATCGCCCAATAGCTCCAGTGCAGCCTCGGCAATCGCCGCCGGAATTCCCGGCGGGATCAGCAGCCCTGTCACTTCCGCCAGCACCGCATCGCGCGCTCCTGTCGACTCAGTCGTGATCACCGCAATCCCCGAAGCCGAAGCCTCCAGTGCTACATTGGGAAAACCCTCACGATGTGTCGGCAACACCAGCACATCCATCGCCCGGTAATACGGCGCCACATCCGCTACCAGCCCGGTATGCGCAATCCGCGGATGCTCCGCAATGCGCCGCCTCCATCTCTCGTCGAGAGCATCTTCGGCTGCATCGAACCACCCCACCAGCAACAGCCGGCACCGCGGCAGGCTTTGGAGAATTTCATCGAAAGCCACTAATAACTCTGGAACTCCCTTGTCCCGAGTTATCCTCCCCGCAAAACCCAGCACCAGATCCTCATCCGGGATTCTTAACTCGCTTCGTATCGAACTCGGGCCTGGCGCAAACCGCTCGGTATCCACGCCATTGCTGCTGCCGTCGCCCAGCATATGCAATTTTGTTTCAGGAGCGAGCCGCAGCGCCAGAGCCGCGGCTCGCAGGCTGTCGCTGTTGCACAGCACCACGTGCGCGCAACGAGCCGAGATCCGCTCCGCCCAGAGCAGCGCCTGGCGTTTTATGCCCTTCGCGCTCTCCAGCTTCAACCCGCGCAAGGTATAGACTCGATGCGGAACCCGCGCCGCCCAGGCTGCCAGATTACCGAGCAACCCCGCCTTCGGCGTGCTGAAGTCCGTAATCGCGGGCCTCAACCGCCGCAACAGACGCAGCAGCGCGAAGAACGATCGTACATCCGCCCAAAGCGCAATGCCGCGCTGCATCGGCACCTGGACTGCAGCCACACCTTCTGCTCGCGCCCGCTCCGTCAGCAATTCCCCTGGAGCCGAAACCAGCGTCACGTCAAAGCCCGCTATCCGCAGCGCCCTCAACCGTCCTGACAGTACCAGGCAGGTCTGCGCGTTAGTCACACCCACAACCATGCGCCGCCCTGCATCACGCGCGCCCTGAACCCTACGCACTTGTGGTTCAGCCAAAGGCATAGCCTTTGAAAAGTCTTTAAGAGTCGGTGTCATGATGCAATGCCCCATTAGAAATTCCACAACTGGGCGGGCATTGCATGAAAATCCGCAAAGACCTGAGTTCGTACCTTAAAAGGGATTGAGTGGCGCAAGCATACCGTAACGGGAAACATCTCGTCCAGCGCTTCGCCGAAGACGCCGATGCGCATGAAGCGGCCGGCATCGCTTGGCGGCTTCTTCATTTAGGAGTAACCTTGCCTGCAAACTCCTTTCATGAAGCCACGCATCAAGTTACTGCTGGCAATTCCCCATCTGGGTGGTGGCGGCGCTGAGCGCGTCATGGCTACCCTGGCGCAACATCTCGATCCGCAACACTTTGAAATCCATCTCGCGCTTGTTACTCAGGACAGTCCTGGGGCAGAGCCGATTCCAGACTGGGTCATAGTCCATCGCCTGCATGCCGCACGCGTTCGCCATGCCTGGCGTTCATTACTTCATCTCATCCACGCCGAGCGTCCAAGCATTGTCCTCTCCGGCATGGTTCATCTCAACTTTCTCCTGCTGCTGATGAAACCGTTTCTACCCTCCGGCACGACGATCTTCGTCCGCCAGAACACGACCGCCTCATCCTGTGCCGGCCTGCTCTCCCGCCTCTCCTACCGCTGCCTCTATCCACGCGCCGACAAGGTCATCTGCCAGTCGCAGGGCATGGCCGAAGATCTCGCCAACCACTTCGGTCTCGATCGGGAAAAGCTGGCCGTCCTTGCCAATCCCATAGACATAACCGCGATTCAGGCCGCCAGCGCGGCAAACTCCGTCAACAAATCTAATTTCGCTCCGCAACTGCTCTGCGTCGGCAGACTTTCCCCGGAGAAAGGCTTAGACCTGCTGCTGCACGCTCTGCCTGCTGTCAGGGCGGCTCATCCCAATCTTCACCTGACCATTCTGGGCGTTGGCAGCGCGAGGGAATCACTTCGGCAATTGACAATTCAGCTTGGCATTGGTGAGGCGGTAACCTTCGCTGGTTTTACCGATCCCGCCGCATACTACTCCGCCACCACACTCTTCGTCCTTCCCTCGCGCTACGAAGGCATGCCCAACGCCTTGCTTGAAGCAGCCGCCGCAGGCCTGCCCCTTGTCGCCACCCCCTGCTGCGCCGGCGTCATCGATCTGCTCTCCTGCAATCCTCCCGGCGCATGGCTCGCTGCCGCGATCACCCACCAGGCTCTTGCCGCAAGCATACTTACCGCCCTGGCAGAACTCGGTAACTCAGCGCGGCTGAGATTCGACCATCTCTTCCTCGCTCCCTTTGAACTGAAAACCGCCATCGCTGCTTATGCCGATCTGCTCGCACCTTCACCTGCGCAGGTCGCCATGCTCATCCCCACCATCGACCAGATCGGCGGAGCCGAGCGCCAGGTTCTGCTCCTCGCAAAGGAACTTGCTTCCCGGGGCTGGCGCGTCACCATCGTCGCGCTCTCCGGCACAGGGCAAGCCGCAATCCCCGAGCTATCCGCGGCCAATGTCGAATATATCTCTCTCGCAATGCGCAAAGCCTGGATCGATCCTCGTGGCTGGTTTCGCTATCTTGTCTGGCATCGCCGGCGCCGCCCTGCCATCATCCACGCCCATCTACCGCATGCAAGCTGGTTCGCGCGATGGACACGCCTCCTCGCCCCGGTTCGCGCCCTCGTCGACACCATACACACCAGCAAAACCAGTGGCGGCTCCAGCGGTTCGGGCCGCCGCACCGCCTATCGAACCAGCAACTGGCTCTCCAATCAGATCACCTGCGTCAGCCAATCCGTTCTGGATTCAGTCTCCGCTGCAAATCTAGCTCCCCGAAACAAGCTGCAACTAATTCCCAATGGAGTAGACCTGCCTGAGTCCCGTCTCGGGCATGAAAGCGGGCCAGTATTTCAATGGATAGCCGTAGGCCGCCTCGCTCCCGTCAAGGACTACCCCACGCTCCTGCGCGCCTTCGCGGTGCTGCCAGGCCAGCCCACCCTGCAAATCGTCGGCACAGGCCCAGATGAGGCTCTCCTGCGCGACTTGGCCGCTGAACTCAAAATCGAAAGCCGTGTTCATTTCGCGGGATTCAAAGCCAACGTGCAGCCCCTGCTCCACGCAGCAGATGCCTTTGTCCTCGCCTCGCTCTGGGAAGGCTTGCCCATCAGCATTCTTGAGGCCTCCGCTGCCGGTCTGCCCGTGGTTGCCACCGCAGCCGCCGGAAGCAGCGAAGCCATGATTTGCGGCGAAACCGGCTATATTGTCCCCATCGCCAACCCGGCAGCGCTGGCTGAAGCCATGACTCGCATCATGGCCATGCCCGTTGAACAGCGCCTTCGCATGGGTGATCGAGGCCGCCTCTTCGTCGAAGAAAACTTTTCTCTCTCCCAGGTCGCAGGCCAATGGGAGCAGCTCTATACCCAGCTCCTCCGCGATCACCCCAACTCATCGCGTCAAAGCCAGACAGCAACGGCAAACGCCGTCACCATCCCCGCATCTTCCGCCGCAACCGCCCCAGCCGAATCCTCATCAGCATCCGCTGGTGAAACATCCGGTCCGTAACCGACCGTCCCGCAATCTTCCATTCTGCCAGCACACGATCCACGCAGGTAAACTGCCCGCAAAACCGGTTCAGAAATATTTCCAGCTCCCCCACTGCCTCATCCGACGCGCCATTGGCATGAATACAGATCGTCCACAATCCCGATCCCTTCACAGCAGGCCCCCAAAGCTGTTGCGGAATCCACACCAGGCCGCCTCTCTTGAAGGGCCGTCGCGCAAAGCCATCGGAAATCACACCGATCCCCTCCTCGCGCAACACCCAAAGCGTCCGCCTGTCCATCCCATGCCGCGGCGCCACCCATACGCGCGGCTCCAGCCCCTGGGCTTTCAAAATCGACAACCCAGACCGGATCCATTCCCGCTGATACTCTCGCGGCGCCCCTGCAAACTCCGTCCTGCGATGCACCGGTACGAGTCCCCGACCCTCTGCCACGCACACATGTTGATACCCATGCGCCCCAATCGTCGCCCCTGCCGCCTGCATCGCCCGCATCTCGGCCCAGAAGCCCGGGTCCGGAGGCACCAATTGCAGCTCAGGATCCTGATTGTCCGGTACTATCGCCAGAATGGGGCGAATCCCGTAGCGATTAAGCAACGGCACGAATCGCCGCCACCGCTCTCCATCCATGGTTGGGCAAAGATCGTCGAATCGCAGCAGATACTGCGCCTTCATACCCGGTCCATTCCTTCCATGCCTCCAACGCGGTTCAGTTCAGGTGGCAGCAGGCGATACGCCCAGTATCCAAGAAACACAAAAGTGCTCACCGTCCACAGCGACGTCGCCAGCGCAATCCCCGCAACGCCGAACCTCCGCATCAGGATCAGATTCAGCAACACGTCCAGCACCAGATTGAGAATGCCGCAATAAAGAATAAGCGTAGTCTTTCGTATCGACACCAGATACCTGTAAAAGACGCGGCTGACAATAAAAAACGGTAATTGAATCGCATACATGGCCTGTACCGGCGCCACCGCCGCTGTATCCCCAGGCCCAAAGGCTCCGTGCTGATACGTCAACCGCACCAGCAGGTTGGAGCCCAAAATCATCGTCAGCGCTACCGGTACTGACACCAAGGCCGTAATCTTCACATACGTATTCAACGTGTGCCGGCAACTCGCCCAGTCCTGCCGCGCCACCATCTGTGAAAAATACGGCGTCACTGCCGTCGCGATCGCCCCCGCCAGCAAATTGAGCACTACACTGACAAACCGGTTCGCATAAACCAGCGTCGAAACACTTCCCGGCGGCAGCGTTGCCGCCATCCCTTGATCCACCAGTAAACCGCCCGATGCCACCAGCCCGCTGATCAAAATAGGTCCATATTGGCGGGCCACTTCGCGCGCTGCCTCGCTGCGCTTATGCCAATGCAGATCAAAGCGATAGCCATGCGTCTGCATCATCCAGATCATCAGTCCGGCGTGCATCGCCGCCCCCGCCACGTTGGCGTATACCAGCACCCATATTCCCAGCTTCGCTGCGAGCAGCAACGCGCCCGCAATGATCGCCAGCGGCGTGGCTACCGGAGCCAGCGCAGGCAGCGCAAATCGCTCAAAGGTATTTAGGACAGCTGCACAATTGGAAGCGATTCCGGCCAGTAGCACCATCGGCAGCAGTCCGTAGAACAGGTGCTCCGTCAGTAGCAGCTTCGGGCCGGCAAAATGCGGCACCACCAAGGGAAAGAAAATCCGCGCCGCCGCTGCCATACCCAGTGATCCCGCTGCCAGCAGGATGCACATCCATCCCATTGCCGACGACAGCAGTTCCTGGGCTCGCATCTTTCCCTCTGTCTCCCGGACCCGCACCAGCGTGGGAATCAATGCCTGGTTCATCGATTCGGAGAAGAGATTCACCAGCAGTCCGGGCACCAGGAACGCGATCAGGAAAGCGTCCATGACATCGCTGCGCCCAAATGCACCGGCAACGACGAACTCCTTTGCCGTGGCCACCACCTTCACCGTCATGCCGAAGAAGGTTACGATCGCCGCCGCACGCATAATGCGGCGATTCACGCTCGGTCCCGCAGGCGCAACCGAAGTGGGTTCTGGGCTCATGATGGCTGGTTGATTACCTGTCGCCAATCTAAATGACCGGGGCTATGCCTGTTGTCGAAATCGAAGCCGAAATTTCTGCCTGACCCATTTCCTGCAGTCCCGGCCGCTAATGGACCGCAGCCGTTCGCACGTTCGTCCGGACCGTCTCTCCTCCAGAGAAGACGCGCTCCACCTCATCGGGCTCGTCCGACGCCAGCCGCCCCGCCAACGACGCCAGTCCAAACAGTAGCCAGGTCATCCGGTTCTCTTCCACTGAGCCCACCATGGATGTAATGAGCAGTACGGTCAACATTGTGCCCAGCGCAATGCGCAGCAAGCCGCAAGTACGCGCCACCGCGGTGCATACCGTTGCCACAATCATTAGAAAGATCGTTCCTCCCATCAGGCCCCCGGTCACCAATACTGCCATCACAGTATTGTGCGCCGTATCCTCGGGAGCCAGCCGCGCCGCCGCCGCGAACGTTCCCGCTCCATAACCCCACCAGGGAGCCTCAGTAAATGCATGCCAGCCGGCCGTCCAAATATTCAAGCGGTCATTAAGCGTTCCGCCCGCAAGCTGTTCAGGAATCGTAGCCAGGCGTTCCACTGACTCCAGCGGTACAAACAACCAGAGCGTCGCGGTGGTGACTGCCAGTCCCACAAAGATCATCGAAGCCGCCCGCGGCCGCCATACCACCAGCAGGATCGCCGACCCCATCAATGCCGCCAGGGCTCCCGAGAAACCACCCCGCGACGCCGTCAACAACACCGCCAGCAGTCCCGCCGGCACATAGCCTATCGCCAGCAGGCGTCCCACCCAGGCTCCCTCCGTTGCAAACAGCAAGGCGGCCAGGGGAAACCCCAGGTCCAGGAACCGCGCTACGTCGTTCGGATCCTGCCCCTGCGCCGAGAAACGAATTTGCCCCTCGCCGCCCGTCACCGCGTAGTTCATAATCGTCAGCACCGCCAGCACCCAGCACCCAGCCACAACCGCCCGCATCAGCCAGCGCAGTTGTTCTGCGGAGTCGCCCAGCTCCCACACCAGCCAGACGGTCATCATCACCTGAAAATACGCCCGTATCTTCTCGAGCGTAGCCCCCGCATCAACCGTCCAGAAGTAGCTCGACGCAAAGTAGATATACAGAGCCAGCACCAGCCACTGCAAAACTCCGGGTCGCCGCAGTTCCTTATGCAACAGCAGTAAAGTCGCCACTGTAACCAGCAGCAACACACCCAGCACCCGCGCGATATTGCCCCACGGCTCGCCCAGCTCCAGTGAATACTCCCAAGGCACGGCGAATGCGAAGAGCGTCAGCAGCACAAACACAAAATGCCTCACATCCCCTCCCTTCTTCGACAAACCAATTCGTAGGTCCCTGTCGTATCCTTCGCGCTGACCCCTGATCCCTGTCTTCAAAACCTCTGCGAATAAACCAACCCCGCATAGATCGAAACCCCAATCGCCGACTGGATCGCCGACTCCAGACTCTTGTTCATCAGGTTCTTCGCCGCCGAATCCGGCACGAACAAAATGTCGCGGTCCTTCACCGCCAGATCCGGATCCTGTCCGCGAATCATCCTCCGCAGGTTCAGCGTCGTTAGCGTTCGTCCTCCTGGCTGGTCCCGTATGAGAATCGCCTTTGAAACCGAGGCATTCGGCGTCGCTCCCCAGGCCAGCGAAAGCGCCTGCACCACGGTCAAACCCTGCACCGGATCGACCGCAAATCCCCCCGGCCGCACCACGTCCCCGATCACATACGCCAGCCCAGCCCGGCTCACCAGCACAGTATCCCCCGGTGCCAGCTCCGGATTGTGATCAATCTTGGTATCCGTCCCTCCGGGATCGAGAATGATTGGATGCCCGGTATGCGCATCTTCCCGATGAAAGACGCTCACCAGTCGCCCCGCGTTCGGTCCCAGTCCGCTCGCCGCTGAAATCAAATCCAGCAGCCGGTGATGCACCGTGTATGGATATACCCCCGGCCGCGCCACCTCGCCCAGCACGCTCACATCCTGCCCCACCGCGCTCGTTACCAGTACAGAAACCTGCGGATGCAACAGCATTCCCTGATCGACAAACGCCTTCTCGATCGATCGCGACGCTTCCTGCTCCGAAAGTCCCGCGAGCTTCACCTGGCCCACCAGCGGCAACACAACCGAGCCATCCGGAGCCACGCGCGCCGCCGTATGAAACTCCGGCGAATGAAACTCGCTCACCTCCAGAAAATCCCCCGCCGCAATCGGCAAAGCCATGGCCACGCCCGGCGCATGCATACTTTGATCGGGCAATATCTGCGCGGCATTGGGCGCCGCTACATTCCAGATCGGCGGAGCGGTCTTGGGATTCGGGACATTCGCCGCCGGTGCATCCAGGGGCAGCTTCACCACCCCGCTCGGCAGTCCTGAAGTGTTAGGCGTCGGCGCCTGCCCCCAGCTCTGCGTCCCGGCCAGCAGGATCAGCCAGACCGCCCATCGTTTGAGGGGAAACCTCATCGGCGGCAGCATTTCAAGTACCAGCGCCGCCCCCAGCGCCACCCACATCCCCGCAAAGAGCGTAATCGCCATGTACAGCGGCAGGTCCGGCGCCACCGGCCTGAATGGCTCCCGCGCCACATCCACCACCAAGATGCTCGCTGCATGAACCCCTGCCGAAAGCCGAGCCTCTTCGATCCGCCGCCGCAGTCGCGAGCATAAATCTCGCCCCGAAATTACCTCCTGATGCAGCACTGAGTACTGAATCGTCGCATCGTTCTGCCGCAGCCCCTCTTCCATCCGCGCGTCCAACTGCTGCTTGAGCAGCGCCTCCCGGTCAACTGCCGCCTTCCACGTTCGTTCAAAGGCCTGCACCAGATTCACATCCTCAGCCTTGATCTGTTCTCCAAGCTCCGCCTCGGCCCGCTGCAATTCGACCACCCGCGGATAGTTCGGCCCATGCTCCGCCTTCAACTGCGCCAGCTCCACCTCCATTTCGCTTAGGCGCGTTCTGAGCTGCTGCGCCAACGCCGCTCCGCTTGGTCCCATCTCCGCCTGCAGTTCAGGGTTCGCAGCCAGTACCTGTTCCGGATTCCCCTGCTCTGCCTGGCGGTACAGGGCCTCGCGCACAATGCGGTCGCCACTCGCCGCTGCCAGTAGCCGCCCCGCTTCATCCACCCGTTGAATTGCGGGATCATGAAGCGTTTCCACCGGCTGCCCGCCCTCCGTCGTCTGCTGCAGGCTCATGAACCCGTGCTGCCGCTCAAATTCGCTCAGCTGCTTCTCTTGCCGCTCGACCTTCAACGTCAGCGTGTCCAGCTGTCCCTGCAACCACTCCGAGGCCTGCACCGTCGCCCCTGCACGGCTCTCGCTCTCCAGAGCCATAAAGTCGCGAATCAGCTCATTGACTACCTTTGCCGCCAGCGCAGGATCGCGACCCCGAAACCGAATCTCCACCAGAAGCGTCCGCGGCAGCGTGTGCACCTGAAGCCTCTTCGCAAAACTCTCCAGCAGATAGGCCTGTGCCTCAGCTCCCGGCTTTTGCACATCAAAGCCAGGAAACCTCGCATCGAAGTTACGCACAAATCCCTTTGCTTCATACAGCTTCAGGCTCGTAATCACCCGCCACTCCAGCCGCTCGCTGCGGAGTACATTCACCAGCGTCTCCAGCTGCAGAGGAGTACTCAAAATCGAAGCCGGCGCCAGCGTCTCCGCCGCGTCCACACTCAGCGAAGAAGTCGCCTGAATACGCAAAGCGATTTCCGCTCGCGCTTCATACTGATTCGGAGCGATCAGGCAATACAGCAGGCACAACAGCAGCAGGCCGCCTACAGTGCCCAGCAGAAACCGACGCCGTCGCCGGCAAAGCGCCATCAGTTCATAAAACGAGTACGAACGCTCTTTCGCGCTCACTCCGTCATTCGAAGGCTCTGGCTTTTCCGGGAAATTTGAGACAGGAGAATCCGCCACGCAACAACCTCAGAGCCGGACAAAGAACTCCAGCAAGGTACGTACGTGCAGATTGGGAAAATTAAATCAAAAGGTGCAATTGAAGGTAATGGCAGTGTCATGCATTCCAGTAATTCCGTCAAATAAATCTTTTGAACCCGCGTAGAAGCGGCCCAACATCGCGTCATGCTGGTGTCTGATCCCTGTTCCCTGATCCCTGTTCCCTTCTCTTCCGATACCACTCCACCGTTCGCCGCAGCCCCTCGCGAAAATTCACGCTCGGCGCATACCCCAGCAACTCCTCCGCCAGCGAAATATCCGCCAGAGAATGTTTGATATCCCCCGCTCGCTCCGGTGCGTATGCCACCGGACCGTCATACCCGGTAATTGCTCGCAGTTCCTCGACCACTTGGTTCAACGTAATCCGTACCCCGGTAGCTACGTTCATTACCCGGCCTGAGACCTTCTCGGCAGGCGCAGAGGCCGCCAGCAGATTTCCTTCCACTGTGTTCTGGATGAAAGTGAAATCCCGGCTCGTCTCCCCATCGCCATAAATTGTCGGCTGCTCTCCGGCCAGCATCTTCTGCGAAAACACCGCCAGTACGCCTGAATATTGCGAAGTCGGGTCCTGATGCGGCCCAAAGACATTGAAGTAGCGCAGCGCCACTGTCTCCAGCCCATACACCCGGCTGAACGACCGCAGATAATACTCCCCTGTCAGCTTGGCCACCGCATAGGGCGAAATCGGATCGGGCAGCATACCCTCGTGCTTGGGCAGCGTCGGCGTATCTCCGTACGCGGAGGAAGAAGCCGCATACACCACCCGCCGCACTCCGGCTTCCTTGGCCGCCCACAGCAGATTTACCGTAGCATCCACGCACGCCACATTCGACCCGATTGGATCGAGCACCGATCGCGGTACCGAAGGCAAAGCCGCCTCATGAAAGATCACCTCGACGCCCGCGCAAGCAGCCCGGCAAACATCCAGATCGGCAAGATCGCCCTCGACAAACTCCATCGCCTCCAGGCCAATCAGGTTCGCACGTTTGCCCGTAGCAAAGTTGTCCACCCCGCGCACTGTATCCCCGCGCTTCAACAACGCTGCCGCAATCGACCGCCCAATGAACCCCGCCGCCCCAGTCACCAGATACTTCGCCAAATCGCCCGTCCTCCACTCGACAGCATACAGCGCCCATCCCGTGAGGTATTTTCCCCGCCATTTCCGCAGTTCTAAATAAAGAACCACGGGAGATCGTCTTATAAACCTCCGTTATGCCAGAAAATTCGCACTGGCTTTGCTGCTCGCCGCATCTGCATTCAACATCAGCGCCCAGCAGCTTCACACCATCGTCGCGCCCGGCCGGGTGCCCCATCGTTTCGCGCCTTTTGCGAAAGGGTGGGAATCACAAAAGCTCACACTACAAGATTTGTCATCCTGAGCGTAGCGAAGGACCTGCTTTTGTTGTTGCCCTTGCCTTTCTTGTCCGTCATTCCCAAAGAGAATCTGCTGCTCCATCACGCCGGGTGCCCCATCCTTTCGCGCCTTTTGCGAAAGGATGGGAATCGCAACCATCGACACGTCTGGCCTTTCTTGTCTTTCACTCCTGAAGCGAACCTGCTGCATCACGCGAGGCGCGATCATCTTCGTTTGCCCATCCAGCCATCAGACACCTACAATCCGCACCATGCATCGCCCTGCTCTTCTCCCGTTCCTGCTCGTGCTCCCCGCCCTTCTCGCCGCCACTCGCCCCGCCGACATCGCCTTCCGCGTCACTATGATCGACCCCGGCTACAACGAAACCGCCGCCGTCGCCGACCTCAACCATGACGGCAAACCAGACATTATCTCCGGCGATAGCTGGTATGAAGCCCCCTCCTGGACCAAGCATCACCTGCGCGATATCGACTACGCCAACGGCTATATCGACAACTTCAGCGACCTGCCTCTCGACGTCGATAACGATGGCTGGACAGACATCATCCAGTGCAGCTACTTCGCCCACAAGATCGTCTGGCTCAAGAACCCCGGCAGTTCCGGCAGCGCATGGACCGAAAACGTCATCGATGACGCCGGCCCCACTGAATTCGCCTTCCTTGTCGACCTCAACAACGACGGCAAAGCCCAGGAGATTCTCCCCGAATACGACCGCCCCAACATCCCCCTCTCCTGGTACGAGCTCACCAATGGCAAATGGATCAAGCACACCGTTGCCGATCACAGCTTCGGCCACGGCATCGGCGCAGGCGACGTCAACGGCGACGGACGCAACGACATCCTAACCCCCAAAGGCTGGCTCGAGGCGCCCGCTGACATCCACGCCGCCGGCTACTGGAAGTTCCACCCCACCGACTGGGATCAGCATCCCATCCAGCCCGCCGGCCATCACGAGCAAGCTCCGCCATCCGGTATCCAACCCGTAGCCGGCCAGGCCCGACTCGCCTCTCCGCATAGCTCCAGCTTCGGCCGCATGTATCTCCTCGACCTCAACGGCGATAGCCGTCCCGACCTGCTCACCACCATGGCCCACGACTATGGCATCCTCTGGTACGAACAGACCGCAGACGGCAAGTGGACCCAACACATCATCGACAACACCTGGTCCCAGGCCCACGCCGCCATCCTCGCCGACATCAACGGAGACGGCCAGCTCGACTTCATCACCGGCAAGCGCTACTTCGCCCACAACGGCAACGACCCCGGCGAGCGCGAGCCCATCGGCCTCTACTGGTATGAACACCGCCAGCTCCCCGCAGCCGAACGCAACGAAAGCAATGGTGGCATCGAGTGGATTCGCCACATCGTCGACTACGGCAATCGCATGGGCGGCGGCATGCAGATCGTCGCAGCAGACATGAACAACGACGGCCAGCTCGATCTCGTTGCAGGCGGCAAAGCCGGCCTCTTTCTCGCCGAAAACCTGACCAAACACCAGTGACGCCGTATCGAAACGGGTAGAGCATGGCTTCAGCTTTGCCATTCAATCTCCGCAAAAGGTAGGCCACGAGGGGCCTCGATGGCCCGAGCTTTCGCAAACTGTCATACAATTCTCTCGTGAACTTCATCGGTCGCATCGACGTAACAACAATCGAAGAACCAGACCATTTACAGTTCATCGCCGTCCGCCAAAACGGTCTTCTCGCACTGATCCTTCCACCAACGGTTCTCACAGCAATTTTTATCTATGCTTGTCTTAGTCAATATTGGCTCTATGCGATGTTTTGTGTTTTCGGCGCAGGCGCCATCATTGCATATCATCTCAACGGCACCGTGACGAAGCTTTTCGTCTCGGGTTCTGAACTCATCGCGCGGGGTAACATGGGCAAAACCTTCAAAAACGAAATCATCGTGCCCGCGTCAGAGGTTAAGTATCTTGGCTACGACACCGGAGGAGAAAATAACCCCGCTGGACTGTACGTATCACGTGGCTGGCGTCACAACTGCATGCTACCCGGTATCAGCAAAAATCAAACCATCGCAATCGCAGACGCCATCCACACAAAGTTTCCGCAATACCAGCGCCAGGATGGCTCTGGTCTAGTCTTCACCTTGAACTAGTGAGGTCCGCCGCATAATCACAGCGGCCATCATCATACCCATAGCACTCTCAGAAGCCACAAATCTCAGCTGTACCCGTCTTACCCGCCATTTAGAATCAAAGAGACATGACCACAGCCACGCCCACCCGTCTCGAAGCCCTCAAACACAAATTCGAAACCCGCGAAGCCCGCATCGGCATCGTTGGCATGGGCTACGTCGGCCTGCCCCTCGCACTGCTCTTCAGCGACCAGGGCTTCCGCGTCACCGGCTTTGACATCGAGCCGGCCAAAGTCGCTACCCTCAACGGCGGCGGCTCCTACATCGTGCGCATCCTACCCGAGCAGATTCAGGCCGCACAAAAATCCGGCTTCTGCGCCACCAGCAACTATGCTGACGTTGCCGAGATGGATGCGGTCATCATCTGCGTCCCCACGCCGCTCAACGACTACCACGAGCCCGACCTTCGCTACGTCCGCGAAACCGTCGAGTCCATCGCGCCCTACGTCAAAGAAGGCCAGCTCATCGTCCTCGAAAGCACCACCTACCCCGGTACCACGGAAGAGCTCATCGTCCCCCGCCTAGAGTCTGGCAACAAGCACGGCCTGAAGGTAGCCCGCACCCCAGACGACAGCGGCTTACACGTCGCCTTCAGCCCAGAGCGCGAAGACCCAGGCAACGACACCGTAGCGCGCCATGACATTCCCAAGGTAGTCGGCGGCTGCGGCCCCATCGCCTCCGAGCTCGCCGCCGCCATGTACGGAGCAATCTTCCGGAAGGTAGTACCGGTCAGCTCGACCTCCGTCGCGGAGATGACCAAGCTCCTCGAAAACATCTACCGCTGCGTCAACATCGCGCTCGTCAACGAGCTCAAGCAGCTCTGCATGAAGATGGGCATCGACATCCACGAAGTCATCGACGCCGCCAAAACCAAGCCCTTCGGCTTCCAGCCCTTCTATCCTGGCCCCGGCCTCGGCGGCCATTGCATCCCCATCGATCCGTTCTATCTCTCCTGGAAGGCCAAGCAATTCGACTTCCGGACGCGATTCATTGAACTCGCCGGTGAAGTCAATACCGCCATGCCCTACTTCGTCCTTGATCAGATCGCCGCTGGATTGAACAACCATTCCAAATCCATCAAAGGCAGCAGCATCTTAGTTCTCGGCCTGGCCTACAAACGCGATATCGACGACTTGCGCGAATCCCCCTCGCTCACCATCCTCGAACTGCTCCGCGAAAGGGGCGCCAAAGTCAGCTACAACGACCCCTACTTCCCCAAAGTAGGCCAGGGCCGCCATTACGCTCTCAACATGACCAATACGCCTTTAGATAACATCGGCAGCTACGACGCAGTCGTCATCGTCACCGACCACACCACTTACAACTATCAGCAAATCGTCGACCAGTCGAAGCTAGTAATCGACACCCGGAATGCCACAAAAGGCATAACCTCGGAGAAAATACTCCGCTGTTGAGGACCCACTAGAACCAGTCTCATAAACATTTGCGGTTGCCGTTTGGTGCATTCTGGAGTTGCTCTGTGTTTCTCAGCAATCGCGTATGGCGGGACGTTGGGAGTTAAGCGAAGAACAGTGGTTGGTTGT
>Ga0105248_10000165_pt1 | contig 77602 bp, 73 predicted proteins | sample KBSS34metaG_FD_81524 | JGI IMG/M metagenome (GOLD analysis project Ga0105248, IMG submission 81524) | Switchgrass rhizosphere microbial communities from Kellogg Biological Station, Michigan, USA - KBS S3-4 metaG | ecosystem: Host-associated > Plants > Roots > Rhizosphere > Soil | place... | reverse complement strand
TCCATTGCCTTGGCCTTGCCGACGGCGCGCGCGAGGCGCTGGGAGCCGCCCATGCCCGGCCCCACGCCGAGCTTGATTTCGGGCTGGCCGAATTTCGCCGTGTCCGCGGCGAGGATGAAATCGGCCATCATCGCGACCTCGCATCCTCCCCCAAGCGCGAAGCCCGCGACCGCCGCGAACCATGGCTTGCGCGTCGAAGTCACGCTTTCCCATCCCGCGAAGAAATTTTGCCCGAACATTTCGGCGAATCCCTGCGCCTGCATTTCCTTGATATCGGCACCGGCGGCGAAAGCCTTCTCGCTGCCGGTCAGCACCAGGCAGCGCTGTTCGGGATCGGCATCATAAGCGGCGAAAGCGCGGATCAGTTCGCGCAACAGCTGACTGTTGAGCGCGTTCAAGGCCTGCGGGCGGTGAAGGCGAACGAGCGTGACCGCGTCATGGCGTTCGATCAATATGGTTTCATAGTCGGACATTGGAGTTCCCCCTTAGCGGCTGAGCGGTTGCCACGCGCGGGCGGGCGCCAAGGGCGCGAAGATCGCGTCGAGAACGGCGTCGGTGACGTCCTCCGGCGTCGCCGGATCCCAGCGCGGTGCATTGTCCTTGTCGATCAGCAACGCGCGCACGCCTTCGACGAAATCGTGACCGCGGCAGATCCGTGTGACGATCGCATATTCCTCACGCATCTCATCGGCGAAGTCGGTCCGCGTCGCGCCGCGCTCGAGCAAGCGGAGCGCGACCTTGCAGCTGAGCGGCGACTTGGTGCGCAGACCTGCCAGCACCTGCTGTGCCCAATCGCTGGGATCGGCTGCGAGCGCAGCGATGATCGCTTCGAGCGTGTCGGCGGCAAACAAACGATCGATGCATGGCTGTACGGCAACGGTCGGTGCGTCGGGCGGCACGGCGGAAGCGGCTGCCAGTATCGCATCGACGTCCTCCGGCTGCGCGACGAGCTTTGCGCGCACCTCGTCCAGCATGTCCGATGCGACATAGTGCGTCGCAAGGCCGAATGCCTTGGTGTCGGCACCGTTCAAGCGCGCCGCGGTGAGAGCGAGATATTGCCCGAGCCGCCCCGGCAAGCGCGACAGATACCAGCCACCGCCGACGTCGGGAAACAGACCGATCGTCGCCTCGGGCATGGCAAACACCGTGCGCTCGGTGGCGATCCGGTAACGCGCCGGCAGGCCGATCCCGACACCGCCTCCCATGACGACGCCGTCGAGCAAGCTCACTACGGGCTTTGGGTAGGTGAAGAGCAAATGGTTGAGCTGATATTCGGTGTGAAAGAAGGCGTCGGCAGCATCGCCGTCGCGTCCGCCGCTTTCGGCGATGGCGCGCACGTCTCCCCCCGCGCAAAAGCCGCGGCCCTCGGCATGATCGAGCAGGATGAGCTCGACTGCGGGGTCGCTTCGCCAGTCGAGCAGCAGTTCGATCATCGTTCGGCACATCGCCTCGTTGAGCGCATGCAACGCTTTGGGTCGGTTGAGGCGCAGCCGGCCGACCCTGCCTTGGATGAAAGCGAGAATTTCGTCGGCCATGCTTGCGGAGTCCTCCAATCGAACCATCGTGCTCATGAACGAAGCAGTTCGCGGGCGATGATCATGCGCATGATCTCGTTCGTGCCTTCCAGGATCCGATGGACGCGAAGGTCGCGAAAGATGCGCTCGATCGGATAATCCATGAGATACCCATATCCGCCATGGAGTTGCAGCGCGCGGTCGACCACGGCCATGCCGGTGTCGGTCGCGAGCCGCTTGGCCATCGCCGCGAATTTGGTCTTGTCGGGAGTCCCGTGGGTCACCTTGTCCGCAGCGGCATAGAGCAGGGTCCGTGCGGCCTGAAGCTCGGTCTCCATGTCCGCGAGCGTGAACTGCGTCGCCTGGAAATCGGCGACGCGACTCCCGAACTGCTGCCGCTCGCAGGTATAGGCAATCGCTTCGTCGAGGCAGCGCTGCGCACCGCCGAGCGAACAGGCACCGATGTTCACCCGGCCGCCGTCGAGGCCCGCCATCGCGATCTTGAACCCTTCGCCCTCGGCACCGACGCGATTGGCAACGGGCACCCGGACGTCGTCGAAATTGACCTGCGCGGTCGGCTGCGAGCGCCAGCCGAGTTTACGTTCCTGCGCGCCGAAGCTGACGCCCGGCATCTGCTCTTCGATCACAAGGCAGGATATGCCCTTCGGCCCTTCCTCGCCGGTGCGGACCATCGTGACATAGACTTCATTCTCGCCGCCACCCGAGATGAAGGCTTTCGAGCCGCTGACCACATAAATGTCGCCGTCGCGTACCGCCCTGGTCTTGAGCGCGGCCGCGTCGGAACCCGAGCTGGGTTCGGTAAGACAATAGGATCCCAGCTGATCGCACGTCACCATGCCGGGCAGATAGCGGGTCTTGAGTTCGCTCGAGCCGAATCTGTCGATCATCCACGCAGCCATGTTGTGGATGGAGATGAACGCACTGGTTGAAGGGCAGCCATAGGCCATCGCCTCGACGATCAGCGCCGCCTCGAGACGGCCGAGGCCGATGCCACCGCTCTCTTCGGCGACATAAATGGCCCCAAAGCCGAGTTCGGCAGCGGCCTTCACGACGTCGCGGGGGAAATGATGCGCCTCGTCCCAGTTCGCGGCATGGGGCGTGATGGCGTCGGCCGTAAAGCGCCGCGCCATTTCCTGGATGGCACACTGCTCGTCGGTCAGGTCGAACTGGCCCACGCTTCACCCCATCGTCGGAATGACGAAGCTCGAATCGCCGGCGCCGCCGTCGGGCCAGCGCTGCGTGACGGTCTTGACCTTGGTCCAGAAGCGCACGCCTTCCATGCCGTGCTGATTGGCATCGCCAAATGCCGAGCGCTTCCAGCCGCCGAAGCTGTGATAAGCGACCGGCACGGGGATCGGCACGTTGATCCCGACCATGCCGACCTGCACGCGCTGCGCGAATTCGCGCGCGGCATGGCCGTTGCGCGTGAAGATCGCGACGCCATTGCCATATTGGTGTTCGGAGGGCAGCCGCAGCGCGGTCTCGAAATCGGGCGCGCGCACCATCTGCAGCACCGGCCCGAAAATCTCCTCGCGGTACGAGCGCATCGCCGGCGTGACGCGATCGAACAGCGACGGGCCGATGAAGAAGCCGCTTTCATGCCCCTGGAGCGTAAACCCGCGGCCGTCGACCACCAGCTCGGCGCCCTCATCGACGCCGGTCTGGATCCAGTCCTCGACCTTGGCCTTGTGCGCGGCATTGACCACCGGACCGTAATGCGCCTCGGCATCGGTCGAGACACCGACGCGTAGCGCTTCGATCGCGGGAATCAGCTTGTCGCGTAGCGTATTCGCGGCCTGCTCGCCGACCGGCACCACCACCGGCAGCGCCATGCAGCGCTCGCCCGCCGAGCCGAACGCCGCGCCGCACAGATCGGCGACGACCTGGTCCATGTCGGCATCGGGCATGACGATGCCGTGGTTCTTGGCCCCGCCCATCGCCTGGACACGCTTCCCTGCCGCGACGCCACGCGAATAGACATAATGCGCGATGTCGGACGAGCCGACGAAGCTCACCGCGCCGATCGCCGGATGGTCGAGGATTGCGTCGACCATTTCCTTGTCGCCATGGACGACCTGGAGCACGCCTTGGGGCAGTCCGGCTTCGAGCATCAGCTCGGCAAGCCGCACCGGCACCGAGGGGTCGCGTTCGGACGGCTTGAGGATGAACGCATTGCCGACCGCGATCGCGACGCCGAACATCCACATCGGGATCATCGCCGGGAAGTTGAACGGCGTGATGCCCGCGCCGATCCCGATCGGTTGGCGCATCGAATAGATGTCGATTCCCGGACCGGCACCCTGGGTGTATTCGCCCTTGAGCAAATGCGGGATGCCGCAGGCGAATTCGACGACGTCGAGCCCGCGTTGGATATCGCCCTTGGCGTCGGCGACCACCTTGCCGTGCTCGGAGGCGAGCAGCACTGCGAGCGACTCCATGTTCGCTTCGACCAGTTCCTTGAAGCGGAACAGCACGCGCGCGCGGCGCTGCGGATTGGTCGCGGCCCAGCCGGGCTGCGCGGCCTGTGCGGCGGCGACCGCCTTGTCGAGCTCGGCCTGAGTGCCGAGCCGCACGCGCGCCTGGACCTGGCCGGTGTTCGGGTCGAACACGTCGGACTCGCGCCCGCCGCTGCCGCCCGCGCTCCCGGAGATGAAATGATCGATGACTCGCATGTTGTCCTCCGAATATCCGTCGCTTCTTTGCGAATACGGCCTGCAAAACAACACCTAGCATTGCAGCACGATCCTGCATAATTGCAGCCATGAACTGGAGCGACCTCCCTGTCTTCCTCGCGGTCGCACGCTCCGGGCAGCTGGCTCGCGCCGCGACGGCATTGAAAACGGATGCCACGACCGTCGGACGCAGAATCCGTCGGCTGGAGCGCGAGCTGGGTGAACGACTGTTCGAACAAAGCCCCTTGGGCCAGACCCTTACGCCGGCGGGCATCGCCTTGCTCGCTCGAGTGGAAAAGATGGCCGAGATCGCAGGAGCGATCGCGCCGCTTTCCACGGACGGTGAGGGCGTCCAGGGCAGCATTCGAGTGAGCGTCTCGGAAGGATTCGGGAGCTGGTTCCTGGCGAGGCATATCGGCGGTCTGCTCACGCGGCATCCCGGACTCGAGATCGATCTCGTGGCGAATAGCGGATTCCTGAGCCCGAGCCGCCGCGAAACCGATGTTGCGGTCCTCCTCGCGCGACCTCGCCGGGGCCCATTGATCGTTCGAAAGCTGACCGACTACACGCTGCACCTTTACGCGGCCTCGCGATATCTGGAGGAGCATGACGACATCCGGGATCCGGCAGCGCTGCATCGGCATCCGCTGATCGGATATATCTCCGATATCCTCTATGCACCGGAACTGCGGTATCTCGAGGAGCTTCCGGTCGCCGCCAGCCCTCGGCTCCGATCCACCAGCATCAATGCGCAGCACCAGATGGTCGCCTCCGGGAATGGACTTGGCATCCTGCCGCGGTTCATTGGGTCGAACGATCCGACGCTGGTGAACATCCTGCCCGAGCTGTCGATCCAGCGCAGCTTCTGGCTGGTCACGCACCGCGAGACGCATGGTTTTCCGCACGTGACCGCGTTCAGAAACTGGCTGGTATCGCTGGTCGGCGAAAAGCGCGAGTTGCTTTGCGCGAAGGGAGAATAGGACGCGCCGGCAGGCGCAGGCACGAACGACCGATCAGGCGCCCGCCCGCTGCGCCTGCTGCCAGGCAAGTTCCATCAGTTGGGGAAGCACCGCGGCGCGCTCATTGGCCTGCGCGGACGCTGCCGTACCGCGCAGCACACGGCCCTTGATTCCGTGGAAGATGGCCGCGAGACGGAAGAAATTGAACGCGATGTAGAAGTCGTAGCTCGGCATGCCGGCAAGTTCGCGGCGCGCACAATAGTCTGCTAGAAACTCTGCTTCGCCCGGGATGTTGAGCGCGGCAAGGTCGGCTCCGCCAAGACCGGCCACGATATTAGGTGGCATGCGATACATCATCGCGTGATAGGCGAAATCCGCTCCGGGGTGGCCCAAGGTCGAAAGCTCCCAATCCAGCACCGCCAATATGCGCGGTTCGGTCGGATGGAAGATCAGGTTGTCGCAGCGGAAATCTCCGTGGACGATCCGGGTCTCGTCGTCGGCCGGGATATTGGCGGGAAGCCATTCGACCAGGCGATCCATATTGGAGTCGCGGCCGGCATCAGGGTCCTCCAGATATTGCTTCGACCATCGTGCGATCTGGCGCTGGAAATAGTTTCCGACGCGCCCGTAATCGCCGAGCCCGATCGTCTCAGGATCGAGGCTGTGGAGCGCCGCGATGGTGGCGTTCATCGCGTCGAAATAGCGGGGACGATCCGCCGCCGGCACATCCGGGAATGTCGCGTCCCAAAAGATGCGGCCCTCGACCAGTTCCATGACATAGAACCAGGTGCCGATGACCGCGTCGTCGGTGCACAGCCCGAACACGCGCGCCACGGGGAAACCGGCGCCGTGGAGAGCCGTCAACACCCGCGCTTCGCGATCGACTGCATGCGCGCCAGGCAGAAGCTGCCCCGGCGGTTTACGCCGCAAGACATAGCTGCGGTAGGGTGTCACCAATTTATAGGTCGGGTTGGACTGACCGCCTTTGAACTGTTCGATATGCAAAGGACCGGCATAGCCGTCGACATGAACGCGCATCCAGGAGTCCAGCGGCGCCGAATCGAATCCATAGCCGGGCCGGACCGAGCTCGTGCCGCTATTTGCCTGGACGAGGTCGATCACCCCTGCCGCGCCTTCCAGTCGCGCTTGATCTTCTTTGCGAGGCTCCATTTGTGAACCTCGGTCGGGCCATCATAAATCCGGAACGCGCGTATTTCGCGAAAGGCCTGCTCAACGATCGTATCGCCCGACACGCCCATGCCGCCCATGATCTGGACGCAGCGGTCAGTGACGCGAAACAGCGCTTCCGACACCGCCACCTTGGCCATCGAGCTTTCCGCCGTGCCGAGCGAGCCGCTGTCGAGCACGTCCGCGCACCAGTCGATCATGAGCTCGCTCTGCTGGAGATCGATCAGATTGTCGGCCAGCATGAAACCCACGCCTTCGTGATCCACCAGCGGCTTGCCGAACGCCATCCTGCGATTGGCATAGTCGACCGCGATCTCGTTCGCGCGCATGGCGAGTCCAAGCCAGCGCATGCAGTGCGAAAGACGCGCAGGGCTGAGCCGCACCTGCGCATATTTGAAGCCTTCGCCGCTTGTGCCCAGCATCTGGTCGGAGGGGACGCGCAGGTCGACGATGTCGATCTCGGCATGGCCTCCCGGCATCGCGCTGTCGATGGTGTCGAGCACGCGCACGGTTCGAATCGCCGGATCGGGCAGGTCGACCAGGAACATGCAGGCGCCGTCGTCCGACTTCGCCATGATGATGCCGACCTTGGCGCCCTCTGCCCCGGTAATGAACCGCTTGCGACCGTTAACGATCCAATGATCGCCGTCGCGCCGGCAACTCGTCATCATCATCGACGGGTCGGAACCCGCCCCGCCCTCCTCGGCCGGTTCGGTCATGAAAAAGGCCGAGCGCGCGCTACCGTCGACCAGCGGCGCCAGAAACCGGGCCTTCTGCTCCGGCGTAGCGACCTTGCCGAGCAGATACATATTGCCCTCGTCGGGGGCCATGGTGTTGCACGCCAGCGGCCCGAGCGGCGACAAGCCGGTCTTGCGCAGCACCAACGCCGTCTCGCGTTGCGTAAGGTGCGATCCGTCCGCGAGGATGTGCGGTGTCAGCACGCCGGCGGCACGCGCCTTTTCCCGCAATTCCATGACCAGCGCGTCGCTCGGTCCATGACCTTCGCGGCGCTTGTCCGATTCATAGGGGATCACCAGGTGGCGCACGAAAGCCTCGACCTTCGCGGCGATCGCTTGCGCGCGGTCGCTCATCGCGGCGCCATCCGGATCGCGCCGTCGAGACGGATGACTTCACCGTTGAGCATGGGATTGGCGACAATGCTCTCCACCAGTCGGGCGTATTCGGCCGGCCGGCCAAGCCGCGCCGGGTGCGGCACCTGCGTGCCGAGCGAATCCTGCGCGGCCTGGGGCAGGCCCATCAGCATCGGCGTCAGGAAGATGCCAGGCGCAATGGTCATCACGCGGATGCGATGCTGGGCGAGGTCGCGCGCGACCGGCAGTGTCATGCCGGCCACGCCGGCCTTCGAAGCGGCATAGGCGGCCTGCCCGATCTGCCCGTCATAAGCGGCGACCGAAGCGGTGTTGACGATCACGCCTGCTTCCTCGCCGGGCGCTTCGGCGGCAATCAGCCGCGCGGCGAACTGCGCGATCAGGTTGAAGCTGCCGACCAGATTGACTTCGATCGTCTTGCGGAAAGTAGATAGTGGATGCGGCGTGCCATCCTTGGCGACGACGCGACCGACCGGTGCGATGCCCGCGCAATTCACCAGCACGCGCGCCACGCCATGCGCCCGTTCGGCCGCCGCGATCGCGGCCGACACGCTCGCTTCGTCAGCGACGTCCACCTGGTGGCAACTACCGCCGATACGGCCGGCCATCTCGGCGCCGGCGTCGGCATTCATGTCGAAGATCGCGACCTTGGCGCCACCGCGCGCCAGCATCTCTGCGGTCGCGCCTCCCAGTCCGGAAGCACCCCCGGTGACGATCGCCCCAACCCCTTCCAAATCCATCCTCGTCCTTCCAGTTGATGCGATCGTGCCGGCGTTGGCCAGGATGCCCTGTGCCACTCGGTTGTGCCACGATCCTTTTGGTCAGCGTACAAAGTGTCTCTCAACAGAGGTGCTACAACCGGAGCACGCTCTTCGCGATGATCGTGCGCTGGATTTCGTTGCTGCCGCCGAAGATCGTCCATGCCAGGCTGTTCAGATAGGCTGGCGCGGCGACCTGCGCGGCCTTGCTCTCGATCGGCTCCGGGCTCGCATTGCCATAGAGGGGGCGCCCGGTCGCCAGTTGCAGGCCGGCATATCCGTGCAGTCGCATTGAAAGCGCGTCCAGTTCCTGCCTCAGCGTCGAAGCCACCATCTTGACCAGGGAGGTCTGTGGACCAGGCACGCGCCCCTGCGCCAGCTCGGCAAGGATGCGCAATTCGATCAGTTCGAGCGCCTGCGCTTCCAGTTCGATACGCGCGAGCGCCCGGGCAAAGCTCTGCTCGTGGATCAAGGCGCCATTATAGCCGGCGGGCTGTAGCGCCGCCTGGGCCCGCAACTGCTTGAGTCCCGCGATCAGGACCGGCGCGAGACACGAGCCGCCACGCTCGTTCTCCAGCAGGAATTTCGCGATGCTCCAGCCCTGCCCCTCTTCGCCCACCAGATCGGCGACGGGCGCTTCGACGTCATCGAGAAAGACTTCATTGACCTCGTGGTCGCCGGCGAGACCGATGATCGGGCGGACGCTGACGCCCGGCTGACGCATATCGATCAGCAAGAAGCTGATACCGCGCTGCGGCTTCACCGTGCCGTCAGTCCGCGCGAGGCAGAACATATGGTCGGCAAAATGGGCGTGCGTCGTCCAAATCTTGCTGCCGTTGATGATATAGCGGTTGCCGTCGCGAACCGCGCGCGTCTTGAGGCTGGCGAGGTCGGATCCCGCGCCGGGCTCCGAAAAGCCCTGGCACCAATAATCCTCGGCAGAAAGGATGCGCGGCAAATAATGCGCCTTCTGCTCGGGCGTGCCGAACGTGTATAGGACCGGCGCGAGCAGCTTAAGTCCCAGCACCGGCAGCCCCGGTGCATTGGCGAGCGCGCATTCCTTTTCGAATACGTAGCGCTGAACCGGGCTCCAGCCCGTGCCGCCATGCTCGGCCGGCCAATGATAAGCGAGCCAGCCCTTGTCATGCAGGATGCGTTGCCATTCGCGGCCGATATCGGGCTCCGCGAACACGGTCGGCGTCGCCGTGGCGCCCTCGCGGAGATGGTGCGGCAGGTTTTCCGCGAGAAAGGCACGCACTTCCTCCTGGAAGGCGCGTTCATCGGAACTGAGTTCTAGATCCATGGCGGCTGCCTAACATCAACGGATCGGGCCAGGCGGCTGCGACAATCGCTAGGGTTCGGGGCAGACACGAGCCGACCTATCCCTAATCCGAGTAGCCGCAGAAGCACGCGGAACCCTTTATCGGCCAAGCAACGAAGCCGGCGCCCAACGGTCCGGCCGATCGCGACCATTGTATGGGGGGAGTGCGTGAACTTCGAACTCGACGAAGAGCAGGGGATGGTCCGGGACCTCGTGACTCGCTTCGTCGACGGCCGATCGAACCTGGACTCCCGCACTCGGGCGCGGTCAACGCCGGAGGGCTTTTCCACGGCCAATTGGCGGATGCTGGGCGAACTCGGCCTGCTGGCGCTTCCGTTCGGCACCGACATCGGCGGCATGGGCGGCGGTCTGGTGGAATTGATTACGGTGATGGAGGGTTTCGGAACCGGTCTGATCGCCGAACCCTATCTTCCGGACCTGCTGCTCGCGGCACGTCTGCTCGAGCGCGCCGGAAGCGCCTCGCAAAAAGCGGCATGGCTGCCTGCGATCGTGCGCGGAGAACGCCGGCTGGCATTGGCGCACATGGAACGCGCGGCACGCTTCAATCCATTGTTCGTCGAATGCAGCGCGACCGCTCACCGCGACGGAACCACTTTGCAGGGTGCCAAGACTTTCGTCCAGGCAGGCGCGGGCGTGGACGCATTCATCGTGTCGGCACGGACCAGCGGAAGCACGGACGAACCCGACGGCCTGTCGCTGTGGATCGTCGCAGCGGATGCCCCCGGCCTGGAGCGGCAGCCCTATCGTCTGCTCGACGGATCGGTCGCGCTCGAACTGCGCTTCCACGAAACGCCCGCCGAAAGCCTCGACGGCGGCGCGGCCGCGTTGCTCGAGACTTTTGACGAGGCGCGCATCGCGGCCTGCGCCGAGATGGTCGGGGTCATGACCATGCTGTTCGATGCGACGCTCGAGCATTTGCGCACGCGCAAGCAGTTCGGCCAGCCGATCGGCAGCTTTCAGGCAATACAGCATCGCATGGCGGATCATTATGCCGCCCTCGAACAGTCTCGTTCCCATATGTTGCGCACAGCGCTGATGCCCAGGGACGCGAGCGTCGTCGCCGGTGCCAAAGCTTTCATCGGCGCCGCGGCGGTTCGCTTGGGAGATGACTGCGTCCACCTGCATGGCGGAATGGGCATCACTGACGAGCTGGTGATCGGGCACGGCCACAAACGCATCCTGCTGCTCGCGTCGCTGTTGGGCGACAGCGAGAGCGAACTCAGCCGCTATGTCGAATTGACTCGATAGGCCCTAACAAGGGGCGATGGTGCGCAACTTTCATCGTGCGGTTCGGGCGGCAGCACTGGCCGAGGGCACACTGGTCCGAGTCGACGTCAACGGCTGGCCCGTGCTCCTGGCCAGGAATGAAGGCAAGCCGTACGCTACGATCGATCGCTGCCCCCATGCCGGGTCCGCGCTTTCGACTGGCCGGCTTCGTCGGGGCGTAGTGATGTGCCCGCTCCATGGTGCGAGGTTCGAGCTCGCCACCGGGCGCTGCATCGGAGGTCCCTATGATCCGCTGATGGTGTTCGAAACGCGCCTGGACGACGAATGGATCGCAGTGGCCGTGCCGGACCGACCGCCAGGCTTCGAGCATTTGCCGCTCCCGGCGCGGAATTGAAGCGACCCTCACCTATTGCCCAGTGGCGCCCGCGAACGCCACTGGCGCAGCATTCGGCAGGCACGTCGACGCGGGTCGAGCCCGAAGCAAGTGCACAGCAATGGGAGGGATAGCATGCCGTTCGAGGGACCTACCGAAGACAGGCTGGCGATCCGCGAGCTGCTGGACGCCTATTCCGACGCGGTCTGCCGAAACGACGCTGTCGATTGGGCCGCAACCTGGGCTGACGACGCCGTCTGGGCGCTGCCCGACTATCCGGAAATGGGCGAAGTGCGGGGCAAAAACGCGATCGTCGAGATGTGGAAGGCTGCGATGGCCGATTATCCCGGGATCGTCTTCGTCGCCTCGATCGGCGCGATCCTGGTCGAGGGAAATCGCGCAACGGTGCGCTCATGGACCTCCGAAGTCTATGACCAGGACGGCATCACCAAACGCGACCGCGGTCGCTACGACGACATTTGCGTGAAACAGGACGGCCGATGGCTGTTCGAGAGCCGCCGCTTCCGGAAGGTGCATCAGCAGCTTTGACCGGCTACAGGCGAACCAGCGTCTTTCCGGTCGTCCGCCGGGCCATCAGGTCGATAAAGGCGCTCGGCGTCGCTTCAAGCCCCTCATAGACGGTTTCCAGCGGCGTGAGCGCCCCGGTCGTCACCCAGCCGTTCAGATCGGCCTGCGCATCGTTCAAGCGCTTCCAGTGATCATAAGTGACGAAGCCGCGCATCGTCAGTCGCTTGACGACGAGCTGCCACAGCGTGCGAACCGGAGTCGGACGGTCCAGGTCGTTATAGTCGCCGATCATCCCGCATACGACGATGCGCCCATGCACGCGCATCAACGGCAGCACCGTCTCGAGCGTCTCTCCGCCGACATTGTCGAAATAGATGTCGATCCCGTCGGGCGCCGCCTCGCGGATCGCGGCGGCAAGATCGGTGGTGGCGCGATAGTCGATCGCGGCGTCGAAACCTAGCTGCTGCAGCACCGCGCATTTGCCGACGCCACCAGCAAGGCCAACCACCCGGCACCCCCGGAGCCGCGCGATCTGACCGGCGACGCTGCCGACGGCGCCGGCCGCCGCGCTGACCAGCACGGTCTCGCCCGCCTTCACCTGCCCGATTTCATGCATGCCCACCCAGGCAGTCAGGCCGGATGGTCCGAGCGCGCCCATAAGCGTCTCGACGGCCACGCCGGGGACGGGCTTGACCATTTCGAGTCCCAGTGCCTTGGGGCCGAGCACCACCTGCTCCGACCAGCTCGCCATCGCCCGGACGATGTCGCCCTTCGACAGCTTGGGATTGCAGCTGCGGATCACCTCGCCCAGCACCATGCCGCGCACCGCTTCGCCGAGCTGAACCGGCGGCATATAGCTTGGCCGATCGTCGAGGAAGCCGCGTATCGCAGGATCCATCGAAAGCGTGCGAACCGCGACCAGTACGTCACCATCCATCAGGTCAGAGGTCGATGCATCCTCCAATCGGAAATCCTCGGCGACGGGCATGCCTTTGGGCCGGCGCGCAAGGACGATTCTGCGGCTCACGTTTGCGGGAACAGCCGTTCGGGCGCCTCCAGCAATGCCTTGAGCGCCGCAAGGAAGCGTGCACCGGTGGCACCGTCGATGGCGCGATGATCACAGGACAGCGTGAGGGCGATGCGGCTCTCGAATGCGCCCGACCCGTCCGCTTGCTCGCCCCAGACACGACGCGCCGCGCCCACCGCCAGGATCGCGCCCTGGGGTGGATTGATGATCGCGTCGAAACCTTCGATGCCGAACATGCCGAGATTGGACACGGTGAAACTGCCGCCATCCGTCTCCTCGTAGCCGAGGCGGCCCGCCCTGGCCTTGGCGAGCAATGCCTTGGTCGCCAGGGCGATCTCGTGCGGCGAAAGGCGTTCAGCACCGCGCACGATCGGAGTCACCAGCCCGCGGTCGGTCGCCATTGCGACCGAAATGTCGGCGGTCGGGAAGTAATGAATGGCGTCGCCATGGACCTGCACGTTGCAGTCGGGCACTTCGATCAGTGCCAGGGCGGTCGCACGGACGATGAAGTCGTTGATCGAGGCCTTGTCGCCCAGGAACAGATTGGCCTGTCGGCGGATCTCGATCAGCCCATCGACGCGCGCTTCGCTGCGCAAATAGAAATGGGGGATCGTCTGCTTGGCCTCGGTCAGCCGGCGCGCGATCACCTTTCGCACCTTGTCCATCGGCTGAACGCGCGGCCCGGCAGTAGCCGGCGCTATGCTGGAAAGCACGTCCGCCTTGCAGATGCGGCCGCGCGGGCCGGTCCCGGTGACGGTGGCGAGATCCACGCCATTCTGGTGCGCGAGACGCTTGGCGAGCGGCGAGGCATAGAAGTGATCGATCGCCGCGAACGGAACTTCGACCGATACGGGACCTCCGCCGATGGCCGGCTTTGGCGGCCGGACCGCCTGCTCGACGTCCTGGAGACTGATCCGGCCATTCCGGCCGGAGCCGGTGATCGCCGACACGTCGATGCCGCGCGCCTCCGCCAGCTGTCGTGCGGCGGGGCTGATCGCGAAGTCCGCGGGGATAGCCGGGCCGGCCGCCGCCGGCTGCGGGGCGGGTGCCCGATCGGTCGATCCGCGTCCCGCCGATCCGAGCGCGTCGGCTGGCTTGAACGTCGCGAGAAAGGCATCGACTTCCGCGTCGGTCGCGGGACCGTCGGAGATAATCGCCAGCAGAGTCCCCACTGGATAGGTTTCGCCCGCCGAAGCCACGATCCGCGCCAACATCCCCGGGGCCTCGGCCTCGACCTCGTTGGTGATCTTGTCGGTCTCGATCAATGCGAGCAGCGCGCCTTTTTCATAGGGCGTGCCTTGCTGCACTATCCACTCGGCGACCGTGCCTTCGGTCATCTCGATGCCCCATTTGGGCATGGCAAAGGGCTTGAGCGCGGCCATCAGCGGTACGCCAGCACGTGGCGCACCGCGTCGATCACTTTCGGCGCGGACGGGATATAGGCGCTCTCCAGCTCGCGCGCGAAGGGTACCGGGGAATGCGGTGCGGTCACCATCTGCGGCGGCGCCTTGAGCGCGGCGAAGGCCCTATTAGCAATCATCGCGGCGACGTCGGACGCAACCGAACAGCGCGGGGGGCTTTCGTCCACCAACACGACACGGCCCGTCATCTCGACCGAATCGAGGATCGCTTCCTCGTCCAGCGGGCTGGTGGTCCGCATGTCGATTACGTCGCAACCGATCCCCTCCTGCGCCAGCTGGTCGGCTGCGCGCTCGGCGACGCCCACCATCATGCCGCACGTCACGATCGTCACATGCTCGCCGGAACGCACCTGGCGCGCATGGCCGAACGGGATTCGATAATCGCCCTCGGGAACCTCCCCTTTCATGCCATAGAGCGCCTTATGCTCGAAGAAGAGCACGGGATCGTCGTCGCGGATCGCCTGGGTCAGCAGCCCCTTGGCGTCGGCGGGCGTGGAAGGCAGCACGACCTTCAGGCCCGGCATCGACGTCAGCATCGCATAGACCGCCTGGCTGTGCTGAGGCGCGGCATTGAAGCCCGCGCCATAGACCAACCGGATCGTCACTGGGCATTTGGACTTGCCGCCGAACATGTAGCGGAACTTGGCGATCTGGTTCCAGATCTGGTCCATGCAAACGCCGACGAAATCGGCGAACATCAGCTCGGCGATCGGCCGCTTGCCGGCGAGCGCCGCACCCGCTGCCGATCCGATGATCGCGCTTTCGGAGATCGGCGTGTCGATGACGCGGTTGGGCCCGAATTCCTCATAAAGCCCGGTCGACGTGCTCCAGATGCCGCCGATCGCTTCGGGGCCGCCGGCCGTGCCCATGCCGCCGACGATATCCTCGCCGAGCATCAAGATCGTGGGATCGCGGCGCATCTCCGCCCGGATCGTTTCCAGGATCGCCTCACGCATCATCATCTGAGCCATTTGGGAGCGTTCCGATCAGTAGGAGATGTAGACGTCTTCGAGCACCATCTCGGGTGTCGGCAGCGGCGCTGCGCGAGCCTCCTGCACCGCTTCTTCGATGAGCGAGGCGGTCTCGGCGTCGACCGCGTCCAGGTCCGCCGCTTCGAGCAGCTTCGCCTCGCTTACCTTCTTGCGAAAAGCGATGAGGCAATCGCGCTCCGCACGCAGCCGATCGATCTCGCCGTCACCGCGATAGCGCTGCGGATCGCCTTCGAAATGCCCGTAAAAGCGCTCGGTGTCGAATTCGATCGCGGCGGGTCCGTTCCCGCCGCGAACATGCTCCAGCAACTCACGCATCGCTTCGTAGCTGTCGAAGAAATCGCAGCCATTGGCGCGCCATGTCTTCATTCCGAAGGCCTCGGCGCGGCCAGCAATGTCGCTGGCGGTAGCGGTTGCGTAATCCGGGCCGGTATGTTCCGAATAATGGTTGTTCTCGAACACGAAGACGCACGGCGCCCTGGTGACCACCGCCATGTTCATCGCCTCGAAGGTCGTGCCCTGGTTACACGCGCCGTCGCCCGAAAAGGCGACCGCGACCTTGCCCTTGCCGTCCATCTTCGCGGCCAGCGCGGCGCCCACCGCCTGGGGGGCGCCAGCACCGACGATGCCATTGGCCCCAAGCATGCCCTTGTCGACGTCGGCAATGTGCATCGAACCGCCCTTGCCTTTGCACAGGCCGGTGGAGCGTCCGTAAATCTCCTTCATCATGCCCTTCACGTCCACGCCCTTGGCGAGGCAGTGGCCGTGGCCGCGATGAGTCGAAACGATGAAGTCGTCGTCGGCGAGATGTTCGCATACGCCGACGGCGACTGCCTCTTGCCCACAATAGAGATGGGTGAAGCCGGCAATTTCGCCCTTGGCTATCTCTTCGTGCAGCCGTTCCTCGAAGGCGCGAATCGTCGCCATGCGGCGATAGGCCTGGACAAGCTGGTCACGGCTCAATTGCATGAAGACCTCATTTGGACAGGTGGTGACCGCCGATACGACCGGCGCCTTGGAGCTGGATGCGCGCTACCTTGGGATCGTCCGCGTGCCGCGCGCTCGCCGAGCCGGACGACGTCTTCAAAGACCCGCCGCAAGCGGGTTCGCATTACACCGACATCAAGATTGATCATCGGACCGCCCAGCCGCCACAGGAGGCATTCGCTCGCCAGGACCCGCATCCACCGACGCGGATCAACCGCGATGGCTGTTCGCCGGCACGGATGCCGTCCGCTATCGCCCTCGTGCGCATGGTCCTCTCCGTTCCCGTTCCCCGGCACTAAGCCGGAAAGTGATGGCCGGGAGGACTCTCAAAAACGTTAGGCAAACCGGAAAGCTAGGAATTGAGACCGATATAACCGAGTTGCGCCGCCTTGAAGACGGTCTGGCTACGGTTGACCGCATCGAGCTTGAGCGACGCGTTGTGGATGTGGAAACGCACGGTGGCGCGGCTGCGTTCGATAATCGTCGAGATTTCGAAATCAGTCTTGCCGATCGCCGCCCATCGCAAGCATTCGACCTCGCGCTTGGACAGGCGCGAAGCGGCGGGCAGCCGTTGCGCCCGGCACATCACCGGCACGTAGCTGGAGATGAACGTGCGCGCATAGACGCCGAGTTCGTCTCCAAAGGCCTCGAACGCGTCGCCAAGATCGGTCACTTCCGGATCGGGCGAATTGAAGCTGACCGCGCCGACCTGCCCAAACGGCAGATGTACCGGCACGACGATGGCCGCGCGGGTCATGGCCCGCGCCTCAAAATTGGTCAGATCGATCTTTTCGAGAAACGCATTGCGCTGCCAGGTACGGATGCCCTCGGCATTGCACCAGAAAGGCTCGCTGGTATAGCGACACGCGGCCGGCAACGGGCTGTCGAGCGCCAGTCGCGGACTATGCCACCAGCGATCGTTCACCGTCCAGCCGAACACGTCGCTGGCGAGGATCGCGCCGGAGGCATCGACCATCGGTTCCTTGACCGCGATATTGTGGCAAGCGGCGATGCGGAAGTCGCCGAGCTCTTCGACGATGCGTCGAAAGGCTTCCGCCGCCGTACGCACGCTCTGCGCATCGCCGATGCGCACCGCTTTGATATTGTCGACCTTCAGCACGCGCGACCGTCCTTTCCGGATCCCCCGTCGAGCCATTCTCTCCGATCCAGACAATATCGCACGCCGGGTCCGCCGGCAATCGAGCCGCACCCAAACCTATCACAATGAATAGGCGTTTTCGTTGGGTCAGCGCGCCTTCGCCCAGGCAAGCCCGCGCCGCAGCAACGTGTAGAAGACAGGCAAGTCCCAAGCGCAGCGATCCACCGATGGCCACCAATCCGCCAGCGGCTGTAGATCGTAATGGCCGCGGCAATGACCGAGCGTGAGATAGAGCACGGCGCCCTCCCCATGTCGTTTGATGTACAAGACCGGATGCACGCCGGGCGCATTCTCCGCTTCGGTAAAGCCGGTTCCCGGCTCGGTGCATTCGGTCTCGAGCAGCACATGCAACTCGCCGTGCGTTTCAACGTGATAGAGTTCGTCGGTGGTGTCGAACGGTTCGACGCCCGCCACGAGCGGATGGTCGGGGTCGGCAACGGTGACGCGATACGGTTCGATCGGCGGATGGCTGATGAACTGATTGCCCAGCAGGTCCACGAAGAGCGGAGCCCAACGCGGCGCGTCCCACAGGCCATTGTCGAGCAGTCGCAGGATTGAGCTGGTGCCATGCAGCGCATACCAGCGGCCGCCGCGTTCCAGCCAGCGCTTGAGCGTCTCCTGCGCATCGAGCGACGGCACGACGTCGCAGGTGTAGGTGACGATCATGTCTGCCGCCTCGATGGCGGCGAGATTCTCGTAATCCTCGAACACGCGTACGCGCACCGATTGATCCTCGCCCAGCAGCTTGAGCAGTTCCAGCCGAGCGAAATCGATGTCGTGATATTTGCCGCCGGCCACCAGCACGCAATCTAGTCGCGGCGGCCGCACCGTTTCTTCTGCCTCGGTCATACGCTCAGCGCCTCCCCAGCCGGTCGTTCAATAGCTCGTGGAAACGCTGAATGCGCTTCTCCTGCGATGTCAGCAGCGCTCCAGTAAAGCCCTTGGAGTGCAACCCCTGCTGTTGGCTGACCGCCACCGAAAGGTCCTGATCGGCGACGAAACCGGCGGTCTTTTCGCCATGCCTGAACCGTTCCTTTTCGGCGGAACGGAACGGCAAGCAACCGACGGGGGTCTCCACCTCGTCCATACCGTCGACGCGCGGCATGACGTACCAATGATCGAAGATGCATTTCTCCGGATCGGTCGGGTGCGGCTCGGAACGCAGCATCTGATAGCCGTCGGCGGACACGGTGAGCGTGACGTTCGGGAAGAGCGTGTAATGGTAATAGTCGGTTAGCTGACTAGCATCGAGCCCGGCATAGTGCCGATGGCCGCGCGTCGGCCCGCTCCGTCTCCTGGCTTCCGCCAAAGCGTCTCGCGCCGCGCTCGCCCTGCCCGCGAAAGCGGTGGGATCGATATCCCATTGTCGCAGGATCGCGTCGAGCGGCCCCGTCACCCCAACGGCTAGCGCGGCATCGCGCGCCGAAGGTTGGGCCCCTTTCATCACCATGCGGTTGTGACCGCTAGGGAACATCTCAAAGATGGTATCGCGATAATCGTCGTTGATGAAGCTATCGAGCTCCGGATGCAATGTCGGCAAGTGATAGCTCTCGTTGAAGTTGTCGCGAATCACTTTCCAGTTGCAGTCCGCCTCGACCGAAAGGTGTAGCACGCGCACCCAGGATTCGAGGCCATAGGCTTTCAGTTCCTTGGGCAGCGGAGCCAGCCATTCCTCCAGCGGCGCGATATCGGGATCGAAACTGTACCAGATCATCCCGCCCCAGGCAGCACAGGGCAGCTCGACGAGCTTCACTCTGCCACAGGGATTACCACCGACTACATCGTCCGCATCCGGTGCATGGCGCAGCACACCGTCCGGCCCCCACCGCCAGCCATGGTAGGAGCAGGTCAGCGTGGCGCCACCGCCCGCGTCCTGCAGCGCCAGTCGATTTCCCCGATGGCGGCAGGCGTTGTAAAAGGCCCTGTAGCTGCCATTCTCTTGCCGGACGATCACCACCGATTCCTGCAGGAAGTCGTGGCGAACCCAGTCGCCTTCTTCCTCGAAATCCTGATCCATCGCGCCGATGTGCCAGATGCCCTGCCAGAGGCGATCCCATTCGGCCTGCATCCATTCGCGCGAATGATAGCGCTCGCCGTCAATGCGATCACCGCGCACGGGCGGATCAAATTCGACGCGCCGGGGGCCTAGGAAGGTCTCGAGGCTCATGGTGGCATCCCGTCTCTTGCTTCCGGCATGATGACCGCAGATCCGCCACGCGGCACCTTGCTGAAAGCATAGGTTTACAGGCGCCGCCGAGAGGGCGCACTCAGCGAGCATATAATCGATGGAGCGGGTTGAATGGCGAGGCTGGATGGCAAGGTCGCACTGGTCACCGGCGGCACCTCGGGCATCGGCGAGGCGGCGGTTCGGCGCTTCGCCGCGGACGGGGCACAAGTGATCTTCACCGGGTCGAACGAGACGGCCGCGAAGCGCGTGTGCGACGAGATCGATGCGCATTTTCGGCGCAGCGCAGTCGAAAATCCGGAAGCCTGGGAGGAGTTGTCGGCCTGGATAGGCGAACGCTTCGGAAAATTGGATATCGCGTTCGCCAACGCCGGGATCGAAGCAGGCGACGGCAGCGTCGAGCATATCAGTATCGAAGGATGGAATCGCATCGTCGCGGTCAACCTCACCGGCGTCATGCTCACCTGCCAGGCTGCGGTTCGCCTGATGCGCGACAATCCTGGTGGGACCGGGTCGATCATCGTAAATTCGTCGATGAGCGCGTACAAGCCGATGGGCAATTTCGTCGCCTATTCAACGACCAAGGGCGCGCTGGTCGCGCTCACCAAATCGGTCGCGATCCATTGCGCCAACCAGGGACTGAAGATCCGCGCCAATTCGATCCATCCCGGTGTCGTCGAGACCGACATGATCCGAAACATCATCGACAAACAGGCCGATCCGGCCGCCGCGCGCGCCGCCTATGAAGGGATGGCGCCGCTCAACCGCATGGGACGGGTCGACGAAATCGCCGCGCTGGTCTCGTTCCTGGCAAGCGACGAGGCCAGCTTCATCACCGGCTCGGAATATTCGATCGATGGCGGTTCGACTGCCGGGATGATGGGGGTATGAATCGCCTCGCAGGACGCGTTGCGCTGGTCACCGGCGGGTCGCGCGGGATCGGCCGGGCAGTCGTCGAACGGCTGTTGGAGGAAGGCGCTTCCGTGATGATCGCGGATCTGGGCGACGTCGTTGCCGATGATCTCGGTCCGAATGCCGCCTATATTCGCCTCGACGTAGGCGACGAAGTCCAGTGGCGCACCGCGGTGGACGCCGTGCGGACACGGTTCGGGCGCCTCGACATACTGGTCGCCAATGCCGGCATCGGCGGCACCGGGCCGATCAGGGACATCTCGCTGGAAGATTGGCATCGGACCTTGCGCGTCAATCTGGATGGCGTGTTCCTCGCGACCAAATATTGCGCCGATCTGCTGGCGGAAGCGGGCGTCGACCATCGCGGCGGCGCCAGCATCGTCAACATCTCGTCGATCATGGGACTGGTCGCTTTGCCCCAGGCCGGACCTTATATCGCCAGCAAGGGCGGCGTGCGCATGCTGAGCAAGGCCGCGGCGCTGGAGTTCGCGGCCGCCGGGCTCCCGATCCGAGTCAATTCGGTCCATCCCGGTTTCGTCGAGACCTCGCTGCTGACAGGCAGCTCGAGCGCCGACGCCATCGCATTCTACATTTCGGGCACGCCGATGGGGCGGATGGCGCTGCCGTCCGAGATCGCGTCGGTCGTGGCGTTCCTCGCGTCGGACGATGCAAGCTTCATGACCGGATCCGAGCTGGTCGTCGATGGCGGCTGGACCGCTCAATAGGAGAGTGAAGATGTTCGGATCGCTGGAAAGCACCGTCGCGCTTGTCACCGGCGCAGGCGGCGGGATCGGCCGCGCTACGGTCGAGGCGCTGCGCGGAGCCGGCGCAGAGGTCATCGCGACCGACATCAAGGCGCCGTCCTGCGGTACGCTCAACCTGATACAGGACGTCACGGATGAGGCCGGCTGGACCCAGCTGGCGGAAGCGATCCGCGAACGCTGGGGTCGGTTGGACTGCCTCGTCAACAATGCCGGGATCGCGACCGTATCGACGATCGAGGATAACGATTTGCTCGCCTGGCGACGGCAGATGAGCGTCAACGTCGACGCGCTGCTGCTCAGCTGCAAGGCCATGCTGCCATTGCTCCGCGAGAGCGGCAAGACCAGGACGGGCGGCGCGTCGGTCGTCAATCTTTCGTCGGTCGGCGGCCTCGGCGGTGCGCCGTTCATGGCAGCCTATTGCACCAGCAAGGGGGCGGTTCGCCTCTTCTCCAAGAGTGCGGCGCTCGAATTCGCGGCGCTCAAATACAATATCCGCGTCAATTCGGTGCACCCCGGCGGCATCGAGACGGCGATGATGGACGAGATTATCGATGCCTATGTCGCGATGGGCGTGGCACCCGACAGGGCCACCGCGCGCGCCGGCGTCGACGCCCAGCACCCGCTGGGCCGCTGGGGCAAGCCGGAGGAAATCGCGTCCGGCATCCTCTATCTCTGCTCGACTGCTTCCAGCTTCATGACGGGATCGGAGTTGGTGATCGACGGCGGCTTCACCGCCCATTGAACCGATCGCCGCCCCTCACACCGTGGGCTGCGGTCCTTTCCTGCCGTTCAAATACCAGTCGACCGTCTCGTGGAAGAACTGGTTGCCCCGCTCGTTCTTGCCAAAGATCACGCTGTCGAGCGCCCCGGATTCGATCCCCTTCTGGATCTCCATCCCGATCAGGTAATCTTCCTGGTAGGTCACGTCGCGCAGCCAGCCGATCATCTGTTCGATATTCGCCCGGTCCTCGGCGTCGCCGGGCGGATCCTTGCGCGCGTACAGGAGCACCGTCCGATTCTTGTCGGGCGTCGGCCCGGGGAAAAGCTGCGCGATCTGCGCGATCTCGGGCGCCAGGAATGCTGATACGTTGGGGAACAGAATCCGCACCATGTCGAACCCGTTGTTCTCCTGCGCGGCCCACTGATCGCGCGGAATATCGCGCAATTTGCGGATCGATACCTGCGGAAAGCCGATTCGCAAATGCGGTCCGAAGCTCTCGTAATGCGTGACGTTGGAAGGCGTGCGCGGGTGAATGGTGGTGGGGTGCAAGGAAGCGAAATGATATCCTTCCAGATATCCATCGAAGGTGATCTTCCAGTTCGCGCCTTCGATCACGCGCGCACCGAGGAAGCTCCAATCCTTGAAATTCAGCGCCTCGAAATCACCGAGCATGCCGGCGAAAAAGGCATCGAAATCGACTTCTTCGCCGGGCGTCAGCACCACGAAGATCATGCCTGCCTTTTCGTGACACGGTAGAGCGCGCAGGCCGCGCGTGGTCTTGTCGATGTCGCCGAACTTCTCACGGTCGGCAACCGCGAGGAGCTTGCCGTCGAGACCGTAGGTCCAGCTGTGATATTTGCAGGTGAATCGCGCGCATTTGCCATGCCCCTCGGCCGCGACCGGCGCGCCGCGGTGCGCACAGACGTTGAGGAAGGCACGCGCTTCCCCCCCCTTGTCGCGCACGATCAGGACCGGCAGGCCCATCGCCTCCATCGCCTTGTATGTGCCCGGCTCGGCCAATTCGCACGACAGCGCCAGCATCAGCGGCAAGCGCTTGAAAATGAGGTCCATCTCTCGCGCCCAGATGTCCGGGTCCGTGTAGGAGGAGCTGGGCACGGTGGTGATCTTGTCCGACTGATACGTCTGATCAAGCTCGACATAGTCCAGCAGCACTTCTGCAACCGAACCCAGATCCAGATGGTCCATCCTGTCCTCGCGCGTTTGTTCTGAAACCATAGGAACATATCGCGGACGTGCTGCGCAAGCTGGCTCGAATGACAGGTGGGCCGGCGCGCGATAGCGCTCTATCGAAGTGGTATGGAGCGACGGGTGGCAGAAGGGCGGACGCCGCCGCCGTGGGACTGGCTGACCCCGCCGGCCGCGCATCACGCCCGTTATGCCAAGGATGGCACCTGGCTCGGCAAGACGCTCGGCCGTATCGCCCTCGAAGCAGCGGACCGGGATCCCAATTCGATCGTCTTCCTCGGTAGTCCGGCATCGCCGACCCAGGCGTCTCTCGCGGAGGATGCGGAAGCGCTGGCGGTATCGCTGCTCGATCTGGGGCTGCGACCCGGCGACGTGGTGAGTTTCCAGACTCCCAATTGGCACGAAGCCGCCGTGATCAATCTCGCCGCGGCGATGGGCGGTTTCGTCGTCAATCCGATCGTGATCATCTATCGCGACGCCGAGGTGCGGCAGATGCTCGCCGAGTGCGGCGCGAAGGCCTTCTTTCATGCGGAGACCTTCCGCGGCGTGGATTTTGCCGCGATGGTGGCGCGCATCCGGCCGGATCTGCCCGCCCTCGCGCACGCCATCCCGGTGCGAGGGTCGCACGGCCTCGGGTATGAAGCGCTGGTCGCGGCCGGGCGCGGACGCCGGCTGCAAGTGCCCCCGGTCGATCCACGCAGCGTCAAGATGGTGCTCTACACCTCGGGCACGACCGGCCGCCCCAAGGGTGTGCTGCACAGCCACGATAGCTTGGCGCGGGCCGTGCTCGCGTGCGTGCGGCACTGGGATATTCGCGCCGGCGACGCCATCCTGATGCCCTCCCCAGTCTCGCACGTCTCCGGATACGCCAACGGTCTGGAAATGCCCTTCCTCGCGGGCACGCGCACGGCGTTGATGGAGTCCTGGAACGCGGCCGAGGCGCTGGCCGTGATCGAGCGGTACCAGGTGCGGGGGACGGTTGCCGCCACGCCTTTCCTGCAGGAGCTTTTGCAGAGTGCGCGTGTCGCCGGCACCTCATTGCCGTCGCTCCGCTTCTTCGCCTGCGGCGGCGCCGCGATCCCGCCCGAGATCGTGCGCGGTGCCAACGCTCAGTTCGGCCGACCCGTCGCCTTTCGGGTGTTCGGCAGTTCCGAGGTACCGCTCGTGACGCTCGGATACCCCCGTGACGCCGAACGCGCCGCCACCACCGACGGCGAAGTGGTCGACTATGAAGTCAAGATCGTCGACGAGACCGGAAATCCGCTGCCGCCTGGCGAGGAAGGCGAAATATTGGCACGCGGCCCCGCGATGTTCATGGGCTATGCCGACGAAGCGCAGACGCACGAGGCGATCGACAGCGAGGGCTATTTCCGCACGGGTGACATCGGCATCTGCACGGCTGACGGCGCACTGAGTGTCACCGGACGCAAGAAGGACCTGATCATCCGTGGCGGCGAGAACATTTCTGCACGCGAGATCGAGGATGTACTGCACCGCCATCCGATGGTGATCGAGGCAGCCGTGGTATCGATGCCGCATGCCCGGCTCGGCGAAGGCGTCTGCGCTTTCGTGGTCGCCAAATCGGGGACGGCTCCCGACTTCGCGACGCTGGTCGCCTTCGTCGCGGATAGCGGTCTCGCTCCGCAAAAGCGGCCCGAACATATCGAATTCGTTGCCGAATTGCCGCGCACGGCGTCCGGCAAGGTCCGCAAGGACGTGCTGCGCGATAGCATCCGCCGACGCCTGGCGGAGACAAATCCCAAGGAGAAAATGCCATGGATCTCGGACTGAAGGGCCTCAAGGTCATCCTGACCGGCGGGAGCCGCGGCATCGGCCGGCGCACACTGGAACTGTTCGCCGAAGAGGGCTGCGACGTCGCTTTCTTCTCGCGCAATGCCGACCAGGTTGCCGAAACCAAGGCTGCGCTCGAAAAGCACGGCGGCAAGGTCTTCGCCTCGACCTTCGATCTCAACCAGATGGACGGATATCAGGACTGGTTGCGCCAGGCGGCGGACGCGCTCGGCGGCTGCGATATCTTCATCCCCGGCGCAAGCGCCTCGGGGAGTCAACTCACCGGCGATTGGGACAAATGCTTCCAGTTCGACCTGATGGGCGCCGTCAGGGGCTGCGAGGCGTTGGAACCCTATCTGGAAGCGTCCTCGCACGGGTCGGTGGTGTTCATGGGCTCTACGGCCGGGGTCGAGACTTTCCTCGTACCGCAGGCCTTCAACACCATCAAAGGGGCGCTCCTGGTCTATGCGAAACAACTCGGACAGGCGTGGGGCGCCAAGCGCATCCGCGTGAACACCGTATCGCCCGGACCGGTTTCGTTTGAAGGGGGGAACTGGGAAGCGATCAAGGCAGGCATGCCCGAGCTCTACGAGGCCCAGATCCCACAATTCGCGCTCGGCCGCATCGGCGAACCCGATGACGTCGCGAAGACCATCGTCTTCATCGCGAGCCCCGCTTCCGGATATACGACCGGCACGAATGTCATCGTCGACGGAGGCTATACCAAGCGCGTGCAATTCTGAACTGCGCCCGTTCGCGCCGAGCGAACGGAGCAGGACACGCGATCGATCCGACCGCCATCATTCCGCGATCTGCAGGATCATCTTTCCGTCGTTGCTGCCGTCGAACAGGCGGAGGAAGGCCGGCAATGCGTTTTCGATGCCCTTGTCGATGTGCTCGTCGGCGCGAAGCGTGCCATCCTTGACCCATTGCGCGAGCGGTCCGATCGCTTCGGCGAAGCGCGGGATAAATTGCGTGAGGATGAAGCCCTCGATTCGCGCGCCTTTGACGATGAGCTGCCAAAGATTGCGCGCGCCGCGATGCTCGCCATTATATTCGCTGATCAGGCCGCACAGCACGACGCGCGCCTTCGGGTTGAGCGCCAGCAGGCCGGCATCGAGAATATCGCCCCCGACATTCTCGAAATGCACGTCGACACCATCGGGCGCGGAGGCCTTGATGGCGGCGGCGAGTTCCTCGCAACTCTTCCCGCGATAGTCGATCGCCGCGTCATACCCATAGTCGCGCAGCAATCTTGCGCACTTTTCGGGTCCGCCGGCGATACCGACGGTGCGGCAGCCGTGCCGTTTCGCGATTTGTCCGACCAGCGACCCCACCGCGCCGGCCGCGCCGGTCACCAGGACCGTTTCGCCCGGCCGGGGCTTCCCCACCTCGAGCAACGCGAAATAGGCAGTCAGGCCGATCGCCCCGACCGAAGACAGGTAATTGGTGACGGAAGGGACCGCGCCCGGATTAACACGCGCGGTGAAGCCCCCACCGCTGCACAGCGAATAGTCCTCGATCGCGTTCAGCCCCGACGCCCAGACGCCCACCGGGAAATCGGGGTGTCGCGATTCCGCGACGACGCCGATCGTGGTCGCGCGCACCGGATCGCCGAGCCGGATCGGCGGGAGATAGGACGGTACGTCGTCCATCCAGCCGCGGATCGCGGGATCCAGCGAGGCATAATGGTTGCGCAGAAGGAACTCGCCGTCGCCCAACGCAGGAGTCATTTGTTCCACCAACCGGAAATCATCCGGGACGGGCATGCCGTCAGGCCTGCGGACGAGCGTGAAGCGGCGGTTGGCAGGCATCAGGCGACCTCCTCGTTCGCGGCGCTGGATAGTGCGAAGCGCCGGCCAGCGTCGCGCCCGGCGCGATAGCCAAAGACCATCCCGGGCCCGAGCGTGCCGCCCGCACCGCCATAGGTCATCCCCATGGGCGAGGCCATGACGTTGCCGGCAGCGTAGAGACCGGGGATTGGGCGCCCATCGACGTCGAGCACACGCGCATCGGTGTCGGTCTTGGGACCGCCCTTGGTACCGAGCGCACCGCTCTTCACTTCGATCGCATAATAGGGGCCCTCCCCGATCGGCCCCAAGGTCGCACGTTTGCTCCCCCGGTGCTCGGGATCGCCCCACCACAGGTCGTTCGCGCTTTCGCCGCGACGGAATTCAGGGTCCTCGCCGGCTTCGGCATAGGCATTGAATGTCGCTACGCTATTCTCCATGCCAGCCGGATCGATCCCGACCCTTGCCGCGAGCTCCGCCAGCGAGTCTGCGCGGGCAATCCATTGGGGCGGGCGGGCACCGCCGGTAAACGCGTCGGAGAGGCCGCCGACAAATGGCCACTTGGCATAAAAGTCCTGGTTGAAGATCAGCCAGCACGGCAGATTGGCATATTCGAACCGGCTGACGTCCTGTTCGTGGAATGCAGCGCCGAACGCGTTGTAGTTCGACGCTTCGTTGGTGAACCGCTTGCCATGGCGGTTGACCATCAAAGAGCCAGGCATGGTACGCTCATAGGTAAGCAACTGCCGACCCATCGGATTGACCTCGGTCGGTACCTCGATCACCGGCATCCACCACGCCTCGCGCATATTCCCGAGCATCGCGCCCACGCGCATCGCCATCTTGAGGCCATCGCCGGTATTGGTCCGGATCGAGACCGGATGCGTCAGAGGACCACGCGTAAAGGCGCGGATCATCTCCGGATTCCATTCGAACCCGCCCGTCGCGAGGATCACGGCCTTTGCCCCGATCGTGAAAGGGCCGTCCGGTCCCTCGAAACGGACGCCGGCCACCGCGCCGTCCATCATCGCCAGCTCAATGGCTCGGCAGCTCGGGCGCGGCTCGATTCCGCGGTCCAGGCAACCGCGAAGCAGCCGGCCGACCAATGCCAGCCCCATCCCCCGCTCGTCGTTGCGTTTGCGCTGTTCCTTTACTTCCGGTGGAGCCGGCGTGGGCACCGACTTGCCAAGCGTCGTTTCGCCAATCGTGTAGGTAAAGTCGGGATAATAGGGCGATACTCCGACACGGTCTCGCCATTCTCCCAGCTCGCCATAGGGAAAGGGCGGACATTCGAGCGTGCGTCCTCCCTCGGGAAGACCGCCCGGGAACTCGGGATGATAGTCCGGAAAGTCGGGCACTGCGCAGAAGCAAACCGGCGTTTTCGCTTCGAGATAGCGGATCATCTCCGGGCCAGTGTCGACATAGGCTTCAGCCATGAGCGGATCGATCATGCCGTGCGACAGCGACATGAGATATGTGAGCGCCTTGTCGCGGCTGTCCTGACGGCCGGCGGCAAGCTCGTGCGGATTGTTGGGAATCCATATCTGCCCGCCCGACCATGCGCTGGTTCCGCCCACGGTTTCCGCTTTCTCGAAGAGGCCGACGCGCGCGCCGCCGTCGTGGGCCATGATCGCCGCGGTCAGCCCTGCCGCGCCGGTGCCGAGCACGATCACATCAAAGTCGACCATCTTCCCTCTCCGCTGCTTTGGCGCGATGGTGCCCGCCGCCAGCCTCCGGAGGGACTGGCCAAATCGCTAGTCCGGGCTCGGTTCGGAGAGGCGCATAACATCCGCCGGCAGAAGTCCGGCGAACAAGGAAGGATGCGAGGAGAATGGCTGATCGGGATCCCACGATCGAAGCGGCTGGCGCTGCACGCTGCCCAGGCGCGACCTGGACGGACATTTTGGCCCTCGACAGCCGTCCGGTCCCCGACTTCATCAAGGAAGAAAAATACGAATATCGCGGGTCCGCCCCCCTCGACGCCAGCCGATACACCAGCGCGGACTTCGAGCGGCTCGAGCAGGAAAAGATGTGGCCATTCGTCTGGCAATTCGCGGCACGTGAAGAGGATTTGCCGGAGGCTGGCGATTATGTCGTCTATGAGAATGCTGGCCGCTCGTATCTGATCGTCCGACAGGACGACGGCGGGATAAAGGCGATGCACAATGTCTGCCTGCATCGTGGCCGCAAGCTGCGCACCGAGGATGGCACCGCGGACCAGTTCCAATGCCCTTTCCACGGCTTTACCTGGAAGAAGGACGGCGCGCTCAAGGAGATCCCGTGCGCGTGGGATTTCGAGCATCTGAAGCAGCGCGACATGCATCTGCCCGAGGCCGAGGTCGGCCGTTGGCAAGGCTATATCTTCCTGCGCGAGATGTCCGGGGGCCCCAGTCTGGAAGCGTATCTCGCGCCGCTGCCCGACTTCTTCCCGCGCTGGCGCCACGATCAATGCACGACTGCCATCTGGGTGGGCAAGGTGGTGCCGGCCAATTGGAAGGTGACGATGGAGGCCTTCATGGAGGCCTGGCACACGATCGTCACCCATCCGCAATTGCTGCCGTTCACCGGCGACGCCAATACTAGCTACAATATCTACGGCGACAATGTGAACGTCGCCTACACCCCGTTCGGGATCATGTCGCCGCATCTCGACCCCGCCGGCAGGGAACAACAGTGGATCGTAGACGAGTTCATCAAATATAATGGCCGCTCAGCCGACAATTATGACGACAGCCCCTATGCAGTGACCGTCCCCGACGGCATGAGCGCGCGCCTGGCGCTGGCCGAAGCGATGCGCGTCAATTTCACCAAGACGTTCGGCCATCCCGAGTTGCACGAGCAGGCGACCGATGCCGAGTTGCTCGACGCCTTCGTCTACAATGTCTTCCCGCATTTCGCGCCCTGGGGCGGCTATATGCCCAACATCGTCTATCGGTGGCGGCCGTGGCGCGACCCGGACCATTGCCTGATGGAGGTCCGCATTCTCGTCCGCGTGCCCGAAGATCAGCCAATTCCACGCGGCGTGCCGATGAAGTTCCTTAGCGATGACGAGAAGTGGACCGCCGCGCCCGAGCTCGGCGTGCTCGGCCATGTGTTCGAGCAGGACATGGATAATCTGCCCTATGTCCAGCAGGGCCTGAAAGTCTCGAAGAACGGGCAGGTCCAGCTCGGCGACTATCAGGAGATACGGATCCGACAGTTCCATCAGACGCTCGACAAATATCTAGACGCGTGACCAGTGCCGCCTCTGCAGCCGCCGTCGGTAGGCGAAAGGCGCGGCTCGGCTTGGCTGACGGTGGATCAGATGCTGATCGACCGATTCGCGGAGGCCACGGGAGATCGTGCCTTCATCCATGTCGATCCGGAACGTGCCGCCCGGACCCCATTGGGCAGTACGATAGCGCAAGGTTTCCTTCTGCTCTCGCTCGTCGCCCAACTGCATACGGCCATCAGCCCGCCACCCGCCGGTACCCGCTTCGGTCTGAACTATGGGTTCGACCGGCTGCGCTTCCTTCGGCCGGTTCCGGCCGGGAGTCGTATTCGGCTGATCTCTACGCTGACTTCCCTCCGGGAGAAGACACTCGGCCGGCTCCAGTCCCATTTTTTCATCGAAATCGAACTGATGCACGCCGACGAGCCCGCGCTGGCGGCCGACTGGATCGTGCAATATGCCGCATAGGTTCGAGGCAGGAGCCGGCATGAAGGCACTGCTTTCCACGCATCCCGGCGGACCGGACGGTCTCAAACTCTCCACGGTCGCCACACCCGTCGCCGGTCGTGGCGAGCTTTGCGTGCGCGTGCTGGCCTGCGCGATCAACTATCCCGATGTGCTGCTGCTCGAGGACCGTTATCAGGCGAAACCCCCGCGTCCTTTCGCGCCGGGCACGGAGATTGCGGCGGTCGTCGAAACTGTCGGCGCCGACGTCGCCGACTGGGAACCGGGGCAAAGACTGATTGCGATGATCGGCTATGGCGGACTCGCCGAGAAAGCCGTGCTGCGCGCCGATCAGGCTTTTCATCTGCCCGCCGAGCTCGATCCCACCGAAGGTTCCGCGCTGCTGATGACCTATGCCACGGCGATCCACGGTCTGGTCGATCGCGGCGCGTTGCAGCCGGGCGATCGCCTGTTGGTACTCGGCGGAGCGGGCGGTGTAGGTCTGGCCGCGACCGAAGTCGGCAAAGCCCTGGGCGCGACCGTCGTCTCCGCCGTGTCAGATGCCGCAAAGGCCGAGGCAGCGCGAGAGGCGGGCGCCGATGACGTCCTGATCTATCCCGCCGACCCTGCCGACCCGCGCGCGCTCATGGCCGCGTTCAAGGCGGCAGGCGCCGAGCGCGGCTTCGACGTAGTGCTCGATCCGGTCGGCGGCGCCTATTCCGAACCTGCGCTGCGCGCGCTCGCCTGGGGTGGCCGGTTCCTGACGGTCGGATTTCCTGCCGGCATCCCGAGCATTCCGCTCAACTATATCCTGTTCAAGAGCTGCGACGTGCGCGGAGTCTTCTGGGGCGAGTTCGCCAAGCGTGAACCGGACCGCAACCGCGCTCATGTCGAACGACTTCTCGGCTGGTGGATGGAAGGCAGGATCCGCCCCCGCATCGCGCGCCGATGGCCGCTGTCCGAGGGCGCGGAGGCGATACGCTGGCTCGCATCGCGACAGGCGATCGGCAAGGCCGTCGTCGAAATCGCTTCCGCCTGAGTTCAGCGGCGTCGCACCGTACAAGGAGAATCTGCCATGCCCGACTGTCACGCACATATCATCGATCTCGTCAGGCAGCTCTACGCGCGAACCCAGGCGGGTGACTGGACCGCCGCCGAGGCGCAGCTCACTGACGATTTCGTCGCGATCGAGGCAGACCATCTGCCGTTCGCGGGCACCTATTCCGGAAAGGCTGGCCTGCGCGTCCTGTTCGAGAAAGTGATGGGCATGGCCGACGTGTCCGATATGCAGATCCACGACATCACAGTCGGCGAGGAGCACGCCGTCGCGCTGCTCGACCTGGTGTTCGCCAGCCCCGAAGGCGCGCGAGCCCGGATCGCGGAGATGTTCCGCTTTCGCGGAGACCAGGTGTGCGAACTCCGGCCCTACTACTTCGATCCGGCGCCTGTCGTGGCAGCGGTCGCGGCGAAGCGCGAGGCCCGGACTTGTTGAGGCAGGCTCCGGGATCCGGACGCGACGAACGGTCGGGCCGATCAGCTGCCCATAGCCGCCAGCATTTCCTCGCGCGTCGGGTTGCGGCGTAACGTCAGACCGCCATTCACCTGGAGGTTCTCGCCGGTCATGAAGCATTCGTCGGACGCAAGCCAAACGGCGGCGGCGGCGATGTCTTCCTTTGTGCCGATCCGGCCGAGCGGATAGCTGGCGACGAAGGTTTCGAAGAGACCGGGAACCTGCTTGGCCTCGGCTGTCATCGGCGTCTCGGTCAGGCCGGGCGAGATCGAATTCGCGCGGATACCGCTTCCCCCGAATTCATGGGCGACGCAGCGTACGACGTGATCGATCCCGGCCTTGGTGCCCATATAGGCGGCATGGTCGTTGAGCATGATCCTGGCTGTGGCAGAGCTGATCTGGATGATGCTCCCGCCCGGAGGATCATTGGCCATCATGGCGCGCACCATTTCCTGGAAGAAGACGAACGGACCGATGAACTGAAGCGCCGTCATCCGCGCCAGGTCCTCATCGCCAGTCTCCAGAAATCCCTTGAGAAGGCCCCAGCCCGTCGCATTGACCGCAACGTCCACCCGGCCAAGCCAGGCCTTCGCACCGCGCGCGAGCGCCGCGACGTCGGCCCGATCGGTGATGTCGCAGCTGATCGCCAGCCCGTTCAGTTCCTCCGCCAGCGAGTCGAGGACGTCGCGATGGCGGCCGGACACTACCACACGCGCGCCCTCCGCCTGGAAACGCCGAGCGATCGCCTGCCCCATATTGTCACGACCGGCGGCACCGAGCACGACCGCGACCTTCCCCTCGAGCCGACCCATGCCAATCTCCTCGCCCGTCCTGCGGCGCCCCCAATTCCTAGAATTGGAAGCCTAGTTGCGCACCGAAGACTCGCGGCTCGCGTGCCGCCGAGAAGGCCCATAGGGTCGGGAAGGCAGCGACGTTGAAGGCGGTCGCGGTGCCGCGATCGTCGAGCGCGTTGCGAATGAAGCCGGTAAGGCGCGCCTTGGTGCCGTTGCTTCCGAATTCCCATTCGATCGTGGCGCTCAAGTCGAGCAGATTCTGCCGGTCCGAACGAAGCCTCGGATCGTTGCGCTGGACGACGATCGTACCCGCGGCGGGGATCGCTGTCGCCGGATCGGCCGCGATCTGCTGGTCGTAAGGCGTGATGTAGCGATAGCCGGCGTGAAAGCTCAGGTCGCTCTTCGTGCTCAGCGGAACCTTGTAGTCCGCGACGAACGAACTGGTGAGTTTCGGCGCATAGATCAAACCGACGTCCGAGAAATCGAAGGTCCGCACAACGCCGAACACCGGCTGGTCGACGATGAAGCCGTGAAACTTGGCATCGGTGTAACCGACCGAGGCGGTGAACGTCAGCCCGCGCATCGGCCGCACCGCCAAGTCGGCTTCAATACCCTTGATCTTGGCGCCCGCCGCATTGACGACGAGCGTTTCGTTGCCGACGCCGCCCGGCAAGGTGACGGTCGTGTTCTGCTGGATCTTGGTATAATCGGTGTAATAGCCGGCGACATTGAGTACGACGCGGCGGTTGAACAATTCGCTCTTCACGCCGGCCTCGTACACGGACACGCTCTCGGGATCGTAAGGCGTGGTGGCAGAGACCACCGTCTGGCCGCGGCCGCTGAAGCCGCCCGAACGATAGCCTTTCGACCAGGTCGCGTAGAGCATCAACGTGTCGGTGGGCCGGTAATCGAGCGTCAGCTTGGGCGTGAAGCGGCTCCAGCTCTTCTTCGCCGCCCCGGGGTAGATCGGCGGATTGATGTTCTCTTTTTCATCGTGCGTGTAGCGCCCGCCGCCCGAAAGGCGCAGCTTCGGCAGGAACTTCCAGTTGAAGTCGATGAAGGCCGCCTCTGATCGCGACTTGCCGGTCGTATCCTGTTGGCCAGCGAAGGCACCGAACACGTTGGTGTCCTGGATCAGGTGATAGCGACTCTCGAAGTAATAGAGGCCGGCGACATAGTCGAACGTATCCGTGAGATTGCCGCTCGCCCGCAATTCCTGGCTGAACTGATGATAGGTCTGACGGCGCGCGGCATCGTACAAACCGTTGGTAGCAAAATCCTGCCGCTGGCGCTCGTCGCTGTCGCGATAGGAAGTGACCGAGGCGATCTTCACCGGTCCGGCGCTGAGGTTCATCTCGAGCGTCGCGGCCCGGGCGCGATAATGGCCGTAATAATTAGGCTGATCGAACACCGTATAGATGTCGGTGGTGTTGTTTCGCCCGCAGCCTCCTGCCGGCAGAAAGGCGCAGAAGGCGTCGCCTGGCTGCGTCAGCGATCCGTTTACCGGCTCGAAGTCCTGCTGCTGCTCCTCGAGCGTCAGCAGGGCATTGAAGCTGTTGGAAGGCTCGAGGAGGAAGCTTGCCCCGAAATTCTCGCTATTGCTGCCACCGACATGCTTGCCGGTGGCAGCGTCGATGTAAAATCCATCGTTCTGCTGGTGGAACTCGAACAATTTGACGCCGAGCACGTCCTTCACGAGTGGCACGTTGAGCACGCCGCGCACATCGAACTGATGATAGCTGCCGTAACTGGCTTCGAACTTGCCGCCCCATGCCAGAGTGGGGCGGGTGCGGCGCACGTTGATCACGCCGCCGATCGTATTGCGGCCGAACAAGGTTCCCTGGGGTCCGCGCAGGATTTCGAGCGAGTTGATGTCGAAGAAGTCGAGCAATTGCCCGGTCGACGTGCCGATATAGACGCCATCGACCATCACCCCGACGGCCGGATCGAAGCTCTTCTCGACGTCCGCAAAGGCGATGCCGCGGATCGAGATGTTGGCAGTGGCCGCGCCCGTCGACTGAGTCGTGATGAGCACGTTCGGGGCGACGCCCTGCAGGTCGGTCAGGTTGACGGCGCGCGTCGCCTCCAACTGCTGCGGCGGAATGGCAGTGATGGCGACCGGCGTGTTCTGCAGCGTCTCGTTGCGACGGCGCGCCGTCACCACGATCTCCTGGATTACCGCCCCGTCCGGAGCCGCGGCAGGCGCGGCAGTGGCGCTCGCCGGCGGCACATCCTGCGCCATTGCCGTTCCCGCAGCCAGCGCTGCCAACGAACATGCTCCCGAAAGCATCGCGCCGCGCATAAGGTTCATTTGCTCCCCTTCCCCATTCAAAGTCGGCATTGTTCTGCCCTTGTCGCGCGAGCCTGTCCGAAGGCCGCGACGGCGTCACCTGCGCAATCTGTTAGCGGGCCGGAACGTCGGCCTTGCCTGCGAAGCGCCTAGCCAAAATGGCGGTATCGATTTCCCGCGACCGTGCGATGATCGGTCAAAGCAGGAGGAAGCCAGGCGATGTTCGATCTGCAACGAGTGCATCATACGGGGATGGCGGTGGCGGACATCACGGCGGCGCAGGTTTCGATCGGTGCCGCGCTCAATCTCGAATGGGCGCCCGTCCGCGACTTCGATCCACTGCCGTTCTGGACACCCGAGAAGGGCACGCACGAAGTGTTCGTTCGCGCGACTTATTCGCGCGTCGGTCCGCATCATCTCGAACTGGTCCAGGGCACGGGCCCCTTCTACGATCCGGACAAGATGCCGGATTCGCGCCATATCGGCGTAATGGTCGATGACTTGGCGGCCGAGGCCGAACGGCTGCAAAGATTGGGCTGGAGCGTGGTTGCGGCGGGCGCGGCACCGGATGACGGCTACGGCCTGATCACCTATTTGCGACCCCCGCTGCCCGGTTTGATGGTCGAGCTGATCTCGATAGCGCTGAAGCCGATCCTCGACGAATGGATCGCAGGCTAGCGGCGTCTTAGTCGATCCTCCCGAATGACCGCGCCGGCGCGCCAGGCCAGCGCCATCGCCGGGCCATTGGTGTTTCCGGAAACTGGCGATGGCATGACCGAACAATCGACGACGCGCAGCCCCTCGACGCCGCGTACGCAAAGTCGAGAGTCCACAACGGCCGTGCCGTCCGAGCCCATCCGGCAGGTCGCCACCGCATGCGTGCCGCACATCGAGAGACGGCGGAACGCATGGAGGATCTCGTCGTCGCTACGGCAGGCAGGGCCCGGCACAAGTTCTTCTGCGAGGTGTTCGCGTATGGCGGGCATCTCCATATAGCGGCGCATGTAGCGCACCATCGCGACCGCCGCGGCGCAATCCGCATCGGTGGTGAGCCAGTTCGGCGTAATCACCGGCGGCTGCGACGAGTCGGCCGAGCGCGCCATCACGCGCCCCTCGCTCGTCGGCCTCAGCAACTGGCCGTAGATGGTGAGGCCAGGCGCCCGTTCCACGTCGGCGAGCGGCACGGGAAAATTATCGTCGCCGCGCGCGAAGGTGAACGCGCTCATATAGAGCTGTGCGTCGGGTCGCTCGACCGACGCTGCCGTCCGAACGAAAGCCCCCACTTCGAACGGCCCCGTGGCTAGCGGCCCCGTTCGGGTCAGGAAATAGCGGAGCGCACTCCACACCAGCCCAGCCCCAAAGAACCGCCGGTTGTTCCCCGGATCGCCCTTCAGTCGGTAAGGAATGGCGAATCCCAGATGCTCGCGCATCTTGGAACCGACGTCGGGACTGTCATGGATGGGGGCAATCCCAAGCGCCGACAGCGCTTCCGCCGGGCCAATGCCCGACAGCTGGAGCAGCCGGGGGCTGGCGATTGCGCCCGCCGCCACGATCACTTCGCCGTTGCTTCGGAACGAAACCGGCGCTCCTCCGTGCCTCCCCACGACGCCGATCACGCGCTTCCCGTCGAACAGCAGCCGATCGACTTCGACTCCGGTCGCGACCTCGACATTTCCGCGCCGGACGGCAGGATGGAGGAAGGTCGTGGCCGCGCTCTGGCGCCGGCCGTTGCGAATATTGTGGGCATAATAGCCGACGCCTTCCTGATCCTCGCGGTTCAGGTCCTCGCGCCGCTCCAGACCCATCTGCTCGCCGGCTCGGATCAGCGCTTCCGACAGGGGATAGCGGAATTTTCCGGTGCTGATCGGGACCGGCCCGCCGACGCCGCGCAAACCGTCGTCGCCCAGTTCATGGTCTTCGATCGCGCGAAAAGCCTGCTTCATCGCGGCCCAGTTCCAGCCCGCAGCGCCGCGCGCTTCCCATTCGTCATAGTCCTGTGGCTGACCGCGCACATAGATCATGCCGTTGATCGAGCTGGACCCACCAAGCCCGCGCCCGCGCACCCAGATTTCGGTTGCCGGCATTCCCGGTTCGCGCGGCTGGTCGACGGGATAATGCCAGGCATGCGCGGGATCGAGCACGAGCTTGCCGATGCCCTTGGGCATGCCGATCAGCCAGCTGTCGTCGCCGCCGCCCGCTTCCAGCACGAGAACGCGGATGTCGGGATCCTCGGCGAGACGGCTCGCGACGACGCAGCCGGCCGAGCCCGCGCCGACAACGATATAGTCCCAGGCTGCCTTCGAGGCGGTGGTGTCGCGGGTCACTGCGCCGTCATTCCGCCGTCGACGACGATTTCCGCACCCGTGACATATTTCGCGTCGTCCGAGAGCAGGAACAGAATAGTTGCGCCGATGTCGTCGGGCTCGCCCAACCTTCCCAAGGGAATGCCAGCCGTGAGCAGTTCGTGTTGCTCCTGATTGTCCGCGACCGACACCTTCATCATGTCGGTTGCGATCATGCCGGGATGAATCGAGTTGCAGCGTATGCCGTCGGGCGCTCCTTCGAGCGCGATCACCTTCGACAGCGACCTGACGCCGCCCTTGCTGGCGGCATAGGCAGCGGTACCTGCAACGCCGACGATGCCCGCGACCGAGGAAAGGTTGACGATCGCGCCACCCTGCCCCTGCGCGCGCATCTGCCGGAGCGCGGCGCGGCAACCGAGATAGACGCTGGTGAGATTGACTTCGATCTGGCGGGACCAGTCCGCAGGTTCCAGTTCATCCATCGCCCGAAGCACTGCGATGCCGGCATTGTTGACGAGCGCGTCCAACCTTCCGAAACGCTGCGCGACCGCCCCAACGGTCAGCTCCCAGCCGGCTTGATCGGTGACGTCCTGGCGGAGCGCCGTCGCGCCCTCGCCGAGCTCCGCGGCTCGCTCCGCAACTGCGTCGCCGTCCAAATCGGTCAGCATGACCCGCGCACCTTCGGCATGAAGCCGCCGCGCCGTCGCGAAGCCCAACCCCGCGGCTGAGGCAGCTCCCGTAACAAGCGCCACCTTGCCCGACATCCTGCTCATGCATCGTCTCCCGCTGAGATGGCTATCGCCATTTTCGAACGCGATGGTCCGTCCGACGGGGCGGCGGCACAACTGCTCCTTGGGTCAGGTCCTCTCACGAACCCGCCGTCCTATGAGCGGCGCAACAAACGCTTCAGCCATGCGAGTAGACGATGAGTGAACGCGCAGTTTCGGTAAGGATCGAGGGCGGTATCGCCTGGCTTACGTTGGCGCGTCCTGACGCACGCAACGCGGTCGGTCCGGAGCTGGCTGCCGGGCTGAACGATGCTGCCCAGCTCTGTTCCGAGGACCCTGCCGTGCGCTGCGTGGTGCTCACGGGAGCGGGCCGCTATTTCTGCGTCGGGGGAGACATCAGCCTGTTCGCCAAGGCGGGCGGCTCGGCCGAAGCCGAAGTGCTCGAACTGGCCCGCACCCTCCACGCGGGCGTGTATCGCCTTGCCACCATGGCAAAGCCGCTGGTCACCGCGATCAACGGACCGGCGGCGGGCGCGGGCCTGAGCCTTGCGATCCTCGGCGATATCGCCATTGCGGCGGCTTCGGCGCACTTTACCGTAGCCTATAGCGCAATCGGACTCACCCCCGATGGCGGCGCGTCCTGGTGGCTGCCGCGGCTGGTCGGCCTGCGCCGGGCGCAAGAGATGGTGCTGACCAATCGCCGCGTGGATGCGGAGGAAGCGGTGCGAATCGGGCTCGTCACTCGAACCGTCCCCGATGCCGAGCTTGCCGGTGCCGCGCGGCAGGTTGCCACAATGCTCGCGGACGGCGCGACGCTGGCGCTCGGGCACTGCCGTCAATTGCTGCTGGCCTCCGCCCATGTCGATCTCGCGACCCAGCTCGACGCCGAGGCCAGCGCGATCGCAGCGGCCTCCGGCGGGCCTGAGGGCCGTGAAGGAATCGCGGCTTTCCTTGCCAAGCGCGCGCCGGCTTTCATGGCGGGCTGACGCCCGCCGTGGCGGTCAGCGCATTGCCGACAGCGCGCCGCCCCCGCGGGCCAGGCGTTCGAGCAAGGGCGACGGACGAAATGTCTCGCCATGTTCGGCCTCCAGCTTGCGAAGGCCCGCAACGACACGGTCCAGTCCGACCCGATCGGCCCAGAACATCGGGCCACCGGTATAGACCGGCCAATTATAGCCGAGGATCGCCGCGACATCGACGTCTGAAGCTCTCAGCGCGATCCCCTCGTCGAGGATCCTGGCGCCTTCGTTCACCACCGGATAGAGCAAGCGCGCGAGCAAAGCCTCGTCGCCTTTCGTCTCACGACGCGCGATCCCCTTGGCCGCAGCGACATCGGCGATGATCCGCTCCGCCACCTCGGAACGGCTGGGCCGTCGCTTTTCGTCATAGTCATAATAGCCGGCGCCGCTCTTCTGCCCCAGCCGTCCGGCGGCGACCAGGTCGCCCATGGCGGTTCGTTCGGCGACATCGCGGCCGATCACATCGAGCCCGACCAGGTCCATCATCTGGAAATGGCCCATGGCAAAACCATAGTCGAACAGCACGCGATCGATCTCAGCGATCGGCGTGCCTTCGAGCGCCATCGACTCCGCCTGGAAGCCACGCGGCGCCAGCAGGCGATTGGCGATGAAGCCCGGGCAAACCCCGCTCAGCACCGGGACTTTCCCGATCTGCGAGGCGAGCTTCATCGCCGTGGCGACCACCGACCGGGAAGTGCGGCCGCCCCGCACAACCTCGACCAGACGCATGACGTTGGCTGGCGAGAAGAAATGCAACCCGACGACCTGCTCGGGCCGGCTGGTCGCGTCGGCAATCTCCTCCAGGTCGAGAAACGACGTGTTGGACGCCAGGATCGCACCCGGCTTGGCGACCCGATCGAGCGAGGAGAAGACCTGCCGCTTGACCGCCATGCTCTCATAGACCGCCTCGATCACCAGATCGGCATCGGCCAGCGCGTCGAACGCGAGCGCCGGCGAGACGAGTGCGAACCGTGCTTCGGCCTGTTCCGGGCGCATGCGTCCCTTTTGCACCGCTGACTCGTACACGCGCCGGATCACGCCGAGCCCGCGATCGAGTGCTTCCTGGCTGGTTTCAACCAGAGTGACGGGCAGGCCCGCATTGAGGAAGTTCATCGCGATGCCGCCGCCCATCGTGCCTGCGCCGATCACGCCGACCGAGCCTATATCGAGGAGCGGAATATCCTTGCCGATATCGGGGACGCGCGCGGTGCCGCGTTCGGCGAAGAAATAGTGGCGCCGGGCGGCGGATTCGGCCGTGACGACGAGTTGCTCGAACAACGCCTTCTCACGTGCCATTCCCTGATCGAACGGCAGCGAAACCGCCGCTTCGACTGCCTCGATAATGGCGGCTGGCGCCTTGAACCCGCGGAAACGCTTGGCGTTGTCCCGCGCGAATGCCGTGAACAAGTCGGGACGCGCTCGATCTGTCGCGATCCGGTCCACGCGTTCGCGAACGCGTGGACGGGCAGCGCCCTCGGCGATGACCTGGCGCGCGAAAGTCAGTGCGGTTTCGATCAAGTCGGCATCTGGCGCGAGCGCATCGACCAGCCCGAGCGCCTCGGCCTCGGTCGCGCGGACCAGCCGGCCCGATGTGATCATGTCGAGCGCGGCTTCCGCCCCGACGAGTCGCGGCAGGCGTTGCGTGCCGCCGGCGCCGGGAAGGATGCCGAGATGGACTTCGGGCAGCCCCAGCTTGGCCGAGCGGGCGGCCACCCGATAATGGCATACGAGCGCGAGTTCGAAGCCGCCGCCGAGCGCAGTGCCGTGGATTGTCGCTACGATCGGCTTGTCCGCATTTTCGATCCGATCGAACAGAGCTTCGAAGCTGGGCTGTTCGAGTTGCTTGCCGAGCTCGTTGATGTCGGCGCCGGCGATGAACGTGCGCCCCGCACAGCTCAGCACGATCGCACGTGCGGCGGGCATATCCAATGCCTGATCGATCGCCGCCAGCGCAGCTCGCCGCAACGGTGCGGAGAGCGCGTTTACGGGAGGATTGTCGAGCGTGACGATCGCCACTTCGCCCTCGATCGTGAGCTTAGCCAGTTCGGCCATTTCGGAATTCCTTCCTATGATCAGCGGGCGGGGGACAGTTCGGCGCCTCTGCCGATCTCCTCGATCGCGTGCGCAGCCATCGCCTTCTTGTCGAGCTTGCCCGTCGAAGTGACGAGCATGGCATCGACGAGCACGAGATGCTCGGGCCATTTCTTGCGCGACACGCCTTGCGCCGACAGATGGTCGAGCAGGCCTGTAAGGTCGAGCGGGCCGTGACCCGGCCGTATCCGGCAGACCGCGCACGCCTGCTCGCCAAGCTTGCGTTCGGGAACGGCGACCACCGCCACTTCCGCAATCGCCGGGTGGCGCAGCAACACGGCCTCGACTTCGGCGGGATCGATGTTGAAGCCGCCGCGGATGATCTGGTCCTTGATGCGGCCCACGACGCGCACGAATCCGTCCTCGTCCCGCACGATTTCGTCGCCCGTCAAATAATAGCCGTCGGGCGTCATTCGCTCCTGCCCCGCGCCGAGCCCCTCGGCATAGCCAAGGAACAGCGACGGACCCTTGACGCCGGCCTGCCCGCGCGTGCCGCGCGGCAGCAGGTGAAGCTGGTCGTCGAAGGCTTCCACCTCCGTGCCAGGAAAGGGAATGCCGTCGAACAGCTGGCGCCGTTCCAGCCCGTCATACGGCCGAGTGGAAGCATGGCCCATGCATTCGGACATGCCGAACATCCGTAGCGCGCGGAGGCCAAGCTGGGCATCCGCATCCGCGATCAGTTCCGGCGTCATCGCACTGCCGCCGACCGCCAACGCGCGCAGCGGCAGCGCTCCCTGCCAGTCGCCACTCCGCGCCGTCTCGACCATGGAGAAAAGATGGGTCGGGACGGCGATTGCCCATCCGCACCGATAATGTTCCGCGCGCCGCATCGCTTCGGCCGGCACCCAGGGATCGACGAAGACCAACGGATGCCCGAGCGACAGCGCGAAATGGGCCGTGAAGGTGAAGCCGGGCGCGCTGTCGAGCGGAACGATGCCCAGTATCGCATCCTGCCGCTGCAGTCCGGCGATCGTCGCACAGGCGCGGGTTGCGTAATTGAGCGCTCCGGCCCGGTGCATCACGCCCTTGGGAACCCCGCTTGTGCCGGAAGTGAACCCGATCAGCACGGTCTCCCGATCGCGGGGATCGCGGGACGGCTCCCCTGCGGCCAGCCCGATCGCCAGGCTTCCGTCGGCAGCGTGAACGACGCGGAGCGCATGACCGAGGCGCGCTTCGAGAAGCGCCAGATCCCCGGCACCGAGCTTCGGCGACACTGGACAGAACACCGCCTCCCGCGCCGATATCGCGAGCGCCGTTGCCAGCGTCGCGACGGTCTTGTGCGCTGCGACGAGCACCCGGTTGCCGGGCTCGAGGCCGGCTGCGTCGAGGCGGACGCCGATATCGCAGGCCAGCGCCTGTAGCTCGGCGCGCGACCAGATGCGATCCTGGCAGTCGACCAGCGCGAGCGCGGCGGGATCATCTGCCGCCAGGTCCGCAAATTGCGGCCACAGCCGGCGATCGTCCCAAGGAAAGGTCATATGCTCCTCAGGCAAGCGACTGGCCTCCGTCGACCAGGAAAGTCTGGCCGGTGATGAAGCTCCCAGCTTCGGACGCGAGCAAGGCCAGCGTGCCGCATATTTCCTGGGGTTTGCCGAACCGGCCGAGCAGGATTCCAGCCATGGTCTTCTGCTGAGTCGCGGCGTCGAGCGTTTCGGTCATGCCGGTCTCGATCGAACCCGGTGCGATGGCATTGACGCGAATCCCATGCTCCGCCCATTGCGCGGCGAGATCGCTGGTCAGGTGCACGATCGCGGCCTTGCTGGTGGTGTACGGCACGACCTGGCCGGCATCGGGCCGGTAGGACAGGAAGGCGCCGACCGAGGCGATATTGACGATCGCTCCGCCCCCTGCCCCGATCATGTGGCGCGCCGCATGACGGCAGGCGAGGAACGTGCCGGTCACGTTGACGTCGATCACTTTCTGCCAGCCCTTGAGCGGGATATCCTGCGGCAAGCCCCACCACGAAGCGCCGGCGTTGTTGACGAGAATGTCGAGGCCGCCGAGCCGTTCGATCACTAACGCAATCGCCGCCTCGACCGATGCTTCGTCCGCTATGTCGCAAGCGAGTCCGATCGCCGGCACGCCGAAGCGATCGGCGATGGCGCGCGCCGTTTCCGCACAGTCCGCTTCGTGCCGCGACGCGAGCGCGACCGCGCAGCCGAGATCGGCGAGCGTTGCGGCCATCGCCCCGGCGAGCGCCCCGCGCCCGCCGGTGATGAGCGCCCGCTTTCCGTCGAGACGGAAGCGCGCGGCAGTGAAGCCAGGAGCGAGATCAGCCATGATCGCCATCCGCGAGCAGATCGACTTCCTGTGTGACGACGATGATGCGGCGGCCACCCATGCCCTTGGTCTGCGCGACCGCGGCCGCCCATTCGGGCGAGGCGATCGCGCGGTCGAGCGCCGCCTGATCGGCGAAGCTCAGCACTGAATGGCCGTCCCAGCCCGGAGCCTCCGGACTGTCATAGTCGCGCGTCACGGCGCCATGACGATAAGCGAGCAGTCCCGGCAGCAGCCTGGCCGCATCGGCATGCGGCCCGCGCCACCACTGCGTGAACTGGTCCTGCGTCCAGTCGTTGGGACGGCTCGCCAGGACGACCATGCTGACCGTCATGCCTCAGTTGCCTGTCCAGACCGGCTTGCGCTTCTCGAGGAATGCGCTGACGCCCTCCTTCGCGTCGGCCGAATGATGCACGACGTTGCAGGTCATGGTTTCGAGCGTGATCAACGAATTGGTGTCGGCATCCATACCGCGATTGAGCGCCATCTTCGTCATCCACATGCAGAAGGGGCTCTTGTCGATCAGCGGTGCGCAGAAATCCTCGATAAGCTGGTCGAACTTGTCGGCTGGCGCCGATGCATTGGACAGGCCCCATTCGACCGTCTCGTCGCCCGACAGCAGCTTGCCCGTCAGCATCAGCTCCTTCGACTTCCGCATGCCGATGTAGCGCGGCAGGCGGTAGATCGGACCGGCGCCGCCGAACAAGGCACGTCGGATGTGAAAATCGCCAATCTTCGCTTCCGAAGCGGCGAGCGCGAAGTCGCAGGAGATCATGAGCTCGAACCCGCCCGCGACGGCATAGCCCTCGACGGCGGCGATGGTCGGCTTCCCCATATTATAGATCTTGTCATAGGTGCGCGCGCTGTCGATCGCGAGCTGCAGCGAGGTGCTGGTCTCGTGCAGCACCGGACCGACCAATTGATCGAGATCCGCGCCCGAACAAAAGGTATTGCCGCGGCCGCGGAACACGACGGCCAGCGCCTTCTTGTCGGCCGCCGCCCGATCCACCGCGACTTCCAGCTCGCGCAGCAGCTGCGGGCTCACGCAATTGCGCTTGTGCGGCCGGTTCAGCCAGATGGTGCAGATGCCATTGTCGGCTAGCTCATATTGAATGACGTCTTTTTCGAGTTCCACGTTCAATCTCCTTCGTAAGCTCTTGGAAAGATGAGGCCAACGCACGGGCCCGAGTCATCTGGGAATTCCACCCTCCTCAGGCGGCGCGAGCATGGTGCCCACTGCCATCCACGCGGCTATTCCGGCCGAAGGCACCGCGCACAGCACGGCTTCGGCAATCTCTTCGTCCGTCGCGCCGGCGTTGCGGGCGCCACGCACGTGGGTAGCGGCCATCGGGCTGTACCCCGCGGCCAGGATGGCGAGCAGCAACAGCTCGCCATATTTGGGCGATAACGGGTTGGCGTCGATGCTGCCGCGCCGCATCAGATAATAAGCGTCGGCGGCCTTGGGACTGAGCCGCAGCAATTGTGCGAGCGGGGTCGGAATCGTTCCCCAATAGGCCGTGAAATTGGCGACTGCCTCGCCCTCACCCGCACTGGGCAAAGGCGGCGGGTCCGGCGCGGCGCAATCGGGATAGCAATCCTCGAGCAACGCCGCGAAATCGACCGCCGCCGCTTCGCCGCGCAGACTGGTGAGAACGATCAGCCCCGCGGTCGCCTCCCTGAGCGTCAAGCCGAGGCCGACTCCCCGTTCGACCTCGCGACGCGCGAGCTCGAGATGCCGACGGTCGACGGCGGCCACCGCGGCGAACAAGGCCTTGAGTCGCGCCGGCACGGCACCGTCGCTGTCGATCACTGATCGGAACGCATCGAACCCGGCGAGCGTGAACGGCGCGTAACCGCGCAGCAGGGGGTTCATCATAAGCGGGCTGTTGGTCATTTTCCTCTCCACGCAAACGATGCTCGACCGACTGGTCGGGCGTCAACTCAAAAATCTCGCCCTGACCAGTTTGACAGCCGACCGGTCGGTCGACTAATTGACACTCGACCGATCGGTCGATCGAGTCATATTGCTGGTTCATGGTGGCAGTCGATCCACCAGGCCACATGAGGGGAGAGGCATGAGTTTCGAGCAGTCGGCACGATCCCGCGAATGGATGGAGCGTGTGCGCGTCTTCATGGACGAGCACATCATTCCCGCCGTTCCGGTCTATCATCGACAGCTCGCGTCGATCGACCGCTGGGCGGAGATTCCGCCGATATTCGACGCGCTCAAGGCGAAGGCCAGGGTCGAAGGCCTGTGGAACCTTTTCATGCCGCCGTCGGAACATGACGACGACATTTTCACCAGCGTCGGCCTGACCAACGTCGAATATGCCCCGATCGCGGAACTGATGGGGCGCGTCTCCTTCGCCTCGGAAGTCTTCAACTGCATGGCGCCCGACACGGGCAATTTCGAAGTCCTGCACCGGTACGGCACGCCCGATCAGAAGCGCCGCTTTCTGATGCCGCTCCGCGATGGTGAAACCCGCTCCGCTTTCCTGATGACGGAACCCGACGTGGCGTCCTCGGACGCGCGCAATATCCAGACCGAGATCCGACGCGACGGCGACGATTATGTGATCAATGGCCGCAAATGGTGGTCGTCGGGCGCCGGCCATCCACGTTGCGACTTCTACATCGTGATGGGCAAGACCGATCCGGCCGCGCCCGCCTATCGGCAGCAGTCGATGATCCTGGTGCCGCGCAACACGCCCGGCGTCACGCTGGTCCGGCACCTGCCCGTCTTCGGCTACGATCATGCGCCCCACGGCCATTTCGAAGTCCTGCTGGAGGATGTGCGCGTCCCTGCGGCCAATCTTCTACTGGGTGAAGGCCGCGGGTTCGAGATCGCGCAAGGCCGGCTGGGGCCGGGCCGCATCCATCATACGATGCGCAATATCGCGACGATGGAAGTGGCGCTCGAAAAGATGTGCCGACGGCTGCTCGCGCGGCGCGCCTTCGGAAAGCCAATCGCCGAACATTCGGTGTGGGAGGAGCGAATCGCCCGCGCGCGCTGCGAAATAGAAATGTCGCGGCTGCTCTGTCTCAAGGCCGCGCACATGATGGACACGGTCGGCAACAAGGCGGCGCGCGCCGAAATTGCGATGATCAAGATCGCCGCGCCGAAGATGGCGCAGCGCATCGTCGACGATGCCATCCAGGCCCATGGCGGCGGCGGCGTCAGCGACGACTTCGGACTCGCCGAGCTATGGGCGAATACCCGCATCGTTCGCCTGACCGATGGCCCGGATGAGGTCCACGAACGGCAACTCGCTCGGCTCGAGCTCGCAAAATATGTCGGTGCGACCGACGCGGAGGCGCGTTCATGAGCGCGCCGGCGGCCATGATTGGCGGAACCGTCGACGTCAAAGCCGGCGCAGCGTTCGACGAGGATCGGCTGACGGCCTATTTGCGCGGCAGGATTGCCGGCTTTTCAGGCCCGTTACGCGTACAACAGTTCGAAGGCGGTCAGTCCAACCCCACCTATCTGCTGATCACGCCCGATATCCGCTACGTGCTGCGCCGCAAGCCAGCGGGTGTGCTGCTCAAGTCGGCGCATGCCGTAGACCGCGAATATCGCATCACGCACGCCTTGTTCGAGGCCGGCTTGCCCGTGCCGGAACCGCTCCACCTGTGCGGCGACGACGATGTCATCGGCACCATGTTCTATGTCATGCGCCACGTGCCCGGCCGCAGCTTTTGGGATCCGCGCATGCCCGGCCTCACGCGCGAGGACCGCGCGGCGATCTACGACTCCGCCAATGAAACGCTCGCCCGCTTCCATTGCGTCGATTACGCCGCGCTCGGGCTGGCCGATTTCGGACGGCCGGGCAATTATTTCGCTCGCCAGATCTCGCGTTGGTCGCGGCAATATGAAGCATCGCGCACCGCCGAGATCTCGGAGATGGAGCGGCTGATCGAATGGCTGCCGGGTGCCATTCCGCAGGTTGGCGAGCGCTCCTCCATCGTCCACGGCGACTATTCGTTCCATAATCTGCTGATCCACCCGACCGAGCCACGCGTGGCTGCGGCGATCGATTGGGAATTGTCGACGCTCGGAGATCCGCTCGGCGACCTCACCTATCACATGATGGAATGGTTCCGTCCCGAGGGCGTCGACGTGCGCGGAACGCTGCGCGGGGAAGACCTTGCAGCCTGGGGCATTCCGACCGCGGAAGATTATGCGCGGCGCTATTGCGAACGGACAGGGTTGGACGGCGACCCGACCCACCCTTTTTACCAGGCGTTCAACCTGTTTCGCATCGCGGCCATCCTGCAAGGCATTGCCGGCCGCGCGCGCGACGGCGTCCAGACTGCCGGCAACGCCTCGGAAATCATCACCCGGATCAAGCCTCTCGCCGAAGCGGCTTGGGCGCAAGCCCGCATTGCGGGAGCCGGATGACCAACCGGAAGCACCAGTGAACGACCACCGAGCCACAACGAATTGGCTCGGCATGATGAAGGGGAGAGCGAAATGAGCAGACACATGAACCAGTTCGGATTGGCCAAGCTTCTCTTGGCGGGCAGTACTATCGCGTTGCTTGCCTATCCCGGCGCGGGTTTCGCAGCCGATGCGGACGGCCAAACAGCCCCGGTCCCCGCTGCGGCGTCGGAAGCGCCACGCGACGCCGAAATCGTCGTCACGGCGCGTCGTCGCAACGAGCGGCTCATCGATGTCCCGGTCGCGGCGAGCGTCATCACGCCCCAGGATATCCGCCAGTACGACCTGACGTCGGTCGCCAATGTGAAGATATTGGCGCCGCAGATTTCACTCGACCGCGGCTTCACCGGGTCGGGTACGTCGATCACAATGCGCGGCGTCAGTTCGGCCAGCCTCGACGCTGGCGTCGAACAGTCGGTGCTGCTCGATTTCGACGGCATGGCGATCAGCCGCGGTCGCACCCTCAACGACGCGCTGTTCGATATCGAGTCCGTCGACGTACTCAAGGGACCGCAGGCCCTGTTCTTCGGCAAGAACTCGCCCGGCGGCGTGGTTTCGGTCAAGTCCGCGAACCCGACCCGCGAACTGTCGGGCTATGTCCGGGGTGGCTATGAATTCACTGCCGATACCGCATCGATCGAAGCCGCCGTCTCCGGCCCGCTCACCGATCGTTTGGGCGCGCGTCTCGCCGTGTTCGCCAGCCAGAGCCAGGGCTATATCCGGAACATGAACCCGGGCGTGGTCGATGTGCTGCGCAGCGCCGCGACCGGCAGCACTTTCGTGCCCGCCGCGCAAAGCCGGCTCGGCGCCGAAAAGAAGCTCGCCGGGCGATTCACGCTCAAATATGACGACGGCAATTTCGACGCCGTCTTCAAGATGCTCTACAGCCGCTACGAGGGACAGAGCCTGCAGAGCTTCGACGAAGTGATGGGCTGTCCCGCGTCGCGGCCGCAACCGGGCATCAGCAGTGGCGTGCTCGACCCCACCGGCGACTGCAAGCTCGACGATCGCTCTTCCCAGGGCTGGCTCTCCCCAACGATCATCAATCTCTGGCCGCAGGTCAAATCGCACGACAACGGCAATCCATTCTCGAGCAACAATACGGCGTTGCCGACCCTGTCGCTCAACTATCAGGCGGGTCAGATCAAACTGACGTCCGTAACCGGCTATTACGATTATGATTATGTCAGCCAGGGCAATGCGGACGGCACGTCCTATTCGCAATTCTGGTCGTACAGCAATGAGAAGAACAAGAGTTTTTACGAGGAAGTTCGCGCCGTCTCCTCGTTCGAAGGCATGTTCAACGTCGCCGTCGGAGGCCATTACGAACGCAACAACCGGACGCTGTTCGTCGGCGGAGCCAATGGTGCCCTGCTGCCGGATGCAACCTCGGGGAAATTCCACGCCTACGACAACGAACAGCACAACCACAGCACGGCAGTTTCCGGGTTCGGCCAGCTCATCGTCAAATTCTCCCCCGCGCTCGAACTGGCGGGCGGCGGACGCTACACCTGGCAGAAGAATGAACTGAAAAGCTTCAGCACGTTCGTGAATTCGAACGCCGTAGGCATCCTGCCTGTGGGCACGGTCATCAACGGCAGCAGGAGTGCGAACAACTTCTCGCCGGAAGCGACGCTGACCTGGCATCCCGCGCACGATGTGATGATCTACGGAGCGTACAAGACGGGGTATCTCGCCGGTGGCTATTCCAACCCCGGCATCTTGTCTGCGACGTCAACCAACCAGACCCTGAGCTTCGATGCAGAAAAGGTACGGGGCTTCGAAATCGGCACCAAGGCCTCATTGCTCAAAGGCCGGCTCATCACCACGCTGACCGGCTTTAGCTACAAATACAAGGGCTTGCCGCTGACCTCTCTGCTGGTGCTGCCGAACGGATCGCCCGTCTTCGTCACCCAAAACGCCGCGAGCACGCTCACGCAGGGCGTCGAGTTCGAAGCCACCTATCGCCCCGTGAAGGGTACGACGTTGCGGACCTCGGCGTCCTACAACGACGCGCATTTCCAGAGTTTCCCGATCGCGCAATGCTACGCCGGCCAGACGGCGGCGACGGGATGCATTCCCGCGACGCCGGCAACGGCGACCAGCACCGCCATCCCCGCGCATCAGGACCTCTCGGGCAAGCCGGTCTATCGTGCGCCACAATGGGTGGTGACCGCGGGTGCTGTCCAGGAGCTGAACGTGTCGTCGACCTTCCGACTGACGGTGAACGCCGACCTCCGCTACACGTCGAGCTATTATTCGGGCCTCAATCTCAATCCGGTGTCGCTCCAGCGGGGCTTCACCACGATCAACGCCGGCGCGCGTTTCGCGACCAACGATGATCGCTGGGCCCTGTCGCTGATCGGACGCAATCTTACCAACCGGCGCTATGGCACGCTGGGCGTGGACAAGCCGGGCGGCGCCGGCGAAGTCTTCACCGTTGCCGGCGAACCGCGGGCCGTCGTGCTGCAGGCCGAAATGCGATTCTGATCCAACGGCCCGTCGTTCTCGCGCGGCGGGCCTTACCCTGGGTGATGCAAGGCAGGACTGAGGTGACTCCAGAGACGATCGAATGCGATCTGCTTGTCGTCGGCGCCGGCATGGCCGGGCTTTCCGCCGCGGGATGGGCAGCCGAGCGCGGCGCCAGGGTCATCGTGGTCGAGCAAGCGCCAGCGATCGGCGGATCGGCCGTCCTGTCCGGGGGCATATTGTGGACCGCCGCCTCGCCCGGCAAGATGGCACTCTATGCCGGCGGCGATCGTGCGCTGGGCGAGGTCGTGTTCGCGACCTATCCGACAGCCATGAGGTGGCTCAGACAACGCGAAGTCGCCGTCTCGCCGCGGATGAACGTCCTACATGGTTACGGCTATCAGATCGACATTGTGGATCATTTGCGGGGATGCGCCTCGCTGGTCGAGGCGGCCGGCGGCCATGTGATCCTCGAGACCGCGACCAGCGCGCTGGTCAAGGATGAGGCGGGTGCAGTGTCGGGCGCCCGGACCTCACATCCCGACGGCGAGGTGACTGTGCTGGCGCGTGCGACCATCCTGGCCACCGGCGGCTTTCAGGCCTCACCCGAACTGCGTGGCCGGTACATCCATCCGCAGGCGCGCAACATGCGGCTGCGCTCGAATCCCTATAGCGACGGCCAAGGATTGCGGCTCGGCGAGGCGGCCGGAGGCGAGATCGCCGGACGCAATCCCGGTTTCTACGGCCATCTGGTCAGCGACTCCGATAGCTGGGGCGAGGAGCGGCTTTATGTGATGCTGTCGCAATACCATAGCGAACAGGCGCTGCTTCTCAACGAACAGGGTTTTCGCTTCTGCGACGAGACGTTTGGCGATCACGCCAACACCTACCAGACCCTGATTCAGACCAATTCGCGCGCATTGTGCGTATGGGACGCGCGCGTCCAGGAGTTGCATGCGACTCAGCCGATCGTGGCGGCCGGCGTTCCGATCGACAAGATGCAGGTCGCACTGGAGTACGGCGGCAAGGGAATCGTCGCCTCCAGCCTGGGCGAGATCGCGGCGTTCGCATCGGAACAAGGCTTCGCTGGTGCCCAGGTCGAACGGTCGATCGCCACCTTCAATCACGCGGCGCGTCATGGATGGGAAACGCTTGATCCGCCGCGCATGGAAGTGTGCGATCCGCTCGATCGTTCCCCCTATTATGCGCTGGTCGTACATCCCGCGATCACCTTCACATTCGGCGGCCTGACGATCGACAGGCAGGCGCGCGTACTGGACCAGCAAGGCAAGCCGGTGCCGGGGTTACTTGCGGCAGGCAGCGATGCCGGCGGCGCCTTCGGCACCGGCTATGCGGGCGGGCTCGCGCTCGCAATGACGTTCGGCATCACCGCCGCCCGTACCGCTGGCTGGGAATAGAGCGGGATGAACACGATGCCTCAGTTCGACGATCCATTCGCCGCCAGCGCATCCGACCGCGCAACACGGAAACGCGCCTTGTTCGCGGTATTCCTCGTGTCGACCTTCAATTATGTCGACCGGACGATCCTCTCGATCCTGCAGATACCGATCAAGGCGGAGCTCGGTCTGTCGGACGCGCAGATCGGCGCACTGACCGGCCTTTCGTTCGCTCTGTTCTACGCAACGCTATCGCTGCCCGTCGCGCGCCTGGCCGATCGGACGAGCCGGCGCTGCCTCGTGGCGCTCTCGCTCGCCATCTGGAGCGCAATGACAGCAGCGAGCGGACTGGCGACAGGTTTCGCCACGCTCGTCTTCTTCCGCATCGGAGTCGCGATCGGCGAGTCCGGCAGCGTGCCGGCTAGCGTGTCGCTGATCGCGGACTATTACGCTCCCGAACGGCGGGCGACTGCCATGTCGACCTGGGGCCTGGCGCTGCCGCTAGGCCTGATGCTCGGGTACAGCGTGACCGGCTGGCTGGCGGCCGCAATCGGCTGGCGCCTGACTTTCGCGACGGTCGGCCTGGCCGGCCTCCTGCTCGCTCCCCTCACCTTTGCGCTGATCAAGGAGCCACCGCGCGGTCGGTTCGGCAGTGTCGAGACCCAAGGCAAAACCGTGCCGATATGGTCGGCGATCGGCTTCCTGTGGCGCGAAAAGGCGTTCCGTTATGTCGTGCTCGCCACCATGCTCCACGGCTTTTCGCAATATGCGATGATGACCTGGAACGCGCCCTTCTTCACCCGCAATCACGGCCTTTCGTTGCCCCAAGTATCCGTGCTGATGGCCGTGCTGAGTGGCGTCGGCGGCGCACTGGGCATGTTCCTGGGAGGTTTTCTCGCCGATCGGCTCGGCGCGCGCGACGCGCGCTGGCGGGTGTGGGTCATGGGGCTGACGGTTGGCGTCACGGTGATCGCCGCGCTTGTCCAATATCTGGTGGCCTCGACCGCTGCCTCCATCGCCATGGCCGCAATCGCGGCGACGTTGATGATTGCCTATTACGGCCCAGTGCTGGCGGTGACCCAATCGCTGGTGCCGGCCAATATGCGCGCCTTCAGCAACGCGGTGCTGCTGCTGATCTTCAACCTGTTCGGTCTCGGGCTGGGGCCATGGTGTGCCGGCCTGTTGAGCGACCTGTTGGCCCAGCACTTCGGCGCCGGCGAGGACGCGCTCCGCTATGCGCTGTCGCTGTCGCTCGTCTCCTCGGCCGCGGGTGCATTGCTGTTCGTCTATGCCGCCCGCTTCTATCGCACCGCGATGCTGCGCGGCGCGCCGCCCGAAATTCCCGGCCTGCGGCCAAATCCTGCCACTTGAAGGAACAGTCATGATCTCGGATTTCTCGAGAAAGACGGCCGTTATAACCGGTGCCGGGAACGGCATCGGCGCCGCGCTGGCCCGCCGCGCCGCGGCGGAGGGCATGAACGTGGTCCTGGCCGACATACGCATCGAAAATGCGGCAGCGATCGCGGCGGAATTGGGAGACGATCGGGCGCTGGCAGTCGCGACCGACGTTTCCGATCCAGTCAGCGTCGCCGATCTGGCGGACAAGGCCTGGGATCGTTTCGGCGCGGTCGACCTGCTGTGCAGCAACGCGGGCATCGTCCCGGGCGGACGCCACCGCAAAATATGGGAATATGGCCCCGGCGACTGGCAATGGTCGATCGGAGTCAATCTATATGGCGTCGTGAACGGAATGCGGTCGTTCGTGCCGCGGATGATCGCCGCGAACCGCCCGGCACATATTCTCCACACCGCCTCGGTCGCGGGCTTCGTCAGCGGGTCGGGCTCGGGATGCTACGGCGCTTCCAAGCATGCGGTCGTGCGCGCCACGGAAGCGCTCTATGCCGGGCTCAAGGAGGTAGGCGCGCCGATCGGCGTGACGATGCTATGCCCCGGACTCGTCGCAACCGGCATTTACGATGCCGAGCGCAATCGCCCGGACGCCTATCTCGACAGCGATGGGCCGCCGCAGGAATCCTCTTCCCTTCAGGCGATGCGCGACGAGCTCTATCGCAACGCGACCACGGCGGAAGAGGCGGCGGATATCGCGTTCGAAGCAATTGCGGAGGGACGCTTCTACGCCTTCACGACGAAGAGCTTCGACGGTGCGATCCGGCAGCGTGCAGACGACATCCTCGCGCGCGCCAACCCCCTCTTCGAGGATATCGTCGCGATGAGCCGCCGGGACGCCGGCCTTGACGACGCTTCGCTCGACCAAGCCCATGCCAAATGAAGCCTTGGTTCGTCGGTGCGGGACCGCCCGATGACAGCCGCCGACCCCAAACCTTTCCCGCTTCTCTATTCTCGCTTCACGATCGGGAAGGTCACGCTGCGCAACCGTATCGTGATGCTGCCGCACGGCACGAGCATGGTCGCGGACGGCGCTCCGACCGACGATGATATTGCCTATTACGAGGCCAGAGCGCGGTCCGGCGCGAGCCTGCTGATCACTGGCGCTGCAGTGGTTTCGCCCGATACCGCGCGCCGCGGCCGCAAGCTGATCGAGACATACAATGACGATGTCCTGCCGATGCTCGCACGGCGGGCGGCTGCCGTACGCGCACAAGGGGCGGCAATCGTCGGGCAGATCGTCCATCTCGGGCGCGAATCGATCGGCATGGAAAGCGACTATCCGCGGCTCGCTCCCAGCGCGATCCGCTCACCCCGCGATCCCTTTCCGCCGCACGAAATCGACGAGGCGGATATTCGCCGGATTATCGCCAGCTTCGCCCGCTCGGCGGCCAATTTGAAGGCGACGGGTCACGATGGCGTCGAAATCCACGGCGCGCACGGCTATCTCGTCGCACAATTCCTTTCGCCCGGTACCAATCGGCGCACGGATCGCTGGGGCGGTGACTCGCAGCGACGCATGCGGTTCCTGTTCGAATTGATCGACGCGATCCGCGAAGCCTGCGGAACCGATTTCCTGCTGGGACTGCGACTCAGCGCGGATGAGGAGGTCGCGGACGGCCTCGAATTGCCCGATACGAAGCGCATCGTCGAAGCGGTCGCGCAGGCGCATCCGGTCGACTATCTCAGCGTGACACTGGGAATGCGCGGGGCCTATGTGAAGGACGCGACCCAGCCGGAAGCGGCGGCCGCGCGCGCGGCCGGTGTATTGGCGGCAGCGTCGGGGCTCGTGACCGTGGTCGGCCAGCGCTTCACTTCGCCCGCGCTCGCCGAGGCCGTGCTGGCAGCAGGACAAGCCGATGCGATCGGATTCGCCCGCGCGTTCGTCGCGGATGGTGACTGGGTGGCAAAGGCCGAACGCGGCGAGGCCGATCGCATCCGCCCATGCATCGGGCTGAACCAGGATTGCCGCGCCTTCGCGCCGCATCTGCATTGCGCGGTGAATCCTCTCGCCGGGCGCGAGCGTGATTCCGCTTTCGCGCGAATGGAACCGACAGTGCATCCGCGCCGCATCGCTGTCGTCGGTGGCGGTCCCGCCGGCATGGAAGTCGCGCGGATCGCCGCACTTCGCGGACATCAGGTCACGCTCTACGAAGCGGGCGACGGACTGGGCGGGCAATTTCTCTATGCCGCGGCGATCCCCCGACGCACGGGCCTGCTGCGCCTGATCGACCATCTCCAAGGCGAGTTGCGGCACCTGCCCGTATCGGTCGAGCTCAATCGACGGATAGATGGACCGGGCGACCTCGCCTCGACCGCCGACACGGTCGTCCTGGCCACGGGTGCGACACCCCAGCCGCTCGATCCGGAACGCCATGGCGCTGGAGTCGTGGCGTGGATCGATATCTTGCGCGATGGCGCGCCCGCGCCGCACGGCACCGGGCATGCGCTCGTGCACGACGATGGCAGCGGCTTCTGGTGGACCTATGGCGTGGCCAATGCCTTGGTCGACGCGGGCTGGCGGATCAGCATCTCCACGCCGTCGGCAGCAATTGCGGGAGCGATACCTTCCGAAAGCCTGTCGCCGCTGTTGGTACGCCTCGGCGCCGGCACTGTGCGTTTCCACCTGCTCTCGGAGCTACTTCACGCAGAAAATGGCGTCGCCAATCTGGTCTGTCTGACGAGCGGCGCCGAAGCGGAGATCGAGGCCGACCTCATCGTCGTGCAAACCGGGCGCACGCCCGCCGGGCCTCAGCCCGCCGCATTTGTCGAAAGCGGGTTGTCGCTCCATGCCATCGGAGATGCCGTGGCGCCACGCCGCGTGTCGCACGCCTTGTTCGAAGCGCACCGATTGGCGGTTCAGCTTTGAGGCTCGGCCCAGGCCAGCTGAAGTCTGGCGCGCGCGGCCGAAGCGCCGCCAAATAGGCGCGACAGCAGCAGGATCCGCCGCAGCCCGCGCCCGACCAGGGCCTCGTCCGTCACTCCCATGCCGCCGTGCAGTTGCACCGCATCTTCCGCGAGCTTGAGCGCTGCGTCCGCGACATAGGCCTTGGCGGCAAGGAGCGCTTCCCGGCTCTCTCGCTCCGCATCCAGCACTGCCCTCAAAAGCATCGAACGCGATTGCTCGAGCAGGATGAAGAGGCGAGCGCAACGATGCTGGACCGCCTGGAAGCTGCCGATCGGCACACCGAACTGGCGGCGCTGCTTCACATAGTCCACCGTCGTGTCGAGCAACGTCGCCATCGCGCCGACCATCTCTGCGACGATGGCCAACTCGGCCCATGCCATCGCATCGGCTACGTCCGTGGGCGATGCATCGATCGGCTCGCCCTTTGCACCGTCGAAGCGCAATTGGGCGGCGAGGCTCCCGTCGACGAGCCGAACCGCCGACCTGACGAGGGAAGGCGATTCCGCATCGACAAGCAAGGGCGGAGCGCCCGGCGCCAACACGAGGATTGCCGACGCCGCCATCCCGTCGCGGACGAGATCGATCGTCCCGTCAATTGTCCAGCCCGCGACCTCTCGCTGCGCCCGGCCGCCCTGCGCGAAGCCCAGCACGATTTCGCCGCGTGCCACCGGCTCGATCCAGCGCACTATCTGCTCGGGCGTGCCATGATTCGCGATCAGTCGTGCAGCAAGGAGCAAACTCTCGGCCAGAGGCGTGATCGCCAGGCCGCGGCCGAGTTCCTCCGCCACGATTGCGACATCGGCCGCCCCTCCGCCCATGCCGCCCGCACGCTCGGGCAACAGGAAGGCGAACAGCCCGAGTTCCCCCAGCGCCTTCCAGTCTTCCGGCGCGATCGGGCCGTGCCCCATGGTACCACCCTGCCGATCGGCCAGGAAACGCCGCACCAAGTCGCGCAGCATCGCCTGTTCGGTGCTGGGGCCGAAATCCACCGTCAGAGCACCTCGACGATCGTGGCGTTGGCCACGCCACCGCCTTCACACATCGTCTGCAGCCCGTAGCGCTGGCCGCGCGCCTTCAAGGCATGGATCAGCGTCGCCATCAATTTCGTGCCGGTCGCACCCAGCGGATGCCCCAATGCGATGCCGCCGCCATTGACGTTGAGCCGCGCGGGATCGGCACCCAGCGCCTTGACCCAGGCCAGGGGGATGGGAGCAAAGGCCTCATTGACTTCGAACAGGTCGATATCGCCCAACGCGAGACCGCTGCGCTCCAGCACACGGCGTGTCGCCGGAATGGGTTCCTCCAGCATGATCACCGGGTCGCCCGCGGTCACGGCGAGGCCGACGATCCGTGCAATCGGCTTCAAGCCGTGCGCCTTGACGGCGGCTTCGGATGCCACGAGCACGGCGCTTGCCCCATCGCACACCTGACTGGCGGTCGCCGCGCTCAACGTGCCCGCCGGGTTGATGAGCTTGACCGACGCGATCGATTCGAGGCTGGCATCCGCACGAATTCCCTCGTCGCGGTCATGGACGATCGTGTCACCCTCGCCAGTGCTGACCGCCACCGGCACGATCTCCGCCGCAAAGGCGCCGGCTTCAGTCGCCGCCGCGGCCTTGCGGTGGCTGTCGAGCGCGAAAAGGTCCAGTTGTTCCCGGGTGAAACCATATTTGTCGGCGATCATCTGCGCGCCGGTGAACTGGTTGAACTCGGGCACGCCGTAGCGTTTGAGAACCGAATCCGGGAATGGGCCGGTGCCGATGCCTGCCGCCTTGGCCAAGGTCACGGGCGATCCCATCGGCACACGCGTCATGCTCTCGACACCCCCGGCGATCACCAGATCCTGCGTGCCCGACATCACCGCCTGTGCTGCGAAGTGGAGCGCCTGCTGCGACGATCCGCATTGCCGGTCGATGGTCACGGCAGGCACGCTGTCCGGAAGGCCGGACGCAAGCACGACATTCCGGCCGAGAGCGAAGGTCTGCTCGCCGATCTGGCTGACGCAGCCGATGATGACATCGTCGATCGCGCTCGGGTCGACTCCAGTTTCCGCGATCAGCGCATCGAGCACCGCCGCGCCGAGATCCGCCGGATGCCAGCCGGCAAGCCGGCCGTTGCGGCGCCCGCCAGCCGTGCGGCGTGCGGCAATGAGATAGGCTTCAGGCATGACGATATTCTCCGTCGGTCACAGGCCGAGCGCGGCCTTGGCGATGATGGTGAGCTGGATTTCACTGGTGCCGCCGAAGATCGTCCAGGCCCGGCTGTTGAGGTACCGAGCGGCGGCTACCTGGGCGGCGTCGGAAAGGATCGGCGACGGCGCGTCGGGCCCGTAAATCGGGCGCTCGACAGGCAGTTGCAACCCGGCCAGCCCAAAGACATCCACCGCGAGCGCGTCGATCGCCTGGCGGATTTCGGACGCGATGAGCTTGGTCGTCAGGCTACGCGCCGCCGGCGGCTCGCCGGCCTCGACTTCCATCAAGGTGCGCAATTCCGTCATCTCGAGCGCCTCGCCCTCGATCCGGAGCCGTATCGCTCGCGTGGCAAGCTCCCCCGGCAATGGGCCGGCGGCGGCCTGCAGCCGTTCGAGATCGGCGATGAGCTGTGGCGCGAAGGACGAACCGCCACGCTCATTCTCGAGCAGGAATTTGGCGATTGGCCACCCCTGCCCTTCTTCCCCCACGCGATTGCCCGCCGGAACGCGCACTTCGTCGAGGAACACTTCGTTCAGTTCGTGATCGCCGGACGCGCCGATGATCGGACGGACGGTGACGCCCGGCGAAGTCATGTCGATCAGCAGAAAGCTGATGCCACGCTGCGGTTTGGCGTCCGGATCGGTTCGCACGAGCGCGAACAACCAGTTGGCGAACTGCGCCTGCGTCGTCCAGATCTTCTGGCCGGTGACGACATAGTCATCCCCGTCGCGGACGGCGCGCGTGCGCAGGCTGGCAAGGTCGGAGCCCGATCCCGGCTCGGAAAAGCCTTGTGCCCAGAAATGCTCGCCGCTGCGCAGACGGGGCAGGTAATGCGCCTTCTGCGCCTCGGTTCCGTAGGTGTAGACGACCGGGCCGAGCAGTTTGAGACCCATGAAGGGCAGAATGGGGGCTCCGGCGGCGGCGCATTCCTTTTCGAAGATCCAGCGCTGGATCGGCGTCCAGCCCGGCCCGCCCGCCTCCACCGGCCAGTGATAGACGAGCCAGCCCTTTACCTCCAGGATCGCCTGCCATTCCCGAGCGATGTCGGGCTCGGCGAACACGCTGGAGGTCAGTCGAGCGCCGCGCCGCAGATGTTCGGGCAAGGCGGCCGCGAGGAAGCCGCGGACCTCGTCACGGAACGCTCGTTGCGCTTCGGAGAGCGCGAGACCCATGGTCAGCGTTCCAGAATGGCGACCGCGGATACGCCAGGCGCGCCATAAACATGGCTGTAGCCCAGCCGGGGCGCTCCGGGCACCTGACGTGCGCCCGCCTGGCCGGTCAGCTGCATGTAATTCTCATAGACCTGGCGCAGCCCCGAGGCACCGATCGGCTCCCCGCAGGCAAGACAGCCGCCGTCGGTGTTGATGGGAAGCCGCCCCCCGATCCGCGTGCGCCCCTCCGCAATCCATTGCTCCTGCTCGCCGTCCCGGCAAAAGCCGTTCTCGGCCATGTGCATGATCTCGGCGCCGGTCTCGGTATCCTGCAGCTGGGCGATGTCGATCTCTTCGGGCGCCACTCCCGCCATGTCGAACGCCGCGCGCGAGGCGACCGTAGTCGGCGATCCGCCGCGTTCGATATCGAGCGCAGGAGAGAAGACCTCGAACGAGCCGGGTGGCCGGCTGCGCACGGCCGCCGCGCGCAGCCGCACACTCGGCAGGCCAAGCTCGCGTGCCCGACGCTCGCTCGCGAAGATGAGCGCTACCGCACCTTCGCCCGGGGAGCAGAACATGAACTTGGTCAGAGGATCGCTGACCATTGTCGACGACAGGATCGTCGCCGCATCGACCGGCTCGCGCCGCCAGGCGTGATCGGCGAGCGCGCCGTTGGCGAAGGCCTTTTCGGCGACCGCCGCCAAGGTGGCTGAAGTGATGCCGTGGAGCGCCATGTAGCGCTGGATCTTCATCGCGAAGAATTGGGTCGTCAGCATCAAACCGGTTTCGCCGTACCAGTCGGGCAGTCCCCAATCGGCAGGCTTGGGCGCGAAGGCGCCACGGTCATGCTTGTCGAAACCGACCGCGATGCCCAGGTCGAATTCGCCCGACTTGATCGTGGTGTAGGCGCCGAACATCGCCGATCCGCCGGTCGCGCAACCATTGGCGACGTTGATGAACGGAAGGCCGGTCAGCCCGAGTTCGCTCACCATCGTATCGGCATTGCCTGCGGAATCCGAACCCCCGAAAGCGAAGCCGATGTCCGACCATTGCAAACCCGCGCCCGCCAACGCCTGGCGTACGGCCTCGACGCCCTGCTGCAGCCCGCTCTTGCCGGGCGTTCGGCCGAAGCGGTGAATTCCGGCACCAACGATGAAGACGTCGCTCACCGCACCTCTCCCAGATCCGGTGCGAAAGCGAAAATGGTTCGCTCCTCGCCACTCTCGAGCGCGAACGGCAACGCAACCAGCTGCATCGGCATGTCGATGCGCAGCGCGTCGAAGGCGACCGTCGCGAGCCGTGCTTCCACGATCAAAGCTCCATCGATCTGGACATAACCGACGGCATAGGGCTCGAACGCCTCGGGCCCGGCATAGGGCGGCGACTTGGGTCGGAAACGCTGCACGGTCCACGACCAAAGCCGCCCGTGCGGCGGCAACAGGATCCGGTCGAAGCGTTCGTCGCCCTCGATCGCGGGAAAGACGACGCGACCATTGTTTCGATCGCGACTGGCGATCAGGCGCGGGCCGCCTGCCGTCCATTCGATGAGATTGCTGGCAATCGGTTCTGCAAAAACGGCGGGCACATTCTTCTCCTGGCCCGCCTTCTTATCGTCGCGTTACCCCGCACGGCTTCTGACCAATGCGATAGCTTTCAGCGCATCATGCCGAGAAACCCAAGCTGCGCCGCCTTGAACACCGCCTGATCGCGATTGACTGCGTCCAGCTTTTCCGATGCGGCGCGAATGTGGAAGCGGATGGTCGTGCGCTGCAGTCCCAGGATCATCCCGATCTCGTCATTGGTCTTGCCTGCTGCCGCCCAGCGCAAACATTCGACCTCGCGCTTTGTGAGTGTCGCGCCGGCTGCCCCATAGCGTTGGCGCGACGTCACCTTCACATAACCCTGCACGAAGATCCGGGCATAGAGCGCCAGCGTCTCGCCGCAGAGCGCATATTCGCGCGAGAGGTCGTCCACCGCCGGATCACGCGAAAGGAAGCTTGCCGCACCGATTTGTCCAAAGGGCAGATGGATGGGCACGACGATTGCGGCCGCAGTAAGCGCGCGGTCCAGGAAACGCGACAGATCGAGCGCATTCTGCATCGGATTGGGCGTTCGGGTATGGAAACCGCTTCCGTTGCACCAGAACGGTTCCGCCTCGACCCGGCACGCGCTGGCGAGCGGCGAAAAAAGCGCAAGCTGCGGGAATTGCCACCAACGCGCGTCTGCTCCTCGAAACCCGAAGATCTCGCTCGCCAACACCGCTCCATCGGCATCGCGCATCGGATCCTGGATCGCGATATTGTGCGAGATCGCCGCGCGCAAACCGCACAGATCCGACACCAGGTCCCGCAACGCTTCGGCCGCCGCACGGATGCCACCCAGGTCCGCGATCCGGACCGGTGCGACCATCGCTTCGGTGACGAGCGCGGTCGACATGGCGGTTAGGTGGCCGTCAAACGCAGCCCATCGAAGAACGGGCCGCACAATGCATCGGCGACATCTTCCGGCGATCGCGTCTTGGCCATGGGCGGGTACCATTTATAAGCCCAGTTGCAGATGCCGAGAAAGGCGTAGGTGGTGAGCGTGGCGTCGCAGCGACGAAATTCGCCCCTATCCATCCCGTGCACGATGATCGCCTGCAGCCGGTCGAAATACTCCTTGCGGCGGGCGCGTATCTGCGTGCGCATCTTGCCCTCAAGGTCGCCATAATGATCCATGAAAGCGCGGACATAGCCCGGATGCTCCGCAATCTGGCGCAATATGTCGATGCAGGCGGAACGCAGCAGATGTGCAGGATCGGCTTTCTGGTCGCTGCTTTCCAGGCCCGCCAGCAGTGCACTCATATGCGCGTCATGGATTGCGTAGAGGATCGCGTGCTTGCTCGGGAAATAATGATAGAGCGTCGGTTTGCCGAGCCCGACCTCATCGGCCAGCATCTGCATCGACGCCTTGTGGTACCCGACCTTGTCGAACAAAGTCGCACAACGCGCCATGATTTCATTGCGCTTCTCATCGTGCGCTTCGGTGGTCTGCCGCTTTTTCGCCGGTGCTCGCGCCATGCGTGGCTCTATTCCTCTAACAGCTTGAAAAGATGTGGCCCGGTCCGCGCGACCGGGACAGACGATTGACCTTATTGCACCAGCGCCCCTCCGTCCACGCCAAGCGAAGCTCCGTTGATGTAGGAGGATTCGTCGCTGGCCAGGAACAAGACCGCAGACGCGACTTCCCCCATGTCGGCCAGCCGCCCCAGCGGAACCCGCGCCAGGCGCCGGGCGTAGGCCTCGTGATCGGCATAGGCGGCGCGGGCGAGCGCATTGTCGATGGGCCCAGGATGGACGGCGTTGCAGCGTATGTTTTCGGCCGCATGTTGAGCGGCCGTCACGCGGGTCAGCATGGTCAGAGCTGCCTTGCTGCAGGCATAGGCAGGATCCATGATCTGCGATTGACCGAGTCCCGCGACCGAGGCGACGTTGACGATCACGCCTCCTCCCTGCGCACGGAACAGCGGCAGCACGGCACGCGTGCCCAGAAACGGGCCTCGCGCATTGACGCCCATCATCCGGTCCCAATCCTCGGGGGTACGGTCCTCGATGCGCACCAGTCCGGAAGCGATACCCGCATTGTTGACGAGAATGTCCGCGCCGTCCCACCGCTCGACCATCGCCGTCAGACCCGCGCTCCACTGCGCCGGATCGGTGACGTCGAGATGCAGGAACCAGGCTTCGCCCGCAGCTGCAACGATCGACGCCGTCAGGTCGCGGGCGGGCGCCGCCGCGATGTCGGCGATGGCGACACGGGCGCCCTCGGCGCAAAAGCGGCGCACGATCGCCGCTCCCAAGCCGGTGGCACCGCCCGTCACGATCGCCCGTCTGCCCCCGAGCCGCATCCGCTTCCTTCCCTTTCTTCTCGACCGTCCGGTCGGTTGTATGTATCCATGCCGCGTGAATGAAACCGAGGCAAGCCGGGACGGGACAATATGGATCTGAAGGGGCGCGTGGCTCTGGTGACCGGCGCAAGTTCCGGGCTGGGGCGGCACTTCACGCAATTGCTGGCCGAGCATGGCGTGACGGTCTTTGCCGCCGCCCGGCGTCTGTCGGCACTCGATGCATTGGCGGCCGAAATCGACGCGGCCGGGGGCGTCTGCCATCCGATCGCGATGGACGTGACCGACGCCGCCTCAGTCACTGCCGGCTTCGCGCAGGCGGAGGCGATGGCTCCGGCACCCCTGTCGATCCTGGTCAACAATGCAGGCATCGCGCAGACCCGTGCCGCGATCGATGTCGCTCCGAGCGAATGGTCGGACGTGTTGGCGCCCAATCTGACCGGCGCCTTCCTGGTCGCGCAAGCCGCAGCGCGATCTATGCGCGCGACAGGAGGCGGATCGATCGTCAACGTTGCGTCGATCCTCGGCGAACGCGTCGCCAAGGGTCTCGCCGCTTATGCTGCGAGCAAGGCCGGACTTCTCCAGCTCACCAAAGCGCTCGCGCTCGAGTGGGCGCCGCTCGGCATTCGCGTCAACGCGCTGGCGCCAGGCTATATCGAGACCGATCTCAATCGGGAATTCTTTGCATCGGAGGGGGGGCGACGCATGGTCGATCGTATTCCGCAGCGCCGGCTCGGCCAGATGACCGATCTCGACGGCCCCATGTTGCTGCTCTGCTCGGATCAGTCACGCTATATGACGGGCGCAGTCGTTGCCGTCGACGGCGGGCACCTCGTCAGCGGCCTCTAGGCCCTCAGGCATCCATGGCGGTCGCCCCAACCACCCAGGCCGACAGGCCGCTGGTCGGCACTGCGCACAGCACTGCTTCCGCGACCGCGGTTTCGCTCGCGCCCGCCTTGCGCGCACCGTTCATGTGGACCGAAGCCCAGTTGCTGTAGTCGGCGACGAGCACCGTCACGAGCAGCAATTCGGCATGCGCGGCTTCCAGCCGGGTCCCCGATAGTGTCCCTTCGCGCAGGAGATAATAAGCGTCGCCGCCGACGGGTATGAGGTCCAGCAGCTTGCCGAGCGACGGGGGCATGGAGCCGAAATAGCCGAGGAAGTTCCCCTCCGCCTCGCCCGGCGCAACTGCCAGATCATCATCGGATACTGCTGGATCGTCGGCCTCGGGATAGACTTGCATGAACAGGCCGTGGAAGCGCAGTGCGGCGCCCTCGCCGCGCACGCTCGATAAGATGGCGACGGCGGAAGCGGCCTCTGCCTCCGACAGTCCGGCATCGCGCGCAGCCTGCAACTCGCGGAGCGCCATTTCGGAATAGGCCTTCACGGTCGCCGCACAAGCGACGAACAGTCGCTTGATCCGTGCTGGAAGCGCCCCGTCATTGTCGATGATCGAACGGAAGCGCCGCATGCCCGCGACACTCTTGGGTGCATCGCGCCGCAACAGCCCCAGGGCCAGGAGGGGATTGGTCTCAACAGCCATGTCACTCCCTTTGCGATATCCGGACCGTCCGGTCGGCCGGGCGTTGCTATGCCGCCCGCCTGTGGGCGTCAATGGCTCGTGACAATTGACGCCCGACCGGACGGTCGATTACAGGCATGGCATGCGAAGAATGCTCATGGCGGCTAGCGATTCTGGACCGGAGGCTGCACGCTCGCATGACAACGGCCGCAACGGAGAAACGCCATGCACCGGCTGACCGGGCGAATCGCGCTGGTTACCGGCGCCGCCTCCGGCATTGGACTGTCCACTGCCCGGCGTTTCGCCGCCGAAGGCGCGACCGTGTTGCTCGCGGACCGCAACCGAGAAGCCCTTAGTGTCGCCCAGGCGGAACTTGGCGCACCGCATGAATCGATTCTGCTGGACGTGACGGAAGAAGCGGGCTGGATCACGCTCGCGCGCCGGATCGCAGACCGTTTCGGCAAGCTCGACATCCTAGTCAACAATGCCGGCTTCGGCACTTTCCGCTCGATCGCCGACACTTCGCTCGATCAATGGCGGTCGATACTTGCCGTCAATCTCGACAGCGTGTTCCTCGCCACAAAGTATCTGCTTCCGCTGCTGGCGGTGTCCGGGCGCGGATCGATCGTCAACATGTCGTCGATCCGGGGGATCGTCGCCGGCCCCAACACGGGCTCCTATTGCGCCGCCAAGGGCGCGGTGCGCATGTTTACCAAGGCCACAGCGATCGAATGTGCGGAACTGGGGAATGGCGTTCGCGCCAACTCGATCCATCCCGGGCACATCGCCACGCCGCTCTCCGCCCCCGCTTACGCCGACCCCGAAATCGCGCGGAAGCTGCAAGCCGATGTTCCGCTGGGTCGGATCGGGGAAGCCGACGAAATCGCTGACGCCATCCTGTTTCTCGCCAGCGACGAATCCCGCTATATGACCGGTGCCGAACTGGTCGTTGACGGCGGAACGACCGCCCAATGACGCCGGCCTCGGATCTAAACGCTGCAGCCCTGCGCGCCACCGGCGCCTGACTGCGATCACGGGGAAATTGGCGTGCGGCCAACTCAACTCTGCTATCCGCCGAATCCGGACTTCGGATCGGGTCTGTGCCGCAGGCGGGTCCAGGTCGTCAGGGAGAAGGGGCGCGTCACCGTCTATCTGGCGGACAATTTCCACGAGATGTCCTGCACCGTCGAGCATGACGGGGAGCACGTGACCGGCGTTGTGGGCCACACGGTTCGCATTCCCACCTCGGCCTGTCCCGCCGCCGCTTCGCTGCTTCCGGAGTTGATAGGGACCTCGCTCAATCAGTCGCCCGCCCTCTATTACCGGGACGGCCGCGCGCGGCGGCATTGCACGCATCTTTACGACCTTGCGATCCTCGCGATCCGCCAAGCGGCGCGCGGCGATGGCACGACCGCATTTGTCGCGGTGGTGCCCGATGAGACGGATCGGCCAGTGGAGATCGGTATAGATCGGGATGGCGTACCGGTCCATCGGTGGGAGGTTCGGAACGGAGTGATCTTGTCACCGGAGCCGCTAGCGGGGCGCCCGCTCGGGCGCGGCTTTGCCCGCTGGGCTGCCGTCCAATGGGGCGACGACGAATTCGACGCAGCGACGATCCTGTCGCGTACCTGGCTGATTGCGATCGGCCGGCAATATGCGATCGAGCTCGTCGCCGGGCAGCCCGTGACTCGAAACCAGGAAATGATCGGGCGTTGCTTTGCCTATGATCCGGTCCGCGCGTCCGACACCGTTTTCGTTTCGGGTAGCATCAGTGATCGCGATCTCGTGACTATTCGGGCGAGTGGCAGACTGCCTCGACGTTGATTCCATCGGGATCGAGAACGAACGCGCCATAATAGTTCGGGTGATAGTGCGTCCGCAGCCCGGGAGCGCCATGATCCTTGCCACCTGCGGCAATCGCCGCCGCGTAAAAGGCGTCTACTTCGGCGCGGTCGCGCGCGACGAATGCGATATGCATGCCGGCGCCGCGCGGCCCTCTATTGCCCAGCCAGAAACTCGGCTTGCCGTCGCGGCCATAGCCGAGACCGTGATAGCCGCCGCTCTGTTCAGGCGTGACTTCCATCATCACGCCATAGCCGAGCGCCTCCAGCGCGGCATCGTAGAAGCGTCGCGATTCACCGAAGTCGCTCGCTGCAATTCCGATATGATCAAGCATGGCTCTCCCCTTCAAGGAAACAAGTCGACACGTTCGAGCCCTGCGCCTTCGGCGGTGAGCAGCAGCGAACGGTGACACGACCCTGGGTCGCGCTCATAGCATAGCAGCGCGCTCACTTTCTCCGCGGCGAGCGCGCGCATCGCCGCAGCTGCTGCGTGGGCTTCGGGCAGCCCGAGCTGCAGGTCGTAGACCCGTTGCAGCGTGACGGTGTCGCCCTTTTTCGCGGCATCGCGGCCATCCTTGGGCGTGCCGAGTGCCTTGAGATGGACATAGCCGATCCCAGCCTCCTTGAGGCTCGCTGCGAGCACATTCTTCGAAAAGCCCGGGCGGCGCGACAGCGGCACCGCGCGCACGTCGATCACTTGCTCGACGCCGGCGCCGTGCAGCGCCGCTATGAATTCGGTCATCGTCGTTTGCTCATAGCCGATCGTATAAATGCGGGTCATGGCCCCTCCGCAGTTTCGCTCTCGACAACGCCGACCGCGATCAACAGCTGCCCCGTGAAATAGAGCGGCCAGATCAAAACGCCAGGCAGCGGCGAATGCCGCAGCGGGCCCAATTGCGCAAACAGCAGCAGGTCCGATACCGCGAACAACAGCGTGCCGACGCCGACGAGGGCACGGGGATAGCGGCTGATGAATGCCGTTCCGGTCATTGCGCCAAGCGCGAACGCATAGAGCGCCACACCCATCGCCATGCGGCGATCGGTCGGCAACAGCCAGGCTGCCACGGCGATCGCGAGTGCGACCGGCAACGCGAACGCGGGTGTCGCGCGCCGATGGTTGAGATAGAACCATATCGCAACCAGGTGCCCGGCGAGGAAGGCGAGCGCCGCGGCGGTCAGGCCGACGATTTCGATCAGCGCGTCGCCGACGGCACCCAGCGCGAGCACCAGCGCGATCGAGCGACCGGACGTGTTGCCGATGCGAAGCAGCGTCCAGAGCGCGAGCAGGCCGACCCCCGAAGCTTTCATAGCAGCCCGCGGCCCCTGCGCGACCGCATCGTGCGGGATCAGGAAATAGCTTGCGCCGGCCACGATCGCCATTGGAAGTAGAAGATCGCTGTGAAGGCGCATCGGCAAGGACCACACCCTCTGGCGGGGAATTCAGGAAATCAATTGTCGCCGAGAAGCGGACATTCGATCTAAACCTGAACCGGCAAAAAAGGTCACCGGCGCCGCGGCAAGACCGTAGATTGCCAAGGCGCGGATGATAGCGCAACCAACGCAAAAAAGATGTTTGGGAGAGCGATGATGCGTGTGACCGCAATGCCCGTCTGGGGATCGGCGATTCTGGTGCTGGCCCTTACCGGCTGCGGCGAGGGATCGGCGCCCCAGGCGGTGACGAGTACGCCGGTCATCGCCACGCCGTCGCCGAGCCCCACTCCGACGCCCAGTCCAACGCCGACGCCGAGTGCACTTACCCAGGCCGACGCGCGCATTGCTCCCTGTATCAACCTCGGCAATCATCTCGAGTCGCCCCGAGAAGGCGATTGGGGCCGGCTGCTCACCGATCAGGACTTCGCGGATCTCGCCGCCAAGGGCTTCCGGACCGTGCGCCTGCCGGTTCGCTTCTCTTCGCATCAGGGCGCCGCACCTGCCTACACGATCGATCCGGCATTCCTCGATCGCGTCGAGCATCTCGTCGACATTGCCCGCGCACGCGGGCTTCGCGTCATCGTCGACAATCACAATTTTGATGAGCTCATGGCCGATCCCGCGGGCCGGACCAGCCAGCTCGCCGCGATCTGGTCGCAGGTCGCAACACGGCTGAAGGACAAGGACAGCGAAGTCTGGTTCGAACTGATGAACGAACCCAACGGCACGCGACTCACCAATGCCAATTTGATCGCGACGCTTGAGCCGTCGTTCACCGAGATTCGCAAGAACAACCCCACGCGCACCGTCGTGATCGGCGGCGAAAGCTGGAGCAGCGTCTACAATCTCACCACGGTCCCGGTCTTCAATGACGCCCGCGTCGTCTACACCTTCCACTATTACAACCCGTTCAATTTCACGCATCAGGGCGCGCCGTGGGTGACACCGGCGCTCCCGACCGGCGTCACTTTCGGCAGCACCGCCGACACGGCCGAACTCGCCGCGAACGTCGTCCGCGCACAGGCGTTCATGACGCGCACCGGGCGTCCGCTGTTCTTGGGCGAATATGGTGCCTGGGAAGGCGTCTCGCTTCCGCAGCGCGTCGCCTATTACAAGGCGGTTCACGACGCTTTCGCCGCCGCGCAGGTCGACGGCTGCGTCTGGGCCTATGTCAACACCTTCCCGATTCGCGATGCGTCGACCGGCACATGGTATGACACGCTGCTCGCAGCGATCGGGCTTTGACCTGATTTTCAATGACGACCTAGCTGTGACGCAAACTCGCCATCCCCGTTTTCGATGTCTGGCGGCAGGCTTCGTCGCAACTGGCACGCTTTGCGCACTGCTGGCGCGCCGCTATGTGCGCTGGCCGAACGAAGAGGAATGGCAGTGACGGCGGACGTACATATCATCGGCGGCGGGCTTGCTGGTTCGGAGGCGGCATGGCAGCTCGCGCAGGCCGGGGTGCGCGTGCGGCTGTCCGAGATGCGCGGATCGGGATCGACGACGCCGGCACACCACGGCGACCGCCTCGCCGAGCTGGTCTGCTCGAACAGCTTCCGCTCGGACGATGCCGAACGCAACGCCGTGGGGCTGCTCCACGCCGAGATGCGCGCGATGGGTTCGCTGATCCTCGCCCAAGGCGATGTCCATAAAGTGCCCGCCGGGTCGGCGCTCGCAGTCGACCGCGACGGTTTCGCCGACGGCGTCACCGCCGCGCTCGCCGCACACCCCAATGTTACGATCGTGCGCGAGCGCGTCGACTGGCTGCCCGAGGCCGGACTCACGATCGTCGCGACTGGCCCGCTCACTGCGCCCGGCCTGGCCGAGGCGATTGGCGCGGCGACCGGCAAGGACAGCCTCGCTTTCTTCGACGCGATCGCACCGATCGTGCATTTCGACAGCATCGACCTTGAAACGGCGTGGTTCCAGTCGCGCTGGAACAAGGGCAATGGGAAAGACTACATCAACTGCCCGATGAACAAGGAGCAGTATCTCGCCTTCATCGAGGGACTTCGGGCGGGCGAGAAGTCCGAGTTCCGCGAGTGGGAGAATGTCCCCTATTTCGAAGGCTGCATGCCGATCGAAGTGATGGCCGAACGCGGAACCGATACGCCGCGCTATGGGCCGATGAAGGGCGTCGGGCTCGACGATCCGCGCACCGGGCGCTGGCCCTATGCAGTGGTGCAGCTTCGGCAGGACAATGCCTCTGGCACGCTGTGGAACATCGTCGGCTTCCAGACCAAGCTCAAGCATGCCGAGCAGGTGCGGCTGTTCCGCACCATCCCCGGCCTCGAACGCGCCGAGTTCGCGCGGCTGGGCGGGCTGCATCGCAACACCTTCATCAAGTCGCCCGAGCTGCTCGACGGCACGCTGCGGCTCAAATCGGCGCCGCACATCCGCTTCGCCGGCCAGATCACCGGCTGCGAAGGCTATGTCGAAAGCGCCGCGATCGGGCTGCTCGCCGGACGCTTTGCCGCGGCCGAACTCCACGGCCATACGCTCGCACCGCCGCCGCGCACCACGGCACTCGGCGCACTGCTCGCGCATATCACCGGCGAAGCCGAGGCCGAGACCTATCAGCCGATGAACGTCAATTTCGGGCTGTTCCCGCCGATCGAGGTCCGCTCGAAAAAGGCCGATCGCAAACTGCTCTACACCGCTCGCGCCCGACAGGCGCTGGAGGCCTGGTTGGCAGCCTAGCTATTCGTCGTCGCTCTCGCTCGGCGTCGGACTCGGCGCGGGCGCGAACTTGCCGCAGGCGCATGCGGGCTTCGGCTTGCGCTTGAGCGCCGTGGTGGCGAACTCCTCGCGCGACAAGCTGTTCGAATGGTCCTTGTCGGCGGTCGCGAACCGGTCGATCGCGCGGAACGACCATTCGTCGAAGCTCAGCTTGCCGTCATGGTCCGCGTCCATCTTGGCGAACATCTTGCGGCGCTGCGTAAAATATTCGTCGCGGGTGATCGTGCCGTTGCGATCCTTGTCGGCGCGGTCGAAGCGCTTCTGCTCACGCGTGCGCGCATCCGCCTCGGCCACCGCGTCGGGCAGCGGTGGCTGGCTGGCTGCCGCGGCAGAAGGCGCGGCGGGCAGCAACTGGGCAACCGGCGGCGTCGCCGTGCCGCGAAAGAAGAATACGCCTGCCGCGGCGAGCAGCAACGCCGCCCCCGCCCCTGCCAGATAGCGCCACATAAACCCCCCTCCCTGCTCCCCGCCAGCCTGCCGCGCACGCGGGTTTCGAACAAGCCCTAACGTCCGCTCAACCGATGCCAAAGCAATCGCGCAACCCGGTGCGGCGCGCCATGGGGTACCGGGGCATCGACCGGCAGCGCCAGATTCATCCGCGCGAGATGCGCGAGCGCACTCAGCGCGCGGGCGCGGCGCGGCCAAGGCTTACCCCGCAACGTGCGCAGCGCCCGGTCGGCGCCCTCGCGTGCGGCGCTCGCCAGCTGCTCGCCGCGCAGATGCCGAGCCAGATCGGCAAGCGCCCAGCCGCCGCCCGCCTCCCGGGCACGTGCGGCATCGGTCCCAAGGACGGTCGCGGCCAGCGCGAACAAGCGCCCGCCGCGCTCGTGCGCGAACGCTTCGAGCGCGGGCATGTCGAGCGGATCGGCGAGCGCGAACGCTTCCCATGCTTCGGCCAGCGGCGCGAGCTCGGCACCGCGCACGCCGCGCGGCAGGACATGCGCGCCAAGCGCTTGCAGTACTGGTTCGGCCGGCGGCGCGGCGCCGTCGAGCGCCGCCAGCCGGTCGCGCCACCACACCAGCCGCATTTGCCCGATCGCCGGCTCGCGCGTCGTGCGGAGCACCTGCGCGAGCGCCGCGTCGAGCGAAAACAGTGCTGCGATCGCGGGACGCGCGTCGACCGGCGCATAGCTTAACGCAAGTGCGCATTCGGGATTTTCTACGTTCATTTCCTGGGGTTCGCTTCCCGTCATCCCTAAGCGCGCATTAACCAGACTGGTGTAGCTGCCCCTCGCATGGGTGAGGAATATCCGGGGATCGGCCGGGGAGCCAGTGGCATGGGTCACGACAGTCGGAATCGGCATAGTCGGTTCATGACTCGCCTTGCTTGCGATGTGCGGGCGAACACGATGGCACTGATGGCCATGGCGATGATCCCGATCGCCGGGCTGATCGGCGGCGCAGTCGACGTCAGCCGGCTCTACATCGTCAAGACGCGACTGCAGCACGCTTGCGATGCGGGCGCGCTCGCCGGACGCAAGACGATGGGTGGTGGCACCTGGACGCAGACGGTCAACAACGTCGCGAATTATCCGCAGATCGCCGCCGCTAATTTCTTCGACGCGAACATTTCCGCCACGCCCTACGGTGCGTCCAGCCTCACGCGGTCGTTCTCGGAAAGCGGCGGCAAAGTCAGCGGCACCGCATCGGCCGTCGTGTCAATGACGCTCATGCAGGTGTTCGGTCAGGAGCAACAGACGATCACCGTCAACTGCGACGCCGAAATGCGCCTGCCGAACACCGACATCATGTTCGTGCTCGATACCACCGGATCGATGGGCTCGATCCCGACCGGCGACACGCAGACCAAGATCGATTCGCTCAAGGTCGCTGTGAAGTGCTTCTACGAGATCGTCGCGAAGCTCGACACCGACGCGAGCTGCACCACTGGGGCACCGAGCGGCGGCACCGGCAACCAGGTCCAGATCCGTTTCGGCTTCGTGCCCTATGCGACCAATGTGAACGTCGGCAGGCTGCTGCCGACCTCCTATTTCGCCGACAGTTGGCCCTACCAGTCGCGGACCTGGGCTTCGTCGGGCACGACGACGCAGGGCACGCCCACCATGACCTCGACCAGCACCAGTTGGGGCACCCCGAGCGCGTGGTCGACCAAATCAGCCACGGCGCCGGCGAATAACGCGAATAAGTGCCAGAACAACAACGTCATGCCTGCAACCGCCACGACAAACGGTGCGACGACTACAACCCAACTCACTTCGACGACTTCGCAAAGCTCGCAGACCGTTACCTACAAGACAGATACTGCGGTTACCCAGACCGAATATCAGTACAACAGCTACTCCAGCTCAAGCAATACCTGCTACTACGACACCCGTACGACTTCCGGCACCACGACGAGCTATTACACGCGGACGGATGCGATCCAGGCGATGTGGAAGTACGGCCGAATCATGCAGAACATCTCCGGCCTAAAGAACGGCACGTCTTGGAACAGTTCGTTTCAGCTGCCGATCGGCAACAATGGCACGATGAAGTCCATCAGCTGGGATGGCTGTATCGAGGAGCGCGCAACGGTAGCGCAATCAACTTACAGCCCAATTCCGAGCGGCGCCAAGGATCTGGATCTCGATCTCGTGCCGACTCAGAGCGACAGCACCACGCTGTGGGGTCCCGCGCTGCCAGACATGATCTACACGCCAAGCGATTCCTATGGGAACTGGACCTACACCGGATCTCTCACGGATGGCTATGCCGAGGTCTCCAGCAGCTATGATTACAGCAACGGCTCGTCCTATGAATGCCCGGTGCAAGCGAAGAAGCTGCAGACTTGGAGCGATGCCTCTGCGTTCGACGCCTATGTCGACCAGCTCACACCCGGGGGCAACACTTATCACGACATCGGCCTGATCTGGGGGGGGCGGCTGATGTCGCCGACCGGGATCTTCGCGTCGGAGAATGCGACGACGCCGTCGGGCGGCGACATCGAGCGCCACATGATCTTCATGACCGACGGCGATCCCTGCACCAGCGTCGGCAACTATCAGGCCTATGGCGTTGCCTGGTTCGACCGCCGCCAGACGAGTTCGTCGTCGGCCCCGACCGACGGCTGCACCACCACCGGCACGCTCACCCAGCAGGTCAACGCGCGTGTCGACGCGCTGTGCACCGCGATCAAAAACAAGAACATCACCTTGTGGGTAGTTACGTTCGGCTATGTCGACCCCAACACCGTGACGCGCCTGACCGCCTGCGCGTCGTCGAGCAAATATTTCAGCGCGAACAACGCCGCGCAGATCCAGTCGACGTTCAAGTCGATCGCCGATCAGATCTCGCAGCTGAGGTTGACGCGGTGAGTGGCCGCCCTTCGATCAAGCGCGGGAAGACCGGGCTCGAGCTCGACGAACGCGGTACGGCGATGATCGAATTCGCGCTGATCGCTCCGGTGCTGTGCATGCTGCTGCTGGGCGCGTTCGACATCTCGCACACGCTCTACTCGCGCGCGGTGCTGCAAGGCATCGTCCAGAAAACCGCGCGCGATTCGACACTCGAATCGAACACGACTGCAGCATCGCAGACCGCGATCGACGATCGCGTGCGCGCACAGGCCACTGCGCTTGCCAACAACGCCACGATCACGATCACGCGTCGCTACTATCGCGACTATACCACTGCTGCCGCCGCACAGGCCGAGGCGTGGACCGACACCAACCACAACGGCACTTGCGACAGTGGCGAGCCCTATCAGGATGCCAACCAGAACAGCAGCTGGGACAAGGACGGTGCCAACAGCGGCCAAGGCGGCGCGAAGGACGCGACGCTCTATACCGTGACCATGACTTACCCGCGAATGTTCCCCGCGGCAGCGTTCATCGGCGGATCGACCACCACGACAATCTCCGCCGCCACCGTCCTGCGCAACCAGCCCTACAGCGATCAGAGCAGCTATGCCGCCGCGGTCGTGAGGAACTGTCCATGAGCGCGCGCACCATCCTTCGACGGCTGACGTTGCTAGCTCCCGAAACACGCGCGGTGGCGATGCTCGAATTCGCGCTGACGCTGCCGGTGGTACTGACATTGGTGCTCACCGGCGCCGAACTCACCAACTATATCACCACGCGCATGCGCATGAGCCAGATCGCGCTGCAACTCGCAGATAATGCTGCGCGCATGGGTTCGGGGAGTATGCTTTCGTCCAAGACGATTAGCGAGAGCGACATCAACGACCTGCTCACCGGCGCGGGCCTGCAGGCGGGCGAACTCAATCTGTTCACCAACGGCCGCGTGATCATCTCCGATCTCGAGCCGACCAGCAATCCGAATACCGCGGGCACCTACAAGATCGGCTGGCAGCGCTGCCGTGGCGCCAAGACCAGCCACGCGTCGAGCTACGGTACCTATGGGGTGACGAGCGGCGCGAACAAGGGCGTCAACATGACCGGAATGGGACCCACCGGCCGCCAGACGACGACGCCCGACAACACGGCAACGATGTTCGTCGAGGTCTATTACGAGTACACGCCGCTCATCCAGAGCGGGCTCACGCCGTCGCTGACGCTGACCGAAGTCGCCTCGATGGTCGTCCGCGACCGCCGCGACCTGACGCAGATCTACAACACGCCGACCGCGACGATCAGCAGCTGCTGAACGTCGCCACTCGGCCTAACGGTATGCCACCTTCTTCACTGCGGCGACCACCTTGTCGGAACTGACCAGCGCCAGCTTCTCGAGATTGGCGGCATAGGGTAGCGGCACGTCCTCGTTGGTCACGCGCAGCACCGGCGCGTCGAGGTCGTCGAATCCTTCGTCCATCGCGATCGCGACGATCTCCGAGGCAATCGAGCACACCGGCCAGCCTTCCTCGACCACCACCATGCGGTTGGTCTTGGCCAGGCTCTCGAGCACCGTCGCCTTGTCGAGCGGGCGCAACGTGCGCAGGTCGATCACTTCGGCGTCGATCCCCTCCCCCGCCAGCTTCTCGGCCGCTTCGAGCGCGACGCCGACGCCGATCGAATAGGAAACGATCGTAACGTCCTTGCCAGGGCGCATGATGCGTGCCTTGCCGATCGGCAGCACCCAATCGTCGAGCTTGGGCACCTCGAACGTACGGCCGTACAGCAGCTCGTTCTCGAGAAACACCACCGGGTCCTCGCTGCGGATCGCAGCCTTGAGCAGGCCCTTGCAATCGGCCGCGTCATAAGGCGCAATGACGATCAGGCCAGGGACCGCGGCGTACCAGGGACCATAGTTCTGGCTGTGCTGGGCGCCAACCCGCGACGCGGCGCCGTTGGGTCCACGGAACACAATCGGACAGCGCATCTGGCCGCCCGACATGTAGTTGGTCTTCGCGGCGGAATTGATGATGTGGTCGATCGCCTGCATCGCGAAGTTGAAGGTCATGAACTCGATGATCGGCCTGAGCCCGCCCATCGCCGCGCCGGTGCCGAGCCCGGCGAAGCCATATTCGGTGATCGGCGTGTCGATAACGCGCTTGGCCCCGAACTCGTCGAGCAACCCCTGGGTCACCTTGTACGCACCCTGATATTCGGCGACTTCCTCGCCCATCACGAAGACCTTGGGATCGGCGCGCATCTCTTCGGCCATCGCATCGCGGAGCGCCTCGCGTACGGTCATCTTGACCCGCTCGGTGCCGTCGGGGATTTCGGGATCCGACGCCGCGTCGTGCGATGCCGCCTGGAACAGCTGACGCGCCCCGGTCTCGACCTGATGCGGGTCGGGCGCTGCGGGTTTGGCGGCGGCGACCGGCGCCTCGGATTCCTGCGCCTTCTGTTCGGCGGCGGGCGTCTTGGCGGTCACTTCAGGCTCATGCTTGGGCGTCGCGGGTGCGGGCTCTTCGCCCTCGGCGGCGATCGTGGCGATCACCGTGCCGACGGCGACATTTTCGGTTCCCTCGGGGATCACGATCGACGCGATGGTGCCGTCGTCGATCGATTCGAATTCCATCGTCGCCTTGTCGGTCTCGATCTCGGCGAGGACGTCGCCCGACTTCACCTGGTCGCCTTCCTTGACGAGCCATTTGGCGAGCGTGCCTTCTTCCATGGTCGGCGACAGTGCCGGCATCTTTAGCTCGATCGCCATATCAATACGCCTCCACCAGCACGTCGGTATAAAGCTCCTCGGGCGCAGGTTCCGGCGTCTGCTCGGCGTAGTCGGCAGCCTCCTGGACGCGCTTGCGGATTTCCGCTTCGACTGGCTTCAGCTCTTCCTCCTTGATTCCCATAGCCTCGAGCTCGCGCTTGGCATGCTCGATCGGGTCGGACTTGTCGCGCACCGCCTGGACCTCGTCGCGCGAGCGGTATTTGGCCGGATCGGACATCGAATGGCCGCGATAGCGATAGGTCTTCATCTCGAGGATCAGCGGCCCCCTGCCGGCGCGGACCCAGGCGAGCGCTTCCTCCGCGGCGCCGCGGCACGCGAGCACGTCCATGCCGTCGACCTGGATGCCGGGGATGCGGAAGCTTTCGCCGCGCTTGTAGAGCTGATCCTCGGCCGACGAACGGCCGACCGCGGTGCCCATCGCATATTGATTGTTCTCGATCACATAAACGATCGGCAACTTCCACAGCTCGGCCATGTTGAAGCTCTCATAGACCTGGCCCTGGTTCGCTGCGCCGTCGCCGAAATAGGCGAGCGTCACCCCGCCGTCCTCATTGTACTTGTGCGAGAAGGCCAGGCCAGTGCCGAGCGCGACCTGCGCGCCGACGATGCCGTGCCCGCCGTAGAATTTCTTCTCGGTCGAGAACATGTGCATCGAACCGCCCTTGCCGCGCGAGATGCCTGCGGCACGTCCGGTCAGTTCGGCCATGATGATCTTGGGATCGATGCCATAGGCGAGCATATGCCCATGGTCGCGGTAGCCGGTGATCACGCTGTCCTTGTCGGGGTCGAGCGCCGACTGGAGACCGACGGCGACGGCTTCCTGGCCGATGTAG
>Ga0105248_10000161_pt1 | contig 78139 bp, 64 predicted proteins | sample KBSS34metaG_FD_81524 | JGI IMG/M metagenome (GOLD analysis project Ga0105248, IMG submission 81524) | Switchgrass rhizosphere microbial communities from Kellogg Biological Station, Michigan, USA - KBS S3-4 metaG | ecosystem: Host-associated > Plants > Roots > Rhizosphere > Soil | place... | reverse complement strand
TGACCGTCTCCAGCGGCCGCGACACCTTCCTGCGTGCGCCCACGGTGAACCTGGACTCGGTGCATTCCGGTCGCGACCTGACGCTCGCCGCGACCGTCGGCGACCTCACGGTCAGCCAGAACCTGGTGGCCGTGCACAACATCTCGCTGGGCGCCACCGGCGCCCTGCACGTGGCCGACATCCGCGCCGACTCCGGTTCGATCACCTTGAGCGGCGCCTCGATCACCGGCGGCACGCTGACCGCCAACCAGGACCTGACGCTGCGGGCCGCCAGCGGCGCCGTGCAGATCAGCGGCTACACGGCCGGCCGCGATCTGATCTTGCAGGGCACGACGCTGTCGCTGGGGACCGCGCTGGCCCCGGCCGGCCGCGACCTCTCCATCACCGCGCTCGGCGACTTCACCAGCGCCGGGGTGGTGACCGCCGCACGCAATGTCTCGCTCGACGTCACCGGCAAGGCCACCCTGGCCGGCGGCGCGGTCGGCGACGACGTGCACATCTCCGCCGGCGACCTGACCCTCGGCGGCACGATCACCGCCAAGACCGTGGAGATCGAGTCCCGCACCGGCGCCCTGCGGGTCGGCGGCACGGCGGCGGACGCCGCGCCCGCCTCGGGCCTCTGGCTCGACAACGCCGAGTTCGGGCGCATTCACGCCTCGACCTCCGTGAGCCTGTACGCCGGCCAGACCACCGGCGGAGCGCGGGGCGACATGACGGTGCTGGCGCTGGACGTCTCGCCGACCGCCACGCCGCTGGTGAACCTGTTGGCCGGATCGACCCACACGATCACAGTGGCGGGGACCGCCGCGCCGACCGCCTCAGGCGGCGCCATCCGGATCGGCGACGCCGCCAACGCCGCCTGGCGGCCAACCTCGATCCTGATCACCGGCGCCCTGGGCGCGGCGACCTACAGCGGCGGGGCCTACAGCAACATCCGCGCCTTCGACGACATCCGCCTGCACGCCAGTCAGGACATCATCATGGGCTCGCAGCGGTTCATCGGCCTGATCCAGGCCGCCGCGCCAGCCGACATCGAACTCGGCCAGGCCCGCCCGGTTGGGGTCCTGGCCCTGCCCTCTGAACGGAACCTGGTGCGGATCGCCGCCGGCCGGCTGGAGCTCTCGGCCGACGGCAAGGTGGTCTCGCAGAACACCGGCACGACCGCAGGCACATCGATCGGCCTCTACCTGACCAACAAATCCAACCCCAACCTGATCATCGATCCGCCGGCGGTGGTCGACCTGTTCGGGGTGTTCGAGGACCCCAAGGGCGCGCCGGTCTCCAGCTTTGCGGCAGGCAGCGGGGTGTCCTTCGTGGTGGTCGACAGCAACGGCAACCCGGTCGCGGCGCCCGCCGACTCCACCTACAAGTTCAACAGCTGCTTCCTGGACACCAGCAAGTGCACCGGCGCCGCCGACTACGTGGCCACGCTGGCGCAGAACACCCCGGCGCTCGGCGGGACCACCGACGGCGGCGACGCCAGGTCGAGCGCCCGCGGCGGGCAGCGGGCGGTGACGCCGCCGCTCCTCTCCAACGCGCCGCCCGAAGGCGACGAGGCGCTCACCGATCCGGTCACCACCGGGGCCGGCAGCGAAGAGATCTGGCGCAAGCGCGGGGCCAAGCCATGAGCGGTCGCTGGCGTCGCCTCGCGCTGACCGGCGCGATGGTCCTGAGCGGTTGGGCCGGCATGACCCAGGCGCAGACCCGCGCGGACCTCATTCCGCTGGGTCGCAGCGGTGCGTCCGGCGCGGTCTGCGAGGCGGTGCGCGACTACGACGATCCCGTGGTGCAGGCCGCCGGCCGCCGGGCCTGGAATGTCCGCTGCCGCGGCTGGGACGTGAACCTCGGCCGCATCTACGTACTAGGCGACGCCGCCGGCGCGTCCGCGTGGAGCCAGGCGCTGGCCGGGCGCGCGACCTGCGCCGACCCGAAGCCCGAGGCCGTCGCCGGCTTGACCGGGGTGAACCGCCGCGCATGCCATGCCACCGGCTCCAAGGCGACTTACCTGAGCTATGACGCGAAGAAGGGTCAGACCCTCTTCGCCGCCGAGGGCGCGAGCCAGATCGGCGATGTGCTGGAGACCGGCCTGAAGGTCGTGGCCGGCGTCGCCAAGCCGCCGAAAGCCTCCGACGTGCAGGTCTCCGCCGCCAGCGCCGAGATCGCCGCCGACTTCGGGGGCGCGTCCGGCGGACTGGCGCGCGCCCAGGCCGCCGCGGCCACCGACCCGGCCCGCCTGAAGGCCCGGGCCTATGTGCAGAACAACGAGTGGCGCTTCGAGCAGGCCGAGACTGATTTCCAAGCCCTGGCCGCCGACGCTCAGGCCCGCAATGCGCCGCCGCGCGAGCAGGGCGAGGCGCTGCTGAACCTGGCCCTGAACATCTCCAACAACGGCCGCTTCGCCGAGGCCGACCGCACCTTTGCCGAGGCGCAGGCCCAGGTCGCGCTCGCCGACGACCCGGTGCTGGCCGCCCAGGCGATGGGCTACCGCGCGCTGCACCTGCGCAACCAGGGTAAATTCGATCAGGCGATCGCGGCCGGCCGCCAGGCCATGCAGGCGCGCGCCAAGGTGCGCAGCGAACGCGGCATCACCGCCAAGGGCGCCACCGTCATCCCCACCGCCACCGGCGAGTTGGCGATCGGGGCCGACCTGGCGCACGCGCTGAACACCCGCTCCGGCGGCCGCGACCTGCTGGGCCGCGGCGGCGTCACGGTGGCCGACCAGCTGACCGTCCAGGACGCCCAGGCCTGGGAGCTGATCGGCTCCTCGCTCACCGCCCAAGGCGACAACGCCGGCGCCCGCGAGGCCCTGGCCCAGGCGAACCGCACCCTGGCGCTCAGCGAGGCCAACGGCGCGCTCAACGTCTGGATCCGCTCGCGCGTGGAGGCCGATCTTGCCGAGATCGACCTGGCGACCGGCAATCCCGCCCAGGCCGCGGACCGCCTGGCCAACGCCGTGCAGATCCTGCGCGCCCGCCACGCCGGCTCGGCCACCGAGGGTGGCCTGCTCCTGTCGCTCGGCCGCGCACAGATGGCCGCCGGCCGCCAGGACGCCGCCCTGGAAAGCTTCGGCCGCGCCTTCGCGCTGTTCCAGGCGCAGCGCGGCTCGCTGGGCGCCTCGGCCGATGACGCTGCGCCCTACTTCGACCTGCTGCTCGCCAGGATCGCCAGCGACCCGGCCAAGGCCGACGACTATCGCGGCCGCTTCTTCTCGGCGGCGGAGAGCGTGGTCTCCAATTCCACGGCGCAGACGGTGTCCAAGCTCGCCGCGCGGGTGGCCTCCGGCGACGGGGCGATCACCGGCCTGGTGCGCGCGCTGGACGACACCAAGCGCGAGCTGCGGGCCACCGAGGCGCGCATCGCCAACCTGCAGGCCCAGGGCGTCTACGCCGGCGAGGTGAAGACCACGCTGGATGCCCAGCTGAAGACCCTGCTGACCCAGTCCGACACCCTGGAGGCCCAGCTGCTGGCGGCCAATCCGCGCTACGCCCAGCTGGTCGCCACGACCTCCGCCCTGCCCGATCTGCAGAAGGCGCTGCGCCCGGACGAGGTCTATCTGAAGATCGTCCTGCTGGGCGGCCGCGGCTACGGCATGCTGGTCTCAAAGACCGGCGCCAAGGCCTACCGGATGGAGATCTCCCGCGACGAGGCGGCGCGCGCGGTGCGCGCGATCCGCAGGCCCTTCGAGGCCGAGGACAACCTGCCGGCCTTCGACGTCGCCAAGGCCTATGGGCTGTTCGAGCAGCTCGCCGGTCCCGTGCAGGGCGACATCATGGCCGCCCGCCACCTGATCTATGAGCCCGACGGCGCGTTGATCTCCCTGCCGGTCGCCACCCTGGTCACCCAGGACCCCGCGCCGCTGCTGGCCGGCGTGGCCGCCGGCAAGGACCCGGACTACCGCAAGGTCGCCTGGCTAGGCGCCAAGCTCGACTCGTCCCTCGTGCTGTCGGCGGCGAGCTTCATGCAGTCACGGGCCTTCGCGCCGTCGCGGGCGAAGCAGACCTTCCTGGCCTTCGCCGACCCGGCCAGCCCCAAGGGCGAGCCGCAGGCCTACGCCTCGGTGCTGCGCCGCTCCGGAACCGTCGCCGGCAGCGAGGCGGCGAGCGTCTGCGAGAACACCCGCCAGGCGCTGCTCAAGTTCCCGGAACTGCCCGACACCGCCGACGAGGTGCGCAAGGTCGGTGCGAGCTTCGCGGGCAAGGGCGAGGTCCTGATGATCGGCAAGACCTTCACCGACGAGGCCGTGAAAGCCCGGCCCGATCTGGGCGACTTCAAGGTGCTCTATTTCGCGACCCACGGCCTGTTGCCGCAGCCCTCGGCCTGCCTGCCGGAGCCGGCGCTCCTGACCTCGATCGGCGCCGGGCCTGACAGCGACGGCCTGCTGGACGCCAGCGAGATCCTCGACCTCAAGCTCGACGCCGACCTGGTGGTGCTCTCGGCCTGCGACACCGGCGGCGCCGGCTCGGATGCGGCCGACCTCACCGGCCTGCAGGGCGGCGGCGAGGCGCTGGGCGGGCTGACCCGGGCGGTCATCTACGCCGGCGGCCGGGCGCTGGTGGTCTCGCACTGGTCGGTGGACTCCGCGGCCACCGTGCGCCTGATGACCGGCCTGTTCTCCGCCCAGGCGCCCAGCGAGGCCGAAGCCCTGCAGCGCGCCCAGCGATCGCTGCAGGAGAGCGCCGAGTGGGCGCACCCCTACTTCTGGGCGCCCTTCACCATCGTCGGCGACGGGGCCCGCGCCATGCCGACCGGTGGCGTTGCGGCGGCCGCCGGCCAACCCTGACGGCCAGACAGGATTTGGGGTCAGACAAATAGTCTCACCCCCCAGGTGAGGCTAAACCCTAACCTCGACCGTACCATTGTGGTACTCACAGGCAGTGGGTCTCCACCGGGGGCGGTGGTTACATGAGAGGTCCAAAATGCGTCGCAGTCTGATCGGTGTCGCCTTGGCGCTGGCCTTTGCCGGAGCCGCAAACGCCAGCGATTTTATTGTCGTCAACTCGACCGATCCGGGCGTGAAGCGCGGTCAGGCGTTGGACGGCGGCGCGCACGTCGCGGTCGCCGCCGGCAAGACGCTGACGATCATGCGCCTCTCCGGCGAGATCACGACCCTGACCGCCGGTCCCGCCGGCGTGACCCTGCCCGCCGTGCGCATGACGGTGGTCGACAACGCGCGCTTCGACAACCTCAAGGCTCTGATCGACCCGCCGCCGCAAGGCCGCACCTTCGGCGCCCGCCGTGGCGGCGGCATCTGTCCGCCGGCCGCCAGCCTGGTCACCCTGGACGACATCCTGCGGGTGGCCGACGGCGGCGGCTGCAAGACCGAAGCCCGCCAGGCGCTGGACGCCTACATCGCCAAGGGCGGCGCGCACTGATCGTCGCCTAGGCCGCGGCCACGGCCGATCGCATCTATCGGCACGACTAATGTCACTATATAGTCGCCTCGCCCAACGGGGAGGCGTCCATGAAGCTCATGACCTGGCTGGCCGCGATCGTGCTGGCGGTCGGCGTGGCGATCGGCGCGGCCTATGCGAACCGTGCGGCGATCCTGGCCATGGTGGCGCACGCGCGCCTGCCGCATGTGGCGCCGAACCACGACGTGACCTGGGCGGAGGGCCCGACCCTCCCGCCCACCGGCGACCGGCCGCCCAACGTGGTCTTCATCCTGGCCGACGACATGGGCTTCAACGACATCACCTTCAACGGCGGCGGCGTGGCGCGCGGCGCCGTGCCCACGCCTAACATCGACTCCATCGGCCACGACGGAGTCTCGTTCGCCAGGGGCTACGCCGGCAACGCCACCTGTGCGCCGAGCCGCGCGGCGATCATGACCGGGCGCTATCCCACCCGCTTCGGTTTCGAGTTCACGCCCGCGCCCGTCGCCTTCGAGCGGATGGTGGGCACGGAGGCTGAGCCCGGCGCCGTGGTCGCTCCGCGCTTCTTCAAGGATCGTCTGCGCCAGATGCCCGCGGCCAGCACCAAGGGAACGCCCGAGGCGGTCAACAGCCTGGCGGTTCCGGCCAGCGAGATCACCATCGCGGAGGTGCTGAGGACGCGCGGCTACCACACGCTGCACTTCGGCAAGTGGCATCTGGGCGGCGTTAAGGGTTCGCGGCCCGAGGACCAGGGCTTCGACGAGAGCCTGGGCTTCATCGCCGGCGGTTCGATGTACGAACCCGAGCACAGTCCCGACGTGGAGAACTCCAAGCAGCCCTGGGATCCGATCGACAAGTTCCTGTGGCCCAACCTGCCCTATCAGGTGCAGTTCAACGGCGGCCCGATGTTCGCGCCCAAGGGCTACATGACCGACTACCTGACCGATCAGGCGGTGAGCGCGATCAAGGCCAACAAGAACCGGCCGTTCTTCATGTACTTCGCGCCCAACGCCATCCACACCCCGCTGCAGGCCAAGAAGACGGACTACGACGCCTTGCCTGGGATCAAGGACCATCGCCTGCGGGTCTACGCGGCCATGGTGCGCAACCTCGACCGCAACGTCGGGCGCATCCTGCAGACCCTGAAGGACGAGGGCCTCGACCAGAACACCCTGGTGATCTTCACCAGCGACAACGGCGGCGCCGGCTACATCGGCCTGCCGGAGATCAACGCCCCGTATCGCGGCTGGAAGTCGACCTTCTTCGAGGGCGGCATCCACGCGCCATTCTTCATGCGCTGGCCGGGGCAGATCCCGGCCGGGTCGCGCTACGCCTATCCGGTCGGCCACGTGGACATCTTCGCCACCGCGGCCGGCGCGGCCGGGGCCGCGGTTCCGAAGGACCGGGTGATCGACGGCGTGAACCTGCTGCCGTTCATTCAGGGCAAGGCGAGCGGGCGGCCGCACCAGACGCTGTTCTGGCGCTCAGGCCAGTACAAGGTGGTGCTGGACGGCGACTGGAAGCTGCAGTCGAGCGAGGCGCAGAAGAAGGTCTGGCTCTACAACCTCGCCGACGATCCCACCGAGCGCCGCGAGCTTTCCAAACTGCAGCCAGACCGGGTTCGCACGATGCTGGCGCTGATCAAGGCGCAGGATGCGCAGAGCGTGAAACCCATGTGGCCCTCGCTGCTGCAAGGGCCGGTGTTCGTCGATCACCCCGGCGGCGTGCCGCAGAAGAAGGGCGAGGAATACATCCTGTGGGACAACTGAGATGAACGCCTTCCTTCCGCCCTCCACCAACGACCAGTACCGCGGCGCGGCGATCTCGCCCTGGTTCCTCTTGCTGGCCGCGATCCTCACGCTCGTCCCGGGCCTGATCCACAGCTTCCTGCCGGACGGCGGCGCGGGCGTGATCGCCGGCCTCGACATGGGCGACAAGAAAAACCTGGTGCTGGGCCTCTTCCGCTGGGAGGGCGCGACGCAGCTCGGCATGGGCGTCTGCATGCTGGCGGTCGCCTTGCGCTATCGGCCGCTGACGCCGCTGTTCCTGCTGGCGGTGATCATCGAGCGCGGCCTGATGAGCCTGCAGGGCTGGATCCTGACGCCCCCCGCCAACGGCCACCATCCGCCGGAGCATTACGCCAGCCCCGTCACCACCGTCCTGGCGGCGATCTTCCTGGCGCTCTCGCTGCGGCCGCGGAAGCCCTAGAAGCCCACCCTAGAAGCCTGGGGCCGGCTTCGTCCGGATGTTGAGCTGGCCCGCGAGGCCGGCCTTCCGATGGTGCTCGATGGCGTGCATCTCCGGCGACATGGCCATGGCCCGGAAGGCGGCGAGCGAGGGATACTCGGCCAGCGCCACCATGTCCCAGAGCTCCTCCACCTCGCCGAGCATCAGGCCCGTGACCGCGCCGGAATAGCGAACCTTGCCGCCAAGGCCCTCGACCAGCTTGCTCACGACCTCGCCGTAGCGGCCGTAGGCCTCAAGGCCGGTGATGTGCGCGTCGGAGCCGTCTTCGTATTCGGCGTGAGGCTTGAATTTCAGCAGGTTGACCATGACGAACGGGCCGTCCTCCGGGCCGCCGAAAAACGCGCTCGCGCGCTCGAAGCTCGGCATCACCTGGTTGACGACGTCCATCAGGCAAAGCCCTTCCGCCGACGTTCGATGAGGCCGAAAATCGCCGCCGCGATCTCCTCCGGGGAGTCCTCCTGCAGGAAGTGGCCACCGGACAGGGTGACATGCGGCTGGCCGTTCGCGCCAGGGATGCGGGCCTGCAGCGCCGCGTCGCCGCCGCGGCTGACGGGATCGCCATCGCTGAAGGTGGTCAGGAACGGCCTGTCGAAGGTCTCCAGCACCGTCCACGCCGCCAGGTTCTCGACCACGGAGTCATGCTCGGGCGTCGCCGGCACCAGGGTGGGAAACTGCCGCGCGCCTTCCTTGAAGGTCTCGTCCGGGAACGGCGCGTCATAGGCCGCAATTTCGTCCGGCGTCAGGTCGCGGGCCGTGCCGCCGTTGACGATCATGCCGATCGGCATCTGCGGGACCGACTGGCTGAACTCGAGCCAGGCCTTGAAGCCGTCGCTCATTCCCGCGCCGGCCGGGAGGCCGGTGTTGGCCGCGACCACGCCGGCGAACAGCTGCGGATAGGCCGCCACCAGCCGCAGGCCGATCAGTCCGCCCCAATCCTGGCAAAACAGGGTGATGTCGCCGTGACCCTGGCTCAGCAGCCACTGGCTCATCCAGGCGACATGGCGCTCGTAGGTGTAGTCGGCGCGGTGGGCGGGTTTGTCGGAGCGGCCAAAGCCGATCAGGTCCGGCGCGATCACGCGGCAGCCCAGGGCGACCAGCGGCGGGATGATGTGCCGGTACAGGTAGGCCCAGGACGGTTCGCCGTGCATCAGCAGGACGACCGGCCCGTCGCGCGGCCCCTCGTCCACATAGTGCAGACGCAGCCAGTCGCCCTCGGCGTCGTGGATCTCGTCGTAGTGCGGCGCGAACGGCCAGTCCTTGAGGTTTTCGAACCGCGCCTCCGGCGTTCTCAGGACCTTCACGATCTCCCCCTTGCACCGTGCCCCGCGACTCTGCCGCGGAATATAGTGGCAATATGCGTGTCACTAGATTAATCAGCCGTCAAGCCGGCGACGGTTTTGCGGAGGCGATCGCGATGCGGTGGCGCAAGATTCTGCTGGTGATCCTGGGCGCGGCGATCATCGCCACCTGCACGGCCTACGCGCTGCGCGGACAGATCGCGGTCGCGGCCATGGGCAAACTCTACGCCCACGCCTTCGGCGTTGATCCGTATGAAGGCCTGGGCGACACCCTCCACGTCGGGCTCTGTGGATCCGGCTCCCCGATGCCCGACCCGACACGGGCCGGGCCCTGCACGGCGGTGCTGGCCGGCAAGCGGCTCTACGTCGTCGACGTCGGCGCGGGCGCGCAGAAGAACCTGGCGCTGATGAACCTGCCGCCGGGCCGGGTCGACGGCGTTTTCCTGACCCACTTCCACTCCGACCACATCGACGGCCTGGGCGAGCTCATGCTGCAGCGCTGGGCGGGCGGGCAGCGGACCAGCCCCCTGCCCGTCTACGGGCCGGCCGGCGTCGACCAGGTGGTGGCGGGCTTCATGGCCGCCTACGGCCTCGACCGCGGCTACCGCATCGCCCACCACGGCCCGCAGCAGGTTCCCCCGGCGGGGTTCGGCGGCGCCGCGCACCCGTTCAGCGCGAACCGTGCGGCCCCCGACGTGGTGCTGATCGACGACGGCGGCCTGAAGGTCACCGCGTTCCCGGTGGAGCATCACCCGGTCGACCCCGCCGTAGGCTATCGGTTCGACTACAAGGGCCGCTCGGTGGTGATCAGCGGCGACACCGCGCCTTCAGCCCGCCTGGAGGCGGCCGCCGGCCACGCCGACGTCCTGGTGCACGAGGGCCTCGCGCCGAACCTGGTGGCGGTGCAGCGCCGCGAGGCGCTGGCGGCGGGAAACACCCACATGGCCGCGATCCTGCACGACATCTTGTCCTACCACACCGCCCCAGAAGCCGCGGCCGGCATCGCCCAGCGGGCCCACGTCCGCTACCTGCTCTTCTCGCATATCATTCCGCCCCTGCCGGTGGCGGCGCTCGAGGGACCCTGGCTTGGCCGCTCGCGGGACATCTTCCACGGGACCGTTCGTGTGGGCCATGATGGCGACTTCCTGAGTCTGCCGGCCGGATCGACGGATATCCGACGCACCAACCGGCTCGCCACCTTCCGCTAGGCCCCGCATGACCGACGCTGCCGACAACCCCTCGGGCATCACCGATGGCCGCCGCCGCAGAGGCCAGGACAACCGCGCGCGCATCGTGGCGGCCCTGTTGGATATCATCCACGCCGGGGAATTCTCGCCCAGCGCCGAGGTGGTGGCGGCGCGCGCCGACGTCGGCCTGCGCACGGTGTTCCGGCACTTCCAGGACATGGACAGCCTCTACCGCGAGATGGGCGTGGTCATCGAGGCGGAGCTGCGCGGGGTGGCGGCGACGCCATTCAAGGCCCAGGACTGGCGCGGCCGGGTCCTGGAGCTGATCGAGCGGCGCTCCGCGGCGTTCGAACGGATCGGGCCGTTCCTGCGCGCCTCGGTCGTGGTCCGCTACCGCTCCAGCGCCATGGAGACCGAAAACAACAGGCTCGCCATCGTCGCCCGGGCAGTCCTGAAAGCCCAGCTTCCGCCGGAGGTCGCCCGCGACCAGCTGACCTTCGAGGCGCTCGACCTGCTGCTCAGCTTCGAGAGCTGGTCGCGGCTGCGTCTCATCCAGGGGCTGACGATCAAGCGGGCCCGCGAGACGCTGGAAGCCGCCGTCCGGGCCCTGATCGACTAGAGCTGCGCATTGCGGCGCGGTTACGCGATTGCAGCCCTGGAAGGTTTCGACGCGGGGCTGAAAGACCAGCGTCATGCGCAGGCCGTACTTGCAGCCGAAAGGTCTCTGCAACCGCCGCGCCCGGCGTCGGTGGGAACAGCATGGCCAGCCCAGCCGTTGTGGCTAAGCTTGCGCCGGCAAGCGCCCAGCCCGCATGTGTGACCCGGAGGATCGATGGACAATCGCGCGCGAGCCAAGGGGGTCTTTGACCGGCAGGGCGCATTAGGCCCGAAGCACCCCTGGCGCCGCCTCCTGGCGATCGCGATCGTGCTGGCCGCCATCGGCCGGGTGATCTGGTTCGCGGTCAACCTGGCGCATTCGAGCAGCACGGCCGGCCCCGGCGGCGGGGGCGGCTTTGGCGGATTCGGCGGCGGCGGCCGCGGACGCCGGCCCTCGACGACGGTGGGCGTGGCGACGGCCAGCGTGGCCGACATCCCGATCACCCTGGACGGCCTGGGCACGGTGACGCCAGCGGCGACCGTCACGGTCACCCCGCAGGTGTCCGGCGTGATCACCGAGATCTTCTTCAAGGAAGGCCAGACCGTGAGGAAGGGCGAGCCGCTCGCCCAGATCGATCCGCGACCGCTGCGCGAAGCGCTGCTGCAGGCCCAGGGCACGCTGATGCGCGACCAGGCGCAGCTGACCAACGCCAGGCTGCAGCTGTCGCGCGACCAGACCCTGCTGACGCAGGATTCCATCGCCCGCCAGGACGTCGACACCCAGGCCGCGCTGGTCAAGCAGCTTGAGGGCACGGTGACCACTGACAAGGCCCAGGTGGGCACGGCGCAGCTCAACCTCGGCTACGCCAAGGTGGTCTCCCCGGTGCCCGGCCGCATCGGCCTGCGCGCCATCGACCTCGGCAACTTCATCCAGGCCGGCAGCGCGACCGGCATCGCCGTGGTGACCGAGGTCACCCCGATCGACGTGCAATTCACCGTCCCGCAGGACTCCGTGCCGCAGATCGAGGCCCAGGCCCGCCTGGGCAAGCTGGCCGCCACCGCCTACGACCGCACCAAGACCGTGGTGCTGGACGAAGGCCAGTTCTCGACGCTCGACAACCAGGTCGATCCGACCACCGGCACGGTGAAGGCCAAGGCGCGCTTCGCCAACGCCAAGGGGACCCTGTTCCCCAGCCAGTTCGTCAATGTGCGCATCGCGCTGCAGACTCTGCACAACGTGGTGGTCGTGCCCGTGACGGCCGTGCGCACCGGCCCCGACGGCGATTTCGTCTGGGGCCTGAAGCCCGACAAGACCGTGACCAAGGTGATGGTCCAGCGCGGTCCCGGCACGCCCACCCAGACCAGCATCGTCCGCGGCCTGAACCCCGGCGCGCGCGTGATCACCGAAGGCGGCGACCGCCTGACCGAGGGCGCGAAGGTCCAGCTTCCCGGCGACCGCACCGGCCCTCCGCCGCAATGCGCGGCCGATATCAAGAAGCTCTGCAACGGCAAGCAGGGCGCCGAGATGTTCCAATGCATGCGTGAGAACCGCTCGAAGTTCAGCCCGCAGTGCACGGCGGCCCTGGCGGCGGCGCGCAGCGGCGGCGGCGGTGGCGGCGGATCGGGCGGCGGCGGCCAGGCTGCCGGCGGCAATTTCGGCGGTGGCTCCGGCGGGAACTTCGGCGGGGGCGCCGGCGGCGGTGGTTTCCAGATGCCGCCGGAGATGCAGGCGGCGCGCGACGCCCGCGACAAGGCCTGCGCCGCGGACTCCAAGAAGCTGTGTCCCGGGCTGGAAGGCCGAGAGGCGTCGGCGTGCCTGCGCGAGAACGTCGCCAAGACCAGCAAGCCCTGCCAGGACGCCTCGGCCAAGGTTCGCGCCCTGATGAGCAGCCTGGGCTTCGGCGGCGGCTCTGGCGGCGGCGGACGCGGCGGTGCGGCGGCCGGCGGCGGGGCATCGCCCAGCCCGGCGGCTCCGGCCGGCGGCGGCGCTCCTGCCGGCGGCAACTTTGGCGGCGGCTCACCTGGCGGCGGTGGCGGTGGCGGCGGCTTCACGCCTTCGCCCGAGATGGCCGCCGCGCGCGACGCCATGCAGAAGGCCTGCGCCGCGGACATGTCCAAGCTCTGCGCCGGCAAGGAAGGCCGTGAGGCGTTCATGTGCCTGCGGGAGAACGACGACAAGCTGTCGGGCGGCTGCAAGGCGGCGCGGGACAAGATGCGTAGCCTCCGTCCGCCGGGCTCGGGCGGCGGCGGCGCGGGGGCCGGCCGCTAGGGGCCGACGCGTATGAACCCTTCACGCCCCTTCATCATGCGGCCGGTGGCGACGGCGCTGATCATGCTGGCCATCGTCCTGGCCGGCCTGGTGGGCTTCAAGCTGCTGCCGCTGTCGGCCCTTCCGGAGGTGGATTACCCCACCATCCAGGTGCAGACGCTCTATCCCGGCGCGAGCCCGGAGGTGATGGCCCAGACCGTCACCGCGCCGCTGGAACGGCAGTTCGGCCAGATGTCGGGGCTGGAACGGATGACCTCGGTCAGCTCCGCCGGCGCCTCGATCGTCACCTTGCAGTTCACCCTAACCGAAAAGCTCGATGTCGCCGAGCAGGAGGTGCAGGCCGCGATCAACGCCGGCGGCAACCTGCTGCCCGCCGACCTGCCGGCGCCGCCGATCTACGCCAAGGTCAACCCGGCCGACGCCCCGGTGCTGACGCTCGCCGTCACCTCCGACACGATGCTGCTGCCGGACGTGCAGAACCTGGTCGACACGCGCCTGGCGCAGAAGATCAGCCAGGTCTCCGGCGTCGGCCTTGTCACCCTCTCCGGCGGCCAGCGGCCGGCGGTCCGCATCCAGGTGAACACCCAGGCCCTGGCCTCCTACGGGCTGACGCTGACCACCGTGCGCAACGCCATCAGCGCGGCCAACGCGAACACGGCCAAGGGCACGTTCGAAGGCCCGACGCGCAGCTACACGATCAACGCCAACGACCAGCTGCTGACGGCCGAAGACTACAAGAGCCTGATCATCGCGACCCGGAACGGCGGCTCCGTCCGGCTGGCCGACGTGGCCACCGTGATCCAGGGCGCCGAGAACAGTCGCCTGGGCGCCTGGTCGGGCAAGACGCCGGCGATCATCGTCAACGTCCAGCGCCAGCCCGGCGCCAACGTCATCGCCACCGTCGACGCCATCAAGAAGCAGCTGCCGGACCTGACCGCGGCCCTGCCGCCGGCGCTTAAGGTCACCGTGCTCTCCGACCGCACCACGGGCATCCGCGCCTCGGTGCACGATGTGGAGATGGAGCTGCTGCTCGCCGTCGCCCTGGTGGTGCTGGTGATCTTCTTCTTCCTGCACAGTCTGCGCGCCACGATCATCGCGGGCCTGGCCGTGCCGATCTCGCTGATCGGCACGCTGGGCGTGACGTATCTGCTGGGCTTCTCACTCAACAACCTCAGCCTGATGGCGCTGACCATCGCCACCGGCTTCGTCGTCGACGACGCCATCGTCATGCTGGAGAACATCTCGCGCCACATCGAAGAGGGCGAACCGGCCTTCGAGGCGGCGCTGAAGGGCGCGCGGCAGATCGGTTTCACGATCATCTCGCTGACCGTGTCGCTGATCGCCGTGCTGATCCCGCTGCTGTTCATGGGCGACGTGGTCGGCCGCCTGTTCCGCGAGTTCGCCGTCACCCTGGCGATCACCATCCTGATCTCCGCGGTGGTGTCGCTGACGCTCACGCCGATGATGGCCGCGCGCTGGATGCGCAGCCACGACGGCGTCAAGCCCGGCAGCTTCGGCGAGAAGGTGCAGAAGCGCTTCGACCAGGTCGTCGAGCGCTACGACAAGGGCCTGACCTGGGTGCTCGACCGGCAGGTCGCGACCCTGATCGTCGCCGTGGCCACCGTGCTCTTCACGATCCTGCTCTACGTGGTGATCCCGAAGGGCCTGTTCCCGGTGCAGGACACCGGCCAGATCCAGGCCCGGACGCGCGCGCCACTCACCGTCTCCTATCCGCGCATGGTGGAGATGCAGAAGGAGGTCTCCGACCTCATCGCCGAGGATCCGGACGTGGAGAACGTCAGCTCCTATGTCGGCGTAGACGGCGCCAACAACGCCACGATCAACGCCGGCGAGCTGCTGATCAACCTGAAGCCGAACCATGGCTCGCAGGCCAAGATCATGCAGCGCCTGCGCGAGAAGGCGGCCAACATCGCCGGCCTCGAGCTCTACCTGCAGCCGACCCAGGACCTGACCGTCGACGCCGAGGCCGGGCCCACACAGTACCGGGTCTCCGTCGAGGGCGCGAACACGCAAGCGGTCAACGACTGGGCCGACAAGCTGGCCGCCGCCATGGCTGGGGAGAAGCAGCTCGCCAACGTCACCACCGACGCCGGCGACCAGGGCCTCTCGGCCTTCGTCGACATCGACCGCGACACGGCCGCCCGGCTGGCGATCACGCCTGCGGCCATCGATGACGCGCTCTATTCCGCCTACGGACAGCGGATCATCTCGACGATCTTCACGGCCACCAACCAGTACCGGGTGATCCTGGAATCCCAGGCGTCCGACGCCACGCCAAAGGGCCTGGCCGAGGTCCAGTTGCAGTCCACCGGCGGGTCGACGCCGCTCTCGGCGGTGGCGACGATCAAGGAGCAGTCCGCGCCGTTGCAGGTGCGCCACGTGGCGCAGTTCCCGGCCGCCGCCGTCGGCTTCGACACCGCGCCCGGCTCGTCGCTGGGCGCAGCGGTCAGCGCCATCAAAAAGGCCGCCGACAAGGCCGACAAGCCGAACGGCATCAGCCTGACCTTCCTGGGCGCGGCCGGCGCCTACCAGAACAGCCTGAACAACGAGCTGTGGCTGATCCTGGCGGCCGTGATCTGCGTCTACATCGTGCTGGGCGTGCTCTACGAGAGCTACATCCACCCGCTGACCATCCTGTCGACCCTGCCGTCGGCCGGGGTCGGCGCCCTGCTGGCGCTGATCATCACCGGCAACGACCTGGGCGTGATCGGCATCATCGGGATCATTCTGCTGATCGGCATCGTCAAGAAGAACGCGATCATGATGATCGACTTCGCGCTCGACGCTGAGCGTGAGCAGGGGATGAGTCCGCGCGACGCGATCCATCAGGCCGCCCTGCTGCGCTTTCGCCCGATCCTGATGACCACCATGGCCGCCCTGTTCGCCGCCATTCCGCTGATGCTGGGCATGGGCGAGGGCGCGGAGCTGCGCCGCCCGCTGGGCCTGGCGATCTTCGGCGGGCTGATCGTCAGCCAGCTGCTGACCATCTTCACGACGCCGGTGGTCTACCTGGCTTTCGACCGGCTCGCGCCCAATCGCCGCCGCAGCCCGCCCGGCCAGCAGGCCGGCGCAACCCCCGCGGCCGGCACTGCGGCGGCGGCGGAATGAACCTCTCCGCCCCCTTCATCAAGCGGCCGATCGCCACGATCCTGCTGACGATCGGCCTGGCCATGGCCGGCATCGGCGCGTTCTTCGTCCTGCCGATCGCGCCCCTGCCCAATGTCGATTTCCCGGCGGTCTTCGTGCAGGCGAGCCTGCCCGGCGCCAGCCCGCAGACCATGGCCTCCAGCGTCGCCACGCCGCTGGAACGGCGGCTTGGGATCATCGCCGGCCTGAACGAGATCACCTCGCAGAGCTCCAACGGCTCGGCGCGGATCAACATGCAATTCGACCTGTCGAAGAACATCGACTCCGCCGCACGCGAAGTGCAGGCCGCGATCAACGCCGCGCGCGCCGACCTGCCGGCCAGCCTGCGCAGCAACCCGACCTACCGGAAGGCCAACTCCGCCTCCCAGCCGGTGATCATCCTGTCGCTGACGTCGGAAACCAGGACACCGGGCCAGATCTACGACGCGGTGAACAACATCGTGCAGCAGCGCCTGAGCCAGGTGCCCGGCGTCGGCGACGTGGAGATCGGCGGCGGCTCGCAGCCGGCGGTGCGCGTCGAGCTCAATCCGTTCATGCTCAACCGCTTCGGCGTCAGCCTCGAGGACGTCCGCGCCGCGATCCAGTCGGCCAACGCCAACCGCCCCAAGGGCGTGATCGAGGACGGCGCCGGGCGACGCCTGCAGGTCTACACCTCCACCGGCGGCTTCCACGCCGCCGACTACGCCCCGCTGATCGTGGCGTTCCGCAACGGCGCGCCGGTGCGGCTCTCCGACGTCGCCCAGGTGCTCGACAGCGTGCAGGACACGCGCACGGTCGGCCTCTTCAACGGCAAGCCCTCGATCGTCGTCCTGGTCACCCAGCAGCCGGGCGCCAACATCATCCAGACCGTCAATCAGGTGCGCGCCACCCTGCCGCTGCTCGCCGCGCAACTGCCGGCGGACGTCAAGATGCAGGTGGCGTCGGACGCCACCACCTCGATCCGCGCCTCGCTGAAGGAGATCGAGATCACGCTCGGCATCGCCATCGTTCTGGTGGTGCTGGTGGTCTCCGCCTTCCTGCGCTCGGTGCGCGCCACCCTGATCCCGGCGGTGGCGACCATCGTCTCCCTGCTCGGCACCTTCGGGGCGATGTACCTGCTGGGCTTCTCGCTCAACAACCTGTCGCTGATGGCGCTGACCGTGGCGTCCGGCTTCGTGGTGGATGACGCCATCGTGGTGCTGGAGAACACCAGCCGCCACCTCGAACGCGGCGCCACCCGCGCCCAGGCCGCGCTCGCCGGCGCCAAGGAAGTGGGCTTCACGGTTTTGTCGATGAGCACCTCGCTGATCGCGGTGTTCATTCCCCTGCTGTTCATGGGCGGGATCGTCGGACGCCTGTTCCGCGAGTTCGCGGTGACGCTGTCGGCCGCGGTGATGATCTCGCTGGTGATCTCGCTGACCACCACGCCGATGATGTGCGCCTATCTGCTCAGGGCCAAGGTCGAGCAGGTGAAGCGACCCGGCCGCATCTCGCGCACCTTCGAGCGCGGCTTCAACGCCCTGCATCGCACCTACGAGAAGAGCCTCGACTTCGCGCTGTCCGCCAAGCCGCTGATGCTGCTGATCCTGGTCTCGGTGATCGGCCTCAACGTCTATCTCTACAATTCCATCCCCAAGGGCTTCTTCCCGCAACAGGACAGCGGCCGGTTGAACGGCGGCCTGCGCGCCGACCAGTCGATCTCCTCGGAAGCCATGGGCCGCAAGATGCGCCAGATCGTCGGCATCCTGATGAAGGATCCCGCGGTCTCCACGGTGGTCGGCTTTACCGGCGGCGGGCGCAGCGGCGGCGGCTTCCTGAACGTCGACCTGAAGCCCAAGTCGCAGCGCAAGGACGGCGGCCAGGCGGTGATCGCCAGGCTTCGGCCGCAGCTGCAGAAGGTCACCGGCCTGACCGTCTTCCTGAACCCGCAGCAGGACGTCCGCGTCGGCGGGCGACAGTCCAACGCGACCTACCAGTACACCCTGAAGTCCGACAACCCGGCCGACCTGAAGACCTGGGCCCAGAAGCTCAACGACGCCATGTCGGAGCACACCGACGTGCTGACCGACGTCAACACCGACCAGCAGGACAACGGCGTCGAGGCCTATGTGAACGTCGACCGCGACTCCGCCGCCCGCGTGGGCGTCAATCTGCGCGACGTCGACAACGCGCTCTACGACAGCTTCGGCCAGCGCCAGGTGGCCAACATCTATGAGGACCTCAACCAGTACACCGTGGTGATGGAGGCCGCGCCGGAGTTCAGCCGCAGCCCCGACTCCCTGCCCAACGTCTATGTCCCGGCCTCCGGATCGCCCATGAGCGCGGCCACCGGCCAGGCCGCCACGACCGCGCGCCAGACCGCGGCCCAGGTCGCCGCCCAGGCCGCCAGCGCCAGCCAGGCCTCCAGCAGCGTCGGCGGGACGTCATCGTCGTCGGGCGGGGCGACGGCGGCCAGCGGCACGGCGGCCACCGCCTCGGCGAACCCCGGCTCGCGCGACCCCGCCACCGGCAGCGCCATCAACACCTCGGCCCGACGGATGATCCCGCTCAACAGCTTCGCGACCATCGGCAATCGCGCCACGCCCGCGGCGGTGAACCACCAGGACGGCGTGCTGGCCACGACGGTCTCGTTCAACCTGGCGGAGGGCAAGTCGCTCAGCGACGCCCAGGCCGCCATCGCCCAGGCCGAGGCCGACATCGGCATGCCCACCAATGTGCGCGGCAGCTTCCAGGGCACGGCGCTGACCTTCTCCCAGACGCTGAACCAGCAGCCGGTCCTGATCCTGGCGGCCCTGATCGCGATCTATCTGGTGCTCGGCATGCTCTACGAGAGCCTGATCCATCCGATCACGGTGCTCTCCACCCTGCCCTCGGCCGGCGTCGGCGCCTTCATGGCGCTGATGATCTTCAAGATGGAGTTCTCGGTGATCGCGCTGATCGGCATCTTCCTGCTCATCGGCCTGGTGAAGAAGAACGCCATCCTGATCATCGACTTCGCGCTGGACGCCCAGCGCACCCGCGATCTGACCGCCCAGGAGGCGGTGCGCGAGGCCTGCCTGCTGCGCTTCCGCCCGATCCTGATGACCACGCTGGCCGCCGGCCTGGGCGCCCTGCCGCTGGCCATCGGCTTCGGCGAGGGCTCGGAGCTTCGCCAGCCGCTGGGCGTTGCGATCATCGGCGGACTGATCGCCAGCCAGCTCCTGACGCTCATGACCACACCCGTCGTCTACGTCTACCTCGACCGTCTGCGCCGCCGCCGCGACGAGCGCTTCCTCAGCCGCCACGGCGACGAAGGCCAGGCCCAGCCCGCATGACCCAAGCCATGTTCCGAAACGCCGCCCTGACCCTCCTCGCCGCTACGGCGCTGAGCGCTTGCGCCGTGGGCCCCAACTATGTGCGCCCCTCCGCGCCGCTCTCGCCGACCTTCAAGGAGGCGGCGGGATGGTCGCCGGCCGCGCCGGCTGACACGCTGGACCGCGGCGACTGGTGGACCCTGTTCGGCGACCCTGGCCTGACCGCGCTGGAAGCCAGGGTGCAGGTCAACAACCAGAACGTCATCGCCGCCGAAGCGGCCTATCGAGAGGCCCGCGCCACGGTCAGCGAGCAACGGGCCGGGCTGTTCCCGACCGTCACGCTCAACGGCAACGGCACGACCTCCGGCGGCGGCGCCGGCAGCAAGGGCAGCGTGATCACAGGCGGCGGCGGCACCGTGGTCACCTCCGGCGGCGGGCAGACGACCCAGTACCGCGCGAGCATCGGCGCCACGTGGGAGCCGGACGTCTGGGGCCGCATCCGCCGTACGATCGAGGCCGCCAAGGCCCAGGCCGGCGCCAGCGAGGCGGACCTGGCCGCCGCGCGCCTGTCGGCCCAGGGCGAGCTCGCCACCGACTACTTCGGCCTGCGCGAAGCCGACGCCGAGATCGCCCTCGACCAGGCTACTGTCGAGGCCTACCAGCGCGCGCTGAAGATCGCGCAGAACCGCTACAACGCCGGCATCGGGCAGAAGAGCGACGTCCTGCAGGCCCAGACCCAGCTCGCCAACGCGCAGGCGGACCTGGCGGGCCTGGGTCAGCAACGCGCCAACTTCGAGCACGCCATCGCCGTCCTGGTGGGCGAGGCGCCCGGCAACTTCAACCTGGCCGCCGCGGCCTGGACGGAGACCGTGCCGCCGGTGCCGGCCGTGGTGCCCTCGACCCTGCTGCAACGCCGCCCCGACATCGCCTCCGCCGAGCGGCGCGTGCAGGCGGCCAACGCCCAGATCGGCGTGCAGACCGCCGCCTACTTCCCGACCCTGTCGCTGACCGGCTCCTACGGCTTCGCCTCGAAGGAGCTCAGCGGCCTGATCTCCAGCTCCAACTCGCTGTGGAGCTACGGCCTGGCCGTCGCCGAGACGGTGTTCGACGCCGGCGCGCGGCATGCCCGCGTCAACGAGGCCAAGGCCGCCCACGACCAGGCCGTCGCCCAGTACCGCCAGACGGTGCTCAGCGCCCTGCAGGACGTGGAGAACCAACTCGCCGCGACCCACGTGCTCGCCGAGCAGAGCGACCTGCGCCGCCAGGCCTCGGCCGCCGCGGACGCCGCCGAGCAGATCATGGCCAACCGCTACCAGGCCGGTCAGGTCGCCTATTCCGACGTGGTGACCACCCAGACGGCGGCCTTTTCCGCGCGCCGCGCGGTGGCGCAGGCCGCGGCCCAGCGGCAAACCACCGCCGTGGCGCTGATCCAGTCCCTGGGCGGCGGCTGGCGCGCGCCCTAGGTCACCTCCGTAGCGCTACCTAGGGAACCGACCCTAGTTTCGGATACCGGCGTTGGGCGCGAGGTTAAGGACCTCTGTACGTGAAGGTCTTTGACCGCCGGGGACCGCAGATGGCGCCTGTGACCATCCATGTGATCGACGACGACGAGGCCATGCGCCGGTCGCTCGCCTTCCTGCTGGAATCCGCCGGCTTCTCGGTGTCCACCCATGACTCGGCGGTCGCCTTCCTGGCGCTGCCTGAGATCTCCGAAACCGCGGTTGTCGTCACCGACGTGCGGATGCCCGACGTCAGCGGGCTTGAACTGGTTCAGCGCATGCGGGCCCGCGGCATGGCTCATGCGGTGATCATGGTGACCGGGCACGGCGACGGCGCGCTGGGCGCCGAGGCCTTGAAGGCAGGCGCCCTGGAGGTTCTGGAAAAGCCCTTCGGGGACGAAGCGTTGCTGAGCGCCATCCGCGTGGCGATCCAGGACGGGCCGCCGGCCTAGATATCGCGGCCTGACGCCGAGGGGCCGTCCACCTTCAGGCCGCACGCCATCAGCCGCGCCCAGACCTCCTCGGCCGTCTCGGCGAAGTGGAAGATGTCCAGGTCGGCGGCGTCGATCACCCCGGCCGCGACCAGGACGTCGAACTTGATGACGGAGCGCCAGTAGCCCTCGTCGAACAGCACAACCGGGATCGGCGGGGACTTGCGGGTCTGACGAAGGGTCAGGATCTCGAACAGCTCGTCGAAGGTGCCGAACCCGCCGGGGAACACCACCAGCGCGCTGGCGCGCATGGCGAAGTGCATCTTGCGCATGGCGAAGTAGTGGAAGCTGAAGGTCAGCTCCGGGGTCGAAAAGGCGTTGGGCTCCTGCTCCATCGGCAGGTGGATGTTGAAGCCGATCGACGGCGCGCCGACGTCCGCCGCGCCGCGGTTCGCCGCCTCCATGACGCCCGGCCCGCCGCCGGTGGCGATGACGTTGTCGCGCTGGCGACCGCCGGTCAGGATCGCCCCGCCGCGGCGCGAGGCCAGCGCGGCGAACTCGCGGGCGGCGGCGTACCAACGGGCCTGTTCGCCTGGCCCGGTCTCACTCACCCGCGCGCTGCCGAACACCACGATGGTGGACCGCACGCCCCAGGCGGCGAGCGCCTCATCGACCTTTTCGAACTCCAGCTGGAAGCGCACGCCGCGCATCGCCGGGCTGAGCAGGAAATCCGGATCGAGCGCGGCGAGGCGATAGGCCGGCGACGCCAGTTGTGCGGCGTTGGCTTTCGGCTTCGCCTTGGGCGCGGCCTTGGGAGCCTTGTGGGGGCGCGCCGGACGGGTCAGCGCGCGACTGCCCGGCGCCGCGGTGCGCCGAGGGCCATCAGCGCCAGGCCCGCCGCGATGCCCAGGGCATTGACGTAGCAGATGGCGCAGTGGCCGAACGCGGCCCCGCTCATCCCGCAGATCACGCCCAGGTTCAGTGCGCCGCCCGCGCCGTTCAGCCAGATCGCATAGGCCGACAGTGCGCCGGCGCCGCTCAGCGCGAGGCCGACGGGACGCAGATCGGGGGTGGTTTGCTGGGATTTCATCAGCCGGCTCCGGGCCTTGGACCCCATTTGGGGCGACGATCTGAAACCGACCTTCCGTCAGGTCCGGGGCGAGATCAAGGCCATCGCGACCGACGGGCCTCGCCGGGTGCGTACTTCCCCGTAGGGGACTGACCCGAATGGCGGGCTCCGCGACTCAGCCGTAGCGTCGTTCATCGACCACGGAGATCGCCATGTCCGCGACCCACGAATTCACCGCCGGCCACCTGCCCGCCCTGGTCTCGCGCCGCGACGCCGGGGCCGCCGACCTCGCCAGCTACCTGGTGCTCTCAGCCGAGGGCCAGCACGCCTGGACCAGCGATCCGCAGCTCGCGACCGCCTTCATATCGATGCGCGAGGCGACCCGGATGGCGTTTCGCCTGCCGGCCAACCTGCGCGCCTACGGCCTGCCGGTCACGGTGCAGATGAGTCTCAGTCGCCCGCACTAGCCATCGGATAGTGGTCGGTGAACGGGCCGAGCTTGCAGCTGTAGCCCTCAGGCGGCGGCGTCAGGTGGAAGTCTTTCGGCCTGGAGCCCTTGGGGTAGGACGCCAGCGTGGTCAGGGCCCAGAGGTTGAACGCCTGGGTGTTCACCTGCGGCCACATGTGCCCGTGGGTCGCCGAGCACGCCACGTGGACCACGTTCCTCATGCTTGAGAAGTAGTTCGACCCGGCCTGGGTGGTCGGGCGGTAGTCGGAACAGAGCCCGATGGGCGGACCGCAGTTCCACAGGTCCTTCTCCCCGCCCCAGACGCTGATCACGATCATCGGACCGAGCGTGCTGTGCAGCGGGTATGGACCGACGCGGCCCTGGTGGATCTTGGTGGGCGCGTCGATCACCGCCTTGCGCGCATCCTCGAAGGAGAGCGCCGTCCCATCGTCCTTGCTCACGTACCATTCGCCGGAGATCGGCATGCCCCCGGCCCAGAAGTCCGACGCGAAGGTCAGCGACCGGTTAGTCAGGGTGCCGCCCGAGGAGATGCCGCCCACGTAGAGCCGGCGGCTGTCCAGCGGCCACTTGGTTCCGACGCATTTCACGGCGGCTTCCAGGAAGCTGACGTCCGGACCGGCGTCGTTCTTCCACGCCTCGCCAGCCGGGCCGGCGGCGCGGCCTTCGCGCCAAGGCATCCAGTTCCAGCCATCCTTGCCGGGGCCGTTGCAGGTCTGGCTGAAGTCGGCAGGGTCCTGCCTGGAGCAGTTGCGCACCGGGCCGATCACCATGAAGCCCTTCTGGGCCATCAGCGCGTTGGCGCCGCTGCGCGCCACGGTCAGGTTCGCGTTGGTCGACTCCACCGTCCCGGTCAGGGGGACCCAGACCGGCGCCGGGCCCTTCGCCCCCACGGGCGGGACGACGATGAAGGCCCGCTTCTCGCCCTTGTGCGGGAAGTCGACGTTCAGGCCTTCCTTCACCTGATAGCCGTCGGGGCACTCGTAGGTGATCCCCCCCTTGACGGTCGACGCCTCGGCCTTGGCCGACTTGGCGCCGGCGGCGCCGGCCAGCGGCGAGAGGCTCGCCATCAGCACCCCCAGCGCAAGCACCTTGAGCTTGTCGATCATCGAAGATCTCCCCAACTGCCGCCAGAGCGCAATAGCATCGGCCGCCAGACGCGCTAAGACCGGGTGACCATAACCACAGCCGCCAGGAGACGAACATGGCCGGACACACGCTCACCAAGGGCTCCATCACCGCCGAAGCGGCGGCCAAAGCGATCAAGGCCGCCGAGGCCAAGGCCGTCGAGATCGGGACGCCGATGGTGATCGCCATCTGCGACGAGTCCGGGGTGCTGAAGGCGTTCAAGCGGATGGACGGCGCGGCGCTGCTCAGCGTCGATATCGCCCAGAACAAGGCCTACACCGCCGTGTCCTTCGGGATGGCGACCCACAGCTGGTTCGACTTCATCAAGGATGACCCGCCGCTGCTACACGGCATCGTCCAGACACCCCGCCTGGTGGTGTTCGGGGGCGGCTATCCGATCAACATCGACGGCGGCGTGGTCGGCGGCATCGGCGTCAGCGGCGGCCACTACAGCCAGGACATGGTGGTCGCCGAGGCCGGCCTGGCGGCTCTGGCCTAGGCCGCCTGCGCGGATCGATCCGCCAGCAGCCCGAACTCGCGCATGGCCGGCAGGAAGTTGACGTTGTCGTGGCTGTCGCGCGTCAGCTTGATCAGGACGAAGCGTTCCAGCTCAGCCAGGCGACGCCATTGCGTATCGGTCGGCGGCGCGACGCCCAGCGAGCGGGCGAACCTGGTCACCACGGCGGGCGGCCCAGCCGCTTGCTCCCAGAGCGGCGCCGGCGGATCGGCCAGCGGCTTGGCCGGCTCGTGCGCCCTGAGCGCGATCAGCTCGACCAGTTCGGCGCGATAGGCCGCGATCTCCGCCGGCGCGCGGCACCGCGCCTCCAGCAGACGCTGGCGATCGTCCCGGGTGAACCGGCTCCACTGGCGCAGCGACAGCTTGATCTCGGCGCGGTCCAGCTTCAGCCGCACGGCCATCGGCACGCAGCGCAGGGTCGCCACGAAGTCGCTCTCGAAGGCGAAAAGGTGGGCGTGGTTCATGCGCCTGCTCCTGCGGCCAGGCGCGGAACCATCAGGTCAGGCGCCGTGCGGATTGCGGCCTGGGCGGCGACATCGCCGACGATCACCACCACCGGTCCACTTGGCCCAGCCGCCGCCAGGGAGTCCGCCAAGGTGGCCAGCGTCGCGGGGATCGCGCGCGCCTGCGGATGGCCTGCGTTTTCCACCGCCAGAGCGCAGGTCTCCGGCGCTCGGCCGTGGGCGATGAGTTGTGCAACCACCGCGCCCAGCTGGTCGCGGCCCATGTAGAGCGCCAGGGTGGTCTCGGAATCCGCGGCGGTCGCCCAGCCGCCTTCGGGTACGGCGCCCTCCTTGGTGGTCGCCGTGGCGATCAGCAGCCGCCGCGCTTCGCCGCGATGGGTCAGGGGAAAACCGAACTGGGCGGCGGCGGCGCTGGCCGCGGTGACGCCGGGGATTACCTCAGTCTCGACGCCGTGGCCGCCGAGGAAGGCCGCCTCCTCGCCGACCCGCCCGAAGATCGAGGGGTCGCCGCCCTTCAGCCGCACCACCCGCAGGCCGCGGCGCGCCAGGCGCAGCATCAGGCGGTTGATGGTGTCCTGCCCCATGCTGGTCCGTCCGGCCCGCTTGCCGGTCTGGATCTTGACGCAGGCGGCCGGCGCCAGCGCCACAACCTCGTCGGCCACCAGGGCGTCGTAGAGCAGCGCCTGGGCGCCTTCGATGGCTCGGAGCGCACGGAGTGTCAGCAGGTCGGCCGGCCCCGGTCCCGCCCCCACCAACTGAACGCGCCCCAGCCCGGCTTCATGCGGCATGGCGCACCTCTCCCTTGGCGGCGAGCAGTCGGGCGATCTCAGGTTGGCAGGAGCCGCAGGCCGATCCCGCGCCGGTGGCCTCGCCGATGGCGTCGAGGCTGGCGCAGCCGCCGGCGATCGCGGTCTCGATGCGGCTCGCGCGCACACCCCGGCAGGCGCAGACCACCGGCCCGGTCTCCACGGCCACGCCCGGCTGCCGCCCGATCAGCAGCGCCAGGCGGTCGGCGGCGGTCAGACTCTCCGCCGCGAACAGGTCCGCCAGCCACTCGCGCGGCGGCAAGGCCCGGGTCGTCGTGCAGAAGATCACCCGGGTGAGCCGATCGCCGTCCAGCCAGGCCTCGCGCAGTGTGCCCGTTGCGGCGTCGTCGAAGCGCAGCACATCGTCGCCGGCCTTGCCGCTCAGCGCCCGCTGCAGCGTCGCGCGCTCGCGCTCATCACCCCGCCCGGCGAACTCGTGAAGCTGGCAGGCGGCCTGAGGAATCCGTCGCCAGATCAGGTCCAGGCCCGCCGGCGCCCGCCAGGCCTCGCGCGCCAGGAAGAACCCGCGCCAGGTCTCGCGATAGGCGCGCACACGGGCGGGCGTGTGCTTGAACTCGGGCTGGCCGGAGCGCGCGTCCCGGCTCGTCGCCACCAGCGGATTGGCCCGGCCGGACGGTGCATAGGCCGCCGTCCAGTGCATCGGCAGAAAGATCGCGCCGGGCCGCTGGCGATCGCTCAACCGGGCGAGCGCAACGGCCTCGCCCTGCGCCGTCTGCACGCGCGTCAAGACGCCCTCGCCGATGCCCAGCGGCTCGGCGTTGGCGGGATGAATCTCCACGTAGGGTTCAGGCGTATGGCGGCAGAGTTCCGGTGCGAGGCCCGTGCGGGTCATGGTGTGCCAGTGGTCGCGCACCCGGCCGGTGTTGAGCGCCAGCGGGAAGGCCGGCGTCAGCGCCTGGGCCGGGCCAGCGGCGGGCGCCACGACCATGCGCGCGCGGCCGTCCGGGGTCTGGAAGCGGCCGTCGGTGAACAGCCGCGCCGTGCCGCCTTGCGCGGTGACCGGCCACTGCACCGGCTCCAGGGCGTCATAGGCTTCCGGCGTCACGCCGGCGAGCGGGCCGAGATTCAGCAAGCGGTCGGTATTCTCATAGGCGCTGAGCCGCGCCCATTCGCGGAACACCTGGGCGGGGCTGCGCCAGCCGAAGCCGTCGCCGAAGCCCATGGCGGTCGCTACGTCGGCGATGATCCGCCAGTCGGCGCGCGCCTCGCCCGGCGCCTCGAACAGCCGGCGCTGGCGGCTGATCCGGCGCTCCGAGTTGGTGACCGTGCCGTCCTTCTCGCCCCAGGCTAGGGCCGGCAGCTTCACGTGGGCCAGCGCCAGGGTGTCGGTCTCGGCCATGCAGTCGCTGGCGACCACGAACGGGCAGGCTTCCAGCGCCGCCCTCACCCGCCCCGCGTCCGGCAGGCTGACCACCGGATTGGTGGCCATGATCCAGATCGCCTTGATCCGGCCGTCGGCCACCGCGTCGAACATGTCGATCGCTTTCAGGCCCGGCCCCGCCGCGATCCGCGGCGTGCCCCAGAACCGCGCCAGCCGCGCCCGCGACGCCTCCTCGAAGTCCATGTGCGCGGCCAGCGTCGTGGCCATGCCGCCGGTCTCGCGGCCGCCCATGGCGTTGGGCTGGCCGGTGATCGAGAACGGGCACGCGCCGGGCTTGCCGATCCGCCCGGTGGCCAGGTGAACGTTGAGGATCGCCGAGCCCTTGGCGACGCCCTGCGCCGACTGGTTCGCGCCCATGGAGAACAGGCTGACGGTGCGCGGCGTCTCGGCGAACCAGCCGAAGAAGGTCTCCAGGTCGTTCGCGTCCACGCCGCAGTCGACGGCCACCGCGTGGACCGACTGATCGTCCGACGCCAGCGCCGCCTCGACCTCGGCGAAGCCCGAGACATGCGCAGCTATGTAGCCCCGATCCGCCGCGCCCCGGCGCAGCAGGTCGGCCAGCAGCCCGTTCCACAGCCGCACGTCGGTCTGGGGTGCGATCGGCAGGTGCAGATCGGCGGCCTGCGCGGTGTCGGTGCGGCGCGGATCGATGACCACATGACGCTGCCCACGCGCCCGGGCCGCCTCCATTCGCCGATAGAGCACCGGATGGGTCCAGGCTGCGTTGTGGCCGGAGAACACCACCAGGTCTGCGAGATCGAGATCCTCGTAGCAGCCGGGCACCAGGTCCGCGCCGAACGCCAGCTTGTGGGCCACCACGGCCGAGGCCATGCAGAGCCGCGAATTGGTGTCGATGTTTCCCGAGCCGATGAAGCCCTTCATCAGCTTGTTGGCGGCGTAGTAGTCCTCGGTCAGCAGCTGACCGGAGACGTAGAAGGCCACCGAGTCCGGCCCGTGCCGGGCGATGGTCTCGGAGAACCGGCCGGCGACGCGGGCGGTCGCCTCGCTCCATGTCGCGCGCCGGCCCCCGATCACCGGATGCAGCAGCCGGCCTTCCAGCCCGACGGTGGACCCGAGCGCGGAGCCCTTCGAACACAGCCGCCCGAAGTTGGCCGGATGCTCGGCGTCGCCCTCGACCTTCGTCCCGCGCTGCTCCGCCGCCGCGCGTACGCCACAGCCCACCCCGCAGTAGGGACAGGCCGTGCGCACGGACGTGGCGGCAGCCTCGGCCATGGCCTCAGACGCGCCCCAGAAAGAGCCGGCCGTCGCGCACCTCGAGCGGAACCACCGGCGCGCAACCCTTGCCGTGGTCGGCGCCCAGCGGCTCACCCGTGGCCAGCGAAATCTGCCAGTTGTGCAGCGGGCAGGCCACCGCATGGCCGTGGACGATCCCCTGGCTGAGCGGCCCGCCCTTGTGCGGGCATCGGTCCACCAGCGCGAACACCCGCCCGTCGCCGGTGCGGAAGATCGCCACATCGCCGCTCAGCGTCGGCACGCGCCGCGAGCCGCGCAGGGGCACGTCGGTGACCGCGCCGATATCGGTCCACTTGATGGGGTCGATGACCAGAGCGTTCATGCCTCTTCGAACTCCATGCGGCGGCTGAGCGGGTTGAACTCGTGGGCGTCGCGGCCGGCCACCCGCTCGGCCCAGGGGTCGATGCGGAAGAAGCGCTGCGAATAGGCGAAGCGGTCGTGCAGCGCGCGGCGGCTCTCCGGATTCTCGACCTGGCTCTGGATCGAGCTCAGGCCCACGCGGTCCAGCCACTTGTAGATCCGCTCCAGGTACCAGCCGGTCTCGCGATAGAGCTGCATCACCGCGCAGATCGTCCAGACCGCCTCGTCTTCGCTGGCGACCTTGGTCAGCACCTCGGTCCCCTTGATGTGCAGGCCGGCGGCGCCGCCGATGTGCACCTCGTAGCCGCTGTCGACGCAGATCACGCCGATGTCCTTGCAGGTGGCCTCGGCGCAGTTCCGCGGGCAGCCGGAGACGCCGAGCTTGACCTTGGCCGGCGACCAGGAGCCCCACATGAACTTCTCCAGCCGCACGCCGAGCCCGGTGGAATCCTGGGTGCCAAACCGGCACCAGTCCGAGCCGACGCAGGTCTTCACGGTGCGCAGGCCCTTGGCGTAGGCGTGGCCGGAAACCATGCCCGCGGCGTTGAGGTCGGCCCAGACCGCCGGCAGGTCGTCCTTGCGCACGCCCAGCAGGTCGATCCGCTGGCCGCCGGTGACCTTCACGGTCGGGATCTCGAACTTGTCGATCACGTCGGCGATAGCCCGCAGTTCGGCCGCCGAGGTCACGCCGCCCCACATCCGCGGCACCACCGAATAGGTGCCGTCCTTCTGGATATTGGCGTGCACCCGCTCGTTGATGAACCGCGACTGCTTGTCGTCGCGATAGTCGCCGGGCCAGGCGCAGACCAGGTAGTAGTTGAGCGCCGGACGGCAGGCGGAGCAGCCGTCGGGGCTGGTCCATTCCAGCGCCTGCATCACCGCCGGGATCGACTTCAGGCCTTCATCGACCAGGCGGCGGCGGACCTCGTCGTGGCCGCGCGGCGTGCAGCCGCAGACCGGCTTCGGCCCCGTCTGGGCCTGGAAGGCGTCGCCCAGGCTGAGCTTCAGGAGCTTCTCGACCAGCGGGGTGCAGGTGCCGCAGGACGCCGAGGCCTTGGTGACCGCGCGCACGCTCTCCAGTGTGGTCAGGCCCTGCGCCGCGATCGCGCCGGTGATCTCACCCTTGCAGACGCCGTTGCAGCCGCAGATCTCGGCCTGATCGGCCATGGCGGCAACGGCGGCGCTAGGGTCGAGCCCTCGAAGGCCCTCCGTGACCGCCTGGCCGAACACCAGGGTCTCGCGGATCGCGCCCACATCCTCGCCGGAGCGCATCAGGTCGAAGTACCAGCCGCCGTCCGAGGCGTCGCCGAACAGCACCGCGCCGGCGACCTTGCCGCCCTCCAGGACGATACGCTTGTAGACGCCGCGTCCGGCGTCGCGGAACACGATGTCCTCGCACTCGGCGCCGCCGGTGTGCTTGCCGGCCGAAAACACGTCGACGCCGGAGACCTTCAGCCGCGTCGACAGGCTGGACCCCTGATAGGTCGCGCTCCCGTCGGTCAACGCCTCGCCGAGCGTGCGGCACATCTCCCAGATTGGCGCCACCAGGCCGTAGCACTGGCCGCGATGCTCGACGCACTCGCCGATGGCGTAGATCGCGGGATCGGAGGTGCGCAGGGTGTCGTCCACCACCACGCCGCGGTTGACGGCCAACCCGGCCGCCTTGGCGAGGCCGATGGCCGGGCGGATGCCCACCGCCATCACCAGCAGGTCGCAGGGCAGGACGCGACCATCCTTGAGTCGCAGGCCGCTGACCCGCCCGTCGCGCCCCTCGATCTCCTCCGACTGCGCCTCCAGCACGGTCTCGACGCCCTTCTGGGCTAGCGCTTCGGTGAGCAGGAAACCCGCCGAGGCGTCGAGCTGGCGTTCCATCAGCACGTCCAGCAGGTGGATGACTGTCGCCGACATGCCCCGCTTGGAAAGGCCGTAAGCCGCTTCGATGCCCAGCAGGCCGCCGCCGATCACCACCGCCTTGGCGCCGGGCTTGGCCGCGGCGATCATCGCCTCGACGTCGTCCAGGTCGCGGAAGGTGACGACGCCCGCCAGATCGGCGCCCGGCAGCGGCAGCCGGATCGGATCCGACCCCGTCGCCAGGATCAGGCGGTCGTAGGGCGCCTCGATCCCGCCCGCCGCGCGCACCGTCTTGGCCGCCCGGTCGATGGCCTCCACCGCCCGGCCGGCGTGCAGGACGATGCCGTTGTTGCGGTACCAGGCCTCGTCGTTGAGCACGATGTCGGCGAAAGCCTTCTCGCCGGCCAGCACCGGCGACAGCATGATCCGGTCGTAGTTCACGCGCGGCTCGGCGCCGAAGATGGTGATCTGGTAGCGGCCGGGATCGCGCTTCAGCACCTCCTGCACGGCCCGGCAGCCGGCCATGCCGTTGCCGACGACGACGAGCTTTTCCTTAGGCGTCATCGCGGCGCTCACAGCCGCAGCGCCGCGCCGGCCAGCTCCGGCCAGGTCTTGCGCCAGCGGGCCTTGACGCCGAGCAGGCCAACCAGCGCCAGCAACGCGAGGCCGGCGAAGGCCAGCAGGCCGGGCTGATAGGAGCCGGTCACCTGCTTGGCCCAGCCGAGGCTGGCCGCCAGGTAGAACCCGCCGGCCCCGCCCGTCATGCCGACCAGGCCGGTGACCACGCCGATCTCCTTGCCGAACCGCTGCGGCGCAAGCTGGAAGACCGCCCCGTTGCCGGCGCCTAGCGCCACCATCGAGAACATCATCAGCCCCAGCGCCAGCCACGGGCTGGGCTGCTGGAAGCTCGCCAGCGCCAGGCCCAGCGCGGCCAGGATGTAGACCGCGGTCAGGGTCCGCACACCGCCGAACCGATCGGCCAGCGCCCCACCCACCGGCCGCACGAAGGAGCCGGCGAACACGCAGGCCGCCGTGAAGAAGCCGGCGGTCACCGCCTTCAGCCCGTACTCGGCGTTGAAGTAGATGGTCAGCGACGAGGAGAGGCCCACGAAGCCGCCGAAGGTCACGCCGTAGAGTCCCATCAGCCACCAGGCGTCATGGGTCTTCAGCACGCCGAGATACTGGGCGAGCGTCTTGGCCGGCGGGCGGTCCGGGGCGTCCTTGGCGAAAATCAGATAGACCACGAAGGCGACGGCCAGCGGCAGGGCGGCCAGCCCCACCACGTTCTGCCAGCCGTAGGCCTGGGCGAGGCTGGGCGCGAACAGGGCCGCCAGCGCCGTGCCCGAATTCCCCGCGCCGGCGATGCCCAGCGCCAGGCCCTGGTATTCCGGCGGATACCACCGCGAGGCCAGCGGCAGGGCGACGGCGAAGGACGCGCCGGCCACGCCCAGCAACAGGCCCAGGATCAGCACCTGGTTATAGCTGTGCACGCCCAGCAGCCACGCTACGCCGAGCCCGGCCAGCACCAGAAGCTGCAGGATCAACCCCGTCCGCTTGGGTCCGATGTGGTCGACCATCAGGCCGGCCACCAGCCGCAGGACCGCGCCCGACAACACCGGAACGGCCACCATGAAGCCCTTCTGCGCGGGCGTGAGGCCGAACGATTTCGAGATCGCCACGCCGAGTGGCCCCAAGAAGACCCAGGTCATGAAACTCAGGTCGAAATAGAGAAAGGCGGAGAACAGGGTCGGGGTGTGTCCCGACTTCAGGAAGGCGCGATCGACCATGGGGAAACAGGCCCTGAGCTGGAGTGGACAGGCGGCGTCGCCAAGGTGGGAGGGCTCGTCATCGAGCCATTCCGGGAGCCGCGAACGCCGTTGTCCTGGGCCTGGACACATCAGAGGTCACATTTGCGGTTGGCGTCACGCCGCCTCTGCCCTCGCCCGCCCGCTTTCATGCTGCAGCGCAAAATCACGGCGCCGCGGGCGAGGGCTTGAGCAGAAACTGGGCGGATCGGAGCGCCGCTCAGTACCTGTACTCCAGCGTCAGCCAGATTTTGGTGCGCGAGGCCGGCGGCGTCGTCGTGCCGGCCGGGACCGCCGCGACTCGCTGGAAGTCGGCGTATTTCAGGGCCAGCGACACCTTGGGCGTGATCCAGCCCAGCACCTGGGCGTCCCACTCGTGAGCCAGCCGGGCCCCCGTCCGCTGGTCCTCGAAGTCGTGATAGCGGAGCAGCAGGTCCGGATTTGCGAAGCCGGCGATCTTCAACTTGGGCTTCAGGCCTGCGGTGAGATTGAAGTCCTTCAACCCGTCCACGAACCCCTTGTTGCCGCCCAGCGGCTGCACCCAGGCGTCGGCCCAGCCCTGGAACGCGTGGGTCGTGGCGAGCGGGGTGGTGAAGCCGCGCGTCCCGTTACCCTGCAGCCACTCGTAGGAGGCCTTGACGGTATAAGCGCCCGTCGACCCGGCGACGTCCGCGCCCCAATAGTCGAGGTCGTAGGGCGAAGTGGCGTGCCGGTAGTCGCTCTGCCGGGCCCAAGTGGCGTCGTAGACGAAGCGGTAGGGGCCGGCCGCCGCGTTGCCCGAGAACTTAACGCCGCGGGTGAGAGAGCTGTTCGGCGGCGAATTGCTGAAATCGAGAGCGTAGACGAACACCTCCGCGCGCAACGTCGGATCGACCGACCAGGCTGCGCTGAAGAGGTGGCTGTCCGAGCGCCAGTCGCGCAGGTCGCCGAGAACCCGGTTGATGCGGGTCAGATAGGCGTAGGTGGCGCTGAAGGCGCCCAAGTTCCCATCAAGGCGCGCGGCGTCGAAGGTCTGTTCGTCCTGCCGCCAGCCGGCGTTGCCAACGAAGCGCTGGTCGTCGATCAGGATGCGCTGACGCCCCACCGTGACGGTGGCGACCGGGGACGGCTTCCAGGTGAGTTGCAGCCGGTTGAGCTCAGTGACGTCCGGGTCGTTGACTGCCGGGAAACGCGCCTTGTCTGCCCCGTTGAGCGGCGGGGTCGTTGCGCCGGGCGTGTTGACCGCAAACCGTGCGGGTCCCACGTGCTGGACGTCCTCCAGCTCCACCAGGCCACGAACCCCGATCCAGGCTGCCGTCTCCCAGCCCAGACGCGTGCGCACGGTCAGCGCCTCGGCCGGCTCGGCGATCGCCCCGGCCCGGGTCTGATCGACAAACTCGTAGCGGCCGCGCATTTCCAGGATGAGCCGGCCGGCGGTGATGGCCTCCGCGGCCGAGGCGGGCGGCGGCGCGGCGTCGGGAGCCGCCACCGCACTGTGGGCCCAGGCCGCCAAAAGGCCGAGGGCTAGCACTCCCGGCAGGGTCTTGGTCGCAGTCATGAGTCATCCCCCAAAACGAAAAAGCGCCCGCCGGGGCTCTGAGAGCCCCTGCGGACGCCGATGTCCTTGCAAGCTGGCGCGTCGCCGCGCCGATGGCCGATGATCGGCCGACGTGGGACGCCATTGCCCCGCGCTGTCGAGGCTAGGCGGGCCACATCGGGCGCCGCACCGCAACATCGCAGCCCGTCTGTTCGCGGATAATCGCGCCGCCTGCCCGCCGAATGCTCAGCGGCGGGGCGCCGGCGCCCTGTCAGGGCCCGCTGGGCGCGATCCGGCTCATCGGCGCGGCCACGCCCTGTCCCGATTTCAGATGCCCGACCGTTCCGCGGCCGCGTAGAGGTCCGGCCGATAGACGCGCGCTGCGATGTCGGCGACGTCCAGGTCCCCCGGAGCCTGCCCCCAACGGATCATCTGCTTTAGCAGCCAGACCGCGTCATCCGGCCGGGGTGCGGAGACCCCATCTCGCGTGAACACGACCTCGTCGAGGCCTGCCGCGATCAAGCCCGGCGCAACGCCGAGCCGACCGGTCGCTGTTAGCAGCTCGACCAATGCCGCGCGGTTCTCGGGCGCCTCGCTCCAGGCGGCGGCGCGGCGCAGGGCGCGCAGGATCGCGAGCAGGTCCGCGGGGCGCCGCTCCGCCCAGGCGGCGGTGACACCGAAGACCTTGTCGGGCGTCGCTGCCCGCCACTGCGGCGCGCGCAACACCACCTGCCCGGCCCCCGTGGCGACGGCCGCGGCGCTCCACGGCTCACCGGCGCAAAACCCTTCGATCACCCCGCCGGCCAGGAGCTCGGCCATCCGCGGCGGCGACGCCACAGTCAGGCGCACATCATGGTCAGGATCGATGCCCGCCTCGGCCATCCAGGCGCGCAGCAGGTAGTTGTGCGCTGAGTGGGGGTGGACCACCGCGAAGGTCAGGGAGCTTGCGCCCTCCTGCCGACGCCGAGCCACGAGGTTCGCCAGCCCCGCCGCCTCCGGCCCCGACCCGGCCAGGGCGGCCAGCCGGGCGGACAGCGTCACGACGGGCCCGTTCATGTTGAGCGCCAGCGGGGCGATCATTGGGGGCGCATCGTTGCCGACGCCCAGCGCCGCGGCCAGGGTCATGGGCGCCAGCAGGTGTGCGCCGTCGAGGGCGCCCACCGCCAACTTGTCGCGCACCGTCGCCCAGGACACCTCGCGGCTGAGCTCGACCTCGACTCCCTCGGCGGCGAAGAAGCCCCGGTCGGCCGCCACGATCAGCGGCGCGGCGTCGTTCAGCGGCACGAATCCCAGCTTCAGGGGCTGGCGGTCGGTCATGGCGTTTCCCCCTTCAGCACGCCGGCGAAGGCGAGCAAGTCGGCGGCGACGGCCCCCAGTGGCCGACCTGTATCCATCGACAGCTTGCGCAGCAGCCGATAGGCGGCCTCCTCGTCCAGCGATCGTTCCTTCATCAGCAGCGCCTTGGCGCGTTCGACGGTCTTGCGCGAGGCGAGATCGGCCTTGGCCTTATTCAGGTCCTGGCGAAGCTGGTTCATCAGCTGAAAGCGGCTCATCGCCACCTCCAGCACCGGGCGCACCCGCGCCGCCGCCAGGCCGTCCACCACATAGGCCGAGACGCCAGCCAGCACCGCCTGCTCGGCCAGGCCGGGCTCTGAGCGGTCGACGAACATCACCACCGGGCGCGGATTGGCCGCCGTCGCCTCGCGCAGGCTATCGATGGTGTCCCGGTCGGGGCTGTCGGACGCCACCACGATGACGTCAGGCTCGAAGATCGCGGCCTCGACCTCGTTGAAGACCACCGCATGGCGGACCTCCAGCGGCTCAACACCGGCAAGGCCTTCCGCGACCAGGGCCGCACGGGCCGGGTCTGGATCCACCACGAGCACTCGCATTGGCCGCGACTAAGGGGGAGAACCGTCGCGCAGCGTCACCTCTTGCGCGGAAACGCGGCAAATCTTCGGGCCGACGCCGCAGACTTGATCAGCTGGCGCCGCGCTTTTGCGCACCTTCCGCCAAAATCAGCGCCTCAAGCAGCGCGGCGCGCTCGGCCGGCGAGTTGGCGCCGCGCAACCGCGCCTGGGCGCCGGACGGGCATGGAAGCCGCATCAGGCCGGCGACATCGACCAGCCGCTGCATCGCCCAGCCCGCGCCATCTTCGGCAGGAAGCGCCGAAAGGTCGGCGGTCAGCGGGAGCATCAAGCCCTCGAAGCAGGCGCCCGGCGACGGCGCGGCCAGAAGCGGCGCCAGGTCCGCCGCCGTCACGGTCGGGGCGTCCACCGCCAGCACCAACGCGCGATCGCAGGTCGGGCGAAGCATCGCCGCCGCCGCCAACAGCCCCGCGACCGGTCCGCCGCCGGGCGGGTTTTCCACGGCGACCGGAAGCCCGTAGGACGCCGCGCCCGAGGTCACCGCCAGCGCCGCGCCCAGGTCTCGCGAGAGATCGGCCAGCCGGTCCACGGCGCGTCGCCCGTTCCAATCCAGGACGGCCTTGTCCGAGCCCATCCGCGAAGACCCGCCGCCCACCAGAATGATGATCCCAAGCGCCATATCCCTGGTTCACCCGCGGGCGGCGGCGATGCAAGCCGGGGCTCTGCTATCCGAGAGCCGGATCAGGTCAGAGGTGATCCAGCCGATCGCCTTGCATGTAGCCGCCAAACGCTACGTGTGCGCCGTCGAGCCCGGCTATCTAGACGGCCTGAGCGACGCCTCGCGCCTCTCCCTTCAGCTCCAGGGCGGCCCCTATTCCGCCCCGGACGCCGCACGCTTCATCGCGCGCCTGTACGCCGCCGACGCCGTGCGCCTGCGCCGCTACGACGACCTGGCCAAGGTGGTCGGCGCCGCGGCTCCGGACTTCGCAGCCTACGCGCCGATGATGTCGCGCCTCAGTCCTACTGGCTTCGCGTTGGCGAGGCCGCGTAGGTCGCGGTGAGATATTTCACGACGACCTTGGCGTCATCGTCGGTCATGGGCGCGCCATAGGCCGTCCGCATTTTGGCGACCTCGGCGGTCCAAAACGCCTCCGGCATTCCGCGAGGCTGGGTGTTCACGTAGTCCGCCGAGTGACACGCCATACAATGCTTCTGGGCTTGGGCGAGATCGGGACCGTCCAAGAGGCGCGAGGTCTCAGGCGGTGGCGAATAGGCCGGCGGGGCGGACAGCGGCTGGGCCGCGGCGAGGCCGCCCAGCGCGGCGAGCGCCGAGGCTGCCAGCCCGGCATACGCAGCGAGCACGGGCTTCATGCCGCCACCACGCGCACGGGGTCGACGACGTTGCGCATATAGCCTGGCGGATTCCAGGTCTGGGTCATCGGCTGGATCTCGCCGGCCTTGCTCCGGGCTCGCGCCATCAGCACGTGATTGCCCGGGTTCAGCGCCACGTGGGTCGACCACTCACGGAAGCCATAGGGTCCGTGATCCTGCCCCAGGGCCGCTGAAGTCCAGGCCTTGCCGCCGTCCGCGGAAACCTCGACGCCGGCGACGCCAGAGCCGCCGTCGAAGGCGATGCCCCGCAGGACCACCCGCTTGCCGGCGCCGATCTTCTGGCCGTCCTGCACATTGGTGATGAAGCTGCGCACGTTGAGCTTGCCGATCGGCCGGGTCTGGGTCGCCGGCTGGCCGGGCGGCGTGCAGGCGCAGTCGTTGTCCGGCACGCGATAGGCTTTCTGCATGAAGTAGCTCTGCGAGTCCTGCTCCAGCACCGTGATGTCGGTCAGGTGCTTGACCCAATAGGTGCCGTAGTAGCCCGGCACGATCAGGCGCAGGGGATAGCCGTTCAGCAGCGGCAGTGGTGCGCCGTTCATCTCGTAGGCCAGCATCACCTCACCCTGGCGGGCGTGGTCGACGCTGAGCGCCTTGATGAAGTCCGGGATCACCCGCATCGGCGGGACATCGGCGCCGTTGAACTCGACGGCCTTGGCTGACGGCTTGACGCCCGCCTTGTCCAGCAACGCGCGCAGCGAGACGCCGCGCCAAAGCGCCGAGCCCATGGCGCCATTGCCCAACTGGCCGCCGCCGACTCGTGGCGAGGAAAAGCCACGGCCGTTGCCGGAGCACTGGTTGACCGCCGCCATTTCGACCACCGGGAAACTCGTCCTCAGGTCGTCCATCCCGAGATCCAGCGGCGTCTCCACCGCTCCACCGATCTTCAGCCGATGGGTGGCGGCGTTCAGACCACGCGGCGGCGCGCCCGACAGGTGGTAGCGGACGAAGAAGGCGTCATTGGGCGTGAAAGCGCCGTGGTCGAACACCTCAAAGGGCGTCTCCAGCTGCGGCGGCCGCTGGGTGAGCACGATCATCGGCCGCTTCTGCGGATAGACGCCCAGGGGCCGTTCGCCGTTGTCGAACGGCAACGACACCGTCGCCGCGGTTTGGGAACGCGCGCCGCCGGCGGACCCGGCCATCAGGGCCAGGGCGCCCGCCAGGACCTCGCGCCGATGTGACCTGAGATCGTCCATGAGGCCCTCCACTGAAATTCCTCGAAAGTCTGATCCAAGCTGCGGCCCGGCGATAGGCCAACCGCAGCCTTCGTCAACGGACGTCCGCCGGCGGCGAAGGCTTGGCTAGCGGGGCAGACGTGTGGCGCGGGGTGACGATCTGGCCGCCCTCCACCCAGATACGGCCGTCCTTGATGACCCGGTCGATGCGGGTGAGATCGTCGAGATTTTGGTCCGGACGGCCGTCGACGACCAGGATGTCGGCCAGCCTGCCCGCCTCGAGGACGCCGAGCTTGTCGCCCATGTCGAGCAGCTGGGCGTTGGTGCGGGTCGCCGCGATGAGAGCCTCAGGGACCGAGTACCCGCCCTTCACGAACCACTTCAGCTCGGCGACGTAGGGATTGGGGATTTGCTGGTTCGCGCGGCCGATGGTGTCGGTGCCGACGCCCATGACGATGCCGGCGGCTTTCATCTTCTTGAACTGGTCGAAGTCCTGCTGGCTGGTCATCGTGAAGCGCCGCGACGTCGAGCCGTAGAAGCCGCCGGCCGTATCGAGCACGTTCTGGTAGACCTGCAGGGTCGGGACCGACGCCGTCTTGTGGCGCGCCATCGCCGCGATCGTGGCGTCGCTGCGCGGCAGCGGGTGTTCGATCATGTCGATGCCGGCGTCGACGGCCATGGCGGTGTAGATCGTCTCGCAATCACAGGTGACCTTCAGGCCGAGCCGGTGAGCTTCCTCGATCGCGGCGGCGACCTCGTCGGGCGCGAAGTGGCTGGCGAGCTTGATGACGCTGGCGCCCTGCTTGAAGGTCTCTCGCACCGCCGCACGCCAGGCGTCCGCGCCGTTCACCTCCCAGGTGTAGGCGGGTCCGTGATTGGGCGTGACCGGACGCTCCGTGGCGTGGCCGCCGGTCCCGGTGATGATGTGGCCCGCCGTGAACACCCGCGGGGCCGGGATCGCATCCTCCGCGCTCCATTCGCTCAGCAGGTAGGGCGCGTTCAGCACCCCGTTAAGATCGCGCACCGAGGTGAACCCGGACTCCAGGAAATAGCGGAGGTTGCGCGCGCCGCGCAGGACGCCCGCGCCTTCGCTCGCCTGCTCATCCAGGGGGGTGTCCGGATCGGGGTAGGTCAGGTGCACATGCATGTCGATCAGGCCGGGCATGACCGTCTTGCCGGCCACATCCACCACGGTGGCGTCGCTGGGCCAGGCCGTGGAGTCGGGCGGCAGGATCGCCTTGATCGTCTTGCCCTCGATGACCACCGTCCCGGCGAAGGCGGCGGCGTGGACGGAGTCGAAAATCCGTCCGCCGCGCAAGACCAGCTGGTGGCCCGGGCCCTTGGGCGGCCGCACGGGGATCCGCCGCGGGTCGTCGACCGTCACGGCCGATGGCGCGATCAAGGGCCGGCGATCGTTGAAGGGCGCCTGGGCGAGCGCCGACGGCGCGAACAGGCCCACGCCGAGCAGGACCGCGCCGCAGAGCGCCGCCGTGAAGGATCGCAATCTCATTACGCCGCCTCGCAAGTCTTCAGTTGTCGGCCGAGCCGTTACGTCCCCGCGACCGTCGCATGCCGCTCTCCCTTTGTAAGACGAAAGCCGCGCGCGGTTGCCCATCTCGCGTCGGCAGAGATCCGCTAGAGGGCGTCCCCCAACAGCTCCCAAAGATACTGGACGCGCGCCCATACGCAGTGATGGCAATTCGATTCCGCCAGCCAGGCGTCGAACGCGCGGCGCTCCTCAGGACCGGCCGTGCCGGCGATGGCGATCCAGCGCGTGGCGACATCGAAGGTCGCGCGATCGCAGAGCGCCACCCCCTCTTGCAGCCGGCAGGGGGATTCCGGATCCCGGCACAGCCGCGCGCGCGCGCCGGGTTTGAACTCCGGCGTCACGCTGCTGCGCTCCCCTTCTGAACCCCAGGCATCGCGACTACGCTTCGTTCCCTTGCAAGCACGACCGATGTAAAACCACAGATTGCAGCCCGGCGTGACACCCGTTCGCGCCGCCGTGCTTCCCAGACGCAATCCGACGCCGTTTCCCCACGCACCTTCCGCCAATATTTTGGTCAGCGGCGGGCTTCGTCAGTCGCGCCGGCCGTCCCTTGTTGACAAGGGCTCCGGCAGGTCGAAACCGACCCTCAAATCCCCGAGAACGCCCTTCCATACAGGACCTCCACGGGGCTAAGAATCTCATTCTCGGATCCGCACGATTCCTATGGAACATCTTCTACAATTCGGCGATCTACCCGAGAATTCAGTGAAGACTTTCTTCCGCCCACGGACGCAAACTGGCGCGCGGGGGCCCGCAGATCGCCGGGCGCCCTCAATCGCCGCCCGGCCGATCGGGCCGGACGACATGGCGGGGGCTGGTGTCTGTGAGTGAACCTCAATCCGACCCGGGCGGCACATCGCGCAAGCACGCGCTGCGGCCGGACCTCTGTCGCCAGGTCCTGCCGTTCGTACCGGAGTTGAGGGGCTACCTTCGTCGGCAGGTCGCCGCGCACGACGTCGAGGATGTGGTGCAAGACGTGTTCCTGCGGCTCGCCCGCCGCGACGGGGGCGCCGAGTTGGAGACTCCCAAGCGCTACCTCTACCAGGTCGCGCGCGCCGCGCTCATCGATCGCCATCGCCGAGACGTCAGCCGCCACGCCGCCCAGCACTGCGACCTATCGGACGCCAACCAGCCGGTCGATGCGCTCTCGCCGCTGCGGGTCCTCGAAGGCCGCGAAGACGTCCGCGCCGCGCGCGCGGTGATCGCCGCGATGCCCCAGCGCCGCCGCGAAATCCTTGTCGCGGTGCGCCTCGAAGGGTGCAGCCTGAAGGTCGTCGCCGCGCGCTACGGGATCTCGACCAAGGCCGTCGAGAAGCATCTGGCTCGCGCGTTTCACGATCTCTGCGACGGCGTTCCCGCCGACGACCAGGCGACTCGACGCCTGCGGACCGGCCGAACCGCCGGGGCCGCAAGCCAGATCGAACGGCGTTCGAGACCGCCGCTCAGCGACTAGCCCCGACGCTCAGTAGAGCTCGACGTTATCGATCTGCATCCAGAGCTTCTCGCCGCCCGGACGAGAGCCGGCAATCTCGACCTCGACAAGATCGTCGCCTGTCCAGGTGGCTTCCGCCCCGCCGCGTCGTGCGCCCCACTTCAGGGACGTGAACGGCACCTCCACCTTGCGCCACTCGGGGCCGGCGGCGACCGGGGCGCTCCATTTGCCGGTGAGGCTGTTCATGGCCAGGCTGTAAGTCCCGGCCCCGCCCCGAATCTCAAGCCGCACGCCGTGATAGGCCTTGAGGTCCGCGGGCTGGATCGACCCGCGGGTCAGGGGCAGGATCACACCCGCCTGAGGATTGGCCTTGTGCGACATCCAGGCCGCCACGTTGAGCGCGTGGTCGCCGGGACCGCGGTCGATCAGCGTGGTCACTTCCACACTGCGATCGGGGCCCCCGTCCGCGTCGTCGGTCTGCAAGGTGTCGAGGTCGGTGCGGCCATCGGCGCGTTCAAAGTCGTCGATCTTGGCCGCGACCTTGAGGGGCGTCAGGGACACAGCTGCGTTCGCCGCCGGGATCGCCGCGCCGGGGCCGAACACCAGCTTACCGTCCACGAAGGTGCGGTCGGTCTGGCGGACGTCGGCGATGGTCACCCAGGGCGCGCCTTTGATCAGCACCAGGTCCGCGCGCTTGCCCTTCTCGATCGTGCCGCGGTCGTCGATCATGCCGAGCGCCTTGGCGCTGTTCGACGTCCCGGCCATCAGCGCCTGCGATGGCGTCAACCCGGCCTGCACCAGCAGTTCCATCTCGTGCAGCGTGGACGTCCCATGTGGCGTGCCCGGCATGCCCGCGTCGGTCCCGAGGGCGATGAGGACGCCCGCGTCCTGCATGCGCTTGACGTTGTGCAGGGCGTGGTCGAACCGCGTCATGCTCTGCTTCAACCCGGTGTCGTCGGTCCGCGGCCGCGCGCCCGGTTTCACAGGCTCATAGACCGCCAGGGTGGGCGCATAAGCCGTACCGTTGGCCTTGAAGAGGTCGATGGTCTCCTGGTCGATCTCGGCGTCCTGCAGGCTGTGGGCGACCACGTCGACCTTGGCCTTCGACGCCTCCTTGCCACGGAAGACGGTGACCGTGTGGGTCAGCACCTTCAGGTGGTTCTTATGCGCCTCGTCGGCCAGCGCCGAGAGGGTCACCAGGTCCATGGTGTTGTTGTCGGCGCCGGAACCATAGCGCCACCCGTCATGGAAGCCTTTGACCATGTCGGGCTTGTAGGCGAGCACCTCGCGCATGGCCGCCCGCGCCGAGTCCGGCGTCGAGAACTGCTTGATGGTGTGGCTGTCGGCCCAGTCGGCGCCGTGGCCGCCGGGGACCCCCATGCGGGCGGTCATGTTCACGTGCGGCGCGGCGAGCGTCGCGAGCCACGCTCGACGCGGCGCCCAGGACTCCGGGGCGGCGTTGAAGTCGTTGGTGGTGGTGACCCCGGCCGCGTCATAGGCGTTGGCGATCTGCGGCGTGGTGCGCGGCTCGCCGCCGGGCGTCCAGTGGGTGTGGACATCGAAGAACCCAGGCAGCAGGGCCTCGCCCTTGGCCTGAATGACGATGGCGCCCTTGGGGACGACCGCTTTCGGCCCCACGTCGGCGATACGTCCGTCGACGATGACCACGGTGGCCAAATGCGGGGCCGCGCCGGTGGCGTCGAAGACCATGGCGCCGACGATCGCTACGGGCGACGCCGCCTTTTCGGCGGCCTGCGGAGCCGCTGCCGCTGGCGCGACGATACCGGCCACCAGCCCGGCCAGCGCTATCCGCCCCATCGAACTCGGCTTCATCTTCATCACGATCTCTCGCCCCCGCTTGTATCGGGCGGGCCAACTGGCCGGCCTAGAACTTCACACTCACCCGACCGTAGTAGTAGCCGCCGTAGAGACCGAACGGCGAATTGCCGCCGTAGGGCGCGAAGCCCGTGGTGTCCGGCACGGTGTTCTTGTCGGGATAGACGTTGAACAGATTGTTGGCGCCGACCGCCAGGGTCACCGCGTCGTTGAGGTCGTAGGCGGCCTCGAGATCGGTGATCCACTTGGCGCCGTAGTGCTGGTCGTTGGCGACCACGTTGTTGAGGCTGTCGAACTTGCCGTAGCGGCTTTCGCGCAGGTTCACGCGGAACTTGTCGAGCGTCCATTCCGCGCCGGTCAGCAGCTTGGTGCGCGGCGTGGCCACGGTGACCGAGCCCTGTTGCTGGCGGTCGAACAGGGTCAGGCCGAGACCGGCGAGCTGGGTCGGATTGGCCGCGATCGAGGCGATACGGGTCTTGTTCCAGTTGAAGCCGAGCGTCAGGTGCAGGGCGCCGTATTGGTCGAGGTTCTTGCGGTAGGTGGCGACCATGTCGACGCCGGTGGTGTTGGTGTCGATGGCGTTGGCGAAGTAGCGGACCGACCGGTTCGGATCAATGCCGTTGCGGGTCAGGATCGCGCTGACGCCGGCGCCCGTCAGCTGGCCGGTCAAGGTGATCCGGTCGCGCAGTTCGATGCGGTAGGCGTCGATGGTCGCCGACAGCGCCGGTGTCGGCGTCAGCGCCAGGCCGACGCTGTAGTTGTTGGACTTCTCCGGCCGCAGCGGCTTGGCGCCCAACGCCTGGCCCACGGCCGATTCCGGGCGGACGGTGTTGGACTGGATGAAGGTGAAAACGCCGTTGATGATGTTGGCCTGGTTCGAGGTCTGGGCGAAACCTTCCTGCGAGAGGGACGGCGCACGGAAGCCGTTGCTGATCGTCGCGCGCAGAGCCACCTGGGGGCTGAACTCGTAGCGCGTGGAGAGCTTGCCGCCAAAGACGTCGCCGGCGCTGTCATCGTAGTGCTCGTACCGCCCGGCCGCGGCCACGTACCAGTGCTCGGTCACGTCCAGCCCGAGATCGACGTAGGCGGCGTCGTTGCTGCGGGTGATGTTGACCGCATCGGCCGGAGTGAGAGTCACCGCGCCCTGGGCGCCGACCGCAGCAGCCTTGCCGGCCAGGTTCCCGTACCCCGCCGGGTAGACGAAGTTGCCGGCCGCATAGGCGCCCGGGTGGCCGGCGATAGTCTGGAAGCGCTCCCAGCGATACTCCACGCCCGCCGAGACCTGCAGCGGCATGGTCGGCGTCAGATGCACCGAACGGGTGATGTCGAAATTGGTCGTCCACTGGTCGAAGGCCGACGAGAAGGTGTGGAAGCTGGTGGGGCTGGTGGGGCCGAGCGAGGCGTTGAGCGTGTTGCTCGAGCCGTGGTCGATGTGGTCGCGGCCGTAGGTGGTGCTGAGGTCCCAATGCCACTCGCTGGCCTCGCCCTTCACGCCGCCGGCCGCCTGGTAGTCGTATTCGTCGAGCGTGTAGTTCGGCGAAAACCCGTTGGGATAGATGGACAGAATATCCTGGTTGCTGTTGGGCCGGCGGAAGGCCTGGCCGACCACAGCGTTGCGGAAGCTGAGCGTTCCATCGCTGTAGAACTCGACGCCGCCGCTCGGCAGACTGAGGTTGTAGGAGGTGTTGACCTCCTTGTTCTTCGGCAGGCCGCCCCGATAGACAAGGTGGCTGGCGGTGAGTTCGCGCGGATCGGGCGCGCCGCCGGCCAGGGGGAAATAGAAGGCGCCCGTCGCGGGCACGCCGCGCAGGGCGTCGTGCTGGGTCTTGGCGTCGAGGGCCAGGGTCAGCGCGCCGCCGTCGCCGATGGTGAAGCCGTGGTAGACGTCGCCCTGCAGGGTCTCGCCGTCGCTCACCCCGTGATAGGCGTAGCGCTGGCCGGCGTTGACGTTCAACCGCCCGCCGTCCTTGTCCGAGCGCAGGATGATGTTGATCACGCCGGCGATGGCGTCGGAGCCGTACTGCGCCGCAGCGCCATCACGCAGCACCTCGATGCGCTCGATGGCGCTGGAAGGGATCAGGTCGAGGTCGACGGGGTTCCCGCCGTTCGACAGGTTGCCGGTGGCCAGGTTGATCAGCGAGCTGTTGTGCCGGCGCTTGCCGTCCACCAACACGAGGACATGCACGCCGCCCAGGCCGCGCAGACCCGCAGGGCGCGCCAGGCTATCCCACGATGAACTGCCGACCGTCTGAGCCTGGAAGGAGGGGATCAGCTGGGTCAGAGCGTCGCGTAACGGCGCCGATCCGCCGAGCTTCTCAAGCTGGTCGCCGCCGATCACGTCGATCGGCGCGGGGCTGGAGACCACGGTGCGCGGCTGGCCGCGGAAGCCGGTGACCACCACCTCTTCGACGGAGGCCGTCGCACTGGCCGGCGCCTCCGCGGCGAACGCCGGCCAAGCCGTCGCGACGCCGAGGAGCGTGGATGTCAACAGGAGCGCCTTGGCGTGCATCGGGAGACCTTCTCGGCTTCGATCTGGGTGGGAGTGGCGTGCTCCTTAGACGGAGATATTCGCGACTTCCCCACTTGCGGCGGTCGATATTTCTCGGCGGTCAGGACGCCGGTGGGACCTCCGCAATGGCGCAGAACCAGCAGTCCTCACCGATTGGTGCGCCGGGGGGCGGCTTCGCCGCCGACTGCCGTCCGGTCGCGAGCCGACCAAGTTGGGCTTCGTTCTGATCGATCAGGACCTTGGCCAACGCCTTCACCTGCGTCGCCTCGTCAGCATCTCCCTTGAACGCCGCGAGCTGCTGGCCGAACGTCGCAAGGCTGGTGCGGAGCTCGCCGGCCGCTGTGGGCGACAGCTTCTTGTCGTTCAGGGCGTCGACCACGTCGCCGACGAGCCGTAGGCGGACGCGGCGACGGATCTCGGCCAGCCGTCCCTCACCGCCGGGCGCGCCGGCCGCCACGGTGGCGAACACCTGGGTCATCATCTCCGAGACGCCAAGCTGCGCGGGATCGCGGCGACGCAGTTCGACCATCCGGTTCAGCCGTTCCACGTCCAGCAACGACGACAGCGTCAGGTCGGCGGCGGTCGTGGCCACGCCCGGCATGTCGAACACCGGGCCGCCCATGCTCGGGAAGACTTCGAGTTCGAACTGCCGGTCGGTCGTCCCGGACTGTCCGTCGGACAGGAGGTCGATCAGCTTGTCGGGCAAATCCAGTTCCGCGGGCGAGACCGTCTTGAGAAGCGCCGCCAACGCCCGGCGCTGGGTTGCGGCGGCGATGGGCGTCGCCGCCTCGTGGCCGTCGCCGCGCACCGCATAGGAGTAGTCCACGCCGCCGATCATCTTCGCGGCCGCATCGACCTGATAGCGGTGGAAGAGATAGATCGGCACGAGCACGCGCCGCAGGTCCGACACCGGCGCGCCCACGGCAATGTTGCTCAGCCCGAAGCGATCCAAAGCCACGCGCCGGACCGCCATGACGTTCTCCAGGCCGGCGATCGGATCGGCGCCGTTGTCCCACTGGGTGCTGTAGGGGTGCTCGGTGTCGGCGATGAAGCGCTCGCCTTTGTCCTCGGCGTCCTTGGCCATGGCGTCGAGCGCCTTGCGCGCATCGACCCCCTTGGGGAACTGCGAATAGAGCCACTTCACCGTGAAGCGGTCCCAGTCGCCGGGCCCGTCCTTGTAGACGTCGCTGAAGCTCAGCGCGGAGCCCTTCACCCGGACCATCGGCGCCGGATAGTCCATCGCCGAGGCGCGGTCGCCGTAGGTGCTGCCCGCGAAATTATGGGAGAAGCCCAGCGCGTGGCCGGTCTCGTGCATGGCGAGCTGCCGCACGCGCGCCAGCGACAGCTTAACGGGATCGTCCGCGCCGCCCTTCCCGGTCTGGTCCGCGCCGACCAGACCCTGGAAGATCAGGATATCCTGTCGCACCCGCAGCGAGCCCAGCTGCACGACGCCGCGGACGATTTCCCCGGTGCGCGGATCGACGATGGTCTGGCCGGTCGACCAGCCGCGCGTCTGGCGATGCACCCAGTTGATGACGTTGTAGCGGGAATCCATCGGGTTCACGCCTTCCGGCAACACCTCGACCTTGAAGGCGTCGATGAACCCTGCGGCGTCGAACGCCTTCGCCCACCAGCGCGCGCCGTCGACCAGGGCGGTGCGAATGGGTTCCGGCGCCGCGCGATCGACATAGAAGACGATCGGCTTCTTGACGCGGGAACGCGCCGCCGTCGGGTCGGTCTTCTCCAGCCGGAACCGCCGGACCAGGCGATAGACGACCGGGTCGCCCAGCTGCGATCCATAGTTGTTCACCAGCACCTGGACCGACGTCCCGGTCCGCGGGTCATGCAGACGCGGCTCGAAGCCCGGCTCCGGCAGCTTCACGAAGGAGTGGTGCACCGTGAGCGTCACGACGTGCGGATCGGGCGCGACGGAGCGCAACTCGGCGCCCGGCTCGTCCGAGGTGAAGGTCTCGGTCGCTTCGACTTCGAGGTTCTCGGGGAAATCGCCGACGGAAGCGGTGTCGACATAGGAGAGCGCCGGCGCGAGCTTGAACGCACCCTGCTTGCGCTGCTTGAGACGCTCGGCGACATCGGCGGCGTCGCGGGTCAGGAAGCTGGTGATATCGACCAAGACACCGCCGTTCGGCGCCTCGGCCTCAACGTCGCCGGCCCACAGGTTCGAGACGGCGAAGGAGTCGCGCACCGCCAGCTTCTCGTCCGGCGTCCCGCCATCGGCGCGGAACCCGTAGTTCTCCGCCTGCAGGATGACCTTCTTGCCGATGCGGTGGAAGGCGAGCACCTGAGCGCGTGTGGTCTCCGCACGGTCGAGCCCGATGGGCGTCGAGCCGATGCCCGCCGCCAGGATCGGCTGATAGATGAAGCGACCGGAGACGCCGTCCTTGTCGGGCGGCGGCAGTTCGATCAGCACCTTGCCGGCCGCGCGATCGATGAACACCGGCAGGAGGCCCTGGTGTTGTTCGAGCCGCGCCGTGGCCTTGGTGAAGGCGTCCGCCGCCGGCCCCGCGGTTTCCGCCGCGACCGAAAACGACGGCCAGAGCAGCGCCGCGCCGAGCGCCAGACTCCTGGCGATCCCGATCTCAAAGGCCATGATCGTGCTCCGAAAGAAGTGCGCCCCAGAGGCGGCGGTCGTCAGTCATCTCCGGCGCCCGTCCGGTAGGTGTGCAGCGGCAGGCTGAGGACCAGGAGGCTGCCGAGCGCGCAGGCGACCACATAGAAGCTGGGCGCGATGGGCGAGCCGGTCTGACGGACCAGGGCCGTGGCGATGAACGGGGCGAAGCCGCCGAACAGCATCACCGCGCCGTTGTAGCCGACCGAGAGCGCCGTATAGCGCACGCGGGTCGGGAAGAGCGCGCAGAGCAGGCCCGGCGCCGCGCCGTTGTAGATGCCCAGACAGACACCCGCGACGATCGCGACGACCGCCAGCGCGGCGAAGGAATGTTCGTGCGCCGCATAGAGGAACAGCGGCATCGGCAGGAGCACGAAACCAGCCGCCGAGAGGATCAGAAGCCGCTTCCCGAGCCGATCGGAGAGATAGCCCGAGATCGGAACCGTCACGCTGTTGGCGATCGCGCCCAGCGCGGTGGCGGTCAGGGCCGCGGTCGGCAGCATGGCCAGGGACTGGACGGCGTAGGTCGCCAGGTAGGTGGTGAAGACATAGCTCGCCACCGTCCAGATCATCGTCATGCCGAAGCAGGTGAGCACCGCGGCGCGATAGGTGGTGAAGGCGCTCTTCAGCGGCGTCCGCGCCACGTTGCCGTGCTCGACGGTGCGGACATATTCCGGCGACTCCGCGACGCGGGCGCGCAGATAGTAGCCGACCGGCGCCAGGATGAAGCCGAGCAGGAACGGCAACCGCCAGCCCCAGTGCTCCAGGTCCGGCTTGTCGAGGACCGAATTCAGCAGCAGCGCGCTGCCGATCGAGCATAGCTGGGCGATGCCGGTGCTCAGCTGCTGCAGGCTGCCGAAGAAGCCGCGCCGCCCCGGTGGCGCATATTCCACCAGGAAGGCGGTGGCGCCGCCCCACTCCCCGCCCGTCGAGAACCCCTGAAGCAGGCGGCAGATCACCAGCAGCACCGGCGCCCAGACGCCGATGCGCGCATAGGAGGGCACGAGTCCGGTGAAGCCGGTGGCGACCGCCATCAGGGTGATGGTCAGCGCCAGCGCCGCGCGCCGGCCTCGCCGGTCGCCGAAGCTGCCGAGCACGGCCGCGCCGACCGGGCGCATCAGGAAGCCCACGCCATAGGTCGCGAAGCTGGCGAGGGTGGAGACGACGGGATCGTGGGACGGGAAGATCGCCTTGCCGATCTGCATGGCGAAGTAGCCGTAGACGCCGAAGTCAAAGAGCTCGAAGAGGTTGCCGATCAGGCAGGCGATGATGGCGCGCCGGCGAACGTCGCGTGATGGACCGGCAGGGGTGGCTTCGTGAGCCGTATCGGCGGCCGGGTTCGACATCAGACCTGATACTGGAACCCGTCGACGGTGAACGCCTGGCCCGTGATGAAGCAGGGGTCGGAGGTCGCCAGGAACCGCACCACCTGCGCGACATCGTCCGGGCAGCCAACCCGCCGCAGCGCAATGCCGTTCTCCGCGATCTCGGCGCCGCGTTCGCGGATGACGCCGTTGCCGCCCACCTCGGTCTGGATCAGGCCTGGGCAGATGGCGTTGACGAGGATGGTCGGCCCCAGTTCCTTGGCAAGCGCGCGGGTCATGCCGAGGATCCCGGCCTTGGCGGCGGCATAGGCGAACTTGCTGACCGCGGCGGTCACCCCGCCGGAATGCGCATTGAGCGAGGACATGCTGACAATCCGCCCGCCTCCCCGTTGCAGCATCCCGGGCGCGACGGCCCGGATGTAGTTGAAGCAGCTCTTCAGGTTGATCGCGATGGTCGCGTCGAACTCGGCCTCGCCGATCTCGAGGATGCCCTTCGCCATCGACTTGCCGGCGTTGTTGAGCAGGAAATCGATGTGGCCGAACTCGGCGGCGACGGCGGCGCCGACGGCCTGCGCGCGGGCATAGTCGGAAACATCGGCCAGGTGGCAGGCGACCTGGCCGCCGCGCGCGACGATCTCCTTCGCCGTGGCGGCCATTTCGGCCTCAAGAACGTCGACCAGTGCGACCGCGAACCCCGCGTCGCTCAGCGTCAAGGCGCAGGCGCGGCCGATGCCCCGCGCGCCTCCCGTTACAAGCGCGACCCGCGTCGGTTCGGAAGCCCCCATTCGCCGCCTTTACTATTGCACTTCAGCCCGATCCTCATCTTTCCCTTAAACACTGCGATTTTCAACGGTCTAATTTCTTGCTTCTTTGAGATTAGATCAGGTTTTCATTATCATCAGTTCAGCAAATGAGCGTTGACAAGACGCGGGCCGGCACTAGGGCTCCGGCGGCCTGAACTGGCCGTCGCCTCCTGGAGAGCTGATCATGAACCTGGCGAAATTTGCCCGGCGCCGTTACACCGCCGGCCCCACGCCCCTCGAGCCCATGCCGCGTCTGAGCGCAGCGCTCGGCGGCCCGAACATCTTCATGAAACGCGACGACCTGACGGGGCTGGCGTCCGGCGGCAACAAGACGCGCAAGCTGGAATTCCTGGTCGCCGACGCGCTCAGCCAAGGCGCCGACACCCTGGTCACCGTTGGCGCCGTGCAGTCCAACCACTGCCGGTTGACGCTGGCGGCGGCGGCGAAGGAAGGCCTCAAGTGCCGCCTGGTTCTGGAACAGCGCGTGCCGGGCAGCTACGACGCGCACGCCAGCGGCAACAACTTCCTGTTCGGCCTGCTGGGCGCCGAGGCGATCACCGTGGTCAACGCCGGCGACGATCTGGCCGCCGCCATGGACGCGGTCGCCGACGACGTCGCCCGGGCCGGCGGCAAGGCCTACATCATCCCTGGCGGCGGTTCGAACCCCCTGGGCTCCTTGGGCTATGTCGCCTGCTTCGACGAGCTCGCCACCCAGGCCTTCGATATGAGCCTGAACCTCGATCATATCGTCTGCGCGAGCGGTAGCGCCGGCACCCACGCGGGCCTCCTGGTCGGCGCCATCGGCGCCAACGCCGGCATCCCGCTGACAGGCATCAACGTCCGCCGGCCGCGCGCCGAGCAGGAGGGCAACGTGCATGCCCTGGCCGAACGGACCGCGGCCTTCACGGGCCTGTCCCGAGGCATTCCCCGCGACGCCGTCGTCTGTCTCGACGATTGGGTCGGCCCCGGCTATTCCCTGCCGACCGAGGCGATGGTCGAGGCCGTCAAGCTGACGGCCCGCCTGGAGAGCGTCCTCCTGGATCCGGTCTACACGGGCAAGGCGATGGCGGGGCTGATCGGGCTGATCCGACGCGGCGACCTCAAGCGGGGCGAGAACGTGCTCTTCGTGCACACCGGCGGCGCGCCGGCGCTCTACGCCTATCAGGACGTGCTCGAGGCGTCCTAGCCGCCCATCCCTTCACCCGCCGGGGCTCTGAATTTGTCGCCGGGCGCCTCGTGGAGGGCGCCCGATGGGCAAAGTGTGACATTTCGCGGACACCCAACACCGTTCGGCGGACTGAACGACATTCCCATTGATGAACGGAAGACTTTGGCACTAGGCTGCATACGGACAGTGGATTCACTGGCGCCGGGGCCCATGACGCTCGAGCAGTTGCGCATTTTCGTCTGTGTCGCAGACCGTCTGAACATGACGCGTGCGGCCGAGACGCTCCACATCACCCAGTCCGGGGTGAGTGCGTCGATCAGCGCGCTGGAGAACGCCTACGGCACGGCCCTCTTCGATCGCGTGGGCCGCCGGATCGAACTCTCGGCTGCCGGCCAGGCCTTCCTGGTCGAGGCCGAAAAGGTGCTGCGTCAGGTGGGCTATGCCCAGCGCGCGCTCTCGGACCTCAGCAACCTGCGCCGCGGCGTGGTGTCGATCTGCGCCAGCCAGACCGCGGGGAACTACTACCTGCCCAAGCTCATCGCCCAGTTCCAGAGGACCTGGCCGAGCCTGGACGTCGAACTGCACATCAGCAACACCGCCGGCGTCGCCCGGATGGTCCTCGACGGCAAGGCGGAGATCGGCTTCACCGAGGGCGAGCATCACGACGCCGCGCTCACCGATTTCCAGGTGGAAGGCGATCAGATCTGCGTCTTCGTGACCCCGGACCACCCTTGGGCGCACAAGACACCGGCGCCAGAGGTGCTGATGAGCGCGGACTGGGTGCTTCGCGAAGAGGGCTCGGGAACACGCTCGGAATTCATCCGCGCCTTGGTGGCGATGGGGCTCCCGGGCGAGCAGATCAACGTGCGCCTGGAACTGCCGACCAATGAGGCCGTGCGGTCCGCGGTAATGGCCGGCGCTGGCCCGGGTGCGCTGTCAAACCTGGTGATCGCCGATGCGCTGACCGCGGGCAGCCTGGTGCGGGTCGCCATCGACTTGCCGCACCGGCCGTTCCGCATCCTGCGCCACTCGGACCGCAAGCTGAGCCGGGCCGCCGAGATGTTCCTGAAAAGCTTGCCCGGCTGGCCGAAGGAACGGGACCGCGTTCCGAGCCGCGTGCCGGAGCGGGTGTTCTACGAGGCCCGCCGCGCCTGAGCGTGCGGCGTAGGGGCCACACCTGGGGGAACAGGCGTGACCCCACGCCGGGTCATTCCTCAGCGGACAGGAACGGCCTGCGAGTCCGGGCGCCGCGTGTCGGCGGCGCCGTAGAACACCCCGTCCGGCCCGATCATGATCGACTGGGTCGAGCCGATGATCTGCGAGCGCTCAACCTTGTGGCCCTTGGCCACCAGGCCGGCCACGAGGTCCTCCGGGATGGCTTCTTCGAGTTGCAGGGCGCCGTCCGCGCCGGCCTGGTAGATCCGCGGACGCTCCGCGGCCTCGGCGACGTTGAGCTTGAAGTCGATGACGTTGATCAGCATCTGCACCATCGTCCCCAGGATCGTGCCGCCGCCGGGCGTGCCGGTGGCCAGCCACGGCTTGCCGTCCTTGAAAACGATCAGCGGTGAGATCGTCGATTGCGCCCGCTTGCCGGGCTCGATCCGGTTGCCCAGGCTGTTGGGCGGGTTGTTCCAGTCGAAGTTGCCGAGCGAATTGTTGAGCAGGAAGCCGGTGCCGGGCGCCACCACGTGGGCGCCGAAGGAGTCGGTGAGCGTGTAGGTGTTGGAGACCACGTTGCCGTATTTGTCGGCGACGGTGAACTGGGTGGTGTCGCGGCCTTCGTAGGGGGTCGGGTCGAGCTTCGGCAGGGTCTTGCCATCCAGCGACCTGTCCATGGAGATCAGCTTGGCGCGCTCCTTGGCGAAGTCCTTGCTGGCGATGCCGGTGGCCGGCGTGTGCCACTGCGGCGTGCCGCCGGAATAGCGGCGATCGACCGTGACGATCTTCAGCGCCTCGGCCACCAGATGCATCTCGTTCACCCCGCCCTGGCCGTAGGACGCCATCGGGAATTGCTCGATGATGTTCATCGCCTCAGCGACGCTGGACGCGGCCGACGTCGGCGGCATGTAGGCGATCTTGTAGCCGCGGTAGCTCGACCAGATCGGCTCCTTCACATTGGCGCGGTAGGCGGCCAGGTCCTTCAGGCTGATGATGCCGCCGCCCGCCTTGACGCCGGCGACCAGCTTTTCGGCCAGCGGACCCTTGTAGAAGCCGTCCGCGCCGCGCGCCTGGATCTGCTTCAGGCTCCACGCCAGCTCCGGATTCTTGAAGACCTCGCCCGGCTTGTAGGCCGATCCGTCCTTCTTGAAGAACAGTTTGGCGGCGCCGCCCGGATCCTTCGCCATCTGCGCCTTGCGGCCGGCGAGCGTGGTGGCCTCGTCGTCGCTCAGGATCACGCCGCTGGTCGCCAGGTCGATGGTGGGTTGGATGAGCTGCGCCCACGGCAGCTTGCCGAACCGCTTGTGCGCTTCGAAGAGGCCGGCGACCGTGCCGGGCACGGTCGAGCCCTTGAACGACAGCACCTTGTTGCGATCGACCTTGCCGTCCGCGCCGAGCAGGAAGTCCGGGGTCACCTCCGACGGCGCCTCGCCGTAATATTCGATCGCCGTCGTCTTCTGGTCGGCCGCATTGTAGACGAGCATGTAGCCGCCGCCGCCGAGGTTGCCGGCCCGCGGCAGCGTGAGCGCCTCGGCGATGCCGACGGCGACCGCCGCGTCGACCGCGTTACCGCCCTTGCGCAGGATGTCGGCGCCGATCCGCGCGGCGATCTTGTTCTGCGAGACCACCATGCCGTCGCGCCCGATAGTCGGGTGGTGGATCGAGCTGTAGCCGACGAGATCCCCGCCGGTGGCGACGCGAGGTCCCCGCGCCGGCGCCTGTTCTTCCTCCTGCGCCAGAGCTGCCAGCGGCGCGGCGAGCGCGAGGGTCAGGGCGAGCAGGCTGCTCAGGACGGCGCGCGCGGGCTTGCCGGGCGCCAACTTGGTGCGATGAGCCATGGCGATCTCCAGTGAAAACCCTCCCGCCTGAGCGGGAGTGCCTTCGGGGGCGGCTAGAAGGTTTTCCGGACGTCGAAGTACACGTAGCGGCCGTAGGGGTTGTAGATCGCCCCGGTGTAGCCGCCGGACACCAGTGGCGGCTGCTTGTCGAAGACGTTCCGTGCGCCCACCCGGAAGCGCGTGCCGGCGAGGCGGCCATCGTCGAACTGGTAGGACAGCGACACATTGTGCATGACGGTCGAGGGCACGCCGTAGAACGAACCGTCCGCGTTGGTGAGCGCGGTGCTGTAGAAGTCGCCGGTGTAGGTGACGAACCAGTCGGCGCTGATCGGGCCCTTGTTCCAGGTGAACGCAGCCGACCCCCGCCAGGCCGGCTGACCGTTCTGGCCGATCAGGTCGGCGGCGCCGGTGATGATCGTGCCGGAGTTGATCTTGCCCGCCGCGCGCGCCGCCAGCAGTTCCGCGATCCCCGGAGTCGGCGACTGGAAGAGCTTGGTCTGGTGGCTGATGTTCACATTCACGCCGAAGTCGCCGAAGCGGTCGGTGTTGAGTGCGTAGATGACGCCATAGTCGACGCCGGCCGCCTGTTGCGGCAACTGATTGACGTACTTGTCGTCCACGAAAAGGATCGTGCCGGCGGGCGCCAGGCCGGTGCCGGCGAAGGCCGCCACCTGATCCGGCGTCGGGTCTGCGCGGTGGACAGCCGGGTTGGTCGTGCCGTTCAACCGGTCGAAGTAGTCGACGATGACCGCGTTGCCCTCGCCGAAGACGCCGATGATGTTCTGCTGGTTGATTTTCCAGACGTCGACCGTGACCGTCAGGCGGCCGAACTCGGGCGGGATGAAGTGCGGTTCGAACACCACGCCGTAGGACGTGGAGTCCGAGGTCTCCGGCACCAGGTTGGGGTTGCCGGCCCGTCGGGCCTGGACGGCCTGGGTGCGGGTGCACTGGTTGAAGCTGGTGATCTTCTTCAGGCGCAGGTCGGCCTCGCAGAAGACGTAGTCCGTGCGGGTGTTGCTGCGGCTCACCTGGGTGACGTTGATCTGTTCGAGGTTCGGCGCGCGGAAGCCCTCGGAGTAGGAGCCGCGCAGGCGAAGCCCGGGCACGATGTCCCAGGACGCGGCGATCTTCGGTTTCGCGACATCGCCCACGTCGCTGTAGTGCTCGGCGCGGCCGGCGAGCTGGACGTCGATGCGGTCGACGAAGGGGATCTTCATCTCCGGCGAGACCAGCGGCAGCTGGACCTCCACGTAGGCTGAACTGACCGTGCGATGGCCCTTCACGTCGGGCGAGTTGGACGTGCCCACGACGTCGGTGGGGAAGGCGACCCCGGTCACCGTGTTGGTGTAGCCGATCGTCCCGTCGATGCGCGGGTCGCGGTCGTCGGAATAGGTCTCGCGGCGGAACTCAACCCCCGAGGCGACGCCGATGTCGCCCGACCAGATGGTGAAGAGGTCCGGGCGGCTGACCTTGAAGTCCCAGAGCGCGAGCGTGGTCTCGTCGCGCCGGTGAATGGGCACGAGGATCGCCTTCAGGGAACTCGCGCTCGACGGCGTGGCGTCGCCGAAGCTCGGGTTGGAGATCGTGCCGCCGTTGAAGGGGTTGTAGGCGTCCGGCGTGCTCAGCGACAGCTGCTGCTGGAGCGCGGCGGCGCTCACCGCATAGGAGAGGTCGTCCACGGTCGCCCAGCTATAGAGCAAGCCGGAATCCCAGTCCCAGCCCCGCTTCTTGCCGCGCAGGCCGCCCAGGAACCGGTACTGGTCGTTGGTGACGACGACCTTGCTCTCGCCGACATCGACGAAGCCGAGATTGGTGATCGTGACCGGCACGCCGGCCGCCGAGATGTTCAGGCCCGGCAGGCGGTTCGGGTTGGGCTGGCCGTTGGGCAGGATCGCCGCGCCGAAGGGGTTGTAGTAGGCGGTCGCCGGAACGGTGAGCTGGGTGGAGGTGTTGGCCGTGAAGCCCGGCGACCCCACCGTGCCGTGGGTCACGGCGTTGTACCAGCCGGCCTCGCCATAGGCGGTGATGTCGGGCGTCAGCTCATAGTTGAAGGTGCTGAACAGGTTGTAGCGGACCAGCTCGGGGATCACCGTCAGCTTGAAGGACGCCGACTCCAGCCGCAGGTTCCGGTCGGTCGTCGTGTTCGCCTGCGCGCCCGCGTCGAGGCAGAGTCCGGGCGCGGTGATCACGCCGCAGGTCGGGTTGGTCTGCGGCGCAACGTGGAAGATGCCTGTCGAGCCGGTCACCGCCACGCCGTTGGACCGGATGGTGCCGTTGGCGGTCGGGGTCTGGAAACTGCCCCAGGCCGAGGTCGTGCTGCGCATGTCCAGGCTGGAGGCGGTGGCGAAGGGCGTGTCGGCGAACAGCGGGCGCTCGTCGGCGAAGGCGGTGTAGTCCTGGTCCGACGCCAGCAACGCCGAGCGCCGGTCGGTGCTCCCGAAGATCGTGAAGTTGCCGCGGCCTTCCTGGAAATCACGGCCGAACAGGCCGGTGAGCTGGCCTTCCCGCAGGCTGGTGCCGTTGGCGGCGCCGTACTGGGCGTCGATCTGGCCGCCGTTGTAGTGATCCTGCAGCACCGTGTTGACCACGCCGGCGACCGCGTCGGAGCCGTAGATGGCCGAGGCCCCGTCGCGCAGCACCTCCACCCGCTTCAGGCCGGCCACCGGAATGGCGTTGGTGTTGTAGCTGAACACCGGGACCAGCGATTCAGCCTGGGTGGTCGGGTGGACCACCGTGCGGCGGCCGTTCAGCAGCACCAGGGTGTTGCCCGAACCGATGTTGCGCAGGCTGAGCGAATTGATGTCGCCGCGGGCCGAGTTGCTGCTGCCGGGCAGGAAGCTGGAGTTGAAGTTGACGTTGCCGGCTTGCGGGATCGTGCGGAAGAGCTCATCGCCCGAGACCGCCGCCGCGGCCTGGATCTGCGCGGTCGTGACCACGGTGACCGGCAAGGCGGTGTTGACCTTGGCGCCCTGGATCTGCGAGCCCACGACAACCACTTCCTCGATGGTCGTGCCCTTCGCGGTCGCGATCGGCTTGTCCTGCTGCTGCGCCAGGGCCGGCCCGACCACGCCGATCGACGCACAAAGCGCCGTCGTGGCCAGCATCAAACTACGTTGCCGCAGCATCAGATTTTTCATGGAATAAGCTCTCCCCCAAGAGACCCAAGTCGCGGCCGGTACACTCGATGATTGGCAAGTTTGCGAGGGCGCGTCCAACAACTGTTCTTGGACTTTCCGATCATCCAGAGTGATCGATTGATCTCATCTGGTCGCCGTTCGAACAGAGTCGAACGGCCAAGTGTGTGCGAAGTCGCCATTTTTCTTCGCGCCACCGAACAGCCCGATTTGGTGCTTGATTGTTGCGCCAGGGTTTCGCCGCCAGGGCCGCTCAAACTGTCGACGATTGACGATCAGCTGGCGCCATTGAATCGACAACGAATATGAGTTTTGGGCGTCGGCGAGGCTTGGCTAAGCGTCCCGCCGCGTTCGCAGGCCGGACGCCAGACTCCGGGACTCTCAAGCCTTGCTCAGCACCCTCACCCTGCCGGCGCTCGCCGGCCCGCGCCAGATCGCCCCCGGCGTCGCGCTGACCCTGGCCATCGCCGCAACCTCGCTCTGGCTGCACGACCAGCCACGCCTGGCGCTGGCCAGTCCGCTGATCATCGCCACCCTGCTGGGCATGATCCTGCGCAACGTCGGCTGGGCGCCGGCGGCGTGTCGCCCAGGCCAGACCTTCGTGCTGCGCCGGCTGCTGCGCGCCGCGATCGTCCTGCTCGGATTTCAGATCAGCCTCAGCCAGGCGCTCTCGATCGGCCCAACCGGCCTCGGCGTGGTTCTGTTCGCGGTCTTCGGCACCCTGACCTTCACCCTGATCGCCGGCCGCTGGCTGAAGATGGACCCGCGGTTCGTCTGCCTCATCGCCGCCGGCACGGCGATCTGCGGCGCCTCGGCCATCGTCGCGGCCAACACGGTCGCCGAGGCCCCGGAGGAGGACGTCGCCTATTCCATCGCCTGCGTCACCCTGCTCGGAACCATCTCGATCTTCCTCTACCCGGCGCTCGGCGCGCTGATCGGACTCTCGCCGCGGCAGTTCGGCCTGTGGAGCGGCGGCTCCATCCACGAGATCGCCCAGGCCGTGGCGGCCGCCTTCCAGGGCGGCGCCGTCGCCGGAAACCTCGGCACGATCACCAAGCTGTGCCGGGTCGCGCTGTTGGCGCCGGTGGTGCTTGGGCTCGTCGCACTGCGGCGAGGCGCGCCGCGATCCGCCGCGACTCCCCTGCCCTGGTTCCTGCTCGGGTTCGTCGCCACCCTGACCCTCAACTCGGTGACCCGGATCCCCGCGGACATCGAGCATCTGATCGTCCAGCTGACGACGCTGTTGATGGCCATGGCGCTGGGGGCCATGGGACTGGCCACGGATCTCCGCGCGCTGGCGCAGCGCGGCGCCCGGCCGCTGCTGCTGGCGGCCGGCGCCTGGGTCTTCGTGATGCTGGGCGTGCTCGGACTGGTCGTCCGCTTCGCCTAGCCTAGGGGCAGCTGCCGCCCGCGGGCCCGTAGTAGAGGCCGTTGAACAGGAACTTGAACGCCGCGTGCGACTGCGCGCGCTGGTTCACCTCCGGCCCCATCAGGAACAGGTGTCCGCGGCCGACGCAGGCGTCGACGATCGCGTCCGCGCCCTTCAGGTGCTCCTGGCCGAACGCCCAGCCGCTGAGCAGCGGCCTGTCGGTCGCGAACGAGGCCACCGTCCTGATCCCCTTCGCGCCATCGGCCACGTGGAAGACCGGGCTCGAGTCGAAGAACAGCGGCACAGTCGACGTCACGCCGAAGGCAAGCGGATTGGCCTGATCGACCTTCGCCTGCAGCACTGAGCCTGGGATATAGAACTTGGTGCCCGGTAGGGGCTTGGCCTTCTCATCCACCAGCGGATCGTCGATCGGCAGCTTCAGCATCTCGGCGACGCCGGTGGAGTCGCCCAGCGCGATCACCGTGCCGCCGGCCTTCAGGAAGCCCTCGATCTGCGGGCCGGTCTTGTCGGCGGTGATGGAGCCCAGCCACAGGCGATACTGCGCCGGGATATCCTCGGCCTTCGGCTGGCCCGGCCCTGGGCGACGGGGCTTTTGGCCATGCGACGTGATGCCGACGCTGTTGGGCAGGACCACCACGTCGAAGTCCTTCTTCAGCGAACCGGCGTCCAGGCGCTGCGGATAGACCACGGTGTAGGGAAACTCGAACTGCTCGAGCAGCCAGCGGGTCCAGCCCGACGGCATGCTCCCGCCATAGACGTCGACCAGGGCGATGCGCGGCGCCTTCAGCGTGATGAGCTTTCCACCCGGCGCCTTATCCATGCCATAGGCCGTGACGCCCAGATCGGCCGCGGCCTTTTCGACAATGGCCTTGGCCTTGGCGCTGGCCGGGATCCACACCGCGCCGCGGCCCAGGTCGTGGCCGCCGGCCGAGGATGCGCCGTCCACCCAATAGACCGGCAGCTTCGCCTTGGTCAGCCGGTTGGTGACGATGACGCCGTCGTTGATCTCGTGGCTGATCAGCCAGCCGGCCTTGGCCTGGCCGACGACCTTGGCCGGCGGCGGCGCGAGGAGGTCGCTCACCGGTTGGAACGGCCCGGTGAAGCCGTCCATCACGCGGTCGACCTTCACGCCCATCTGGAAGGCCAGCGTGTAGCCCGTCGTGTCGTAGGGCCGGTTCGGCGGGCCGCCGGGATATTCGAAGTCCTGCGGGTGGTCCTGGGGCTCGAACATGTCGATGACCTGCGGCCGGTAGGCCTGGGCCGCCATCACCACGTAGGAACCGGCGGGATAGGACTTCCCGGCCACCGTAAACGCGGCGGTCGCCTTCTCGACGGTGACGCCCGTCTTGATCAGCGCGTTGAGGAACTTCACCGCCGTCGGGAAGTCCGGCTGGTCCGCCGACAGGATGTAGCCGCGCGGATCGCGACGGGCCGGATCATGCAGCACGCTCTGATAGAGGGCCGGATCGATTCCGCCCTGCGGCGGCGCCGTCTTGCCCTTCGCCGCGGCGTCGAGCCGGTCGATATCCTTGCTGGTCACCGTCCAGCTGTCCTGCGATCCGCGGGCGATGGCGTCGGCGCCCATCTTGTAGATGTTGAACAGCAGCCGCTCGCGATTGCGGCTCGCATAGTCCAGCAGGCTGCGGTTCATCGACATCGAGTAGGCGATGGACTGGCTGAGATGCCAGGTCTGCGGCGCCACCGGGTCCGGCAGGTCGTTGTGCGGCAGCTGGCTCTTCGACACCAACGGCAACGGCATCGGCGTCGGGTTGCCGATGATCTCGGTCAGGATGCCGATCGAGTTGTGGAAGTAGGAGATGGTCCTGAGCGACCCGTTGAACCAGGTCGAATAGGTCGCGCCGCTGCGCATGGTGGAGCCGGGCTTGTCTTCTCCCACCAGGCGGCTGTGCATGGCCGCGCCCGCCTCGCTGAGCTCGGTCATGATCAGCGGGTCGTAGTTGTAATTGAACGGGTCGCGGAACGGCGGCATGAACACCACCGCCCCGGTGGGGCCGGTCTGGTGGTGGTTGTAGATGATCTGCGGGAACCACTCGCGGAACAGCTCGCGGTTGATGTTGGTGCTTTCCGGCTGCGCCGACATGTAGAAGTCGCGGTTGTTATCGTGGCCGATGTAGTGGTGGTAGAGCTGCGGCGTCTCCGCCAGGGGATTGGGAACCGTGGAGACGCCCCCCACACGCTTCAGCGGATCGGGATTGCGCATGTACCAGTTGGCGACCAGCTCCTGGCCGTCGGGATTGTCCTGGGCGAACAGGATGATGTTGTCGTCCAGCAGACGCATCCACTCCGGATCGTTGTCGCTGAGCGCCTTGTAGACCGCCAGCATCAACGCCTGGGCAGGCTCCACCTCCGAGGCGTGAAGGCCACCGTCGATCCAGACGACCGCCTTGCCTTCGTGCGCCAGCTTGTGGGCCTCGTCGGCGGTCAGGCCCTGAGCCTTGGCCAGCCGCGCGGCGATCTCCCTGTAGCGATCGAGATGCTTCATGTTCTCCGGCGAGGAGACGATCATCATGTACTGTGGCCGGCCTTCGGCCGTCTTGCCGATCTCCACCAGCTTGGCGCGATCCGACTGTCCCGCCAGCGTCTTCCAGTAGCTTTCCAGCTGGCTGTAGGTGGCCAGGAAATAGTCCTCGCCCAGTTCGTGGCCGAGCGCTTCCTTCGGTGTCGTGATGTGAGCGGTGGGTTGCGCCGCACCCGTTCCCGTCTGCAACGCGAGGGCGACGACGGCGGCCGAGAGAAGAAGGCCCTTACGCATGATCTACTCCAGGTCTGGCGCCCGCTCGCGCGGATCGATGTTGCGGCGAGCGCGTGAGTTTTCCCAGCGCGCCGCGGGCGCGAAGGACGGAAGCGACGACGGCGCCGGTCGCGGATAAAATCTGGTTGAAGACGTGCGCCCCGGTCCCCTACGCCTCGCAATATGAGCGTGGCGTCGGCAAGCGCGTCCAACAAAAAGTAGTGGCCATCGACATAAGCCCCGCTTGCCGTTCGGGCGCTTCGCTGCCCGCCTCGACGCCGTCCGTGCTCATCGTTCGAGCAGCCGACGGATGAGCGCGCGGCGCGGAGCGATGGAGGCCGGTAGACCGTATTCTTCGAGGGTGTGCGCTCCGGCGCCTTCGATGCCAAGGCCGTCCAGGGTCGCCACACCCAGGGCCGCGGTGAAATTGCCATCCGACCCGCCGCCCGTCATCGGCGCCTCGGCGAGCGGGAAGCCGACCGCCTGGGCGATTTCGCGAGCCGCGGCGAACAGTGCCGCGCTGGCCGGCGACCGTTCGTAGGCGGGGCGGTTCACGCCGCCGCTCACTGAAACCGAGACGTCGGGATCGACCGATCGCAGCCCCTGGATCGTCTCGGCGCAGCGGCAGGCGGCCAGGGCTGTGGGCGCCCGGAAGTCGACCGAGAAGCGGCAATGATCGGGAACGACGTTGACGCCCGTCCCGCCGGACACCAGTCCCACCGAAGCCGTCACCCCTTCGGCGTAGTCCGTGAGCGCCTCCACCGCCAGGATCTGGTGCGCCGCCTCGCGGATGGCGCTGCGCCCGGCGTCGTGTCGGACGCCCGCGTGCGAGGCGCGCCCCGCCACGTCGATCTCGAATCGGCCGACGGCCTTTCGGGCGGTCACGCAGCTGCCGTCCTCCCGCGCAGGCTCAAGCACCAGGGCGAAGGCGGCGCCTTTGGCGAGGTGCTCGGTGACGGCGCGGCTCGTGGGGCTGCCGATCTCCTCGTCCGGCGCCAGGGCGAAGATCAGGGGGCGCGTGGCGGTCCCGGCGCGCGCCACGTCGAGGAGCGCTTGCAGACCGATCAACAGACCACCCTTCATGTCGTAGACGCCGGGGCCGTAGAGCCGCTCGCCCGCCTGCCGGACCGGCAGGCCGCCCACCGCCGTGCCCACAGGATGCACCGTGTCGAGATGGCCGATGACCAAGCCCGGCGGACCGGCGCCGCGTCCGGCCCGCAACACCAGCATGTCGCCCAGCCCGTCGCGACCAGGAATGCGCTCGACCGCGACGGCGTCGCTGTCCAGGGCGGCCAGCATCAGCTCGCCCATGGCGTTGACGCGGGCCGCGTCCCGTGTCGGGCTCTCCATCCGCGCCCATTGGGTCAGAGTGTCGACATCGGACGCCAAAGACACGGCCGCCTCCGCAACGGTGTCTCAACCGCGAGACCATTGACGCGAGCTTAGCCTCAGAGCGACAATGCGTTCAATCCTTGGAACGAAGTTCACATATATGACCGAAAGTGTTCGATCCGCCGCGCGGGTGCTGGAGCTGGTCGAATTCCTGGCGGCCGCCGAATCCGGGGCGTCGCTGAGCGAGGCGACCGGGGGTCTCTGTGCGCCCAAGAGCAGCACCCTGATGCTGCTCCGCACGCTGGTGAACCGCGGCTACGCCTATCGCGACAACGACAACGACCGCTACTTCCTCAGCCCCGACTTTCGCGCCGGCGCCTTCGGCTGGGTCGCCGAACCGTTCGCGCGGCTTACCGCCATCGCCCGGCCGGTCATGGAGGCGCTGAGCGATGAACTCGGGGAGTCGATCACCCTGGGCGTGTTGGCGGGCGCCGGCCAGGCGCGGATCCTGACCAAGGTCGTCGCCAATCTCGACGTCCGCTACGACACCGATATCAGCCGGCCCATTCCACTCTATTGCACCGCGATCGGACGGAGCCTGGTGTCGCGCCGGCCGCCGGAGGAGTGGCCCGACCTGCTCGGGCCCGGGCCGTTCACAGCCGTCACCCCGCACACCGTCACCGACCGCGCCGAGATCCTGGCCGTGATCGAGGGCGTGCGCCGCGACGGCTATGCGATCGTCATGGAGGAGTTCGCGCTCGGGGGCACCGGCGTGGCCTCGCCGATCCTCGATCCGACCGGCGCGGCCGTGGCGACCTTGAACGTCGGCTGCGTCACCAACCGCTTCCACGGCAAGCGCGACCAGGTCGTCGCCGCCGTGCGCCGTTCGGCCGCCGCCGTCGCCAAGGGACTCGGCGGCGGTCCGCTGTGACGGCGATCCGATGACCGCGGCGTTCGCCGGCAGGACCGTGGCGGTCAGCGGGGCCGCCATCGGCTTCGGGCGCGCCATCGCCCAGCGGTTCCGATCCGAGGGCGCGCGGGTGTTCGGCTGCGACGTCCGGGCGCCGGAGCTCGCCGAGCTTGCGGCCCAGGGTGTCGAAACCCAGATGGTCGACCTCACCGACCGCGCCGCGGCCGCCCGATGGATCGGCGCCATCGAAGACCTGACCGGCGGCGCCGTCGATGTGCTGGTGAACAACGCCGGCGGGGTCGCGGGACAAGCCGGCCAGGCGCTCGAGACGGTGAGCGACGAGGACTGGGACCGTGTGATCGCCGTGAACCTCGGCGCCACCATGGCGCTGAGCCGCGCGGCGGTGAGCGGCATGAAGGCCCAGGCGCGCGGGGCGATCGTGAACATCGCCTCCGGCGCGGCGCTTCGCGCCTCCCTGACCGGCGTTCAGGCCTACTGCGCCGCGAAGCACGCCGTGCTGGGCCTCACCCGCCAGCTCGCCCATGAGCTCGGTCCGTTCAACATCCGGGTCAACGCCGTCGCGCCAGGCTTCGTCCAGACCAACGAGGCGACCGAGCGGCAGTGGCGCGCCTGGAGCCCCGAGCGCCAGCAGGCCCTGGTCGAGGGCGTCGCTCTGCGCCGCCTGGGCACGCCGGACGACATCGCCGACGCCGTGCTGTTCCTTGCCTCCGATCAGGCGGGCTTCATCACCGGCGAGATCCTTTCCGTGAACGGAGGTCACTAGGACCATGGGCCAGGCGACAGACTCCAGCGAAGCGCCCCTGCCCTGGCAATGGCCCGAGGCCACCTGGCGCGGCCTGGTCGACCGGGTCCGCGCCGGACGCCGCCTCGCGCCGGCGCAATGGCCCGGCGGCGCGCCATTTGCCGTCGCGCTCTCCTTCGACAGCGACCACGAAACCAACGACTTGCGCGACGGCGGCGGCTCCATCAGCCGGCAGAGCTGGGGGCAATTCGGGGCGCGGCGCGGAATCCCCCGCATCCTGGAGATCCTTCGCCGCCATCAGGTCCCGGCCAGCTTCTTCGTGCCGGCCGTCTCCGGACTGCTGCATCCCGATGAACAGCGCCAGGTCGTCGCCGAGGGCCATGAGATCGGCATCCACGGCTGGATTCACGAACTCAATTCCGCCCTGCCCTACGAGGCCGAACGCGACCTGATGCTGCGCTCGGCCGACACCCTGGAGCAGCTGACCGGCGTGCGCCCGCGCGGCCTGCGCACACCGTCCTGGGACTTCAGCCCGCACACCCTGCGCATCGTCTGCGAGATGGGGCTGGCCTACGACAGCTCGCTGATGGCCGACGACGACTGCTACGAGCTGATGATGGACGGCAAGCCCACGGGCGTTGTCGAACTGCCCGTGGAATGGATCCGCGACGACGCCGTCTACTTCGGCATGAACAGGTTCTCGGGATTGCGGCCTTACACCTCGCCCCAGGCGGTGCTCGATATCTTCGCCCGCGAACTCGCCGGCGCCGCGGCGGAAAAGGGCCTCTTCCAACTGACCATGCACCCGCACGTGATCGGCGCGCGGTCGCGCATCTGGATCCTTGAAGAGGTTATCCGCCTGGCCAAGGCCGAGGGGGCCTGGTTCGGCACGCACGCGCAGGTCGTCGACCATGTGCTGGCGAGCGCCGCGCAAGAAGCCGGCCGCTAGGGCGGGCTCAGGTAGGGCAAGCGCCCCGGCCTACGTCCCAGATGGAGAGACATCGATGAAAGAGGAAGGCTGACGATGAAGCGCTATTTCGGACTGCTCACGCTCTGCGCGTTGGCGGCGGGACCCGCCGCCGCGGCGCCCGGCCACAGCGGCGCCTGGCATTCGGTGGAGGCCAAGTCCTACTGGAGCGACGGGCAGTTCCCCAAGGGCTTCAGCCTTGAGATCGACGTCACCTTCAGCGACAACAAGGTCGTCTACCACTCCGCCAACGACACCGACAAAACCAAGGTCGGAGGCCTCGACTTCACGACCACCCTGGACGGCAAGCCGTCGCCGGTCGAGCATCAGGCGCGCTTCAACCAGATCTCGGTGAAGCAGCTGGGACCAGACCAGCTGGAAATCCTCGAGATGAAGGACGGCGACGTCGTCGTCGGCGCGGTCTGGATTTTCTCGAAGGACGGAAAGTCCTTCTCCCGGTGGGGCGTCGGCAAATCGCCGGACGGCAAGTCGAAGGCGTTCAACGAGTACTTCCAGCGGATCAAGTGACGGCCGCGGCGACCAAGGCCCCTCGGATGCTTTCGGAAGCCTCGCTGGTGGGCCCGGCAGGACTCGAACCTGCAACCAGACCGTTATGAGCGGCCGGCTCTAACCATTGAGCTACAGGCCCCAGCAGCGATGCCGCCTGCGCGGTTACCACGGGCTGTCTGGGGCTTAAAGCTTGCGTTCAGCTTGGGTTTGCGAGCCTTGCTGTCAGGCGGGGGCCTGGATGGAGAACACGATGAAGACCTTGCTCGGCGCCACGGCCCTGGCCCTTACGCTCATGGCGACGGCGACGCCGGCCGCCCAGGCCCAGACGGCGCCCGCCGCAAGCGCCGACAGCCTGTTCCGCGCCACGACGCTGAATCTGGCCGCCTATGGCGAGATACGGGCCCAGCCTGACATGGCCAGCCTCAACCTCGGTGTCGTCACCGACGCGCGCACCGCCGCCGAGGCCATGGCGGCAAATGCGCAGCGGATGACCCAGGTGATGGCCGCCCTCAAGGCCGCCGGGATCGCGTCTCGTGACATCCAGACCTCCAACCTCAACCTCAATGCCCAGTACGCCTATGACCAGGGCCAGGCGCCGCGCCTGACCGGCTACCAGGCCTCCAACCAGGTCACCGTGGTGGTCCATGACCTCGCCCGCCTCGGCGGCGCCGTCGACGCCACGGTCAGCGCCGGCGCGACCCAGGTGAACGGGATCAGCTTTGGCCTCAACGACCCGACCGCCGCCGAGAACGCCGCGCGCGAACAGGCCGTCCGGGCCTTGGCGGCCAAGGCCGACCTCTATGCCCGCGCAACCGGCTACCGCGTGAGCCGGCTGGTCTCGCTCAGCGAAGGCGGCGGCTATGCGCCCTCTGCGCCCATGCCGCTGGTGATGAGCGCCATGAAGCGTGGCGCGGTCGCTGAGACCCCGGTCGCCGGCGGCGAGCTCAAGGTGCGCATCGACATCGACGGCCTCTACGAACTGAGCCGCTAGAGCGCGCTACTTCAGGCCCACCTTGGCGAAGGCGTTGTCGAGCCGCTCGGCCATCATCCGGCCGGGGAATGAGCGGTCGCCCTCCATCATGGCGGCGTAGACCAGACCCTTCCCCGGCAATACGCCCGAGGCCCAGCCCACCCCGCGCGAGGCGTCGGCGGTGGAGTAGCAGCTGAGCTGGCGAGGCTGGCCGTCCTGGCGCGTCGCCTTCAGGAGTTGGTCGATCGAGCGCATGCCCTTGGCGTCGCAGGCCGGCAGCTCGCGGTCGCAGGCGATATGGCTGTTGTAGCGATAGACCAGCCGGCCCGACGCCTGCTCGGCGATCAGCAGGCAAGACGCCGGGTCGCCGATGGCCTTGGAGACCGCCTCGTCCAGCTTCTCCTTGTCGACGCCCTTCGGCGCGCTGGGTCCGCAGGCGGCGAGCATGCCCCCGGCGAGGGCGAGAACGGCGAGGGTCTTCAGCGGCTGGGCCATGAGGCGGAAATACGCCCACCCGCCCCTTGGTTCAACGCAATGCCGCCTGGGCCTTGAGGAAGGCCGTCATCTCGGCCAGCACCGGCGTGCGGCGACGAAACAGCGGCGAGAGCGCCAGGATCATGCGCACGTGGTCGACGCCTTCGTAGCGGCGCTCCTCGACCGTGACCCCGGCCTCGCGCAGCCGGGCCGCCAGTTTCCGGGTGTTGCGCGGGTAGACGATGGTGTCCTTGTCGCCGGTCGCGAGGAAGGCCGGCGGCGCGTCGGGGCGGACGAAGCTCAGCGGCTGGGTGCCCGGTAGGTCGGGCGCCTCGCCAAAGGTGCGGATGGCGATGGGATCGCTGAGCGGCAGGAAATCGTACGGACCGGACAGCCCGGCCCACGCCCTGATCCGCCGGCGCTCGACGCCTGCGCCGTCCAGATAGCGCCGGTCCAGCGCGATCATCGCGGCGTTGTAGGCGCCCGCCGAGTGGCCCACGAGGACAATGCGCTCAGGGTCGCCGCCGAACCCGTCCGCATGGTCCTCGGCCCAGCGCACGGCCCGCGCACCGTCCTCCAGGAAGCCGGGGTAGCGGACCTCCGGATAGAGCCCGTAGTCCGGCACCACCGTCAGGAAACCCTTGGCCGCCAGGGCGCGGCCCACCCAGTTGTAGTCCTGCCGCCGCCCGGTATCCCAGGAGCCGCCATAGAAGAACACCGCGACGGGCAGCAGGCCTTTGCCACGCTGCGGGGCGTAGACGTCGAGGCGCTGGTGCGGACCGGGCCCAAAGGGCGTGTTGTGAACCAGCCGCCGGGCAGGATCCTTGGGCGCGAGCGTGGCGAACAGGGTGAGCGGATCAAGGGCGGCGGCAAGCGCCGCGCGTAGGCCAGGCTTCCTTCGGGGCTTCTCAGGCTCGCTCATCGCCTCCCAGCTAAGCCGCGCCGCCCCTTGCCGCAACGGCACGCCTTGACGCCGACCCCGCGACCCGACGCAATGCAGACTGAACGCCGATCACAGGGCGCGGAGGAACGGCATATGGATGGCGATCAGGTGACCGGCGGTTTCGTCCAGGCGGGACTCGCCGAGATTCCACCCGCCCTGCAACGCGTCGTCGACGCCGGCGACCTCTCGGGCTTCGTGACCCTGATCTGGCGCAAGGGCGAGATCGCCCAGGTCAACACGGTCGGCTACCGCGACCTGGCGTCCAAGGCGCCGATGACCCGCGACACCCTCTTCCGCATCGCCTCGATGACCAAGCCGGTGACCACGGTCGCCGCCTTGATGTTGCTCGAGGAAGGCAAGCTGAAGCTCGACGATCCGATCACCAAATGGCTGCCCGAGTTCTCGGACATGCAGGTGCTGAAGGAGGCCACCGGCCCGATCGACCAGACCTATCCCGCGCCCCGCGACATCACGGTCGAGGACCTGATGACCCACCGCGCCGGGCTCGCCTACGCCTTTACCTCCATGGGACCCATCGCCCAGGCCCACGAGGACCGGCTGGGGCCGCCGCTGGGCACGCCGCTGACGCCAGACGGCTGGCTGAAGGCGCTGGGCTCGCTGCCGCTCAGCTATCCGCCGGGCGAGCGCTTCCACTACAGCCACGCCACCGAGGTGTTGGGTTTCCTGGCGGCCCGCATCGAGGGCAAGCCGCTGGGCCAGGTGCTGAAGGACCGCATCTTCGGCCCGCTGGGCATGAACGACACCGACTTCTGGGCCCGGCCCGCGAAGAGCGAGCGGTTGGCCAAGCTCTACCGGATGAACCCGGACACCGAGACGCTGGAAGACGCCTCCTTCCCGCTGGAGACCGCCCAGCCGATCTTCGAGGCCGGCGGCGGCGGCCTGATCTCCACGGCCGACGACTACCTGAAGTTCGCCCGCATGCTGCTGGGCAAGGGCGAGGTCGACGGCGTGCGCCTGCTGAAGGCCGAGACCGTCGAGATGATGGCTACGAACCGGCTCACCGAAGCCCAGCGAGCCGTCCCCTTCATGGGCATGCCCATGTGGATGAGCCAGGGTTTCGGCCTGGGCCTCTCCATCGTCGACGACGCGGAGAAGCATGCCTGGATGGGCGCGGCCTCGGCCGGTTCGTTCGGCTGGCCGGGCGCGTTCGGCACCTGGTGGCAGGCCGATCCGGCGCAGGACCTGATCGTGATCTACCTGATCCAGGACTCCATGCCGCTCGGCCCCGAGGCCGTCGCCAACCTCGCCGCCAAGCGCGGTCTGGGCGGGCGAGCCGCCCTGCCCCTCTTCCAGAAGCAGGTCTACGCCGCCCTCGGCAAATAGCGCTGGCCCTAGGGGTTCAGCGCGTTCCGCGGCGCCAGGCACATGGCCTGGCCGTTGAAGGTCGCGCCGACCAGGCTGCCGTGGCTTACCGCCGCGCGCCGGGCCTTCTCGTAGGCCAGGCTCTCTCCGGGAGCCCGGACGCCCTTGGCGCAGACCGGGATCGTCACCCGATCGCCGCCGATGGGGCACAGGCAGATGTCCTCGCGCGCGTCGAGCCGGCCGCCCGAAAGCTTGCAGGTGGCCGGCAGGCTTTTGCCCGCGACGTCCAGGCAGATGACCGTGGCCTTGGGCGGGTTGTCGGCCAGCGACTGCGCCGCCGCGGCGCCGGCCGCCAGGGAAAGAGTCGCGGCCAGCAGGATCGAAGCTCTCATCAGCATATCCTCCTTGGGTCCCAACCCAGCCAACTCTACCACGGGTGGCGCGAATTTTGAGGCCGCGTTCACCACGTAACCTTGCGATGACTTAACCGCGCCGGGCGCAGGGTCGCGCCCATGGACCCGATCTCCACCGCCCGTTACGGCATGATGGCGGCCACGCAGCGCCTCAACGCCTCGGCCTCCCGCGTCGCGGGCATGTCCGGCGACAGCAGCGTCGACTACGCCACCGAGGCGGTCACCCAGATCGAGGCCAAGCAGTCGTTCAAGGCCGGAGTCGCGGTGATCAAGGTCGCCGACCAGATGATGCAGGCCCTGCTCGACCTGCAGGCGACCCCCAAGCGCGCCTAGGCCCGCCTACTGGAAGGCGATCCAGCGTCCGGCGGCCGCGCCCAGCACCCACACCAGGATCCCGAAGTAGGCCATCAGCTTGGTCAGCGGACCGCCTTCCTCGCCGCGGTTGCGGAAGAGCGTGATCAGTCCCGTCCCGACGATCCAGACGGCGTAGAGCGCCGTGTAGGTCTTGTTGACCGGGTTCAGGTGGTCGTAGTCGTCCGGCTTGATCACGAAGTGGGTGTGCACGAACTGGGCGACGATCAGCGCCGCCATGCCCGCGATATAGCCCCACCGCAGCCGGCCGCGCGTCACTGGGATCAGGATCAGGGCCGCGGCCGTGATCACGTGATAGACGCCCACGTCGATCAGGTCCGTCGTCGTGAACATCCACAGACCGGTCAGGAAGATGGCGCCGCCGATCGCGAACCAGATCTTCGGCATGAGCCCCACCGCGCCGTTCGCGGCGGCCACCGGGCGGCTGACGCCGTAGGTCAGGATGATGCCGGCCAGCAGCGCCATCATCTTCACGGTGAAGGCCGAGCTGTCATAGAGCTTGGTGGCGTTGGCCGCTCCGATCAGCAGGCCGGTGACCACGATCCCGATCACGCCGATGTTCTGCAAGACCCGGAGATTCCGGTAGACCTCGGCCGGCTTCTCCTGCGTCACCCCGGCGCCCAGCAGGCGCAGGTTCATCAGGATCGTCGTGCCGCCGATGATGATCAGCGAGATGATGTGGCCGACCTCCCAGGAGGCGTAGCCGAACTTCGGTCCCTTGACCCAGCTGCCCGGCGGAATGTCGCCCAGAGTGTCGACCCACGCCTTCGCCTGAGGGAAGAAGTGTTCGAGGTTCATGCTGCTCATGGCTGCTCCTTCCACATCTGGGAGTCGAAGCGCTGGCCTGCCATGTTCTCCTCGCCCTTCTCAGACGTCTTGCACTGCTGGACCCAGTTGATGAAGTCCGGCTGCGCCTTGCCGCATTGGTACACGTCGTAGGGAATGAACCGGCCGCAGATGATCACCAGGGTCCAGAGGATCAGGGAGGCGGCGGCGGACATCCGCGCCGCTCTCGGCGGCGTCTCGTCGGCGTCCCAGCTCCCTTGCGTCGCCTGCACCCGGCCGTGGAAGACCACGATGTTGAGCAGGGCCAGCGCCAGGAAGAGCATTTTCGCGAGGAACCAGACGGTGTGGTAGTAGAAGATCGGCTTGGCGAAGAGCAGGCCCGTCCCGCTGATCACCACGAAGATGAAGCTGTAGACGGTGAGCGGCAGGACCGCGTCGCTGATCACCGACACGCGCGTCTTGCGGAAGGTGACGCCCAGCAGCCGCAGGTCCACCACCATGATGGTGCCGGCGAACAGCATCAGCACGATGAGGTGCGTGCCCTCCAGAAGGCTCCAGAAGTTCAGTGAGCCCAGCAGCGCCTCGCTGAACGACTGCCCGTCCGGCGACGGGCCCTTGCCGAACACGTGCTCGAGCCAGTTCAGGAAGGCGTTAATCGACGCCTGCAATCCGTTCATGCCGTTCCTCACCTCCGGGCGGCGATCGTGGCTGCCGCCTCTTGCCGCATAGACGTCGGCTGCGGGGGCCAATCAAGCAGCGTACGGTTCCGGCGCCGTTACGCTCAGGTTACAGGCCTGAATTCCGCATGCCGCCGAGGCGAGACGCCCGGTCCCCGACCGTCTGCGGGACGCACGGCGCGCGTGGGATCGGTCGCGCGGTAACCTGTCGTAACCGGACCTGCGCCCGTTCGGGCGAATCGTTCCGGCTTAAAAAAAGGGGGGCGAGACCCGCCCCCCCTTCCTCAAATGCGACTGCGCCTATTTCTCGGTGGCGTCTGCGCCATCCTTCGGCGCGCCCGTGCCGGACGAGCCCATGAACAGCTTGCGGCCGTCCGGGAACGTCACGTCGCGGCCGTTGGCCTTGCAGATCGGGGTGCAGGCCTTGTCCTTCGACTGATAGCCCCGGACCACGATGTCGGTGCCGATCTTCAGCGAATTCCGGTCGATGCCGGCGCGCAGCAAGGTGTTGGGCGTGCCGCCCTCGACCATCCACTCCTGTTCCTTACCGTCAGCGCCGACCACGTTCACGTGAACCCAGGCGTGCGGGTTGATCCACTCGACCTTCGTCACCTTGCCGCGGAGCAGCACCGGCGACTTGCCGTCAAATTCAGCGGCGAAGGCGTGGTGGGCCGAAGCCTGTTGAACGCCGATCGAGGCGGCGGCCAGGAGGCCGGCGGCGGCGATAGTGGGGAGAATGAAACGACGGAAATTCATGGAGGGTCTCCAACGACGGATTCTGATGTCTCTATGGGCGGCTGATGCGATCACTTAAGCGGCTCTTTGCGGAGGTGACCGTACATCAATTCTTCGACGAATTCGACGCACTTGAACTGCTGCAGGCGCGCGTCCTCACCGACGTGCTTGTAGAGATTCATGCTGATCTTCCACGGACGGGTGAAGATCGACGGATCGGTGAGTTCGGCTTCGTAGCGCATGACGCCCGGGCCGGTGGGGGTCCAGCGCTCGACGACCTTCAGGTCGGCGGTGTGGAAGTTGCCCGCGCGATCGAGCCAGCTGGAGTCGACCATGCCAGTGACCACGACGACGAGGGTGTCGCCTTCCCAGTGGGCGACCGACTGGCCCATCCAGCTGTCGACCGGGGCCGGGCCCGGGTCCTTGAACAGCAGGTTGCGCACCGCGCCGGCGTATTCATAGGCGATCAGCGTGGCGCTCTCGGATTGGAAGATCTGGAACGGCAGCGCCATGTAGTTGGCCCGCGGCACGCCCGGCAGGTAGCACTTGATCTCCGGATCCTTGTGGATCCAGTCGGCCCGGTTCGCGTCGCGGGTCTTCAGCGCTTCGGGGGTGTAGGGGATCGCGCCGCCTTCGACGACGCCCAGGCCCGCGGGCACCGAGCCCACGGCGCCCAGCGCCAGCACGTCCTTGGCCGGGACCGGCACAACCGGGCCCGGGCGCATCTGCAGCGCCGCGCTCGAGGCGTGCGGTTCGAGGTTGTAGTTGGCGGTGTTCATCACCTGCCAGACGCCGTTCAGGTCCGGGTGGACGCCGTCCGGGCCGCGCGGCGCGCGGTAGGCGGCGGCCTTGCCCTTCGCCGGGGAGGCCTTCGCCGCCGCCGGAGCCTTGGTCGTCGTGGTGGTGGTGGTCGTGGTCGCGGCCTGCGCCTGGCTGCCCACCAGCGCGCCAGCCAGCGCCAGCGCCATAATCGTCCTGATCATTCTCTGCTCCCCAGTTCCCCGCGCTCAATACGGCGGAGTCGCCTTATTCAATTTTCTAACGGACGTTTGGTCTTAGCGCCAGCGGCCCATGTTTTGACAATCGCGCCGCAGGCGACTAGCGCCCAAGCATGACGCTGCGTTTCCTGTTCGCGACCCCGATCTATGATGCTTCGCTTAGCACGGACCGGAGTTTCGAAAATTTCAGGGCCGAATTGGAAGCCGCCTGCCGGATGCTGGCGGCCGAGGACACGGCCGGCCAGGCCTGGTGCAAGGCCAATGGCTATGGGGGGTACACGTCCTACGCGTCACTGGACGACCTGCCGACCCGGGCGAGCGTTTTCGGCGAGCTGAAGACCAGGCTCGACAAGCACGCCGCGGCCTTCGCCAAGGACCTCGACTTCGACCTGGGCGGCCGGCGGCTGAAGCTCGACAGCCTGTGGGTCAATGTCCTGAAGCCCGGCGCGGCCCACTCCGGCCACATCCATCCGCACAGCGTGCTCTCCGGCACGGTCTATGTGTCGACGCCCAAGGGGGCGAGCGCACTCAAGCTGGAAGACCCGCGCCTGCCGCTGATGATGGCCGCCCCGCCCCGGCGGGCCGACGCGCCCGAGGCCGCCCGCGCCTTCGTCTACCTGCAGCCGGAGGCCGGCACGGTGCTGATGTGGGAGAGCTGGCTGCGCCATGAAGTGCCGGCCAACCGGGCCCGGACCGAGCGCATTTCCATCAGCTTCAACTACGCCTGCCGCTGACGCTGGGGAAGCTGAAGAGGGGCCGGGAAAGACTCGCCCGCCCCCTGGGCCGTGATAGGGTTTTCGCCCCTGGAGGTCGCGATCCAGCGCCCCGACAGCCGACCTGATGAGGATGCCCGATGTCTGACTACAAGATGCTGATCGATGGCCGCCTGGTGGCCGGGGACTCCACCATGTCGGTGATCAATCCGGCCACAGAGGCGCCGGTGGCCGAATGCGCCCGGGCCTCCAAGGCCCAGCTGGACCAGGCGGTGGCCGCCGCCAAGGCCGCCTTCCCGGCCTGGAGCAAGACCAGCATCGATGACCGCCGCAAGGTCCTCGTGGCCATGGCGGACGCCATCCAGAACAACGTGGGCGAGCTGGCCCGCCTGCTGACGCAGGAACAGGGCAAGCCCCTGGCCGACGCCACGGGCGAGGTGTTCGGCGCCTCGGCCTTCTTCCGCTATTTCGCCAGCCTCGACCTGCCCGCCAAGGTCGTCACCGACGACGCGACCTCCCGGGTCGAGGTCCGCCGCAAGCCGCTGGGCGTCGTGGGCTGCATCGTGCCCTGGAACTTCCCGATGATCCTGATGGCCTTCAAGGTCCCCGCGGCCCTTTTGGCCGGCAATACGGTGGTCCTGAAGCCCGCGGCCACCACGCCGCTCTCCACCCTGCGCTTCGCCGAGCTGGTGAAGGACCTGGTTCCGCCGGGCGTGCTCAACGTGATCGCCGACGCCAACGACCTGGGCGGCGAGATGACCAAGCATCCCGACATCCGCAAGATCAGCTTCACCGGCTCCACCGAGACCGGCAAGAAGGTGATGGCCAGCGCCGCCGACGCGCTGAAGCGCATCTCGCTGGAGCTGGGCGGCAACGACGCCCTGATCGTGCTGGACGACGTGGACGTGGCGGAGACCGCGCCCAAGGTCTACGGCGCGGCCATGCAGAACGCCGGCCAGGTGTGCATCGCGGCCAAGCGGATCTACGTCCACGAGAGCATGTACGACGCCATGTGCGACGCGCTCGCCAAGTGCGCCAACGAGGCGGTCCTGGGCGATGGCCTGGAGCAGGGCACCCAGATGGGCCCGCTGCAGAACAAGGCCCAGTTCGACAAGGTCCTGGGCTTCATCGAGAGCGCCAGGAAGGACGGCAAGATCATCGCCGGCGGCGGGCGCAAGGGCGACAAGGGCTACTTCATCAACCCGACCATCGTGCGCGACATCGCCGAGGGCTCGAAGCTGGTGGACGAGGAGCAGTTCGGCCCGGTGATGCCGGTGATCAAATACTCCGACGCCTCCGACGCTGTGCGGCGCGCCAACGCCTCGATCTATGGCCTGGGCGGCTCAATCTGGGCGAAGGACAGCGACCGGGCCTGGGCGCTGGCCGAGGACATGGAGTCCGGCTCTGTCTGGGTGAACAAGCACGCCGACCTCCAGCCCCACCTGCCCTTCGGCGGCGCCAAGTTCTCCGGCATCGGCTCCGAGCTGGGCGAGGAAGGCCTGAAGGAATTCACCCAGGTCCAGGTCCTGAACATGGCCCGCTGACCGGCGGCAGGCCTATTTGGCCGGCTTGTCGGCCGCCTTGGGCCGGCGGTTGAGGCCGGTCATGGTGTTCTGCGCCGCCTGCTCCGCCTTGTCGGCCTCTTCGCGCGTCACGCAGACCCGCTCGACGAAGTGGCCGCCGGTGGGCTTTTCGTTGTGACACACCACCTCCGGCTTGGCGGGCTTGGCCGGTTCTGCGGTTGCACTTGCGGGCGTCGGATCGGCCGCGGCCAGCATCAGGGTCGAGAACAGGACTGCGAGCACGGCGATCTCCGGAAGACTGAGGCGGCAGTTAAGGCGCTGCGCCCGGGTCCGGCAACCGAGATGCTGCGCGACCCCTCGACCGCCCTCGAAACATCGGCGCCCTCCGCCCCGGCATAAGCCGGCGATTGATGGAGGTCACCCACCCATGCTCCCCGACTACGACGCCACCCTCGGCTACCTCGAGGCCCGCTATCTCACCCTTGAGGCTCTCGCCGGCGCCAGCGGCCTCAATCCGGACCGCCTGCGGACGCTGATCGACGCCGGCTGCCTGCCCGCCCATTCTCATGTGGCGATCTTCGGCCTGCGGGTTGAGGCGCTCGTCAACGGATCGCACCCAACGACAGAGAAGCGGATCGAATTCTACCATCCGGACCTGGCGGGCCTCGCCCGCGAGGCGGACAGCCTCGCCGCGGCGCTGGGGTTGAATGGCGCAGCGACGGAGTTGCGGCGGCGGCACGACGCGGCGGTGGCGCTGGCCGCGCAGCTTGAGGCCGGCTCACCGGCCCACCGCGATCTGGCCGAGATGGCCTGGGCGGCCTGGCGCGACGGGACCTATGGCGTCTGTCTGCAGCAACTCGCGACGCCCAACATGATCCGCAAGGCCACGGCCGTCGACGCGCTCAAAGCCGCGCTGGACCAGGCCGAGCGCGAGGGACCGGCCGGAGTCGACGCCGACGCGCTGGACGCGGCGCTCACGCGCTACGCCTCGGTCACCGGCCCCTTCGGGCCGCACGAACGGGATGGCAGCACGCGGGCCCTGGTCTACGAGCCCGCGCTGGCGCTCCGGCGATCGCTCGCCGGCTACGTCCCCAGCTAGCTGTCGAGGAAGCTCCGGAGCTTCCGGCTGCGGCTCGGGTGCTTCAGCTTGCGCAGCGCCTTGGCCTCGATCTGCCGGATCCGTTCGCGGGTCACGCTGAACTGCTGGCCGACTTCTTCCAGCGTGTGGTCGGTGTTCATGCCGATGCCGAAGCGCATGCGCAGCACGCGCTCTTCGCGCGGCGTCAGCGAGGCGAGCACGCGGGTGGTGGTTTCCCGCAGGTTCGACTGGATGGCCGCGTCGATCGGCAGGACCGCGTTCTTGTCCTCGATGAAGTCGCCCAGGTGGCTGTCTTCCTCGTCGCCGATCGGCGTCTCGAGTGAAATCGGCTCCTTGGCGATCTTCAGGACCTTGCGGACCTTCTCCAGCGGCATGGCCAGCTTTTCGGCCAGTTCTTCCGGCGTCGGCTCGCGGCCGATCTCGTGCAGCATCTGGCGGCTGGTGCGGACGATCTTGTTGATCGTCTCGATCATGTGCACCGGGATGCGGATGGTCCGCGCCTGGTCGGCGATCGACCGCGTGATCGCCTGACGGATCCACCAGGTGGCGTAGGTCGAGAACTTGTAGCCGCGGCGGTATTCGAACTTATCGACCGCCTTCATCAGGCCGATGTTGCCTTCCTGGATCAGGTCCAGGAACTGCAGGCCGCGGTTGGTGTACTTCTTGGCGATGGAGATCACGAGGCGCAGGTTCGCCTCGAC
>Ga0105248_10000160_pt1 | contig 78180 bp, 121 predicted proteins | sample KBSS34metaG_FD_81524 | JGI IMG/M metagenome (GOLD analysis project Ga0105248, IMG submission 81524) | Switchgrass rhizosphere microbial communities from Kellogg Biological Station, Michigan, USA - KBS S3-4 metaG | ecosystem: Host-associated > Plants > Roots > Rhizosphere > Soil | place... | reverse complement strand
TTGAATCCGCGCGCGCTACGCCGCCAGCAGTCGCCCCTTCGCCAGATCCTCGTCGATCTCCGAGGCGTAGTGCTCGGCCAACCGCTCAAGGCAGAGCACCAGCCGCTGCATTTCGGGCGTGGGGTAGACCACCCGGCCGGGCTTCGACTGCATCGCGCACCATGCGGAAACTGAATAATTCAGCAGGATGACCATCGTCAGCAGCAGCCGCTGGGAGGCGTCGAACTGCGCCATCGCGCGCTGGAAGTCGCGCCATCCCCTGGTCTGGGCCAGGGCCGCGTAGCTCGGGCCGCCGCGTGGGCCGTAGACGATCGCCACCACCGGCAGGATCTCCCGCGGCCCTGACGCGCCGATTGCGGCTAGGTCACAGGCCTGCCGGAGCCGATCGGCGGCATAGATGTGGCGCTCGGTGATCGCCGAGTTGTTGCGTTTCACCGCCGCCCGGAGCGTGCAGTAGCCCCGCCAGCCGGTGATTTCCCGGGCGCTGCGAGCCCGCGGATTGTCATCGAGCGGGTCCCGCCAGCAGGATCGCATGACGGCCGTGGAGCCGCTCCTGGCGGCCTTGCGGACGTGGTGCGGCTCGAGCGTCCCGGGAGATGGGATGTGGCGCGGATCGAAACGGGAACGCGCGGCGCCGGCGCGGGCCTTGGTCATGTGGTGGTCTCCTTGGCCCTGGCCCGGCTGGCGCGGGCGATAGCGGTCTCGTAGGCGTCGGTCCGCCGGCCGGAGAGCAGCCCGAGACGCTGGCGCTTCCCCGTCGCGGCGCGCGGGGTGATGCTGAGGGCGAGGGCGATCTCCTCGTCGTTGCATCCGGCGGCGTGCAGGCGGCGCAGCGTGTCGACCTGCTCGGGGGTCCAGTTCATGGCACTGGATCCAGCGGGAAGGCGTTCCCCGCGATGAGCTTGGCGTAGTAGGGCGCGGTGATGGGGCGGGTGCAGCAGGGACAGCGGTCGAGCACCTCGCCGTCGCGCGGGATGACGACCCATCCGTCGACGCCCTCGGCGATGCAGAGGCCGTCCGTGCGGTGGACGCCCTTCCAGGGGGTGGTGTCGTTCATGGGTTGGACTCTCCTTTCACCAGAAGCTCCCGGATTCAGGCCAGTCGTCGGCGAGCTGTTCGAGGAGGCGCACGACGGCCGGGCGCTCGACAGTGTCCAGGCGGTGGCGGAGCTCGCGCTCAAGCGCCTCGACGGCGCGATCGAGCAGGACGGTGCGCGGGTCGGGGATGCTGACTTGGTGGCCGTCGGCGATGACGTCGTTGATCGGCTTCATGCGGCGATCTCCCTGCTGCGGCTGGTCGCCGCCGTGATCCAGAGGTGGGCCAGGGCGGTTTGTGGCCACACGGTCGGCAGCGGCGTCTGCAGCTCGGCCAGCAACGCCCAGATATCCCCGCTTTCCCCGGCCGCCATGCGGGCCTCGACGCGGGCCAGCGCGCTGTGGATCGAGGTGTGATCGCGGTTACCGAAGGCGCGGCCGATGGCGGCGCAGGACTTTCGGGTGAGCCTGCGGGCGAGCCACATGGCGACGTGTCGTGGGCGGACGATGGCTTGCTCACGGCGGTCGGAGAGGAGATCGGCGAGGCCGACGTTGTAGCGGCGGCAGACGGCGGCCTGAATGTGGGCGATGGAGATCATGCGGCGACCTCCTCGGTATCGCCAAAGCCCCAGAGGTCGATGACCTTGGCGGATTGCTTAGGGGGCGGGATCTCCTCGGCGTCGCCGTCGATGGTCTGGGGCGACTGTTGCACCGGCGGGTGGTGGATGCCGGCCTGGGCGCGGACGGCGGCGAGCTGTTCTGGGGAGAGCTGGCCGGGCTTACGGCCGGTGCGGGCCTCGAAGGCAGCGGAGGCGGCGTCAATCTCCGGCTGGAGTTTCTCCCTCTGGGCTCGCGCGCTGGCTTCGGCCTCCGCGTCCTGTCGACGCTCGGACGGCTCGCGCGGCTGGCGCTGCGGGAGCACCACATCCGGCAGCAGATGGAGCCGCTCGGGCGCGCGGGCAGCGACATTCTTGCGGAGAATGGAAAGGCCAAAGGGGGCAAGAACGGCGCCCAGCGATCCGCCGGCGATACTTTCGAGCTCGATCAGTCGCTCCGTGATGCCGGCCTCGGAGACGTCCACCGTATCGCCGGTTTCGGGAAGCCAGCCCCGCTGCTGGGCGGTGGCGTGGGCTTCGTCGTCGGTGCGGCAGATGTAGGCGAAGGCGGCTGGCCATTTGCGCATGAGGCTGAGCGCCTGGGCGAACCTGCCGCTCTTCTGGCGCTCGGCTCGGAGGTTGATCCAGGAGCGCACATGGGCCCGGTCCTCGTCCGAAAGGCCGGGATCATCGATGGGCGGAAGGAGCTTGGTGTCCTTCGCCCCGTGCTTGTCGGCCCAGTCCTCCAGGAACTTCCGGAGCGCCTTGTAGCTCGGGAAGCGCTCCCAGTTGCGGGCTGCGCCCTCGCCGGAGGCTGTGGTGAACGCCTCGTAAGGCAGGTCGGCTAGGCCCTCCGCGTATTTGGCGATAATGACGCGGAGGTTCTCTTTCGAGCGCGGCTCGCACCTGAGTGACAGGTCGGAGAGCCACACCTCGATCTCTAGCTCGTGCTGAGTGGTCATGCGCACACCTCGTTCTGTTCGAGGAAGGCCTTGAGCCGCTGGCGGGAAGCCATAGCCTCGTGCGCCGCGCCGGTGAGTTTGCTCGGATCGTAGGCTGGCATTGGCACGGGATCGACGCGGTTCTGAATGACCCTGGTCAGCCAGGACAGGAGGTGGAGAGGCGGCGATCTCTCGGCTGCCAGCACGGCATCGAGGACAGCGCCGTAGTCGTGCTGCGAGACCTTGAGCAACCGCCCGATTATCGAGCCGGCCGACGGATCGCTCGGCTTGCGGAGCCGGGATAGGATCGGCACCCCTTGCTCCCACAAAGCCGCCTTGGCCGCAGTGTCGGGATCGGCGTCCGGCTCGGCCGGCGCCGTAGTGCGTAGCACTACGTTCTTTCTTTCTTCTCTTTCTTCCTTGCTTCTTACTTGGGAGTCTGACTCTTGTGCGGTTTGTTGAACGTTCAAAGATTGAACATCTGGCGGTGGCGAGGCGTCTGAGGCGGCTAGATGTTCGGTTTCCTGAACATCGCTTTGGCCGAGATGTTCGGTTTCTTGAACATCGCTTTGGTCGAGATGTTCGGTTTCTTGAACATCAGCATATTGTGGCTCACTCCAAGGCGGAACCGCCTGATCTAGGCCATAGAGCAGGCCGCCTGGATCGAGGATCCAGTAGTGGTTCGTGTCGCGGAACCGCCTCTTGATGGCGATCAGCCCCCGCTTGACCAGCTCCCCGTTGGCGGCTGCCAGGGTGGCGCGGGTCTTGATGCCAAGGTCGGTTTGGGTCTCTTCCCCGGACGGCCAGCATAACCGGGCGCGCGCTCGGCCGACGTAGTAGGCATAGACATTTCGTTCGACGTGGCTCAGCCCTGGCGTGGTCAGCGCCTTCAGAACCGGAAGTCCGCAGCTCATCACTGCCCTCCCCCGTCGGCTGGCGGCTTCGCCACGAGATGAAACGAGACGGCCTCGATGACGGTGTACCGTTGGCCAGGGCAAAGCGCAGCGAGATAGGTCGCTTCAGCCTCTGCGGTTTCTCGCGTTGGATGCCGAAAGATCGGACCATGATACGAATTGCCACGCTTCTTTCCTTCGACGGCAATCACACCCCACCACGGTTTGTCGGAACGAGCCCAGCCCGGCCTCCCATGCGTGCGCACCGGCCCTTGCGGTGCAGTCGCCTCGGTGACGGCGGCATCAGGCTCCGAGGCCGGCTGAGACTCGGGCTGCGGCATGACGCCGGAAAGCGTCAAAGTGCCGGTCGTTAAGTTCTTGTGGCGATCATGCATCTGGACAGACCTATGGACAGGCCGCCCAAGGTCTGCGAAATTGGGGGTGCAAGTTGGTCCCCTAATCGCTTCTTGAGCAGCTGGTTGAAACCCGAACAGGCCCCCCGTTCCCTTTCCCGGAGCGGGGGGTTTCGCATTGTGACCGGTACGATTTGATTCCGGGAGTCCCCTCATGCCGCATTTCCCGAATTTTCCGGCGGCGGGGGGTCAAGTGCGTCAATTTGGTCAAGCACGCGCTCGAAAATGATGGTCAGCGCGATCCGCTGCATCCGGGTCATCGGCACCAGATCCTCGATTTCGAGCCGGGCCCAGGCCATCAGCCCCTCGATTCGGTCGGACAGCCGCGCCGGCTCGGGGTCAAGCTGGCGTCCCTGACGGCGGGCGCACAGGTCGATGATCTCGGTCATACCGCCCTCCACACCAGGGCGCCGATCAGCCAGAGCGCGACGCCGAGGGCGATGGCGAGCAGGATGCCGGCGGCGGGGCCGAGGGGATCGTTGCAGCTCATACGGCCGCTCTCCGCGCCGGCATGGCGTGATCGAGGCAGAAGTTGCGGTCCGGCACCGCGGGGCGGAGCAAGAAGCCGGCCTCGCGGACCGGCGCGGAGCCGGGCTCGACCGAGACCGCCGGAGCACCGCAGGCGCACCGGCGGATGCGGAACGCCATGGCGGCCTCCGCCTCGTGTCGATCGAGCTCGGCGCGCTCCGCCGGAGCCATCAGTGCAGCGCTGCCCGGTCGTCGCGGAGCATCTGCTCGGTCTTGTCCTGTTCGGCGAAGTGGGCCTCGAGATCCAGGCCGAGGAGCCAGATCCGCATCCTGGCCCGCTCCTCGATGTCGAGGGAAAGGAACCAAGCGTCGAAGATGTCCTGTTCGGTCCGAGGCGGCGCTGGGCCCTCCCCGTTCTGCCGTTCGGCCCTCGCCGCCTTTTCCCGCTTCTTGCGATCCTGCTGCGCGGCGAAGTTTTCGAGGACCTGCTCCTTGTAGCCCTCCGGCACCCCGGCGGCCGCTTCCAGGGCTGCCTGACTGTTCTCCAGGCCGAGCCCCTCCGCCGCCTTGATCGCCGACGGGGTGAGGTTGTCGGCGATGAAGACGGCCCGGCGAGCGGTCTTCGAGGCGATGCCCATCTCGCGGGCGGCCGCCTCGATGTGGGTTTTGGTCGGACGACCACGGCGGACGTAATTATCTTGCGACTTACCGTCCTCAGGACGGTAATTCCCCGCCTGCTCCTGCCGCTTGATCTTCTCGGCCCGGAGCTTCAGCCACCTTCCCTGCGCGACCAGCCGCTGCGCTACCGATAGCTCGCTCCGATGGAGATTCTCAGCGTGCTCCCAGAGCTGCGCCTCGATCTGGTCGTCGCGTTCGGCTTCCGTCGCCGACAGCACCTCCGCCTCGATCTCGCCGCGCCGGAGCTTGCGATACGCCTCGATCCGATGCCGGCCGGCGACCAGCAGATACTTCCCCGCCTCCTTGGCCGGCCGCACGGTGATCGGCGTCTTCAGCCCGATTGTCTCGATCGAGGCCACCAGCTCTGTGACCTTGCCCTTGGTCGTCTTGCGATGGCCGGGACCGACGATGATCAGATCGATGGGTATGAGCATCGGCATCACTCCCTTGCATCCACGACGGGAAGCGCGTGCGGCTGACTCCAGGCGAGGGCTGATCGCGATCCCTCGCCTGTCACCGGGATGGATCGACCGAGGATCCAGGCGTTCCAGGCCATGATGATCCAGGCGGCCTGCTCGGTCTGGCTGCGGTATTGGCTCGCCTTCCGCCCGGCGGCTGCCAATGGCTTGAACTTGCGCCGCAGGCGGTGGATCGGGCTGGTCTCATCCAGCCCGGAGCCCTCGCCGGACAAGAGGTCGAAGAACTCGTCGACCGAGAGCTTCCGCTTCGACCGCGTGGCAATCAGCCAGTAGGCCAGGATCACGGAAGAGGCGATCACCCCCCGGTGTTCCTTGACCACCTTGTGCCCCGCGACGACGGCGCGCTCCATCGCGTCGTCCTGGGCCATCAGCTTGGCGGCCTCATCATGGACGAAGCCGTCGTCCGGCATTTCGCCGTTGTGCTCGGTGCGGAACTTGAGGCGGACCACGATGGCGACCGGGCTGGCGAATCTGACGCCGTCGAGGACGAGATTCTGCGTGGCGTTGCGGCGCAGCCCGGTGTCCATGACGGGGAACGAATCGGGATCCACACCGAAGGCCACCCAGACGTCAGGCTCAATCCCGGTATTGATGATCGCGGCTGCCCGGTGCTGGCCGTCGCGGAACAGACCGTCCCAGTCGAAGGCGAACCCCTGGGTCGGGAGATCCTTCCAGCGCCCCTCCTGGAGCGCCCGCTCCCAACGCCTGACCCAGGGCTCGGAGAGCTTCCGATTCTTGCCCATCAGATGCTTCATGGCCTTCGCCATCTTCACGGTGATCTTCAGCTTCACCGCCCCGGCCACTTTGCCGTGTCGCCGGATCAGCGCGCGCAGCTGCGCGAGCTCCTTGTCGATGCCCGGCGGGTCGTTGCGAGCCTCGAGCCCCATCGGTAGGGGCGGCGCCTGACGGCGCAGGATCTCCTGGCCGACGCGAGCAGGCAGAACGGGATTAGACGGTGGCACTGACTTCTCTCCTTGCAGATCTGATTTCCCGGAGGGGCGACTGTCGTGCCAGCTCGGGGAGCCAGCTGAACGGGAATGGCCCGTCTTTGCGCAGATAGCCGATGGCCGGCTGGAACCCGGAGCCGGGCCAGGGCTTCGGCGGCTGATCGAACAGCGTCAGTTGCAGGCCATAGCCGGCGTCACGCATGTCGCGGAGCCGCGCCTTCAGCATGAAGTGCGAGACGGTGCCGACGAACACGATGTTCGGGGCGAGCGTCATCGCGTGGCGGATGAACTGCCGCATCTTCGACCAGGGCGGGTTGGTGATGATCCAGTCGACCGGCTCGTGGAAGGCGAAGAAGTCGAGGCCGGCAGCCTGCTCGCACCAGCGCACGTCGTTGGAGTAGCGCTCGAGCGCCCGGAAGAAGGGGCCGCTGCCGCGCGCCGGGTCGAGCAGCACCCCGGAGGGCTTGAAGAGATCGACGATCCGCGCCGCCAGCGCGTCCGGAGTGACGACCAGATCGTGAATCGAGCCGTTCCTCCGCGGCACCAGCCGGCGCTTGGCCGGGGGCACCGGAGGCAGCAGCAGGGACTGCTGGATCGCGGTCACGCCGCAACCTCCCGGAACAGCGGACCGGCCACCGGCGCCTCGCCCTGCAGCCGCGCCCTGTGCCAAAGCCAGCACAGCACCGCATCAGCTGCGTGGTGACTGGTGACCTTGATGCCCCGCCTGCGGCAGTAGGCGACCACCTCGCGTTTGACGGTGTCCTTGGAGAACCGGCGCTGCCCCATGATGTCGGACCGAACGGTCAGCGCATCGATCTCGGTGACCGCGCAGGAGGCACGATAGGCCTCGGCCCAGGCCATCCAGCCGAGCCCGAACTGCTGGTAGGCGACGCTCCAGTTGTTCATGGCGGGCAGCGGCAGCACCCGCTCCAAGACCATGTGCGTGGGCTGGTAGCGGTCCATGAACGGCTCGAGCAGGTTCAGGAAAGCCGCGCCCTTCGCCCCCTTCCCGCCCCAATGCGGCAGCTCCCACTGCCCGCTCGCCGGCACCGCCATCCAGTCCGGCGCATAGCACCAGCCGACCGTGCCGGAGAGGTCGAAGGCGACCGTGCCGCCCGGAGGCAATGAATCGAGCACGGGCGCGCTGCCCGCCTTGGACGGCACATGCAGCACGGGGGAGACTCCTTTTAGGCAGGAGGAAGTCGGTCGCCATCCGTGCTGCGGTTATTCAGCGGGAGCGGCGGCCTCCTCGGAGGACGCCCGCCCGGGCCGGCGCATCCGCTGCTCGGTACCGGGGATCCGGGCCTGCCGCGGCGGGCGTCCGCGCTTGCGGGTCGCCGGGGCGACTGTCGTGTCGGGATCCTCGGAGACGCGCGAGAGCTCGCCCTTGCGATACTCCCGGTGCCACACCGCGTGCTGCTCGGAGCCCGGCGAGAACGGGCAATCGGCGAGGTCCATCCGGTGCCGCCCCGCCTTGAAGCCGGCGTCCTCCGCCGCCCACAGATCGGCCTCCGCCTTCACGCCGGGCGAGACGCCAGCATTCCATCCTTCGAATAAATCCTGCTGGCTCATCGGCATATTGGCCAAGGCCAGACTCCGGAGCAGATCGCGCATGAAAATCCGCGCCTCCTCTGAGCCGCGGCGCTTTTTGGTCCGGATGGCCTCGATCGCCGCCTCGGTGGGAACCCCCTCCTTCTTCGCCTGTTTGACCAGGAGATTGCGGGCGCTGTTCTCCCGGGCGCACACGCTGTCCTGCCTCTCCCAAGCGATCTGAAACGCGGCGATCGCGTCATTGCTGACGTTCGAAAGACCATCCATCATCGAAGGGTCACTCCCCTATTGGAATGTTCTGGGTCATGATGGATCACGCAAAGTGCGTGATCGTGCCTTGCCGGGACTCCGCTGAGTGAGCTATCGTCTTCGTGAGTCTGCCCGCCGGCGAGTGCTGCGCCTTGCCGAATCGCTCTCCGTGCCTCAGCAATCGCTTGAAGACGTGACTCCGTGAGGTGCCCGATGCCGTGTGATCTCGCACTCATGACCACCCCGGACCATCGCTCCACCGGGATGCTGTTGCGGACCGCCCAGGACCCTACGGTTGAATGGTGCAGCCCCAGATCTCGAGCCAGGGATGCGATGGTAGGCCAAAGGCTGAGGAGCTCAGCGACGGTGCTGACCCCCTTGGCAGACGGTAAACGTGCCAGCAGGTTGCGCGAGACGCCCTTTATTCCGGCGTCCCGCGCCGCGGTGACGAACCGATCCCAGTGTGACTCAGGGATCCTGCCAAGGCGATGCCATTCGGTAACCGTGGCATATGTCACGCCGAGACGCGCAGCGATCTGGTCTGTCGAAGCGAACAGATCCAGCAGTGCCTTGATCGTCGTGACACGATGAGCGTCTGCCACCATAGGCCGCCTTCACAGTCACGAGGAAGAGAACGGTATTGACCATGCTGCGCCAGTTTGTGAATTTCCGTCAAGGTGGATAACCCGAGCGATGCCGCTATGACAGACACGGGCACTCAGAACAGAGACGTCGAGCAGAACCCAGACGTCGAGGTCTCCTTTGAGGAAGCAATACGGCTCGTCGAGGAAAGGGACCGAAGCGCACGAGCAAGCGCAAACGCTGATCAGGAGGTCGCCGCACGGTTGAGGGCGGCGCGCGAAAGACACTTCAAAACAGCCAAGGGTTTTGCGCGCAAACACGAAATAAATTATTCAGTATATTATTCCCACGAAAGAGGCGACCGCGCGTTGAACAACGTAACAGCGCGTCGCTACGCGGAGCTGTTGGACGTTCCGGTTGAGGAAATTCTCGGGAAGAAAGAAACGTGGTTGCTCCGCCGGCGTGTAATCCGTATCGTCGGCACGATCAGCGACACCTCTGCACGGGTTATCATCATGCCAGACGGGGGTAATTTTGGTGCGTTCGACTATGGTGAACCGGCCGATCCGGACATCCCAGTTATAGCAATCGCTGCCGTGGACGACGCGCTTCGACCATTCCTCGGAAAGGACTACAAACTCCTGGCCGAACCGATGTCGGAGACCTTCGATCCGACCGAGATGAACGATCGTTTATGCTTCTACCGTCTCGCTGATGGGCTGACCTCACTGGCGGCCCAGCTCAAGCTCCAACCCAATGGACGCTGGACGATCTTCCAGTTCAAGGGAGAGACGCTCTACGATCAGAAGATCGTAGCGGCGACCCGCGTCCGAGCGATCATCCCGAATTAGTTTCCGCTGTTACATTCCTAACAGCGATCAGTCTGCCGAGGCGCCAGCCTTCGCAGAAATAAATCGGTTTTGTACCGATTCACCGGATTGACAACGCAGGCTAGCTTCGTCAACTATTGCCAAAGTTCATGACAATGGTTGACGGCCTATGGCGTGGAAAGTTGATGTTTTTGAAGCCCGTATCAGGCGCGGATCCGACGAGGAATGTTGGCTTTGGACAGGACCGGTAGATGGAAGGCCGGGCGCCGGCTACGGATTATCCGAAAGTCCTGATGGTCGACGAGAGACTGCGGCCAAATCCGCTTATCGGCTCTGGATAGGCGAAATCCCACAAGGCAAGCATGTCTGCCATCGGTGTGATGTCCCGGCCTGCTGTAACCCACGCCACTTATTCCTTGGCTCGCCAGCGGAGAACGCGGCTGATTTGAAGCGCAAGGCCGATCTTGGCCTGCGACGTGGCGCTGGCCGGCCCCCCGTTCTGACCGAAGAGAACGTCACGTCGATCAGGCGGCAGTATGCCACTGGCCAAAAGAGCTATGCCGACTTGGGTAAGATCTACGGCGTAAGCCGCGCAGCAATCTCTCATATCGTCACCCGCAAATCTTGGCAGCACGTGGCGTGAGCAACCCTCGCCACGCAGCCTCCCAGGCCCGTTTCGTCGATATCGTCGAGCCCGGTTATTTCCGGCTCCGCCTCGTCCGCGGCGGCTGGCAGGTGCCCTGCCGGATCGAGTCAACCAGCGATGGCTGGCAGGCCACGATCGACGGGTTCACCCACCCAGCCAATCCGGACCCGTGGCGCGCTGAGGGCGTCTCCAACATCCACGCCTACGGTGAACGCATCGACGCTGAGACTTATTCCTGGCTGCTCTCTATCAAATCCTGGGCCGCCGAGAACAACCCCGATCATCCCGCGTGCTGGCCGCGTCGCGCGATAGACCGCCTCAATCTGCGGCCTCTCTATCCAAGGAAACCGCAATCATGGGAACCACCGCCATACTGACGGGGAGCAACGCTCCGCCGCCTCCCGAGCCGCTGTCGGCGCAGCAGGTCACCGAGTGGCTCGACTACTGCCTCGCCGATCTGGTCGAGCGCCGCAACGAAGAGGTCGTCCCCGCCCTCGACGCAATGATCGAGGCGCACCCGCAGGTCGAGGACGACGAAGCCGCCGCGCTGTTCACCGACAACATCCGCATCGCCGGCGATATGGAGCGCGCCGCGAGAGAGCGGATCCTCGCCGAAAAGCGCCCCTTCATCGACGCCGGCAAGACGGTGGATGGCTGGCGCGACAGGTTCATGACCACGCTGGGCGCCCCGCTGCAGCAGGCCCGCGCCATTCTGCTCGACTACCAGACCCGCAAAGCGGCGGCCGCCCGCGCCGAAGCGCAGCGCCGGGCCGCGGAAGCCGCGGAACGCGCACGGCGCGATGCCGAGGCTGCGGCCGCAGTGCAGCGGCGCGGCATCTTCGATCCGGACGACGGACAGGCCCATGCCGCCGCGGACTCTGCCAGGGCGGCAAGGAACGCCGCGGAGATCGCCGCCGGCAAGCCGGCCCAGCTGGCGAAAACGGTAGGTCATTACGGTGCCGTCGCCTCGGTCCGCACCCGCTGGGAGTACGAGATCGAGGACTTCGATAAGATTCCGCTGGCTTATTTGATGATCAATGACTCCGCCATCAAAGCGGCGATGAAGCAGCGTGACAAGGCAACCGGACGGCCGACGACCAAGGTGCCGGGTATTCGTTGGGTGGAAGTCGCCTCGCTCGGTATCCGCTGATGAGCGACGATCAGAAGCCCGGCACGACTGTCGTGCCGACGAACGGAAATCATGTGGCCGAGGCGCCGGACGATTTTCTGACCCGGATGGCGATGAACCCGGCGATCGACGCCGACAAGCTGAAGACGCTGGCGGAAACCTGGATCATCACGCAGGAAAAGCAGCGTGAATGGGAGAAGGCCGATCGCGCCGACGCCGCCCGCATCGCCTTCTATGCCGCCTTGCCGGCAATGCAGCGAGCGCTCCCGGTGTTGGATAAAGACACGCCCAACCAGGAAGGCAAGGGCAAGTACACCGACTACGGCGATCTGTGGGAGGCGTGCTACCAGATCTGGACCGCGCACGGGTTCAGCGTCTCGTTCGACACCGTGCCGACCGGCACCGAGCTGATCCGCCTCAAGTGCATCGTCCGCCACGCGGCCGGACACGAGGAGGAGTATTTCGCCCCCGACACGCCGGCCGACACGATGGGACCGCAGGGGACCGCCAACAAGACGGTCATCCAGGGGCAGCAGGCGTCGATAACCTACGTCCAGCGTGGCCTGCTCTGCCGCGCGATCGGCATTGCGATGCGCCGCGAGGAAATCGACGGCAATGCAAGCTCCCAGGACGACGACGGCGGCCGACAGCGGAGCCAGAGCCTCGAACGCCGCGATCAGGTGAAGCGCGAGCAGCCCCCACGCCAGCCCGACACGACAGTCGCCCCTCCCCCGCGGGACTGGAAGCAACGGCTGGCCCGCGGCGAGCGAGCGGAAGTCGATCGGCTGAAGGCGGCCTTCGCCAGCGAGCCGACGGCGGAGAAGCTCGAGGAGCTCGTGCAGATCGTGCGCGAGCACGTCGACAAAGCACCCAAGCCGGCGCAGGTGGAGATCGCCGCAGCGCTCGGCGCCGCTCGCAAGCGGCTGGCGCAGAAGGTCGCAACGCCGCCGCCGGGCTTCGACTTCCCGGTGTTCGACGCCAACGGCGAGACCGACGGCGAGCTGACCGTCGACCCGGCGCGCTGGGCCCGTCTGATGCTCAAGGAATGGGAGCGGACGCCGGGCTTCGAGCGGCCGAACCTGCTGCACCACAACGCCGACGCCTTGGCCGCGGCCAGGACCTACCCAGCCGTCGGACCGTTGTTGGTCGATCTGCAAGAGCCGGCGTCAGTCGTCGGTCGGATGATGGACAACTTCGACCGTGGCGAGGCGCAACGGCGCGCCGAGGAAGACGACGGCGATGTGGTGCCGGACTGGATGAAGGAGCCCGCGCCGCCGCCGGCGCAGGATGAGGACGCGGTCTGGGTCGATGCGCAGGTCACGAAGATCCAGAAGATCACGGCGGACGCCAACGGGCGGAAGGACTTCGATCGCCTAGTCTCCGAGATCCGGCCGCAGATCGCCAAGCTGCGGACCAGCAAGCCGCCGCTGTTCAACCGGATCAATGCCGAGTTCACCGCGAAGCACAACGAGCTGCCGGCGGCCGCAGCATGACACCGCGCGAGCGACAGCTGCTGGGCGTGCTGGCGACACACGAGCGGCTGGCGCTCGGCTCGATCGCCTCGCTGATGGGGATATCGCGCTCGCAGGCGTCGAGGCTGGCGAACGGATTGGTGGCGCGGAAGCTGGTGACCCGACACCCGCCGAGCTCCGGCGACCTGCGGTTCGTGCTGTTCGCCATCACACGGACCGGCCGCCGCGCCGAGGAGACCACGCGAGAGGCCGTTGCATGAGTTCAGGGCCAGACCGCGACTATTGCCCGATCACGAGGCCGGGGATGGCGCTGTGACCCACTGACGAGCCTTTGGGGGGAGGACCGTTTTTGAATCACGCCGCCATCAATCACGCCGCCTCGCAGGCTTGGATCGGCTTTTGGAAGACCTGTATGGGCGGGGTCGGTGCTCGCTCGCTGCTCGACTGCGACGAGACGGCGATCGAGGCGGTGCTGGCCCCAGAGCCGGCACCCAAGGCTGTCAGCCCACCCACCCCGCCCCGGGCGCCCCGCAGGCACATAGCGAAACTGAAGGCCGACGTACTCGACAGGCTGGATATCTATCAGACGTACATCAAGCGCATGCGCCGCTGGTCGCCAGATCACTACGCGCTCTATCGCCGGCTCGGAGCCTATATCGTGCGCGGCTTGAAGCACGATCATCGCGAGCTGGAGCCGGAGGCATTGCGCATCATGCCAGCCTTCGGAGCCGTCGCGATCGGTCTCACCAGCTCCGACGACGATGTGGTCAATGGTGAGAGGAAGGTCCAGGGCCGCTTCATGACCTTCGTCCGCCTGGAGCGTCCAGGCCACAACATCGAACGGGTCAACGCCGGAGTCACCTATCGCTGTCACGTCTATTGGGACGACAAGAAGAACAAGACGCTCAACAATCACCAGCGCAAGCATGGGTGGGGCGATGACTATGTCGTCAATGTCTTCCCCGACGGGACCGTGCGAGCGCTTCGGGTGCTGAAGTCAGAATCGCAGGTGATCCGCCATCGCAAGGGTGGAGAGAGCGTCATTAAGCATCAGCGTTGGGGGCTGAGTGACTTTGAGGATAACTATAGCGAGGGCCTCAGTTCGGCCGAACATCTGCGCCGGACCTTCATCAGCTGCATGAACATGTGGCTCTACTCCGCGCACCGCAGCATGATCCGGGTCACGGCGACCAAGGACAACATTGTCATGCCGTTCGTGGTCGACGTGTTGGAAACCCCAGCCTTCTTCCGCGACCGTGAGCAGGTGCAGACCGCTGACGGCAAGAGACGGCGGATTTTCCATTTGGTGCGTGCCCATCAGCGACGGACCAAACGCGGGATCCGCGCAATCAAGCTGCATTTCTCCGGGCTGAAGCGCTTCCAGTGGAACGGCTACGACATCGCGATCACGGTACCGGGCATCGACCACGTCGACTTCACCGAGTTTAACATCGGCGCACTCGAAGACGCGGAGGACGAGACCGACAAGATCACCAGCGCCGAGATGGCCGAGAAGATCGCCGATTGGATCGGCGCCCCCGGCAAGCTCGACCGGCCGCTGAGCGAGCTCGACAAAGGTGGCTGGACAAAAGCGCACGCGGCGATCCTCCCCACGCCGGGGGAGATCGACCGGATGCTGGAGGCTGGCTGATGCCGTCGCTACGCCAGCGTCGCCTACAGCTCGAGCAGCTTTCGGCTGACGAGGTCACGCGCCTGCCGCACGACCTTGGTATTCCGCACACCGACCCCGCTCAGCGCCACGGCGGCGTGCACCAGACAGAGCATCGGATCCGGAGGGGCGACTGTCGCCCCTGGCAGCGCCGGGGCCGTCGCCTCGGAGCCCGGGGGCACGAGGGCACGACTGTCGCCCCCAGGCAGCACCGCGTTCCGCTCCTGCTGGTCGGCCGCAAGGCCGATCGCCCAGTCCATCCATTGGCCGAGCGGCCGGCCGGCCATCCTGGCTGCGTTCGAGGCCCGCATCCGGGCCCGCAAGGGCAGGTTCTTGATCGTGTAGTTGGCCAGCTTGTCCCCAGCCAGCTCGTCCTGGGGGATCTCGTCTTCCGACACGCGGCCTCCGGAAAATGGGCGACTGTCGTGCCGGGTACACACCGCAAAGATTCGCGCAAGAGAGGAGGACTCTATGATCGTCAAGGTTATGCGGCCTCGCGCCGATCATAGGCACTGGGAGATCATCGACAGGGAGGGGCGCGTCGCCCGTTTCGTGGCGCGCGATGCCCTGCCGCCGCGAGTCGCAACCCAGGCCATTGAGGCCGAGGCGACCTACTGGTTCGCCAGCCTCGACCCGGATAGCCGGCGCATGGTGATCCACGATCCCGTTCCACCCCAAGGATGGTGAAAGGGCGGGCATGAGCGTGACATTCATATGCTGCGACTGCGGCTGGTCGATCCATTCGATGGCGCTGGGCCGCCCGCCAGAGCACGGACGTTGCCTGACCTGCTCGTTCATCGCCGGGATCGGGGATCCGGAGGAGCGGGAGGAAATGCGGCGCCGGCTGCCGCACGAAAGGGACGCCGCATGATGGTCGTGGTGTGCGGCGGGAGGAATTACGCCGACCGGCAGACGCTCTGGCATGTGCTGGACCTCTGGCACAACAACTACGGCATCGAGATCCTCGGGCAGGGCGGAGCTCCGGGGGCCGACCGTCTCGCCGCCGCCTGGGCGCGCCGGCGCAAGGTGCCCCTCGTGACCTATAAGGCCGACTGGAGCCGCGGGGATCGTGCTGGGCCGGAACGTAACAAGCACATGCTGCTGGATGCGAAGCCCGACGTCGTTCTGGCGTTTCCGGGCGGGAAGGGGACCCGGGATTGCGTGCGGCAGGCTCGCGCCATCGGCGTCCGGGTAGTCGAGCCGGTGCAAGATCGGCAGCCGGGGCTGTTTATGTTGAAGTTGGCATGATCCTAACCGTCGAACTCGGGCTTTGGCTGATCTCGCTCGTGGTGTTGGTCCATCTCGCGGCCGCGTGGGAAGCCTTTCCCTACACGTACTGTGAAATGCTGATGCGCGAGATCGAGAAGATCCTGGCGCGGATGGATCCGAAGGAGCGGGAGGAAGCGCTGCGGGAAATGGGACGCGACGAATGAAACCCTGGCGCTGTCCGCGCTGCGGCGCCCGGTGGTGGGGGGTCGAGACGTGCGGGATGTGCGCCTCGCTGCCGAAAGAAAAGGAGATGGAATGCCCCGCGGAGGCGCTGCGCCAGCAGCTGGCCGAGGCCAGGGCGATGCGGCCATGGCGCCTGTCGCAGCTGCTTCGCCGGATTCGAGGGGGTGGATGACGGAGGTCAAAAGAAGCTATGCCAGCCGGACCCGGAAAATACGACGACCTCGCGACGCTCGTCCGCGAGCAGGCGGCGGCAGAGGGCGTGATCGTTGTGGTGATCGGCGGCCCTGCGGGGAGTGGGTTCTCGGTTCAGGCGACGCCGGCCGTCACCGCAGGGCTGTCGCGGATGTTGCGCTTCATCGCCGACGAGATCGAGCGGAGCGTGCCGGAAATCGCACCGGAGGGCACCTAGGCGCGATAACCCCGATTATGTGGAGTAGTGGAATTTACCCGAGGCACCCATGAAGCATTGCGAAAAGTGTGGGGAAAACAAAGACATCGCCGATTTTCACTACACCATGTTCTCGGCAGACGGCCGTGCGACCTTTTGTCGGGACTGTTGCAAGGGCCACATGCTCAGCCGGATGGCCTGTGAGGCACACAGAAAACAGGCAGCCAGACGTGGCATCGAATTCAATCTGACTTATGAGGCGTGGTTCAACTGGTGGCACGATGCCCTTGCTCGAAAAGGGCCAGGAGCGGAACGCGGGAAGGGTTTGGGACAGTGGCGTATGTGCCGATTCAACGACCGCGGCCCCTATGAGCTGGGCAATATCTTCTGTGGTTCCGCGAAGGAAAATGGCGCCGACTCAAGGCAGGCCAAAGCGTGCCAGACGCCCGATGGTCTCTTCCCGTCAATAAAATCAGCGGCCCGGCATTATGGGATACACCCTGCAACAGCACGCTACCGCGCCTCGCGATCGATGAGTGGATGGCGCTATGCCGACCGCGCCTAGTGGAATTAGGGAGCGAAACATGAGCCATGCTCGCATTGAGGCGGCGGCTGACTGGTTGCAATCGGACGACAGCGCCTACGAGCAAGACCGTGAAGCTGCGATGCGTGCAGCCCGCGAGATGCTGCGGGTGTCTGATGAAGAGATCGGGCGGCTGCGCTCGCTGCTTCAGGAGGTGGTGGACGACATGATGTTCAACACGGCGCCGAACGCAGGGACCATGGACAAGATCAGGGAGGCCCTAAGCCGGGCGCCATAGTCCCGCTTCTCGCGCCTAGTGGAATTTAGGAGCGCCCAATGCAGAGCGATCTCGACCTCGACGATCCGGTCGTTGAATACGACCTGTGGCTCGCTCAGCTTCCGCCGGAGCACCTTCTAGCGTTTCACGAACGACTCGCCAGCAATATGCTGCGGGCCATCGCCGCCCTGGAAAGGCAAATAGATCAGGCTGGAACGGGGCAGCAGTTTGAACTGGGACCGCGCGGCGATTCTCCGGGCGAGGCAGCCGCAGATCACGTTTTCTATGCAATGGCAGCCAACTGGCTTGGCGCCTCCGTAGACGTTGGCCGGGCGCGATAACAGCTCAGTTACCCGCGCTGAGCCGGCAAAAGAGGAAGGGAAATCAGGCGGATGACCGAGCACGTCCTGAAAACGTGGCAGCCCTACTGGGAGGCGGTGGCGTCCGGCGCGAAGCCCTTTGAGGTTCGCCGGGATGATCGCGGCTTTCAGCGTGGCGATATCCTCGTGCTGCGGTGCACGGAACGAAAAACCGGGCTTTCGACAACGGAACCCGGCTCCTACAGCTTCAAGGAAGTGCGGAAGCGGATCAGCTACATCCTGACGGGCGGCCAGCTTGGCATTGAGCCTGGATACGTTGTCATGGGCCTACAGGACGCTGACGACGCGCGATAACAGCTCAGTTACCGCGCCCGACTGGCAAAAGAGGGAGGGAAATCAATGAGAGAGCCGCCGTCCACCGGAAGCGAAACATGAGCGACAGCATCCCCGATCTGGACCAGAAGCACGCACTGATCTGCCGTCGCGTAGATGGCCAACTGCCACGCTTCACCTTGCTCTGGCGAACCAAGGGACCACGCGGCAAGCCGCTGCCGAAGGTTGGCACCCGGCTCAACGTCAGCGGCTTTCAGGTCATCATCGAGCGGATTGATCCACCAGGAACGCCGCTAGAGTTCTCGAAGGATAAGCCGAACCTAATCATCAAGCCTGCCGGCGGGAAATGGGCGTGATCGTCGGTCAGGCGCGATAAGGCCGTTTATCGCGCTAGGAGGAATTAGGAAAATGATCGAGCCAAAACCCACGGACATCGGCCGAAAAGTGATCTACCGGGAGCACGGCGACTTTCCCGGCCGCAAGGTTGAGGAGGGGATGATCACGTCCTTCAATGCCAGCTACGTGTTCGTCAGATACGCTGGCATCGCCTCGGCAGCGACACTGCGAGAAGACCTGGAGTGGGCGCAGCCTGACGCGCGAGGGGACATGATGAATGATCGCTGCGATGAAGCAGCCATTGAGGCCGCCAAGCAGGCCCTCATGGAGACCCTAGGCGCCAGGTTGGGGACCCCGGTCGAGCGCATTGAGCCCAAGCTCCTGCACGGAGCGGTGCAAGCGGCTATCCGAGCCTATGAGGCAGTCATTTTCGATGAAGTGAGCGGGCAGGGCTGGCAGAACGGAGGAAACGGCGATTAGCGAGGCACGCGACTACCTGATCTGGTCGCACGAGCACTCGGCTTGGTGGGGGCCGGGCGAGATAGGCTACACGCAGCGTATCAGTGAGGCTGGACGCTATTCACGCGAACGGGCGCTCGAGATCAGTGCCCGCGCGATGTTCGGTAGCGGCCGAGTGCTGCATGAGATCCCGGTCCCCCTGGCCGACGTTGAGGTCATGGTCCAGCGCTACACTGGCATGATCGGGCGGGCACCGGACCCGGAGCGGGAAGGCTGGGCATGAAGCTCGTCCACTATTCCAGCGAACCGCTCGGGGAGCTGCGGCCGGGGACGCTGCCTCCCGGTAATCGTGCCCTGATGAAGCCGGCTGGGCTGTGGGTGTCGGACGACGCCTGCGAGGACAACTGGCCCGCGTGGTGCGCCGCCGAGAAATTCGGCACCGACCGACTGACGCACGCGCACGATGTCGAGCTGGCGCCGGGCGCCAACGTGCTGATCTTGAGCACGCCAGCCGACATCGATGCCTTCGGCGCCGAATGGTGCGTCGTCCCGGAGTGGGCCGGCCCCATCTCGCGCCTTGGGTCGATGTGGCTGAACTGGCCTGTGGTGATGGAACGCTACGACGGACTGATCATCACGCCCTACGTCTGGGAGCGGCGGCTTGAGGCCATGTGGTACTACGGCTGGGACGTAGCCGGCGGCTGCATCTGGCATCCGCGCGCCATCGCCTCGGTGACGCTGCGGACATGAAAAAGGCCCCAGACACCGGAGTGCCTGGGGCCAGATCGCGGCCTGGGTAGAAGGTCGGTCTGGGGAGGCCGCGATCAGGTCTTCGGAACGGGGGCGCCCAAGGTCAGCGTGATCACGCTGGCCTGATTCGCTGGATCGACCACGACGGTGATGTCCTCGCTGACGCCGGTGATCGTCGTCACCCCGCTCCCGGTATCGGCATCCGCCGTCACCGTGATGCGCGCGGTGCCCGGAGCCACCGCCGGAGCGACGGCACTCATGCCGTCGGCGGCTGCGGTCACAGAGATCACTGTCTCATCGCTGGACGCCCATACAGGCACGCCATCGACCGGCGCGGGATCGCCGTTCGCGTTGGTGATCGCAAGCGTGATGTCGAACTGCTGCGAGGTGTTGATGTCGGCCATGTCTCATCCTTTCGGGTTGGGTAGGCACGTCACGGCGCGGGCTTCGGGACCGGTTCGCCCAGGTTGACCGTCAGAGTGGTGGCGGGCGGCGGCGCTTCCTCGAACACGCCGATAGCGGCTTGCAGGTCGGTGTCCTGGCCCTGCAGCTCGGTGAACTGATCAGCGGGCAGCGGCGCATCCGGCATCTCCGGATAGCCGTCCGCTTCCAGCGCGGTGCGGTCGAGCACCACGTTGTCGAGCGCATTCAGCACCTCATTGATCAGATCGAGCCGGCGCTGGCGCACGAGGATCTGGTCATTCACTGACGATTGCAGCGGCGCCGATATCGACACCACGAACAGATCGCGCAGCCCGCGCAGCTCGGGCTCGAGTACCGCCTTCGCCGCTTCGAGTTCGGCACGCAATGCGGGATTCGGGTCGAGCGGGATGTCGGCCATTGATGGTCCCCTACTTTGATTTGCTGACGGACTGCGCCCAGGCGTTCAGCCGTTCGTACGAGCCGCGGCACACATCGCGTTCGATGATCGCCCGATTTGCCGTCGTCGCTGCGGTATTGGCCCACTTCACCAGCACCGGGATGCTGCGTTGGCTCGGCGCGGGCGGCTGCGGCAACTTCGCATCCGCTGTGCAGGTTCCGGTCGGCGGCGGCGTCAGGGGATCGGGTGCGCTGCACGCGACCAGAATGCCCGCCAGCACGATCCATCTCATCGGTTCGGTCCTACCAGACGCGAGGTGGTGGCGCGGGCGATCTCCGAGCGCAGGCTATCGATCGCGTTGCGCAGATTGTCGAGTTGTTGCCGCAGGTCTTTGTCGGCTTCCCTGGCATCAGCCAGCCGCTGTTTGAGATCGTCCACCGCCTCGCGCGACACTCCGCTGCGCAGCGCCTGCTCCAGATCGTGGATGCGCTCTTCATGGTTCTTCATTTGCTGCACCGCCTGCCGCAGCACCGGACCGCCTGGGTCCCGGAGTTCACCGACGTTGTGCTCGAGCGAGCCGACCTTTTCCTTCAGCACATCGGCGTCGCTGCCGCGATCCAGCACCCGTTCACCACCGAAGCTCAACGCCAACAGGGCCGCGTAGATGCCGTCCCTACGGTTTATGCTCCATCCGCCGCCATTGCCCTCCGCCATTCATCACCACGACGCGAATTTCATCGCGGCGGCGGTCATGGTGATCTTCGCCCGCCCCTCAGCAATGGGCGTCAGCGCCTGCATCCAGGCGAGCACCAAAGCACCTACTGACACTCCGAGGATCGGCGGCACAGCGACGATGCAGACCCGCTTGTATCCTTTGGCATCCAAGGTCCGCATATCGTCATTGATCGCTAAAGACGTATCCATGCAGACCGACTCGTTGGACAGGAACTGCACGACCAGAGGCATCGACGATTGAGGCTGCAACGCCTGCTGTGCGCCGGCGCTTGGAATCCATCGGCTGCCGTCTCGATCGATCCCCACCCGATCGACGATCAGATTGTCCCCGAGGTGGACCTCAAGCAGCAGGCCGTAGTCGGCCCTGGTGTCGCGCAATAGTTTGTCGATGTCCCGCAGGAAAGCCGCGGAATCGAGTTCCGCGCGCTCATTCGCTTTATGCAGCACGGCATCGGCGATCGATCCACGCTGGTCGTAAACCAACCACCCCAACCCGCCGATGATCAGCAGGATGATCATCACCGCTGCTTTCCACGGCCTGTCGGCGTAGGTCAGCAGCCGCTCGAATACGCCCGCAGGCGTCAGCTTCGTCCCTTCCGGCTTGTCGCTCATGCCAGGGGCGTGTTCAGCACGGCCGTCGTCGCCGCCTGCCAGTTCGCAGGCCACGTCTCGGGATGCGGCTTCCCTGGCCGCCACAGGCGCAGATAGCATTCCCATGCGGCGGCCTCGGTCGTCGGCAGCGGCTGCGGATCGGTCCAGACCAGCAACCGCGCGAAGGTGCAGGCAAGCTCGTCGTTGCCTTCCATCGCGCGCCACACCGCAGCCGGATCCGCCACAACGGCCAGTGTCGCGCACGCCTCACGCGCCAGCGCCCGCGAAGCGCTGTGATTGAGTACGCCCGTCACGCCGCCACCTTGCTCGAATTGCCAGAAAGATTTCGCCGGGCCCGGCATCGGCGAGGGGCTGTTCTGATACCGCGCGTCGAGCTTCGGTCCGCTTTCCTGCATCGCGATGGCAAGCAGCAGTCGCCGCGCTGCATCGGTCGGCTGCGGACCGTTGAGCGAGGCCAAGAACTCGAGCCCGTTGTCGATGAGATTCAGGAACGTGTCGGGCGACATGCAGCGACCTCCGTCAGCCGAGCAATGGTGCGACCGCGAGCGAGACGTCGCGGATGAACACGCGACCGGCGACGGTCTTGTTGACCCGCATGGTCAGGTAATAGCCGCGCCCGGCAGCAGTGGCCGGCGCGATCAGACCCACGGTGAAGATCAGGCCCGTGGCATCGAGCGTGTTCTGCCAAGCGTCGCCCGCCTGAGTGAGATCGGTCGCGTCCGTCGGCGTGCCGTCCACCCGGCTGATTGTGATTTCGACCGCGCCCGCACTTGGAATCGCATCGCCGGCGGCGCCGAGATCGAGTGTCGTGTCGATGTACCGGCCATCGGTTTCGCCGGCACGCATCGCCGGCATAGGCACCGGAGGCCACGAGTAGGGATTGGCAATCGTCATGATACGCGCTCCACCCAGATGACCTTCCGTGGCGGAAGACCGGCACCGCCCTCATCGGCTGCGAGCCGCACGCCCCGCTCGAACGGCGGCAGGGTGACGCCATGCTCGGCCACACCGAGACGACGCCCGCGCAGGAACGGCGGCAGCGCGACCCCGTGATCCATCGGCCGCAGCACGGCGCCGAGGTCGGCCTGCGCGAACTCGTCGCGCAGCTTGCCGCGCAGGCGACCGATTCCGTCGAGTTCGGCCGAGACCGGAACCGCATGGAACGGCGCGCCCAGCACACGCCCGAGCCCGTCGAGCTGCGTCGAGGACAGCAGCACCGCGCGCAATGTCGGCGGTGCCAGCGCTCCGATTCCGTTGAGCCGCGCCGCTGCCGCCAAGATCAGGCCAGAGACGACCGCCGCCAGCGTGCCGCGACCGGCGAGCGTGGCAGCGACAGGGATCTGGAGACCGGCAATCGTCGCGAGCGTGCCTCGCCCGGCGAGCGAGGTGAGCATCGGCACCTGCCGGAAGGGGGTGGCAAGCACCGCGCCGCGTCCGTCGATCTGGGCGCGCACCACCTGCCGCACGAAACCCGGGACCGACAGGACGCCTTGCCCGGCCAGCGTGGCGATTGCCGGCGACGTGCGGCCTCCGACAGCGACGATCGCGCCACGTCCATCGAGGACGGCAGCGCCGGGATGCAGCGCAAGCGGGTTGGCGGCGAGCGCGCCGACCCCGTGGATCAATGTTGCCGCTGCGGTCTGCCGCGACGGATTGCCCGTGAGCGTGCCCGCTCCGATGAGTGCCGCGCGCAACAGCGGGGTGTGGCTGACGTTGCCGGAGAGTGTGCCGGTGCCCGCCATCGCGCCGGACGCCACGGCACGGACCGAGGCAGCTGCGGCGATCGCGCCGCGTCCGGCCAGTGTTGCCGATACGGTCCAGCTCGATACGCCGCTGGCCCGCGCCGTGAGTGTGCCAAGCCCGGCCAATATCGCGGAGGCGCGCAGACGCTGTCTGAGCGAGGCGGTAATCGTGCCCGCGCCATTGAGCCGCGCGGAGGCCGGTCGTGTGATCGCCCGCGAGGTGACGGTCAGCTTGCCTGTGCCTGCGAGCGTGGCGGCCAAGCGCGGTGTGTGCAGCACGTTCCCGGTGATCGCGCCGGCGCCCGCGAGCGCTGCGGCCGAGGCCCAGATCTGCTGTGTGTCCGCGTCGAGTTCGCCATCGCCGGCGAGGGTCGCCGAGACGGTGCGACGGGGTATCGGAATCGCCGCCAGGGAGCCGACCCCCGCGAGCGAAGCGGCGGCGGCGCGCACGACGTTCGCCGATGCGGTGCATGAACCGGCGCCCGCCAACGTGGCCTGCAACAGCGGCGTGTGACTGGCCGCAGCGACGAAAGCGCCGGTCCCGGTCAGCTTTGCGGCAATGGGCTGGATGGTCCGCAGCGCGGCCAAGAACGTCCCGTCACCGGCAAGCATCGCCTGTGCCGTCGGGGTATGCGCGGCGTCGGCGACGAATGCTCCGAGACCGTCGAGCTCGGCAGAAGCGACCGGACGGGCGACGGCGGCGGCCGTCAGCGCGCCCCGCCCGTCCATCCGCACCGAGCCGGTCCAGATCGAGAAACCCTGCGCCTGTCCGATGAAGGCGCCTGCGCCCGCCATTGTCGCGGCGGCGATCTGGCGCTGAACCGGCGCGGCGTTGATCGCGCCGGACCCGGCGAGGACGGCCGATGTCGGGCGCATGATCGGCTGCGATGTGGCGACGATGGCGCCAGAGCCGGCGAGCGTTGCGTCGAGGAAGGACGCATGGAGTGCATCCCCGAGGACCGCGCCCGATCCGCTGAGCACGGTGCTCGCGTACAGCAACAGCCGTGTCGTCGGGGCGACTGTCGTGCCCGCGCCATTCAGCACAGCAGAGACAACACGCTGCGGCGTCGGTACTGCTGCGAATGTGCCGACACCCGCGAGCGTCGCCTGAGCCGCCTGCGCCGTGATGGCCGCTGCGGTCAGCGACGATGTGCCGGGCAGGAGCGCCGCGAGGGTCGGTGTGTGGCTGGCATCGGCGGTGAGCGAACCCGCTCCCGCGAGCGCGGCACTGGTCGGCAGCCCGAGCACGGCGCCTGCGACGACCGCGCCGGTGCCGTTCAACGTCGCCTGGAGGATCGGCGTATGCGTGCCGTCGCCGGCAATGGTGCCGCGACCCGTCAGCGTGACCGCGACCACGGCGCGCTCGATGACGCTCGCCGCCATCGTGCCAAGCCCGTCCAACTTCGCCGAGACGAGCCACCGTGAGACGCCGACGGTTGCCGCAGCGATCGTGCCCTCGCCAGCGAGTATGGCCGAGGCGGTCTGCCGCTGAACGGTGTCGGCGATGAAGGTGCTGTCCGCGTCCAGCTCGGCTTCGGCCGGACTGAGCAGCGGCTGCGCCGCGACGGTGAGCGAGCCGGTCCCGTCAAGCTCGGCCGTCATTTCCGGCGTATGCAGCGCGCTGCTGGTGAACGTGCCAGCACCGTTCAGCGTCGCTCTCGCACTCGCCCGCACGCGCGCCGTGGCGGTGATCGTTCCAAGACCTGCGAGCGTCGCCGAGACGGTGCGTTGCGGCGTCGGTTGCGCGGCAAGACTGCCGAGGCCTGCGAGCGTCGCGGCGATCGGCTGGACGGTCACGGCGTTCGCGGTGAACGACGAGGTTCCGGCCATAGCGGCCGACGCGCTCGGGGTGTGGCTGGCGTTGGCGATGACGGCGCCGAGGCCCGTCAGGAGCGCCTCGGCCGCCTGGGTGCCCTGGGTGAATGCGACGACGGCTCCGGCCCCGGCCAGCGTTGCCGCACCGAACGCCGTGTGGATACCGTTGCCGACGAAACCGCCCTGGCCCGCGAGCACCACGCTGGCGGCGGCGCGCAACAGCGGGGCAGGGGCGGTGAGCGTCCCGGCGCCGGCCAAGGTCGCGGCGCCCGGAGCGTAATGGATCCCCGAAGCAGCGAGCGTGCCGAGACCGGCCAGTGCTGCGGTAGCCGGGCGCTGTGGCCCGCCAGCCGCCGCGAGTGTGCCGATACCCGCCAGCGATGCAGACGCACGGCGCAGCACAGCAGCGTCCGCGAGCAGCGTTCCGCTGCCGTCCATCCTGGCGCTTGCGAGGGCGCTCAGCGCCGCCGATGCGGCCAGGGCACCCAGACCATTGAGGGCGATCCCGACCGAGCCGGCCTGCCGATCGCCGGAGGCGAACAACGCCCCGGTGCCTGCCAGGGCAGCGGTGGCGAAGGTCGTCTTGACCGGGCCGGCGACGAGGACGCCAAGGCCGGCGAGCGTCGTGGAGGCGAGCAGCTTCGCGGCGAACGTCGCCGATAGCGCACCAGCACCGTCAAGCTGCGCTGCGGTCGGCAAGCGAAGCGCGGCAGTGACATCGAGCACCGTGCCCGCGCCGTCGAGCTGTGTGCTCGCCAGCGCACGCTGGCTCGGCACAGCCAGGAGCGAGCCGAGGCCGTCGAGCTGTGCGGCGACAAACCACCGCGAGACGCCGGCCGCCTGTCCCTGCACCGCGCCGAGACCCGCCAGTGTTGCGCTGACCTGCCCGCGCAGGATCAATCCGCCGACAACCGTGCCGACGCCGGCCAGCGTGGCGATGCCCGGCTTGAACCCGGTCGCATCACCCGCGCAGGTTCCGACACCCGCCAGCACCGCCGACGCCGCAACCGCGCGACCGCCGTTGGCCGCGAGCGTGCCTGTCCCTGCCAGCGTTCCGGACACCACATCGCGCAGCACGACGGCACCAGCAGCGGTGCCCGCCCCGTCCATCTGCGCCGAACCGAACGGCATGACGAACGGCGCAGCGGAGAGCGTCCCTGTGCCAGCGAGCAACGCCGTGGCGGGCTTCTGCGGCAATCCGCCGGCGAGCGAGGTCGAGCCCAGGCCGGCGAGAGTGGCGCTGGCGCGCGCGACCACCACGCCGCTTGAGGTCACCGCACCAGAGCCGGCGAGAGTCGCGGAGGTACGTCGGAGGATCCGTGAATCGGCCGCGAGCGTGCCCGCGCCGGATAGCGTCGCCTGTATCGTCCAGAGCTGCACCGCGGCCGCGGCGACAGTGCCGAGACCTGCCAGCGTTGCGCTGCCGATGGGATTGCCGACGGCATCGGCGGCGATCGTGCCAAGGCCCGCGAGTGCTGCTGTGACGCGCTGATTGGCGACCAGCGCCGCGTCGATCTCGCCGTCGCCATCCAGCTCGGCGTCGGTCGGTCGGAACACCGAAACATCGCCGCTGAGTTCGCCGTCGCCGTCGAGTTCGGCGGCGGTCGGATGGACGATCGGCGCCGCGTCGGCCGTGAAGCTGCTGCTTCCCGCCATCGGCACGAAGCACAGCAGACGCGCGATCGGCGAAGCGGCGAGCGTGCCGGCGCCATCGAGGCGCGCGCTGGCGAACACCAGACGACGCAAGGTCGCGTTGAGCGTCCCCGTGCCGGCGAGCTGTGCGGCGAGCAACTGCCGCTGCCGCGCGGTGCCGATCAATGTGCCAAGCCCGTCCGCTTCGCCCGCAGCGGCGAGCAACAGGGTCGGCGCGAAGTCAGCCGCGCGGTTCGAGATAGCGAGCGTGCCGGCTGGCGGCAGTATCAGCGAGGTCGCGCTGTCACCCGGCTCGAGCTGCCATCCCGCGACCCGCACCGTGAAGTCGATCGTCTGGTTCGCGCCCGCCGTTATCTGCCAGAGGGTGAAGATCTTGGCGGTGCTCGCATTGAGCAGCGTCCGCGACATCTGGATCCGATTGTTGCGCAGTGCTCCCTGCTCGGGGAACCCGACCGTGGCCGAGAAGTTGTCGAGGACCGCGTTGGCCGATGACAGGCCTTGGATGTAGAGCCGGACGAGCGTTATGCCATCGAGGTTACCGCCGACCAGAGCGATAAAAGCCGAGGTCGCCCACTGCTGTCCGGCCGCCGCCGCGGGCGCGTTGGTCGCCGCGACCGGATAGATATTCATGTTGGTGTTGGTCGCGGCGGCGGTGCCGAAGAAGCGGATATCGACGTACGAAAAGCCGTTCTGGCTTCCGGTCTCGACGATTTGCCGTTGGATCGACACGCTCGCCGACTGCGTGGTTGTCCAATACGTCGGCATCGTGCCGGTGGTGCCCACGATCGCATTCTCGCCGCGCGGGTTCGGCAGCCCATTGGTCGAGGCGCGCTCGATCAGCAGGTAGGGACCAGCCAGCGTGTCGGGGTCGTAGCCGAAGCGCGGTTCGTTGATCGCGGCACTGTCGACCAGCATCCCGTCGCTATCGAAGTATGTGGCTGTGCTCGCGCGCGAGAACGGCAGCACGCCGCCCAGGCCGTCGAGGTTGTTGCGCTCGGCCACCCGGTTGATCTGCGACGCATCGGCGGTCAGCGTGCCGGCGCCCGCCAGCACCGCGTTTCCGTTCGGCCGGTGCAGCGCGTTCGCGGTCAGCGTATGCGTGCCGGTGAGCGTGGCGGCGACGCCGGCCAGCAGGTTCGGGCTGTAGCTTTCCGGCGCGCGGATCGAGGCCACGCGCTGGCCGATGGGTGGCAGGATGAGCGTGGACGGCTTCGGAAGCTGTTCGAGCTGTGGGCACGAAATGCGCAGCGTGTAGTCCTCGGCCTGCCCCGATGGCGCGGAGCGTCCCGGCTGCAATCCGCCACGGATGAAGGTGGCGCCTGACAGGCTGGGGATCTGGTAGCTGACCGTGATGCGGGTCAGCCGGTCGGTCCGGATGCTGGCGCCGGCGTTGAGGTTGTGCAGCGCGGTCAGCCCGGTCGCGCCGTTGAACGGCTGGAGATAGATCGACGTGCTCGCTGTCGGCATCGCGCCGGCGATCAGCTGGATGTCGAGCGAGAACGACCAGAACTGCCCATCCGCGGCGAGACAGACGCTGTTGGTCTCGAAGTTCCAGGTCGGCGTGCCGGTGGCCGATGTGGTGCCGCTGACGCGGATATCGACGTAGGGCTGGCCGTTCTCCTGATAGCCGAAACCGACGACGTTCCGTGCGGTGCCGGCGATCAGCGCGATGGTCCAGTTAGTCGGCAAGGTGCCCGGTGAGCCAACGACCGCGGCCTCCGCGCGCGGGTTGCGGATGACGTTGGTGGCGCCGTTCTCGATGATCAGGTTGAGCGGCGCATGGGTATCGCGGTCGAAGCCGATACGCGGCACGCCTGCGCCGACCGTGACCAACATGCCGGTCTGGTCGTAGTACGTTGCCGAGGATTCGCGGACGAACGTCGCGACCGCACCGAGACCGTCGCCCTCGAAAGTGCCGAGCGGGTTGGCGGTGCCGTCGGCGCTGATCGTGCCAAGCCCGGTCAGCGAGGCACCGAGCGGGGCGTAGTGCACGGCGTCGATCGCGACCGTGCCAGCGCCGTCCATCTCGGCTGTGATCGGATAGCGCCCGCCGCCGTCGCCCAGGACAGCGCCAATGCCAGCGAGTGCCGCCGCGATCGTCGGCGTGTGCGCGCCCGATGGCGTGATGGTGCCCAGGCCCGCGAGCGTTGCCGAGGCGAACTTGCGATTGTCAGCGGTGGCGACGCAGGTGCCGAGACCGTCGAGTTCCGCTGCCGCCTGTTGCCGCTGTCGTGCGGTGCCGACCAGTGTGCCCAGCCCGTCGAGTTCGGTGCTGACGGCGGCGAGCAGCACCGGGGCGAATTCCTGCGCGCGGGTCGAGGCCACACGCGCATTGATCAAAGGCAGTGTCGGAGAAGTGGCAAGCGGTCCGCGCTCGAATTGCGGCATCGCGATCCGCAGAGTGATGTCAACGGTCGCGGCAGCGGATGAGAAGGTAAAAGTGCCACATGGAGAGATCGACGAGGTGCCGGAGGTGACGGCGCCCGTCAGGGAGTAGCGTGTCAGCGTCGCTGTTGGGACGAAAATGAGGGACGGTAGCGCTGCGCCACCGTTCATCCGCGTGTTGATGCTGTATGAATTGATCTGCGACAGCGAACCGCCGACGATCGCGCAGTAGAAGCTCTGGGTCCAAACCTCGCCGACCTGGGCCACGCCGGGCACGGCGATATTGCCAGCGTCGAACGACAGCACGTTGAAGTTGCCGGTGCTGGTGCCCTGCCAACGGATGTCAACGTAGGGGATCCCATTAATGGTACCAGCGCCGACCGGCGTGATGGTCAGGCCGTTCTGCCCGCCGACGTTGTTCCAGAACTGCGGATAGGCAAGCGGCGTGCCGACAGTCGCGCCCTCGGCGCGTGGGTTGCGGATGTAGTTGGTCGTCGCGCCTTCCAGCAGCATCCCGAGCGGCGCGAGGGTGATCGGGTTATAGGTGAACCGCGGGACGTTCGAACCGACCTCGACGAAATTGCCGTCCTGGTCGAAATACGTCGCATTCGAGGCGCGCGAGAACGTCGCGGTCGTGCCCAGCCCGTCAAGCTCGCCGCCGATCTGCGAGGCGCTGGTGAGCGTCCCGGCAATCGTCCCCACGCCATTGATCTGCGTCGTGCCGGCGAAGGTGAATCGCGTGCCGGTGGGGGTAATCGTGCCTATACCGGCGAGCGTCGCCGAGATCGTATGGGTGATCGCGCGCGAGTTGCCGGCGAACGTGCCGATGCCATCGAGTTCGCTGGCGACAACATCGAGCAGCACCGGCGCCAGCTCTTGCGCGCGGGTCGAGACTGCCACCTGACCGACCGGTGGCAGGATCAGCGTGGTGGCGCGGGCGACGTTCTTCTCGAATTGCGGCCCGCCCCAGGCCAGCGTGAAGTCTGCTGCGAATCCCCCGGCGCTGCCGCGCGCAGCACCCATGAACACGCGCAACAGTGCGGCCGTCGCGTCGTTGACGGTGAAGGTCCAGGAGAACCGCTGTGGCGTCGAACTCAACTGGCTGAAGATATTCGGTCCGGCATAGGTGGTGAGCGCCACGGAGCCCGAGGTCAGCGTCGCCGCTTCCATGGTGAATGTCGCGGTCGGATGGACGCCGGCAATGATCGCCAGATCCACCGAGATCGTCACCGTGTCGCCTTGCACCACCGGCATCAGCGTGGCGCCGGTGCTGTTGTCGATGTAGAGAATCATGCCGCCGGAACCGATGGTTCCGTACATGCGGGCGACACCGAACGTCTCGCCGTTAATGACCTGACTGCTCAGATCACGGTTCAGCCCGAGCATCGACCATGCGGCGTAGCCGGTCGGCAGCGTGCCGATCGTGCCCGGCACCAACCCCACCATGCGCGGATTGCGACTGTAGTTCGTCCCGGCCGCCTCGAGCAGCATCCCCTGAGGCGCGTGCGTCACCTGATCGTAGCCGAAGCGCGGCACGTTGGCCGCGACCTCGATCAGATTGCCGGATTGGTCGTAGTACGTCGCGGTCGAGGCGCGCACGAACGGCAGCACCGCTCCGATGCCGTTCAACGTCGCCGACGAGAACCAGATCGAGAAGCCCTGCGCTTGTCCGGAGAAGGTGCCGAGGCCGGCGAGCTGCGCGGCCATCGTCAGAGTGCCGAGCGAGACCGCGGCGCTCTGCGTGCCAAGCCCGGCCAGCGAGGCTGCGGCGCTGGCGATGACCTGGGCGTTCGCGGTCAGCGTATGGCTGCCCGACAGCGTGGCACTGGCGACGAAGGCGATCTGCCCGGCACCCGTGACGGTGCCGAGCGCGGCGAGCGTGGTCGTGCCGCTTTGCGTCGCTCGTGCCCCGTCGGCGGCAATCGTGCCGATACCGGAGAGGGGCGCGCTTGCCGCCAGCCGCATCCGCACCGACTGATCGGGCGTCAGCGTGCCGAGACCATCGAGTTCCGCGCTCGCCGCGCGCCGGGGCGCCTGCGCCGCTGCGCTGAACGTGCCCAGCCCGTCCAGCTCGATCGCGCTGTTCCCGCTCGTGCCGCCGCCGCTTAACCCCACGGTGCCAAGGCCCGCCAGCGTCGCGGCCAGCAGCGGCGTGTGCGTTGCGTTGGCGGTCAGGCTGTGCGTGCCGCGCAGCGTCGCCGAGGCCGACAGGACCAGCCGGTTCGCCGAGCCGGTGAACGTGCCCGCACCCGCCAATGCACCGGCAGCCAGCGGGTTATGTGTGACATTGCCGATGACGGCGCCAAGGCCCGGAAGTGTGCGACTCGCCAGCAGCCGCGCGATCGGCGTCGCGATGACGGCGCCCAGGCCGTCGAGATCGGCCGTCGTCAGGCCGGTGGAGGTGGCACCCGCGCTGAGCGTGCCGAGACCGTCGCATCGGCCGCTGATAGTCCAGCGCTGATCGGCGTCAGGTGCCACAGCGCCGAGGCCGTTGAGCTGCGCCGAAGCATAGGTCCGCCGCCCGATGCTGCCGCTGACCGTGCCGGCGCCGCTGAATGTGCCGGCGTTGGTCACCCATCGCTGCCGCGCGGTCGCATTGATCGCGCCGAGGCCGGCGAAGATGCCCGCGCCGAATGCGGTATGCGAGGCATCGGCATCGAACGTGCCGGCGCCATCGGCCTCCCAGGCAGCGACCAGCCGCAGCACCGCGCTCGCAATGAGGCTGTGCGATCCGCTGAGCGTGGCGCTCGTGGGCAGCAGCAGGCGGCTCGTGACAGTGAGCGCGCTGGTTCCTGCCAGCGCAGCCGAAAGCCTCGGCGTGTGCGACCCTGCACCGGTGATCGTGCCAAGCCCGGCAAGCGCGCCGGAGACTGACATCCTCTGCCGGGCGGTCGCGGCGATCGTGCCCGCGCCGCTGATCGTCGCGGCAAGCAGCGGCGTATGTGTGCCGGAGCCTCTGACAGTGCCGACGCCTGCCAGGGTGGCGCTACCGAACTTCGTGACGACGCCGTTGGCGGTGAGGGTGCCCGCGCCCCGGAGGATTAGCTGGTCGGCAAACTGAAGGCCGATAGCAGCGAGCGGTCCGGCGCCGAGCGGAGCAAAGCCCAGCACCGGCTGCTGCGCGGGCGGCGGCGGTCCCCACGCAGCATACAGCGTCGCCTGACCGACGAGTGTCGCTCGGCCGAGGGGATTGTGGATGCCGTTGGCGGTGAGGGTGCCACGACCGTCAAGGGATCTGATCGTGTCGCCGCCAGAGGCGATCGGAAAGCCGGCAATCGGGACGAGGCCGGCCATGTGAACCTACCCGCTGACGGGGCCAGGACCCGCGTCGATCACCGCACCGCTGTTGATCTGGCACGCACGCAGATAGTGGACCGGACCGTTCAGGTTGTAGTTGCCCTGGGCGTTCGCCTGGAACTGCATCCCGGTCACGAGCAGCGCAAAATTGCCGCTCGTATTGACGCCCCATCCCGTGTTGTTTGCCACCCGCCCGCCGGTGATATTGATCGGCGCGTCCTGCGTCGGCAGATTGATGCCGTCGCCATACACGCCGTCAACGGTCAGATTCGAGAACGACACATACCCGCAATGCGACAGCAGCGAGAGACCATGCGCTATCGGCGCTCCAGAGATGCCGTTGATGGATCGGCCCCACACCCGGATATTCGATCCCTCTACGTACAGGCACGTATCGAACGTAAATGCCGGTCCGTTGGATAGTCCCGCAAGGCAGTTTTCGATCTGAATGTGGTTGATGTTCGAGAACACGAAGCCATAGCCGTCCACCGAGTCGGACATGCAATCGGTCATCCAGATCGAGCTCGTGTTCCTGAAGGAGAATCCCCAATTCGCCGTGATGGCCGCGCCGCGCGAGTTGCCGTTCGCAAAGCACCGGGTAAATTGCGCGCCGCCGACCGGCCCCGAGGTCGCGATGACCGCGTTGTCGATAACGAAACCCGGATGGTCCGACAGGCCCACCGGCTGCTGCAAAAAATCAGCCAAGCAATCCACGAACTGCAAGAAGGCGAAACCACGCAGGATATTGAAAGCGGGCGCGCCCCTGGTTGAACGTGAGCGCACGCGAGTCGCATATAGCGAGACGTAGGCTGTGTTGCCGGAGCCAGTGTCGTCCAGACACCCCCAAGGACTAAAGCTCTCGATGTCCTCTAAATAGATGCGATCCAGCCCAAACCCGGGGCCCGCTCCGCAGTTGAGCAGAATGTCGACCCCGCCCGTCTTAGCGGCGTTTTGCAGGGTCAATCGCTTGAGGCTGACGTCGGTGCCATTGAGGGTGAACGTCGGGAAGGACGCCGCCGCCGTGACAACGGTCGCTTTGCTCTCCGGCCCGATGACGGCGCCCCCATCCGGCACATTGAGTGTACCGCTGACCAGGAACTGCGCCGGTCGGCCCGGCAGAAACGCCACGCGCCCTGCCGCGAGCGTGGCGTTGATCGCTGCGGTGTCATCGGTCGTGCCGTCGCCTTTGGCGCCGAACCACCGCGCCGAGAACTCTTTCTTGTCGCCAACATCACGATACCAGCGCCGCCCAGCGGCATCGACGATGATCGTCCCGCCATTGTCTGCCGACGTGGTATCGGCGTCGATCAGGGTGAACCGGCCTTCGCCGCCGTCCCCTGGCGCGTAGTAGCCCATCAGCTGCACGACGTTGGTCATAAAGGTCGTGTTGGCGCGGAGCGCGGCTATGTTGGCGATCCCAGCGACAGCATTCATCGAGCCGGCAGCGACGGTGAGGAACACCGACGCACTGCCGGTCAGGCTGATCTTTCCACCACCAATCGAGGAGCTCTCGACGAAATCGCGGGTGATCGTCGTGGCGCCCAACGTGCCGGTGCCGAGTTCCCACGAGACCCCGTCGATCAGGGTGTAGGAGACATCGGTCCCGACCGCGAGGCCGGCCGCACTCGGCGTGCGATAGCTGAGGACCGCCGCGCCGAGCGTGATCGTGCCGGTCCCGACGGTTGGCGTGTAGCACCAGACCCTGTCAGCAAAGGCATAAGCCATGACTGTCGCCTATCCGCTGACGGGACCGGGTCCCACGTCCACGACCGCGCCGCTGTTGATCTGCGTGTCACGGAGGTAATGGATCGGCCCGAGAATGTTGTAGTTGCCCGCGCTGTTCGTCGAAAGCTGCAGGCCGACGCCGAGCAGCGCGTAGCTGCCCGAGGTCTCGATCCCCCACCCGGTGCAACCGATGACCCGACCGCCTGTGATGTTGATCGGCCCGATCTGTCCAGGGATGTTGATGCCGTCGCCGAATACCCCGTAGATCACGGGATTGACGAACGACATGATGCCGCAGTTGGTCAGGAGCGAGATGCCGGGAGCGTTGGCCGCGCCGGGAATACCGCCAGCGTTCCTGCCATACACCCGCAGATTGGACGCCTCTAAATACAAGACGGTGTCGAACGTCCAGCCGGGTCCGTTGACCAAGGTGCAGCCGCAGTTGTCGATGTGGACTTGATTGACGTTGGCGAACACAAAGCCATAGCCGCCGACCGAGTCCGCACGACAGTCGGTCAGCCATACCTCGCCCGTATTGTTGAAGTGAAACGCGTTATTCCCGGTGATCGTGGTGCCGCTGTAGTTTCCGACCGAGAAGCACCGCGTGAGGAAGGCTCGTCCCGGCGGATTGGCGCCCGCCCCCCCGATCAAGGCATTGTCGATCGCGAAACCATTGAAGTCGGAGAGCGGCGACGACACGCTGATGAAATCGGCGTAGCAGTCCTCCATCACGAGGTAGCCAAAGATCCTTGTTAGACGGAAGGCGTCCGCCCCACGGCAGGAAAGCGAACGCACGCGGCGCACGAACGTCGAGACATAGAAGTTCGTGCCCGAACCGGTATCCGCGATGCAGCCCCACGATGAAGTTGCCTCGACATCCTCGATGATGATCCGCTGCAGCGGTGTCGTCGGCCCGACATCGATCAGGATATCGGCGCCGCCGGTCTTGTTGGCGTTGAAGATCTTCAGGTTCTTGACGGTGGTGTCGAGCCCGGTGATGCGGATCAGCGGAAAGTTTGCCGCCGCGGTGACGATGGTGGCCTTGCCCTCTGTACCGATGATTGCGCCATTGGACGGAAGCGTTAGCGTGCCGCTGACCAGGAATTGCCGGCCGCCGCCCGGTATATACACCACGCCCGCCGCCGCGATCGCATCATTGATCGCCCCGGTATCATCATGCACGCCATCGCCCTTGGCGCCGAACGCCATCACCGAGATGGGCTGACCGGCCAACATCGCGGCGGTCACGGTCAGGAAGCACGAGGCATTGCCGCTCAGCGACAGCTTCGCACCTCCCGCCGATGAAGCCTCGACCGTATCGCGGGAGAGCGTCCATGGCGTGCCGCTCGTGAGGACGCCTTTGCCGACCTCCCAGCCTACGCCGTCAACGATGGTATAGTTGACCGCTGATCCGCTCGGGATGCCGGCGGTCGCCGGCACCTGATACGAGATGAGCGGCGTCCCGACAGTGAGCGTGCCAGTACCGAGCGTCGTGGTGTTGAACCAGACGCGATCGGCGAAGGTGTACGGCATCGCCTTTTAGGTCAGCGTGATGACCAGCGAGGCGGCGTTGAACACCACACTGTCGCCGACGCCCAAGGTGCGCGGGGTGGCGAGCAGGCCATACCACAGCTCGTTGCCGACGGTCGCCGCCAACGTGTCCCACACCTGCATGCCCTGGATGGTGCAGGCACTGCTGAACGGTCCGAACGTCATGGCGTTGATGTTCGTGCTTGACCCGGCCGGCGAGGCCGCAGCACCGAACGTGCAGGTCTGTCGCGCGTAGCCCGAGCCGGTGCCGATCTCCGAGCCGGCAGAGGCGGCAGGCGTCGCGGTGCTGAGGCCGACGCCGATCACCGCCGGCCGCGTCGGCGTCGCGCCGAGCAGCACCCAGTCGAGCATCGCTTTCTCGGCATAATCTGAAATCGCAGGCATGGTCAGGCTCCTTTCAGCAGGTTGCTCGCTTCAACGACGATCCGATCGACGCTGATGTCCGAGATGCAGGCGGCGCCGTTGTTGGCCGCATTCGGGGTGCAGGTGTCGGCCCGTTCCTGCAGCCGGTGGCACGGCCAGCACGGCACACGCTGCGGATCGGCGTGCAGCGTGACGGTGTTGAGCCAATGCGCGGTGATGTTCTTCGGCGAGGCGTGGCTGAGCAGGACGATCTTCGGCAGAGGTGCCATCGCCACCGCCCACATCGGCCCGGTGTCAGGTCCGATCAGCAGATCGCAGGCGAGCGCCTGGGCGAGCGAGCGGCGGATCGGCCAGTCGGCAGCGGGTCCATCCTTCGACGCCTCGCAGGTGATCGCCGCATGAAGCCCGCGCGTGCTGCCGTTGACGCGCTCGACATGCGCCAAGATCTGCCGCGCCAGCTCCAGCTCGCGTCCAGGTGCGCCGAACAGGACAACCGGGATGTCGAGTTCCTTGATGATGCGGGCGATCGCCAGCGCGGCGCCCGGATAGAGCTTGTCGATCCGCGTGCCGGCGAGGCACCAGCCGATGACACGCTCGCCGACCTTCGCCTTGGTCTCCGCCGCCTGCGCCGTCTCGGCCGCCGTCGGGTAGAAGGCGGGGCGGAAGTCGTGATCGACGCCGCAGATGTCGTGGACGACCTCAAGGTAGTTCCGGTCGCACAGCGCGCGCCGGGCGGCGGCCGGCCAATGGAAGGCCGTCTGCCCCTCGACCAGCGCGGTCAGCGTCTCGCAGCTGTGCGAGAGGTTGACGAAGAACTCGTATTCGTGGCTGCGCTTGACGAACCAGCCTTGCCAGCCGAGCTGATCGCCGGGCAGATCGCCCTCGCGCAGATAGGTGAGCTTCGCGACGTGCGGGTTATTCTCGAACACCGCGCCCTGCGGCTCGCGGGTCAGCACCTCGACCTTGTACCGCTGCGCCAGCGTCGGCAGGACAGAGGAGGCAATCAGATCGTCTCCGACGCCTCCGAGGCGGCAGAGCCCAGCCCAACCATTTCCCATGTGATCAGATGCGGGCGAGAACCGTGAAGTCGGCGCCCGCCGCGCACAGCGTCTCGGGCATGGCTTCGCGATGCACGACGCGGAAGCCGCCGCCGGTCAGCAGAGTGTCGATGTGCTGCTCATCGTCGGCCCAGATGAAGGCGCCATCCTGCCGCGCCGGGATGCAGCGATTATTCCGATTGACCACGTAGAGCACGCCGCCCTTGCGCAACGCCGCATGGAGCAGGGTGATGTCCTGCTTGGGGTGTAGGCAGTGTTGCAGGCACCACACCGACAGCGCGCCCGACGCCTGCAATCCGGCGGCGACCAGACAGCTCAGCATCGTCGGGCTGACCGCGCCGAATATGCCACTCTGGACATACATCTCGGCCTGCGATCGCATCGACCAGGAGAGATCGACGCCGAGCACCGAGTTACTGTCGCCGATCACCTTCGACAGCCGGCCGATGCCGCAGCCGTAGTCGATGACCAGACCTTCGGGAAACGACATCCGCTCCTTGAGCCACGCGGTTTCCTGTTCCCATCGGTCCTCGGTCGATAGCCCGGCTTCGGGCGTTAGGATGATCGAACGCGCGGCCGCTTCGGTCTCGCACAGGAAGATGCGGGGGTCATAGGTCAAGGTCATGGGGTGCCCAGAGTTGTGTTGATCGCAAGCGCGGTGCCGTCGGTGGTGGCCACCTGGATCTGGCCCACGAGCTTGCGGTTCTCGAGCGAGGTGACGTAGCAGCGCGCGGTCGCGACCAGCGGCACGGTCAGCGCGGCGCTCTCGATCAGCGATTTGAACAGCGGCAGCGGCGGCGCGTGGCCTAGCACTTCCGCGAAATACGGGATGCCCTTGGTGGTGTCGTAAAATAACTCACCATCGAACAGCCGCACCGCACTCGCCACATCCTGCTCGATCGCGTAGGGCTCGGTCGCCATCGCGATGTTGCCGGCCGCATCGACCACCAAATCCCAGGCCGAGCGATCCAGCAGCAGCGTCGTCGCCATCAGGGGATCGTCAGCGTGGTCGAGGGCAGCGTGTCGCTGTGCCCCTGCATGACCTGCGCGCAGGCATAGACGAAGTTCATCATCGCCTGCGCGTAGCCGGTGAACTGCGGTGCCGGCCACATCCGCATCGTGCCGTCGGCAGAGGGCCAGTTGAACGTCGAGCCGCCGCCGGGCAGGCCGAGCCCGGCGTTGATCGAGGATGCGATCGAGGTGATCTGCCCGCGCACGCTTTCGTTGTTGGCGTAGTCGCCGTCGAGCTCGGGAACCGCGGTGCTCTGCACGGTCACCGGGTTGATCAGCATCAGCTGCGCCTGTTGGGCCAGTGTCGGCGGTGGCGGCAGGATCGGCACCAGCGAGGTGCCATCATAGGCCCACTGGCCGGTCATCCGCGCGTCCCATTGCGCCTCGGTCATCGCGACCAGCGCCTCGGGCAACGACGGGTAGTCGATGGCATCGGTGTCATACCAGCCGTTCACCGGATACGGCGCCTCGGCCGAAGCGTCATAGCTGGCGAACTTTCCCATCAGTACCCCACCGCGATCCACAGGATGCCGGTGCCGGTCGTGTAGATCGGCGTGCCGTTGTTCTGGAAGCCGCACCACATGCGGACCTGCGCAGCGCCGATGAAGTTGAAACCCGCGCTGGCGATCTGCGAACCATCGTCGCAACCGACGATCATCAGCGGCCCGGTCGGGAATGCGGTAGGCCAGTTGAACACGTCGGCATTGCCGGTGACCGAGACGAAGCGTCCCCATTGGATGATGAAACCGTTGGGCAGACGCTGATAGCCAGGACTGGCAGGGTTCCAGGCGAAATCAGAGAGGTTGGGCACCCGAATGGAATCGCCGCTGCCGAACGCACCGATCGCCGCACGCATGCCGTTGGTCGTCGCGATGCCGGCGTCGGTCATGTCGAGTATGGCCGCGTAGGCGTTGTTGAGTATCTGGAAGTTGCCGCCCGATGCGCGGATGGTCTTGTTCGGCGCGGCGCCGGTGCCCTGCAGCCTGATATTCGATCCGTTCGGCCCGGCGCCGATGATCAGCCCGGCGGTGCTCGGATCGACGAACACCGGGACCGACCAGTTCGCGCCGCCGGTGTCGGGATTGCTCAGGTTGTTGTCGATCTGGCTTTCCCAGATCAGCCCAGCCGTGACGCCGCTCAGCACGCGCGCCTTGAACGGATAGCCGCCGATCGCCGCCTGAAACCCCGCATCGAACGGCACCACCATGCCCGCTGTCAGCGCGCGGACCCAGGCGGTGATCTGGTTCAGCAGCCCGTTGAAGTCCTGGCCGAACGGCGGCGTGCCGCCGGCTGCGACCGGTAGGAAGGTGACCGGCGGGAAACCATCGGTGAGGCTAGCCGCGCCGGGCTGGATGCCGATCTGCGACGCCTGCGGGATTGGCCGGATGTAGTTGCTGCCGGCAGCGTTGGCGAACGGGACGCCGAACTTGGATGGCAGGCCGGTGATCTGCATGTCAGGCTTGCACCACCGCCGCCTGCACGCCGGCCGGCTTCGGCAGAATACCCGACTGCTGCGCGATGGTGACCTCCAGCGGCGTCAGCGCGAATTGGAACCGATAGGTCATGGTCATGTCCCTCCCATCGGTCACGTAGCAGTTGCCCCGGCCAGGAAAGAGCAACAGCAGAACGGCGTTGATCCCGGCGATCGAGCCGTCGCTGATATTGGCCGCCGCCTTCGCCATGATCAGCTTGCGGAAGCCCTCATCGTCGAGGATCACGTTGTCGGTCAGCTTCTGTCCGCTATAGAACGGCGATTGGCCGAACGGATCCGCCGAGACGTTGGTCGCCTCGTCGAAGCCGAAATACTTGGTTCCAGCCACCGCCAGCACGCGACCGACCCCGACGATGCGCGCCCAGACGTCGAGGCCGTAGCCGACCGCGGTATCCACGTTCCAGAGCAGGTCATAGAAGGCGTCGATGTCCGCGGCGGGATCGATCCACTGGTTGAAGGCTTCGATCAGCAGCGTGAGTGTGGGCGCCTGATTATATTGCGAAATTACAGTCTGATCGACGTTCTCCATCAGGCCACCACCGAGACCTGCACGTTGGGCGCGCCGAGCACGGGCACATGCGCAATCCCGACAGCGATCAGATCGAGCGTCGCGGTCACCGCGCTCATCGCCTCCGAGGCGATCGTCTGCGGCAGGTTGATGCTGTATGTGCCCGGACCGCCCGTTCCGGTAAGGCCGGCAGTGATCAGTACACCGTCGGGCAACCCGGCGCCGACCACCGTCTGGCCGACCGCGAGCGTCCCCGAGGCAACCGCCGAGACAGTCATCACCGTCCCCGCGATCGCGGCGGTGAACGCGGCAGCGGGTGCTCCGGTGCTGCCGAGCTTGATGCTGACGATCTCTGCCCAGGACCCCAGGCTGGCAACGCCCGCATAGAACCGCGAGGCGAATATCTGGCTGCCGATCCGCGCACGCTGCCCGCCGTCGGTGCCGTTGAACGCGGCAAGCACAGCGTTCGCCACCAGGGTCTGCACCGAGCCGGGAATGCCGGGGTTGTTCTTGAGCGTCACCAGCACGACGAAGGTCTGCGGCGCGGCGATCTGGAAGGTGATCTGGTAGCTCGGCAGCGGCGCGCTGTAGCCCGAGCGGGAGTCGACCACGGTCTCGGTGTGGTTGCCCGCCATGCCGCAGCCCGGCGGCTTCTTGCTCCAGATCGCCTGCGCGATCGCCTGCGGGTCGCCACCGGCAACGCAGCAGTACATCGAGCGCGCCGGGATGGTCACGCCGTCCGAGACGAGCGGGTTGGCCGTGTAGTTCTCGGTCGTGTAGGCGTCGAGCACGGCCGGCACGTTGAGCACGACCGCCTGGATCGTGCTGACCGTGGCCTGCGCATTGATCGACACCGAGGCGGCACGACGCGCCTCGAAGGCGGCACGGCTCTCTACGTCATTCCCAGCCACACCGTCGGCGTCGTTGACGACGAGATCGAGCCCAGTCACCGACTGATAGATCTGATTGAGCGTTCCGGCCGGGCAGGAGATGGGCCCCGTCACGGTGGCGGCGAAGGGCAGCACCACGGTGCCGTCCGCGCCGATCGTGCCGCCCTCGGTGCAGGCGTAGATCGTGCCGTCCTGCGCCTGCGTCAGCGCACCGGTTGGGATCGGCGTGTTCGCCAGCCCGGTGCACCGCACCTGTACCGTCGTCGGCTCGGCCGGCTGGCGCGTGAGGAAGTAGATGCGCGCGATGCCGTCCTGCATCCGCCCGGAAGCGAACGCAGGATCCACACCGTTCGCCAGGGCGGCGAACTGCGCATCCTTGTCGCCCACGATGGCGGTGAGCGAGGACGCGAGCTGGCCCTGCGGGGTTTCGAGCGCGGTATTGAGCCGGCCGCCGAACGCCGCGTTGATGTCGGCCAGGACGCCCGCGAGGATGTCCGGCTCTGCCGGAGGGACGAAGCCCTTGTCGGTGAAACTCGGGGCCGGGACGGAGGTGGTGCCGCTCATGCGTCAGCTCCCCGGTGTCGGCGGCGCGCCGTTGGTCGGATGGTGATGCGTTTGCAGGTTCACCTGATCCGGGGTGCCTTGCCCCGCCACCACCGCTCCGGTCGCCGCGATGAGGCCCTGCGCCAGCGTGTTGCCGGTGCCGTCGATGACGAAGTTGTTCGACTGCACGGTGAAGTCGCCGTTTGTGAAGATGGTCACGTCGCCGCCCGCGTTGATCGCCACCTTGTTCGGCGTCTCGATATGCACGCCGTCGGCGGCGAAGCGCACGACCTGCGAGGGCGCGCCGTTGAGCATCCCGCCGTGATAGAGGCCGTCCGACCAGTCGAAGCGGCGGCGCGAGCCAGGATTGCTGACCTGCCGCGTGCGCTTGACCGTCGAGATGTCGTGCGAGGCGAAGGACGCCATGCCGATGTCGCCCGGCTGCGGGTCGATGATCACCGCGTTGGCGCCGCCCTGCACGCGCAGATAGGGGATGTTGTGGATCACCCCGTGCGGCGTGGCGCGCCCGCGGCCGTCGATCTGGTTAACCATCGGCTGCACGTCCACGTAGCCTACCGGCGACAGCTCGCCCGCATTGGTCACCTTCACGACCTTAACGAGCGTCGTCGTGGCGGCGCGGTTGAGCACCTGCCGCGCGACGAACTCGATCTGATTGAAGGTCGAGTTCCGCGAGAACGGGTTGGCCTGCCCGAACCACGCGCTGTTGTCAGGTTGCGGCAAACAGCTTGTCCGCGACGATCTCGGAGAACCATGCACCGTTGGGCATTTCGCTCTCCAGATGATGCTCCAGGGATCGCACTCGCCACTCGCCGTTGGCGTTCTTGACGTCGCTCTCGACCTTGATCGTGCCGTTGAAAACGATCGCCGGATTGTAGAGCGTGCGCAGCGCGACGAATGGCGGCCCGGCGTAGCTCGGATAGCCCACCATGCCGGTGTTGCGCGAGACCACCGGCACATCGTTGGCGCGCTGGCCGTACACCGGGAAGATCGCCAGCTTCTTGTCGTCGAGCACCCACCCGATATTCGCCGCCCGCGCGCACGCCTCGGCCTGGGCGGTCGCGGTGCCTGGGAAGTACGGGTTGTCGAGCATCGTGACCGGCACGCCGTTGTTCTCGAATTCGCGGCCCATCAGCTTCGCCAGCGACTGCATGATCACTACGGCGTCGGCCGCACCCGGATAGGACGACGCAGGCACCGGCTTCATCTGCGCGTCGCCGCCGGTCTGCGCCTGGATGTTGAACACCACCTCAGGCATCCCGGCGAAGTCGGCCCACGCCTCGATGATGTGGCCCTCAAAGACCAGCTTGGGCGCCGTCTTAACGTCGTAGGCCATGATCGCGACCTGATTGTTGCGCGTGCCGGCGACGTTCGGAATGCCGAGTGTGGACAGGCGGTTCATCAGGTCGAGCTTCATGCCGAAGATCGCGATCTGTGCGCGGTTGAAGTCGGGGAAGCCGAGCTTCTGGATGTGTGTTGAGACGCGCAGCCCTCGCAGCGTGATTTGATCGAAGCCTTTCTCGCCGAAGTCGCCCTGGCCGATCTTGACGGTGATATCGATGGCGCGCTGCACGAAGGCGTTGGCCGGTCGTGCCGTGGAGGTCTGCTGCTGCGTTGGCGCATCGGCCGAGCCGGTGCCCGACGAGGTGGTGGTGATCGTGCCGCCCTTGACCTGGGTGACGGTCGTAGGCCCCTGGTTCGCGCCGCTCATAAGCGCACCAGGAACTGATCTGGCTCCATGTAGCCGAGCACCCAACGGATACCGAGACCGGTCCACACCGGATCATCGCCGCCCTGCTGGTCGAGAAAGGCGAGGTCGCCGATGAAGCCGAGATAGGTGTCGCGCACGATCAGGTTGGTGTGCTGGCAGATGACACCGCCAATAATCTGCGCGTCGTTCACGTAGAGATCGCAGAACAGCCCGGGTACGCGCTGATAGATGTTGATTCGGCAACGCTGTCCGCCGAGCGATGCGGTGAGCGTCTGCGACGGCACAGCGGCGATCGGGATGAGCTGCATTCATCTCGCCCCATGCGGCGGCGCAAAGTAGCCGGGCGGCACTGGCGATCCTGGTTTGACGAAGGACCCGGTGAATGCGCCGTCCTGATCGTACAGCGGCACGGTGCCCGGGGGTGCTGCGCTGAATGGCGACGAGGCTCCCGGCGTCGTTGAAACAGGGATGGTAGCACCCGAGCCGTACTGTCCGCTTTGCGTTCCTGGCGCACCGCTGGTAGCGGCAGTCGCGCCGTTGGGGCCGGTAACCTGCTGGGGCTGCACCGTGCCGCCATCGGCGGGCGACGCACCGCTCGGTTGCGAGGGCGCATTGGCGCCGCCGTTGCCGCCGTCGCCTCCACCTGTGCCGCCTGATCCGGTTCCACCGGTTCCCTGGGTCGCCGATGGGCCAGTTCCGCCGCCCGTCCCCGGCCCGGCAATCGGATCAGTGCCGGTGAGCTGGCCTGACTTGCTGAACGCCGGCTTAGCCGAGGGACGTATCTCCTGGCACCACACATCGACCTTGATCAGTGCCGCACCGTTCCGCGCCTCGCGCCGATAGTCGTAGTGCACGATGTTGACCATCGGATACTGCGCTTCGGGCGTCACGACGCTCACGAGGTCGGTGGTGGCGATCGCCGCGTCGAGCATCTGCAGCATGGTCCGCCGGCTGTCGGCGCCGCTGAAGCCAGGGATCAGCGAGAGCAGCGCGCCACCCGGGATCAGGCTCCCGAGCAGGCCCTGGTTGCCGCTGAACGCGAAGGTCACGCGGATATCGAACGGCTCCTTCACCTTGTTGTAGTCGACGAAGCCGCCCAGCTCGATCGGATAGCGCGCGACGTTCCATTCCTGCCGGTAGTCGACCGCGATCACGCTGTCGGAGACGAACACCGGCTGGCCGGTCTTGGGCGAGAAGATGCCCCAGGTCGGCCCGAGGCCGAGGAACTGCTTGACCACGTTGATCGCGTCCGAGGCGACGGCGACGACGGTGTTCTCGATGGCGCCCGCTTGCCGCATGACCGGGGGCACGCCGGGCGAGCGCGGCACGTTGGGGTAGGTCGGCGGCGTGACCGGCGTCAGCGCCATCAGGCAAGGCCGGTGTTGGCTGCGCCCACTAGCCCTCCGGCGAACTCGCTACGCAGCCCGCGTGCGAGGCCACGGGCGTCCGTCGCTGCGGTCTGCACGGTGATCGGGCCATGCACGTTCACGGTCTGGCTGCGGCTGTTGTCGTTGGAGACCTGCTGGCGTCCGGCGGTGCCGTCCTGCGCCTGTGCCGCCATTGCGGCGTGCCGCCGATAGGCGTCGAGCATCATCTGGTTGTACGAGGCTCCGCTGGTGTTGTTCGCATCTACGCCAGCACTGCCGCCGTGCAGTTGCCGCAGGGCACCGCCCACGCCCTTGAGATGTGCCGTCGCCAATGCGCCAGCCCGCTGCTCGGGCGTCATCGCCGCATATACCGGATCGCGCATCAGCTGCTGGTGATGGGCGAGCGTGTATTGCAGCATGTAGCGTTCCTGCATCTCGGGATTGGCAAGGAACTGCTCGCGGGTCGGTGGGGTTTCGCCGAGCGCCAGGGCGGTCTCTCTGATCTCCGGCCCGCCGAACTGATACTTCCCGGCGTATCCGTAGCGATTGACGATGCCGTAGCGCCCGCCCGACTCACGCTTCCCAAGGGTCGCCCGGTAGATGTCGTACTGCTCATCCGTCATGCCGAGCGTTTTCGGATCGCCGCCGCGCACGCCACCCATGTTCGGCTCTTGCGTCGTGTCGTCCGAGGCCGTCGAGCCCGGCCACATGCCGGCGACGAACGCGCCGATAGGACCGGCCCATCGCAGCGCCGTGCCCAGGCGCGACGCGGCAGCCCCAGCGCCTGTGCTCGTCGCGAACCGCCCGGCGCGCCCGGCAACGCCGCCGGCGGCGCCCGCCAATCCTCCCGCACCCAACGCACCGGCCGCGCCCATCAGCGCCGCAGCGGAGGCGTCCAGCGCAACGGACGAGCCGGTCAGCGCAGCGGCAGAGGCGGTCAACGCCGCTCCGCCCAGGAACGATTTGAGAAAGCCGAATATCCCGAGCGCCACAGTGCCTCCGGCGCCCGCAACGCCGATCGCGGTGGCGATGTAGGGATGATCCTCGATGAACTTGGTCACCGCATCGAGGATGGCGGTGAAGGCCGGGCCGAACCGCACGATCAGGATGTTGGCAAGATTCTGCGCCGCGTTCGTCAGCTTGACCCAGGCGGTCTGCACCGCCTGCATCTGTTCGGTGCCTTCCTTCGTCGAGCCCGTGGCGCGCTTCTGCGCGTCGGCCAGATCACGCCGGACCTGCGCCTCGCCCTTCATCGCCTCGATGACCTCGGCCGGGCTGTAGCCGCCCAGCCGGCCGACCCTGCGGACCTCCGCAGGCTGATTGCGATGTTGCTCGGCGAACCGGGCGAACCGGATCAGCGCATCGTTCGCATCGCTCGGCACCCCGCCGATCGCGGCGAAGAACGGATCCATGGGCGACGAGCCGATGGTCTTCAGATCGTCGATCGCGTTCTGCATCCGCTGCAACGAGGCGCCTGCCTCGTCGGCGCTGCCGCCCATCTCGGCGATCATGTTGCGGTAGGCCGCGAGCTGCGGCACCGACGAGCCCAGCATCGTCGCCTGTCGGCCGAGCGAGGCGAGGTTGGTGACGACGCCCTGGATCGTCTCGCCGATGCCCTTGCCGCCGATCAGCACCGCCATCAGCGACAGCGCCTGATTGCGGATCTTGTTGAAGTACTCGGCCGCGACGTTGCCCTGCGAGGACATCTGCTGGGCGGTGCGCCGCCCCTGGTCCTCGGTTTTCTTCAGCGTGTCGCCGGTCTCGCCCGCGCTTTTCTTGATCGCCTGCAGCCCAGCCGTCGCCTGCCGCGCCGCCTGATTGAGCGCGCGCGCATCGAAGCCGAGTTGGATGACGAGGGAGTCGACGACTGTCGGCATCAGTCCTCCCGTCGCATCGCGAGCTTGCGGTTGTGCGCGTCCACCGACATCACTTCGAGCAGGTCGTACAGGTCCTCGATGCCGTACACGGTGTCGAGTTCATGCAGCGTCGCCAGCTTCACCGAGATCACCGCGGCGACCGTCCGCGGCACGTTCGCGTAGTCTATGAAGCTCGGGCCAGCGGTGTCTCCGCCGTCGATCCCGAAGTCGATGGGTCGGCGGCCAAGGAAAAACCCGTGTGCAGCTCGACGACCTGTCGGCGCAGTTCGAGCCGTGTCGCCACTTCCTCGATATCGTCGTCCCACGGCGGCGAGCGCGTCACCATGGGCGCCGACGGATCGGGGATATAGGCGACGCAGGCCATCATCTCAGCCATCAGCAGATCGGCCTCGTCCTGCGGAATCGCCGACAACGCCTTGAGCGAGACCGCCGCGAGCCCGGCCATGCCGGCGGAAGCGAGGTTCTCGGGGATGTCCACGTCGGCGCGGATCATCGCCGACAGCGCACGCATCGCCCACCGTTCGGCGCGCGAGGCCGGCATCTCGGTGAGCAGGAAGCGCTTGCCGGCGTCGCGTCCGCCGTCCTGGCCGATCACCACCTCGCGCGTGCGTCGCGCCATCAGATCGGCACCGGCAGAATGGACGCCCAGGTGATGCCGAAGGTGCGCGCCTGCAATATCTTCCTGCCCTCGGGGAACGGCGTGTAGGTCGAGAGGAAGCCGCGGATCAGCGTGAATTCCCGGTTGATCGCCGGCAGGATCAGGCCGCCGTTGGCGATGTAGGTCTCGCGCGCGGCCTCCTGCGCCGAATACCACGCATCGAACATCGCCGCCGATGGTGAGTCGGCCTGAATGCTGATGGTCATCTTCTTCTCGACGGGCACCCAACCGGCCGAGAGGTAGCCATCGACGCCCATCACCGTCTCGACCGGCGCGAATTGATCGGCGGTGAAAGCCGAATCCGCCGCATAGCCCTGCATCGTCTGCGGCACCGGGAACAGGTTGAGGATCGCCAGCGTGAGGACGCTGTTGGCTGCGGTAAGTGTTGCCATGACACGCCTCCTTCTACTGGATCATCACCGAGGCGAGGTTGATCCGCTGAACCGATTGCCCGTCCATGTACCAGAACGTGCATGGCGGTGAGCCGCGCGCGGCACGCACCTGCGGCAAGGCATCGCGCACCTGGAAATACCAGCCGCGCTGACCGAGGATATCGTCGATCCTCACGCCGGCGTCGGCATTCACCGAGGCCGCCTGCTGCATCGAGAGCGTCACCCCGGCCCGCACCGCGCCAAAGTCCACGGCCTGATTGATCACGTCCTGGCAGGCCGCCTTGATCTGCCCATAGCCTTGCATGTTGTAGGGGATCGACTTGCGGCTGGTCAGCAGCACCATAAGCGCGAGCTGGAACTGATTGTTCATCCAGACCTGATCGATGTAGGAGTCGATCCAGGCGAACGGGCCACCGATCGAGCCGGAGTAGGCGAAGGTGAAGCGGTCGTTCGCGGTAGACCACACCCCGTAGTAGTTGTAGCCGTTGCCCTCCAACGTCGAGGCGATCGTCGCGTTGGTGATGTCTGCGACCAAGCCGGTCTGCGAGCGGAAGGCGAGCGTCGTGCGGCCGTTCAGCTCGGTGAAGTCGATGCTGGCGATCGCGCCCATGAAGAACGAGGCGAGCGCCGCGCCCTGCGTCGGCGAGTAGAGCGCGACCGTGCCCGACAGGTTTGCCGCCTCGATCAACTGACCAAGGCAGGTCGAATTGTTCTGCTGCGTCGCGCCGATATCGGTATCCCAGGCGACATAGACGTAGCGGTTGCCCTGGCCGTTGCACCATTGCGCCAGCGCCAGCTTCTGCGCATTGCCGCTGCCACCATCGGGATCGAAGGCGGTCGCGAACGACACCCAGTCCTGCGTCGTCGCCACCACGTTCGACATCACCCCGAGCGCGGTCGCCGGGATCGCGCCCTGGCTCAGTTGTGCGCCGCTCGCCTGGGTCAGATGGAATACGTTGGCGATCGTGCCGGTCGCATAGTCGATCGAGGAATTGGCCCCGGTGGTCGAAGAGGTGACGACGAAGCTCGCGGTGATCGCGTCATAGGTCACCGTCGGCGTGCTGGTGCTGAGCGAGGTCGAGGCGATCGTTTGGCTGTTGTTGAGGATGTAGGTCCCGACGCCGCCGATGCCGGTCCCGTAGGCGGCAATCACCGTGCCCGGCGTGGTGCCGCCGCCGGTCAGCACCTGACCGACCGCGAGCGTGCCGGCCGAGACGGCGGTCACCGTCATTGTGAAGCCGGAGATACTGGCGGTGAACGTCGCACCGCCGGCGGCCGGCTGGCCCAGCGCGGTCGACATGATTGCCGCCGCTTGCGAGAAGCTGGTCGCGGTCGCGAGATTGATCGTGTTGGAGGTCACCACGTTGCCGTCCAACCGGACTGCCATCGTCCCTGGCGGGGTGGCCTGCAGCTGCGCGATGGTCATGCCGGAGATCGAGGCGCCGCGCAGCCATGCACCGACCGCGACGGTGTTGTACTGGGTGAACAGCATCGAGGCCGGTTTGACGTTGCTGTTGTCGAACCCCAGGAAATAGTTGGTTGCGAGCTGGGCTTCCTGGCTGGTGGCGCCGAAATAGCCGGCGACATCTGCCTGCGTGGTGAACCGCAGCACGTCGCCAATCGGCACGCGACTGTTCTGGGTCAGCAGCAAGCCGACCAGATCGAGCGCGGTGCCGCCGGCCGAGATGACGGACGGCGTGACAGCGACAATCGCACTCGCGGGAATCGCGGGGCCTGTCATGGCATAGCTCCGGACAGTGAGGGGTTAGGGCAATTCGATCAGGAACGGCAGATCGACGCCCGGCGGGATGGTGACCACCACCTCGTCGGCGAACTGCATCGGGGAATCGACCTCGATGTTGGCCTGCAGCACCGCCTCGACGATCCAGCGATGCTCGAACTGGGTCTCGGCGTCGAGGAAGACCATCTGCCGCGCATCATTGGCGTAGAGCGTCTGGATCGGCAGGCCGAGCCCGTCGAAATAGTGCGTGCCGAATTCGTCGCGCAGCAGCGTGGTGATGATCTGCGCGTAATCGGCCGAGTGCTCGCCGTATATGTCGATCTGCACGGTGAGCTGCGTCGGCGCAATCGACGTGGTGACGCCGGCGTAGAGATGGTCGGGGGCGAAGGTCTGCTCCGGCGAGACGGTGTAGGTTCCGGCGCCTCCGGTCCCGGTGTCGAAGGCGGTGACCCTGGTATTGGCCGCGAGCGGCTGAGTGGCGGTGCCGAACAGCATCGAGCCGATCGCGAGCGCGCCTCCGGTGATGCTATCGACGGTCAGCGTCGGGCCGTCGATCTGCCCGGTCATCGCGATGTCGATCGTCGCGTCGATGTTCGTCGCCAGCCGCGTGCGCAGCAGCGGCGTCATCATCACGAAGTCGCCGGCTGGCGAGGCCACGCGGTTGATCTGCGTCCGCAAGATCGGAATGCCCGGGGGCAGGATGGTGGCGAGGAAGCCCTTGAGCGACTGATAGACGTCGCCCTCGGTGACCGATGGTCCGATCATGGAGTGATGCGGATGATCCGCGCTGAGCCGTCGAGCTGACTGGTCAGCTTACCGTCCTTCGACGTGTTGACCTGCACCGGCACGTAGCCGCTCGCCACCTTGTCGGCGGCCAGCTTGGTGATGTCGAACTCCTCGATCTTGCCCGGCTTGGAAGGGAAGTCGAACGCGAGCGGGATCGCCGCGCCGCCGGGCTCGGGGAGAGAGCGCCAGAGCGCGATGTAGATCACGCCGTCCGAGCCTTGATAGAGGTCGGTGGAGCACGCGCTGTCGCCACCGCTCACCGTGTAGTCGAACTTGCCGGGGTCGAAGGTGCGGCGGTTATCCCCGCGATCGGCACAGAGCCAGCACAGCGCCCGCAGCGCATAAGCGTCTTCGCGCGGATCGGCATAGCCGTTGATCGGAAAAAGCCCGCAACGATAGGTGCTGCCGTAATCGAACATTGCGTACCACCACACCGAGTGCGTGCCGTTCTGCGCGCACCGGAACAAGGTCGTTGTGGTGTAGTAGGCATCGCGCTTGCCTGACCAGCCGGGCTTGCCGGGGTTGTTCCCCTGCGAATTGTATAACGTGGGATGGAACTCGGGGAGCGCGATCGGGTGCTTTGCATAAGCGCCCCACAGGCCGCCCACGTATTCATTGACCGAATAGCCGGTGTTGGGGACATCGGGGGAGCCGGGCGGGTAATAGTGCCCGTTGCCGATGTCCATCATGCCGTTCAGTTCGTCGAGGTTCGCTTGGCTCTCGCAATAGCCGAGGATCCAGCCCTCAGGGTGCGGCGTGCCGGCGACGATGCTCGGACCGAGCAGCGCGCCTCGGATGCCGTCAGCCCACACCGCTTCCTGGATGTCGTAGGTGGTTTCGTATGGAACCTGTCCGGAGCCGAAATCAGTGTTGGCTTCATTGATTCCTTCTGCCCACACCACACCGGTTGACGGGTCCTGTTGCATCGCCAGCATCGAGGGCACGTCTGCGACGGAGGCATTGGCGCCCGGACACATCATGTTGCGCATGTTCGGGTAGGCGGATTTGATCTGCTGGAACCACGGCCGCTGCCAGCTCTCGCGGCCAGCGTAGTGATACTCGCGGAGACCGAACGCGAACCCGCTGTCCTGCAGCATCCAATCCAGCGCAGCGATCACGCTCTCGGGCCGGTAGTCGGCGGGCCACGAACCCCACCTGTTGCCGCTGTCCATCGACGAGAAGGTGTTAATCCCGAATTTCTCGATCAGCGCCGCGATGCGCTTGCACTGCGTGCCGTTGGTCGGCGGCGGAATCGGCTCCGGCTCCGGCGGCGTGACGCTGCCCTGCTCCAACGCCGTGACGCGCGCGGCAAGCGCCGTGAAGTCGTCCATCGTGGGCACCGCGACCCCGGCGGCAGCGCGATGCCCGTGGTGGTGCGACCGCCGGTACTTCATAGCGTGCGTCCTTCCATGATGTCTCTGACGCGCTGCAACGATGCCCGCAGCGCGGCCTCGGCCTGCCGCGACGCTTCCGGGATCAACCACGCCGGCAGCCCACGATTCTGCATCGGCATGAACCGGATGCGCTGCGTGCGTGCCCAGTATTTGACGAAGTCGTTCTTCTCGCCGGTCCGGCGCGCTGCCTCATGGACCGGAACGCCCTGCACCGCCATGCGCTGCAACGTGCGCAACATGGCAATCGTCACCCGATGGCTCATCGGTCGGTCTGCTGCGTCAGCGCGAGCTTCACCCAGCCGTCGGGGCAGTCAGGCGCGCCCCAGTTCTCGAGCACGATCGTCGCGAGCCACGTCGCACCGTCGAGGATGAACAGGTCGCCGCCCTGGCCGGTCTTGCGCACCAGTCCGGCGAAATCGCCGTAGAGGTAGACGGCGCATTTGTTGCCCTGGAGGTTCAGTCCTTCGAGCATGTGCAGCTCGTCGTTCGACAGCGCCTGCACCTGCACCAGCACGTTCGGCACGGTGATGTAGGCGGGCACCTGTCGCCCGGTCGCATCGACGGTGTAGCCGTTGCTGCGCTTGATCGTCGCGTAGCGGTGGGGGTTGATGACCGCGACGGCGCTATGGGCGATGCCGAACAGGTTCATCTCAGCTGACCGGCGTGAGGATGACGGTGACGTAGCTGGTCGGCTGGATCGTGTTGTCGATCGTGCTCGCGCTGACCACGTTCAGGATCGCGCCCGCCGACAGCCAGCCGTCATAGGCTGCGAACATCGTGGTCTGGTTCGGCAGCAGTTGGATCTGACCGCGGACGCGGACGCCGTTGGTCGTGATGTAGGCGGTCTCGTCGAGCTGGATCGCAACGCGCTCGGCGCCCGAGCCGGCCGCCTGACACTCGACCCACACCTTGACCTGCACCAGACAATCGACGGCAAGCGTCAGTCCGCTGTTGCTGGCCGATGCGACCGACTGATCGCCTGTCATGCCGCCGCCGGAGGTGGTGACCGTATGCCACGCGCCGTCCGTCTGCATCGCTCCGCTGAGAGATCCGAAATAGAAGGCTGCGATGCCGAAGTGTCCGGCGTCGCTGTCCTGCAGCTCGGTGATCTCGTCGCGGACGACTGCGAGCTGTTCCCGCAACGGGAATATCAGGGTGTCGCCCGAGGCAAGCAGGCCGATCCGGTCAACGTTGACGTTGCTCATCCGCTATCTCCATCGTCGACCCAGACAGCGATGTGCTGCCACATGAAGCCGGTATCGATCAGCGTCTGCGCGGAGCCTTTGCGAAGTGCCGTCGATGGCGCGAGAGGGGGCGGGACGCCGCTATGGATGGTTTCCTGCAACTGCCCTTTGATGCCCTCGCCCACGAGCGCCAGCGTCTTGTGCGCGTCGTAGTCATTGGCTTTCAGCAGGTTCGCCGCTGCCTTCGGCCACTCCCTGCCGTGCGCCGCGACCGTGTTCCGCATGAACGGCCGCGGCGGCTGCCCGCGTGAGGGGGCGCCGAACTCATTGATCGCTGCGACCAGCGGCAGCGAGGTGCCGTCGGGGTAGGTGCTGCCCTCGGGAAAGCCCACGCTCACCGTTGGGTTGGCTCCCAGGCGTTCGGCGATCTGCTTGAGACGCGCCTCGAACTTGTCGCCGCCCCTGACGCTGACCGGCATCTACCAGCCGTACCAGCTTCCGCGACCGATGAACCTCGGCCCCACCCCGAGATAGGGCTGCCGTCCCGGGTAATACCGCGCCATTCGATAGGCGGTCGTCATTGCGTAGAACATCGCGCCGTATTGCGTCTGCGACAGCCACGCCTGCAGTGCCGTGGCGTTCGCTCCGGCGAGCTGCGCGACGCTGACCGATACCGAGCCCTCAGTCGCCGAGGTGATCGGGCCGACCAGCCCCGAACCTCCCGTGGCTGCTGCCGGCCAGCCGCTCAGCTTGGCGATGTGCGCGGTGAGCAGCCACAGAAGCTGCTCGCGCTGCGTCAGGTCCGCCACCTGCGAGGCGGCCGTGTTGTCGAGGAAAATGCCCGCGTCGTTGAAGTAGAGCTGCGCCAGCGACGCGTCCGGCCCCGGCGCGAACTCCGGAAAGCGCGCTTTCCAGCCGGCATAGTCGAAGACGACGACACCGGCCGGCGGTGGGATCGTCTCCGACATCAGAGCGCGCCGGTATCAGGCGTGATCGCCGAATAGGACGCGCCATCACCGACCTGACGACGGCGCGCGAACTCGGCCGGAGGGCGATTCGGATCGATCGGCTCGAGGCCCGTCTTTACCGACTCGAGCTTGCGTGACTCAACGACCGCGTCAGCCTCTTTGTTGTAGCCCTTGATGATCTGGTTTTTGACGTAGTCGGTGTCCTTGTGCTGCTTCATCCACTCGGCGAAGAACTCTGCATCGACGCCGAAGGTCAGCACATAGCCGCCCTCGATCGGCCCCTTCGGTCGACCACCGAACGGTGTGGCCGGGCCGTTGATGACAACGTGCTTGCTGCCCGGACGCTCGCGCGCTTCCTCGACCTCGCGCTTTCCGCCGCCCTGCACGTCGTACATCACCTTCACCATATCGAAGAGGCGAAGGATCATGCCGTTCGGATGCTTGCAGGCGACGACAACAGTGCCCGCCATGGTCAGGCACCGATCATCGAGGAAATGGCATAAGGCTGCCGGATGATCGCGCCCCAGGTGCCCGAGGTCTGCTTCTGCTTGAAGCTCGACAGATCGCGCACCACCGGATGCGTGCGCAATTTTTCATTGAACGAGCAATAACCCGTGTCCTGCCCTTCGATCTTTGTGGCGATGAGCTGGATCATACCGCCCGAAGCGAGCCCCTGCGGGTTGGTGGCGGTGACCGCGCCGTACTGCACCGCCGTCTTCACCGTCAGATTCGGGAAGTTCTTCTTCAGCAGGTCGCCGACGTTGATGCCGAACTGGTTGGTGGCGCTCAGCCCGACATGGGTGAGCGGCGCCATCGCCAGGGTCATCTCGTCGGTCTCTTCGACCAGCCCGTTCGACTGCGCGACCAACAGCGCCACGAGCGTCTGGATGTCGGCGTAGATCTCGTTGGCGGTGCCGTTCACCACGCCGGTCGGCAATACCCACGCGGTGCCGCCCGCTGCCTTGACGCTCGCCGTCGCCGACGGGAGTAGCCCCGGGTCGTTCTGCAGCCCGTAGTTCTGCAGGCCCTGAACACCACGGAAGTATGTGAGGTTGAGGAACTTGTCGAGCACGAGCACGGCCGCTTCCTGCAGCGTCGCCGCCCAGGACACGCGCGCGAGGCCCATGCGCTCCATCTCGCGCTCGCCGTATTCGACCACGGTTTGAAAAAGATAAGCCTGCCTCTGCGGAAAGCTGACGTTGGCGCCGGCGTGGCCGTTGTTGTTGTAGTCGCCGTAGGACGACACTTCACCGGTCCGCTCGACCATGGGGAACATGGCGGTCTCGTCGAGCCATGAACCTTTCTTGGCCTCGCCGAAGATCTCGGCGGCTTTGTTCGGCGTGGTGAGAACCTTGAAGACCGACGGGTCGACGATCGTCGTCAGGAACGCGGGAATGCCGGCCGAGCTCGTGGAGACCAGCCCTGGCTGGGCGTCCATCGCGAGCTTGAATCCGTCATCGCCGTTCTTCCACGCCTCTTCGATGTAGGCCTGTGCGCCGTGGAGGTGGATGCCGTGCGACCGCTGCAGACGCGCATAGTCGCGGGCGAAGTTAGGATCGACGTATGACATTGATGCTTTTCTCCCTTCGCCCGGGCTCAGCCGCGGATGTGGCTGGTGATCTTCACCAGCTCGCCCGGCATCCCTGGGGACTCACACACCCACTTGGTTTCGATGCCGCCGGCGACGGTGATCGTGGTGCTCGCCGCGGTCTGCGACGGATCGACCGCATAGGTGCCGACTCCGCCCGCGCCGCCGGTCAGCTGCGCGGTGATGCGCGAGCCTGCCGTGACGCCCGATCCGGAGATCGGATCGCCGACACCGAGCGCGCCCGTGCCGACCGCAGTCACGGTCAGCACCCCGTAGGTCTCGCTGACCGTGGTGCTCGTCACCAGCTGGTTCGGGATGTTCACCGAGTAGCTGCCGATGCCGCCCGGCGTGCCGCTCAGCTGCGCGACGATCTTGGTTCCGGCCGCAATGCCGGTGCCGCTGATCGCGCCGCCCGGCACCAGGGTGCCCGACGAGACGGCAGTGACGTTGAGCGTGTTGCCGTTCGGCCCGCCGATCGAGCCGGTGACCGAAGCGGTGGCCGCTGCGATCGAGCCCGTGGACGACGCTGCCGCGCCCGCCGTTGTGCCCGCGGCCGCGAAGCTGACACGACCGTCAGCAAACGCCGCGAAGGCCTTCTGCCCGCGCAACGCCTGAGCTGCGCCGTCGTTCGTCACCCAGAAATCGCCGCCGGACATCAGCGTGATCTCGAAGCCCGCCGGCACGACGTTGGAGGCCTCGGCGAGGTAGGCGGTAATGAGTGCCTGACCTTCGCGGTGCACGAAGCCGTCCGGCACGGCGCCGTTGCCCTGGTTCGACACCGTGCGCGCGTCGGCCAGATCGACCCATGCGAAGCGGCCGATGGTGACACCGGCGGCGCCGCACACGAGTGCGCCGGGGCCGGCCAACACGTTCCACCTTGGATTTGCGCTGGCAAAATCACCCGCGACTGCGGGCGCCGGCTGCACATTCACAACTGACGGGAATGGCATTGTTCTGCCCTCCTTTGCTGCGGGTTTAGGCGCGCTTCAGCGACAGCGCGCCGGGATAGCGCTCGGCAAACTCCTTGCTCTGCGCTGCATCCATCGCGACGACCTCGGTCCTCTGTCGCTCGCCGGGCTTCGGCTCACGCAGCAGAATCGTCTTGTAAGCCGATGGATGGACGTCGGTGATGTCGATGCCGAGGCTGTCGAGCGCCAGCTTGTAGATCGCCTCGGCGCTGTCCTGGGCGATCGCCAGCTTGCCGATCCACGGCCGGACGGCTTCCTCGGCATCCCGCACAGCAAGCGAGCGCTCACGCTCGGCTTTCACCGCCGCGGCGATTGCTGCGTCCATCGCCGGCTTGGTGATTGGCGGCTTCTCGTTCTGCTCACCTTCGCGGCGACGCTGCATGTCATCGATCTCCGGGTTGCCTTGGTCTTCACTCGGCGGCTGCTCTCCGTTGTCGGGCGGCGCCGGCGAGGCTTCCTCGCCATTGCCCTGGGCGATCGCTTTGGCCTGGGCGAGCTCTTCGGGAGTGAGGACCGATTGCAGGAACTTCATCAGCTTGCCCGCTGGCGTATCCGCCTCGAGCAGCTCTTCGTCGGGCGTCTCTTCGCCGGCGAACGGCTCGGCGTCGGCGGTCTTCGGCTTCAACGGATCGTCGGCCAGCTCTTCCGCGGACGCTGGCGCGGCGCCCTCTCCGCCGTTGCTGAAGCCGTCGAGGAAGCTATGGAAGTCTTCCATCGAAGCGTCCTGCGCGAGACGCGGCTTCAGCGTCTTGCCGAACTCGGCCTCGAACGCTGTGCGCTTGTCTTTCCACGTCTTGTGGGTCACGCCCTTCAACAGCGGGCGCAGGTCCGGCATCTTCTGGTCGGTGGCCAGTTTCGGCAGCGCGTAGGCTGTGCAGACACCACTCAGGAACAACGCCTGACGCGACATCTGCACCTTGGCCGCCGCGGGCTTGGCTGCGGGCATGTGTGTCTCCTTCGGTTTGCTGTCACCCACAACGACATCCGCTCCGGCCCTTCCCTCTGGGACCAAGGCAAGGTGGTTGCCGGCGATGTCACGCATGACGCCGTCGTAGCGCTGTCCGTCGGCCGTGCCGGGCGTCATGTCGGCGCGGTAGCGATATGCGGCAGAGAGTTGCTTGCGATCCTCGCGCTCGATGCCTTGGATGGCGTCCCGGTCCCAGAACGACAGCGGAGCGAGCAGATATGGATGCTCGAAGCGGGCGCCGCTGCCGATCGATCCGACGGTCAGGTCGCGCGGGTGCGCGTCGGCGCTGACCGGCTGGTGCTTGAGTAGGATCGGCTTGCCGTCGAACGTGCTGGCCGCCTTCGCGAGCTCTTCGGGATCGCGGTAGAGGCGATAGCGACGCTCGGGGTCGAGCCCGAGCTTGTCTGCGTCGGGGATCTCGTGGCCGTAGTATTCGTTGACGGTCGCCTTGCTGATCGGTGCGAGCGCGACGTTGAGGTGGCCGTTCTGGTCATAGGTCCGGACGCTGCGGTCGAAAGCGAGCTCCGCGTCCTGGGCGATGGTCTGTCGATCCTGCGCGAGACAGCCGAGCGCCTCGGGGAGGCCGGGGTGCAACGGGTCTGGTGGGGACTCTGGCGATGCCCAAAGCCAGTCGACGAGCTCGCCGTCAGCCAGCGACGGCACGAAGTCTTCCGGCACCCCGGCAATGAGCAGCGTGTAGTGCACGCCGTTGCTGTCGATCTCCGCGGCTGGCGTAAGTGCCAAGCCTTCAGGTGCGCCGGCTTCCTCGATCGCTTCGCGCTGCGCTGCCTGTTCTGGCGCCTCGCCCGGCTCGATCATGCCGCCAGGGAATTCCCAGGTGCCGCGCTGGCCGTGGCGCACGAACAGCACGCGCCCATCCGGCTTGCGCATCGCCAGCCCGGCCGCATTGATCGCCTGATCTCTGGCGGGAGAGGTGGCCTGCCACCAGTGCTCGTAGCCCAGCAGATCGCCGAGCACGCGATGCAGATCATCGAGCGGCATGGCGTGCCTCTCAGGCCAACTGACGCACCGGACGTCGGTCGTAGGCCAGCTTTGCGTGATCGGGGCAGTAGGGTTTTCCCGGCTCGCTCGCGCCTTCGCAGAAGCGGAACGCCTCGGTGCCGGGCTGACCGAGCGGCCAGCAGCAGGCAGAGCTGCGGCGCGGTGGTGGTGGCGGGGGCTCTGGTGGTGACTGCACGAGCTCGAGCGTTACCTTTGGCGCTCTCGCCACCCTCTTTCGAGGCTGCGGCGCTGGCTTCGGTGGCTTGTCGCCGCGTGGCTTGCTCGGGTTCGGCCGGCCCGGGAGACCTATCCGATGTGCCTTGCCGACGATCGAGCTGCTGGAGCGTCCCAACGCACGGCCCATTGCTGCCGTCGAGAACTCATCTTTGCCGTCGGCAGTCTTCGCCAGCCACATCTTCTCCAGCCGGCTGATCTCGCCGTCAGACCACGCCGAACCAATCATGGGGTGATGCCTCCGCCCTGGCCCCGTAAGGACGGAGGACCACCGTCTGGCCTTACCCGGCCGGGTTCAGGCCGTCAGTTCGACAGAACAATCCAGGAACCGAGCAGCACGCCGATCCAGAATAACGGGCTGCCGGTGAGGCGGCGGATCATATTCGTCCGAACAGGAACAGGATCAACACGATGATCAGGATCAGTCCGACGAGACCGCCACCATAATGCGGCATCCCCCATCCTGCGGAGTTGCCGTAGTAGTAGCCGCCGCCGCCGAACAGCAGCAGGACGACGATGATGATGAGGACGAGCAGCATCGGTCGTTCTCCTATGCCAGCAGCCAGCCGTGCTTCGCCAATCTGAGCAGCACGATGATCAGGCAGATCAGCACGATGATCAGCTTGATGATCGGGTCGATCAGCACCGGGCCTCGCGCCACGATGATGACCAGATCGACCAGCCAGCACGCCAGCCATGCAATCACGAAATAGACGATCGCGACTTCCTGCATGGCGCATCTCCGTTGGCTCGGTAGCCCTCGACGGAACGCGCGCTGGTATCGGGGCGAGTGTGCGCGTTCCGTCTTGGCCAAACGCCGGGTTTCCGAGGGGGAGGAAAACCCGTCAGCCCCAGCGTCAGCTCTTCATGTGAATCCCGGCACTATCGGCTTGCTCACACAGCGGCAGTTGATCAGCTGCCCAGGCCAGATCCGCTGCCGCACCTTGGGGTCAGGATCGAACCACCCCTCGCTCACAACGAACTTCTCTCCGTCGTTCGCGAGGTGCGTTGGCCGCGGCTCGCGTCCGCCACGACTGTGCAGCCAGACCGCCTCGGTTATGCCGAGCTCCTCCTGACGAGCTCGCGTCATCGCCGCAACCGCCTTCGAGTTCTGATCGCGGGCTATCAGCGCTGCGCGATGGCGCGTCACCGCATACCGATGCTGCAGCTGCCGCGTCAGAGTCGCCAGATCGCCCCCTTGTTGCACGCTGCGCATCACGAGGCCTTCGACCTGCGTCAGGTGCTCGCTCGCGATCGAACGGATCAGGCTGACCTGCTCGCCGATCGTGGCGTGCATGACGTCGGTCATCGCGGGCGTCATCTTGAACTCTACCGCGATCCCTGCCCGCTTGAGGATCGAGCGAAGGTTCGCGTCGGAGCGCCGCGCGATCGCCCGCGAATAGTGGGTCGCCAGCCGGTCGGAGGCCTCGTCGAAGCGCGATTCCCACCGCCGCCGCAGGATCCGCATCGCCGCCGCCATGTCGGAGGCCGGACTGTCCTGCGCCATCACCGGAGGCCGGCGCCGATACTGCGCGCTCAGGAAGCGGACGAGCGAGGCGTGCATCTCGCCGACCAGCGTGTCGAGCGCCCGGCGGTATGCCGCCTCGAGCCCAACATTCGGCCGCACCGCTGCGAGCGTCTTCGGCTTGCCGCCAGTGCGAATTTTTCTCGCCGCAGCCATTTAATTCGCTTGACGTGCCCCGTATGGTGTTATATATAGAGTGTGTCGGCAGGACTGAGGTTCCGGGCGCGGCAGCCCAGACAAGATGACCGAAACCCCTCTCTAGGAGGCCTCTATGGCTGCTCCCCTCTCCAACGTCCCCGCCCTGGCCGGCAAGGCCGCTTCCAAGAAGCGGCTGTTCGGCGAATACCGGCGGTATGCCGTCTGGGCGATCCACACTCGGTTCGATGCCGTGTGCTGGCTGGTCGCGGACGCCCACCTCACTGACCCGGTGACGGGCGGGCCGGAGATCATCCGGCAGGCCGATACCGAGGCGGAGGCCGTCGCCGGCCTCCCTCTTCTATGACCCTCTCGAAAGGAGACAAAGCTATGGCCTTCGACCCCAACACCCTGATGGGCGGCTACACCCAGGAGGAGCTCGAGGCGGCATTCGCCCTCGTCGCGCCGAAGCCGAACTGGAAGATGCCGATCGATGCCAAGCTGCCGAAGACGCTGACCACGGCCGAAGTGGCCAGGATCAGGTTCGCGATCATGTTCTTCACCGGCAGCGAGGCGAAGTTCGGATACGGGAGCGTCAAGGCTCCCGGCTACTACGCGGCGGTGGGCGCCTGAACTTTTCTGCGAATCACCGCATAATCCGCTTGACGATATTCGTCATGTGGATTATATAGAGAGTGCCGGGTGAGAGTGGCTCCTCGGCTTTCCCCAGGAGGTTCCGATGATTGCAATGAGGTTCGCCGCGATGAAGGGCGGCAAGGCCGCTTTCCTGGCCGGGGCTCCCCTGAGCGCCAACCCCTACGTCGTCGGGACTGCGTTCGCCCGGCTGTGGGCGACCTCTTGGTTGAACGCGTGGATGGGAGGCTGAGCGATGACCAACGAGCAGTGGAAGAAGCTGGCAGCGACATTGAAGGCTGCCGAGAAAGCCGAGTCCACCTTCGCCCCGAAGGTGAAGTTGACCGCGGCACAGAAGAAGGCGCTGGCAGCCTACAACTTCAGGCTCGCGCAAGAAGACCGCTACCTCGGCTCGGTGTTCGTGACCCCGATGGGCCAGAGGAAGGTCGAGGCCGAGACAAGCGCCGCTTACGAGGCCTGCAAGAAGCTGGGCATGGGCCCAGAGCACGGACTGTGAAGGAGGACATTCGATGAAGTGCATCAAGACCATTCGGTCGTACGCCGGCCACGCGCAGTGGATCGCGGAAGCGAGCGAGGAGCCAATCGCATGGCTGGCGCGGTTCCAGACTGATCCGATTCCGAGCCCCTACGCCTACAGCCCGGTCGTGGCGGTCTGGGAGTGGAACGGCAAGGTCGTGATCTGCCGGGAGACCGCTCACAGGAAATATCAGGTGTTCGAGGTGCCCGCCGATATGCCGCTGTTCGCCGATGAGCAGGACGCGGAGGACGCGCACATCGCGCACGAGTTTCCGAACAACCCGACCAGCCGGGCCGGCGCTTATCTGGGCCGCTACGGCAACCTGAAAGGATTCATCCCGTGAAGTCGACTTACGTTTCCGTCACCGAGACCGCCAAGCTGGTGCGGGGCGCGCTCAAGAAGGCCTTCCCCGGCGTCAAGTTCTCGGTCAAGTCCGACAAATACGCCGGCGGCGCGTCGATCGACGTGAGGTGGACCGACGGTCCCTGCTCCGCCGCGGTCGAGCCGGTTGCCAAGCAATTCCAGGGCGGCGGCTTCGACGGCATGATCGACCTGAAGTTCGGCCGCGATTCCTGGCTGTCACCGGATGGCACGGCGATGACCGCCAGCGACGAGGGCACGGCCGGCAGCGGCGGCGTCTACGGCCCGGTGCGGAATTGGATGCCGGATCCGGATGCGAAGCTGGTGCACTTCGGCGCGGACTTCATTTTCTGCAATCGGACGATCAGCCCCGCGCTGCTGACCAGAGCGCGCGACAGGCTGGCCGCCAAGGGATACCCGGTCGAGGTGGTCGAGATCGTCGTGAGCGATTACGGCGACGCCTACGTGAAGACCCTGACCTATGACCAGGAGAAGACCCGCGGCTTCGACATGGAGCGCGAGATCATGGCCGCGGCGCACAAGACCCACTGCTGCGCTGGCGGCAAATAAATCCCCTGTCCGCCGTTAAATAGCTTGACGCATATGGTCAAGCCGGATATTCTCTGCCTGCAAGAACGGAGTCTGACGATGACCTACGCTGAAGCGCTGAAAGTGCTGACGGAAGGCCTGTTCCTCGGCCGCAAGGCGACCCCGGCCGACGAGAGCACCGCGCTGAACAAACTGATCGCCATGCGCATGAGCTCGGACGCGATCTCCGCGGCGACCGGAGTGAAGGAGCACTTCATCCTGGCCGCGATGAAAGCCAACGCAGAGGCCGCAGAGGCCGCGAAGGCCAACGACCTCGGCAAGCGCGCCAACGAATACCTCTGCGGTATGGCAACCTGAAAGGATTCAGACCGTGAACAAAGTCACCACCGCCGACCTGTCCGCTTTCCAGACCAAGCTGCAGGGCTTCGTCCACGCTCATTGGCAGAAGGCCGCCAACGTCGGCACCCCGCCGACGATCACCATCGAGCCGGCGACCAAATACGCCAGAATCGTGCTCGCCCAGGGCAGCTCGCGGAGCGCCTACGGCTTCATCGATCAGACCACCGGCGACCTGCTGAAGTCCGCCGGCTGGAAGGCCCCCGCCAAGGGCAAGCGGGGCAACATCTTCGACCCCGACCCTCTGGCCGGCTGCACGCCTTACGGCATGGCCTACTTCCGGAACTAAATCGCCCGCCGCTATTTAATTAGCTTGACGCTTACAGTCAGGCGTATTACATAGGACTCGCCGGGCACGGTTCCCGGCTTCCACTTTCCCGAGAGACTTCCGATGTTAGTGACGACCTCTTATCGGTCGGGCGCGAGTGCGCCCAACATCATGCGGGGCTACATCGTCGCCGGATCGGCGATCGGCGTTTCCCTGGCCGAGCTCACCGTCGGCGGTGCCGCGTGGGACATGATGATCGAGTATGCGAGCCGGGGCGGCGAGGTGTTCGTCGACAGCGGCGCGTTTACCGCCTGCACCCACGGCGAGCCGATGAACTGGCCCAAGGTCGCGGCGACCATCACCAAGCTGGTGCACGAGGCGCCCGGAACCAGGATGCACATCGTGATGCCCGACGTGATCGGCAATCAGGCCGAGAGCCTGAAGCTGCTCGCCGAGTGGAAGGGGCTGGTCGAGCTCGTGATCGGCGCCGGACACGACGCGCTGGTGCCGGTGCAGAAGGGCGAGCTGCCGCCCTACGAGGCCTACCGGGCCGCGGCAGCCATCCTGGGGACCGAGGATTTCACCGTCTCCGTCCCGTCCAATCAGTCGGCCTTCTCCGTCGCGGAGCTGGCGAACCTGCTGGGCGGCGAGATCAAGCCGAAGCGGCTGCACCTGCTCGGGATCGCTGCCGCGAAGAAGAAGCTGGCGGCACTCCTCGCGGTGATCAGCGAGGCCTCTCCCGGCACCATGGTGACCACCGACGCAGCCCGGATCCGGGCCCAGGTCGGTCAGGGACGGCCGATCACCAAGAACAGGGCGGTCGCCGCGAACTTCCTGACCGAAGCGTTCGCGTGGCTGCTCGAGGACGAGGGCGACTACGAGCTCTGGTCGGTGTTCGTCGAGAACGCCGAGAAGATCATCGCCCCGGCAGTCGCCGCGATGTCGATCCACGCCGTCGAGGCGATTCCCTTCGCCAAGCCGGCCAATGACTGGGCGCCACTGGCGCTCGCCGCTTAACCCCAACCTCCAAGGAGTAACCACCGATGAAGACGATCCTGGCCATCCTGGCCACCGCGCTGCTGCTCGCAGCCTGCGAACCGCCACCCGGTAAGCACTGCGCGACCCACTACGAATTCGGCCTGCTCACGCACTGGGACTGCGATTGATTGGCTCTAAATAGCTTGACTGCTACGGTCAGGCGCGCTATATAAACCTTGCCGGGAGAGTTCCCGGCGCCCCTGACAACCAGGACTGACCAACCTCCCGAAAGGAGCGACCAGTTATGACCGCCATTCTGACTTCGAAACTCAACAGCGGGGTCGTGGTTCTCGCGAAATCCACCCCCACCGGCGTTTTCGCCAAGACCTTCGCGAACAAGACGCAGGCTGCGCGCGCTGCGGAGAAGGTCGGCGGCGAGGTTATTCAACCGCGGCTTGGCCCAGTGTTCTACGTGATGATGCCAGAATAAAGGAGACCGACGATGACCAAATTGTCCCCGAAGAAGCTCGATGCCGCGATCACCAAGATCTACGGCAGGTATTGCTCCGGAATGCAGATCAGCGTCCTGAAGATCGGCGGCCTGTTCAAGATGGCCGGACCGATGATCCTGGCCGGAGAGCCCGAGGAGACCGTCGGCGCTGCCATGGTCGCCTATGTCGAGAAAGCAGGTGCGTCATGAACACGAACCCGAAGCCCCACGACGTGGCGCTCGTCGCCATCATGGGGATGACCATCACCAACCTCATGGACGCGCTCGAGAAGATCGCGGCCGTGGCGCACTACGGTGCCAACAAGAACCCGGTCATAGCCAAGATGGCGGACGACGCTATCGAGGCGGCCAAGGCCCTGAGGGGGTAGACATGGCCAGCAATGTCCCGTCGGCCTTCGTGTTCAAGAAGCTGCTGCTCACCCTCGAGACGATGTGCAGCTGCGCGGATCGAGGGCCCACCCCGGATCCCGAGCTGGCAGCGATCCACGGCGAGCGTGCCGTGATCAACGCCAATTTCGCGCTGCTGAAGGGGATGGCCGAGCACGCCATCGAGACTATCGAGGATCTCGCCGGCTACACCGTCGCCGACGCTAAGGCGATGCTCCGCTAGCTTTCCCCGCGCCTGCGGCGGATGTCTTCGATCACCTTGCGATCGGCGTCGAGCTGCCTATCCATCTTCTCGCGGTCCGCCGCGCGATAGCGCTTTGCTGGATCGATGCCCAGGTCTGGCACATCGTTCTCCCAGTATTCCGCCGGATAGCCCATCACCTGCCCGTCGCCCTCGGTGGCGGGCTTCTCAGTCTTTGCGTCCTTGTCCTTTGGCACCGCCATAGTCCCTGCTGCCATCCACAAATCTGGGGGCGTCGCCGCTATTGTCAAACACGCTCCATTCCTTGAACAGCGGAATCAGCGCATCGAAGTTCTTTTCGTTGTCGGTGTTGCCCAGGATGATCTCGGGCGGCACGAACCGGCCCTTGCCGGTCTTCTCCTGGCCTCTGGCGAACCGCTTGGTCGCCCGCTCGGTCGCCATCTCCGGCGACAGGTGCATGTAGTGGCCGTGGATGTCGTAACCGTCCTTGGCGTAGCGATCGACCCGCTCGTTGATGCTCTTGGCCGACTTCAGGGTGGCGTCGTGCACGATGTTCAGCCCGAGGTTCCGCGCCCGATCTTCCGCCCGCCTGACCAGGAGGTCGCTTTCCTCGTGCAGCTGGGCGGCGTTCCAGCCCTGATATTCCGGCAGCTCGCCCTTGAAGTGGTCGGCGTCGATCAGGATGAACTTCGATTTGTCGACCGGTCCGCCCTTCTCTGTGTCGGTCAGCCACGACTTGCCGGATCCGCCGCGGCCGCCGAGCACGACGACCACCGGCTTTTCCCCCTTCCTGGGCAGCGCCCGCTCGATAGCCTCGGGCGTGAAGATGTCGTTCAGCAGCTTGTCATGCAGCGCAGCCCGCTCGGGTGTGAACTCGCCGGCGGCGTCGATATGGCCGTCCTTCTCGACCGGATCGATACTCTGCGCCCCGTTCATGGCCAGGACTTTGCGGCGGGCTTCGCTGACCGCCTGCGTGGCGCCGACCGAGGCCGCGATCTTGGCGCCGAGCTCGCGAGCTTCCGCCTCGGAATACCTCTTCGGGTTCGGCATCAGGCTCGAAGCCGGCGACTTCTTCGCTGCCTCGCCCGCGGCTGGGGCGCCCTCGGCGCCCTTCTGCCCGGCCTGCTCTTTCCCCTCTCCGCCGGCCTTCTTCTTGCCAGCTCCCTTGCCGCCGCCGCCCGGACCGAACTGCCCGGCATTGCCCGGCTGGCCGCGCGGATGGTCGGACTCCTTGAACTCGGCAGCGTCCTGCGCGAACGCGCCCATCAGCGTCTTCTGGAAGGGCTGGTCGTCGTTCGCCTTGAGCGCCTCGAGGAAGACGCTGTCGGTCCCGCCCAACGCAGCGATCAGAGCCTTGCCTACGCCCGCATCGTCCCCGCTGCGCAGGGCGGCGAGCAGCGCCTGCTCTACGTCCTCGCCGGCACCGCCAAGCTGCAGCGCTTCGAGCAGCGCCTCGGCCGTCGGATCCGCCACACCGTGGTCGCGCAGCGCGGTGAAGATGGCGTGCGAGGTCGCCGGATCGATGTCCTGGCCGCCCTCCGGCGGCATCTCGCCTTCCATGCCGGCGGCTGCGGGCGGGCCCGGGGCTGGCTTGGAGAGGTCGAGCCCGGCATAGGGGCTTTCCGGCTCGGCGGCGATGCGCTGGCGCACCTCGTCCGGGTCGATCGCGCCGACCTCGACCAGCACGGCGTCGGTGTCGGCGTTGGTCTTGCGCACGGTCGCCGCGGACGCCTCGTCCAGCTCCCAGAGCGGCACCCATTCGAAGTCGATCTCCGGATCGACCTCGCTCCACTCGTCGAGCTGCAGGATCTGCAAGATGGTGCGGACCTTGTCGGTGCACACCTTCTCCTGCCTCGCTTTGATTCCGTCGTAGAACACGCGGATCTCGCCGTCCGCGCTGGCGTTCAGGCCCGATGGCGTCACGCCGAGATACTTCACGAGCGGCACGGCGATCACCGAGCAGATCTGCTCCTGGCTCTGCGCCTGCAGCTTGTCGAGCGTGCCCAACGGCGCGCTGATGTTCTTGAGCTCCTCGGTGGCCTTGTCGGTCACCAGCATCCCGCGGTTGCTGCGGATGTTGGTCATGATCTCCAGGCGCTGGTTCTCCGCCTCACCGCCGGCGCCGGTCAGCAGCCCCTCGAGGTTCGTCGAGAGGTTGAACACGGTGAACGCGTTGATCAGGTCGGAGACGCTCTGGCGGGTGCGCAGCCAGTTGTCGACGTAGGGCTTCATGAGCTGCGACAGCGACAAGCCGCCGAAATTGTAGGCGGGCTTCAGGATGTCGGGCAGCGGACGCGAGACCACGGACAGCAGCCGGGTCGTGTGGATCTCCCGCCCCATCATGAACCACGACTGCGGCCGGTAGAACGTGGGCGAGGTCGGGTCGCGGGCGTCGTAGCGATTCGGCGCGGTCCAGGTCGGATCGACGGCGCGGATTGCCTTGAGGCGGTGATGGCCGATCTTCTCCGGCGAGGCTACCAGCGGCGTGCGGAGCTCGTCGGTGTCGGTGTCGCCAAAGTCCAGGTAGACGAAGCCGAGTCCGAAGAAGCCGTCGAATTCCAGCACCTCGCGGAACACGTCCCGCACATGGAACTGCTCGAGCCGATCGCCCAGCACCCTGATCTTGTCGGCCTTGTCGTCGTCGCCGGTCGCCCGCAGCTTGATCCACTTGCGGGTCATCTCCTCGGCGATGACCTCGGAGGCGCGGCGATACTCGGCGCGTTGGCTGAGCTCCGCGAGGTAGGGATATCCCATAAACCCTATGCCTTCGGCCCAAAGCCCGTGAAGGGCTGCCCCGAAGTCCCAGGCCGAGGCGACGATCTGCGTCGTGTTCTCGTCCATCGCCAGCTCGGTGCGGCCGTTCGGCAGGACGCCCTTGGGATAGCGAGGCATTTGGAACGGGTTGATCTTGGGCTCAGGCGGCGCCGGCTTGCTGAGGCTGGCGGCGAGCGCGGAGATCGACACCCTCATCGGCGCACGCTGTGGCCATGTCACGGTCGGCTCGACGCGCTGCCGCGGCGGCTCAGTCGGCCGGCGCAGGCGCGGCAGCAGGCGGATCATCGGTGCACCACGCGGGTGGCGAAGCGGCTCATGGCCTCGGGCGAAATGCGGATGCCCTGCAGGCCCAGGCCGACCACACCGAAGGCACCGGAGAGCGCATCGACGATGTCGTCGTGCAGCCCGTTCGGGAAGTCGATGAGCTCGTCGCGCAGCTCCAGGTTCCAGGAGGCGCGCACCATGGCGACGTTGCCGATGTTGACCTGACTGGCGACTGGGCTGGCCCGCGTCACCTTGTCGCCGGTCTCGCGATCGTTGGTCACCATGTAACCGGCGAGGTGGCGGCCATAATACAGCGTCTGCTGCTTGCCGGCTTGGCCGGGATCCTCCGGTAGTCGGATCTTGACCGTCTTGCCGTCGAGCTTGGCGGTGTTGACTACGGCCGCGAGCACTTCGTCGGGCCCGCCGCGCATCGAGACAAGATCGAGGATGACGTAGCCACCATTCTGCGTCCTCCCGAGTTTCAGGCCGCGCGTCCAATCAGGGTTGCCGCCGAGGGCTGCCGAGGTGGCGGCGAGGTCCCAGGCGCGCACGGTGGCGACGCAGACCGGCGGCGCATCGAGCACCTGGATCTGGGCGGGCCTGAACAGCGCGCCTTCGAGCGGCGTTGGGCGCTGCTGGAACAGGGCTGACCATTCACGCGGGCCGACCTCGTCGCGTTTGCGTTCGAGTGCGACCCTGTCTTCCCACTCCGGCCAGAGCGCCTCGCCGGGTGCGCGGCCGATCGGGTCATTCTCACCGGCGAAGGCAGGCAGCTCGATGACGTGCCATTCGGATGCGCGGCTGCTGTTCAGGATCCGGCCGGCGAGGTCGTCTTGGTGCCAGCGAGTCTGTATGAGCACTATGCGGGCGCGTGGCTTGAGCCGGGTGACGACCTCGGCGCGATACCACCCCCACACCTTGTCGCGCATGATCTCGCTGTCGGCGTCCTCGCGGCCTTTGATCGGGTCGTCGATCAGCACGAGATCGGCGCGGCGTCCGGTGATGGCCCCGTTGGCGCCCGCCGCCCGGTATTGGCCGCGTTTGTCGGTGCGCCAGAGCTTGCGGCTGTCGTTGAGCAGTTTGTAGCCGAGCGTGTCGCTGTTCTCCTGGATCAGCCGGATGAGCTGCAGCGACAGGTCCTCGGCGTAGTCGCCGGTGTGCGAGGCGCCGATCATGTCGACCCCCACGCGCTGCGCCATCATCCAGGCGGGGAACACGATCGAAGCGTATCTGGTCTTGGCGCTGCCGGGCGGCATGAAGATCATCAGCCGGTCGACCTCGCCGCGGGCGACGGTCTCGAGCTCGCGCAGCAGGAAGGCGTGATGCCGGGCGGGCGTTTCTCCGTAGGCCCGCAGCGCCTCAGTGGCCCACGCCGTTAGATCGCTTCGGCAGTGCTTCTGCCAGAGCGCGCGCTCCAGCCGCAATTCGGCGTCGTTCTCGGATAGCGTCGAGCTCTTCTGCAATCTCGGCCTCGGTCATCTGGTCGACATCGACGCGGACGGGTGGCGAGTCGGGATCGCCGCCGATGAGGTGCCGCTCAGGCACGCGCCAGCGCGCGGCGCCGTTGACGGTCAGCCAGTATTTCGCGGCCCCCCAGGCGCCCTTGTTCGCGGCCGAGATCAGCGCGGCACCCATCATCGCCTCGACCTCCTCGTGGGCGTCGCGAAGCTCGGTGCGATACCACTTGCGCAACGTCTTCACGTCGATGCCGACGGCCTTGGCGATGATGCGGTGCGAGATGCCATTGGCGTGCATCACCTGCACGGTGTTCTGGCGCTCGGGCGTTACCTCATGCGCGGGACGCCCGCCGAGATCAGACGGCATGTATTTCCCTTTGTGCTTCTAAAGGCGGGGGAAAAACCGGCGCTCCCGCACGATCGTTGCTTTCCACCCGCGGCGCTGGAAGATCTCCCGCAGCTCGTCGGCGTCCTGCCAGAGCAGCCGCCGCAGGATCGGCGCCGCATAGACCACACGATCGTTGTCGACGATCAGACCGGCCACGAAGTTCGGGCCGACGACACGCACCAGAGTGCCGTCAGGCGGTGGCGCGCGCGGCCCAGCCAATGGCATTGGACAGGTAGAACCACTCGTCGCCGGGCCGGCTGCCCTTCATCCGGTCCCACATCACGAGCCAGACCTTGCTGACGCTCTCCGCCGTCGCGTCAGGGCCGTAGTAGGCTGGGATGGTGCCTGCCGCGATCGCTGCAGCCGCGGCCTCGTTGGTAATGTCCTCGCCGCGCAGCACGCGCTCCGCCCGGTCCAGCGCCTCGTCCAGGCCGACCATGGCGTCGTCGGTCATCGCTTCACCGCCTGCCGCCTCACGCCGTAGCAGCGCAGGCAGAGCCGCTCCTCTGGCCGCACCAGCGGGCTGTGTTCCGCGACGTAGCCGGCCGTCGCATCGCCGCGGCACGCCGTGCATCGCAGCTCGTGGTCGAGCTTCATCGGTAGCGGCAGCTTACCCCTGGTCCGGGTTAAATAGCTTGACATATCCCGTCAACCGCCATACATGGCCACACCATGGAACCTGTGAACTTTATCGCCTCGTGCGCCCGCTTCGTCTTCTTCGGTATCTCGCCGGATCCGGCCGCGGTTGTAGCTGAAATGCGTCCGCATTGTCCCCTGCCGATCGAGCTGGTTGCCGGCTGGATCGTGCCGCCGCAGGAACGCGGCGCGCTGCAGAGCGCTGTGATGGCCAAGCTGCGCAATGCGCGGGTCAAGGGGTCCGACTGGTTCCGGGTCGACCCCGAGCGTGCGGCGTCCATCCTGGCGGTGCAGGCGAAGGCTGTTGACGGTCGAGTGTGGCAGGTGCGCAAGCGCCCGGTCACCGAGAAGCCGCCGCCGTTCAACGCGCGCGAGATCATCACACCGCATGGCAGGTTTCCGTCCGCGGCCGAGGCGGCTCGCGCGCTCGGCATCACCAAGGCGGCGGTGTCGGAGCGGGCGGTGAAGCGGTCCCCTGGCTGGCGCTATGCCGACGACGATCGGCCGCAGCCTCCACCGGCACCGCGCGGGCGCCCGGTCGGCTGGCGCAAATATCCGGACGGGAAGCCGGCAGAAAAGTCGCCTGACGCCGATTAAATGTCTTGACGCAATAGGTCAGGTAACTTATACTCCGCTTTGTAAGGACGGAGTATTTCCCATGACCACCATGAAGCTCTCCCCCCGGGCCGCCAGGGCGCTGGAGATCCTGAAGGCCGGCGGCGAGTTCAAGTATGCCCTGACCTCCGGCTGGAACGGCGAGAAGTTCCTGTGGTCGCTGGTGAAGAGTGGCAGCAAGTTCCCCGGATATGGGGGCGCGACCTATTACGAGCTGGTCAAGGCTGGGGTCGAGTTCGGTTACAGGCCCTCGGGCTTCACCGGGTCCTGCACCTATTACCCCCTGAAGGGAGCCGTGTGATGTTGGCCGAGACCGAGATCAGCATCATGACCGTGCCCGCGTTCAAGCGGGCGGTTCGGGAGGCCAGCGAGGTGCTGGCGCAAGTCCGGTTCGGCACCTCTGAGCAGTGGGTCAGGATCAGCAAGGCCGGTGCCATGGAACTGATCAAGGGCCTGCCCGCCAGCGCCACCCCGGAGGAGGCGGAGATCTACTCCGGCCAGTTCGGGGCCGTCATCGGCTCCACCCTCTACATCGGATGAAAGGAGCCGTGTGATGTTCCTCCTCGCTGCCGCGATCGCCGCGGTCGGCATTTTCCTGCTGATGCAAGCCGAGTGGAAAGCCTCGGCTCTGGAGATGGCGTGATGACCAACTTCGCCGCCGAACGCCGCAATTCGCACGACATCTGGTCTTTCGAGCGACAGGACATTCAACGCCGCGCGCTGACCACGAAAACGCTGAATCAGGCATGGGCGGAACACGAGCAGAGGCTCGCCGACATCGCCCGCCGGGAGCTCGAAAAAGAGTCAGCCCAGCCCATTAAATAGCTTGACGCATTCAGTCAACCGTATTATATGTCGTGCGTAAGAGCGGAGTAAGTGTGATGACTGGGATGGTTTCCAAATTGGGCTTCGAGATGCAGAGCTGCTCGCGGTGCGGCGGTTCCGGCAACTACAGCTACTGCCAGAGCTACGGCACCAAGTGCTTCAAGTGCCACGGCACAAAGGTCTGCTACACCGCCAAGGGCGCAGCAGCCGCGAAGTACTACGCCGAGAGCCTCAAGGTGCCGGTCGAGACCCTGAAGGTCGGCGACCTCGTCCAGATGGATGATTTCTTCAAGGGCGTGATCTACTTCGCGCCAATCACCGAGATCACCGAGACCGTCCAGACCGGGTCAAGCCTGGATGGCGTGATGGTTCCCTACAGCAAGACAATGCTGATGATCACCACCGAGCACGCGAAGTATGGCCAATACGGCATGGGCCAGTATCCCGGCACCATGGTCCGGAAGGGCTGGGGCGCCGAGTTCAAGGCGGCCAAGCAGGCCGAGGCGCTGGCCTATCAGGCGACCCTGACCAAGGCCGGCACAGTCAGAAAGGCGGCGGCGAAAGCCGCTGCCTAACCCCGAGGAGATTCCGATGGACAATGTCGAGAAGCGGATCGCCACCGAGAAGCGGATCGTGCGGCAGATCATCAAGGACGCGCTGGCCGCCGGCTACAAGATCAGCGTGCACGACGGCGAGGAGTGGGTCGTTTCCGGGTCCACCAAGGGCGCCGAGGTCTTCGCCGCGATGTTCGCCACCGACGAGGAGACCCTGCTGTTCCGGAGCACCGCGAGCAAGGTGGGCCACGTCAACCTCGTTTACGGCAACGGCAACGGCACCGAGGTGATCTGCGACTACAGCGACAACGAGAAGACCAACGCGATCCTGGCTGGGGCGCTCACCCTGGCCGACCAGATCGACGCGAGGATGGCGTGACCTGCCCCTGCGGCTCCGGCCAGAGCTCCTGGTGGGAGAGCGACGCGCGCGGCATCCCGCTGTGCCGCGTCTGCGATCGCTGCCGGAAGGAGAAGCTGGCGCGCTATCGGCCGGACGTCCTGACCGACAGCCAGTACTGGGCCGACGAACCGATTGAGGAGGACTGAACCATGATAGATCGACCGTATCTCTGCCGCGAATGGCTGCGCGATGACGCGCGCACCGCGGTGCTCGAGGCGCTCGGCGCCTGGGCTGCGAACAGCGGCCTACTGTCGCCGGATGGCTGGAAGGATCAAGACCTGCCGGCGTTGTTCTCTGGCATCGACGAGCAGGTCGACCGGGTGATCGAGCGATCGGGGCTGGCGATGCCGGACGAGCCCTATCCCGAGGCGTTTGTGCAGCGCACGCGCGAGCAGCTCGTGGCGGTGCAGAGGCGGCCGCGGAGATGACCACCACCATCAAGCTCGCGATCGCCGGTGCCCTCGTCCTGATCTACGTCACGTCATGCACGTTTTGGCTGACCGGCGGGATGCTGGCTGTTTCCTGCCATCACGGCGGGTTCATGGTGGACCCTGAGGAGCTCAACTGCTCCGCCCGATGGGTGCACCCGTGACCGGGGAGCAGGCTACCGTGCGGCTCGCCGAGATCGAGGAGAAGCTGCACCTGTTGATGGCCGACTGCACCGCATCCGGCTTCACCGCGGCAGCCGACGCGATCGACCACGTCCTGACCTACCACACCGACGCGATCCGCGAGGCGCTCGCTCGGAATAATCTTGACGCCAAACCATAATTAGCTTGACTGACTGCGTCAGGCGGCTTATATTGCCGCCTGTAAGGAGATTTGAGATGGCCAAGTTCGCATTGCTGGTGACCAAATGGGCCGGGCTGGAGACCGAGTTCGGCCTCGAGTGGGCCACCAAGCTGTTCGGCGCCGAGGCGATCGCCTCCCTGCCCGTCAGGGCCAGCGGCAAGAACAAGGGCAAGCCCAAGGGCTTCGTGATCTGGCGCAAGGCCGGCGTCCCCGGCTACTGCCGGGAGGTCTCGTCCCCTCTGGCCGAGGGCCAGCTGGCCGACGCGTGGATCGGCGCCGGCGCCTACTCCACCAGGGAGAACGCCCTGGTCGGCAAGTGGGCTGGCCGGATGCAGCCGCTGGCCGGCGTCAAGGTGTTAATGTTCGGCGGCGCCGAGCGGATGGCTGCCGAGGAGGCGGCCCGGTTCGCCGCCGAGATGGCGGAGATAAGGGCCGAGATGGCAGAGGAGCAGAGCGCATGAGCGAAACCGCGACCGTATCCTGGGAATTCATCGGCCGTCGCCTCGACGCCGTGCAAGCCGACACCGCCGATATCCGCCGCAACATGCTCGCGCTCACCGAGCGATTCAGCGGTCTCGAGGACCGCATGGCCAGCCTCGAACGCCGGCAGGGGATCTTCGAGCAGCGCCTCGATGCTTTCGTCGAGCGCCAGAGCAAGCTCGAGCTCACCGCAGCCCGGACGCATTTCCTGCTGCAGCGGCTGGCCATCAAGGTCGGCGGCATCGAGGACATCGCATGAGCGAGCATAGCGACGGACCAGAGGACATCACCCTGCGCCACCTGCGCGCGCTGGACGTGAAACTCGACCAGCTGTCGAAGGACATGGCGCGCGGGTTCGAGACCATAAGCGGCCATCTGGTCGGACTGACCGGCCGCGTCGCCGGTCTCGAGATCCGGATGGGCGCGATGGAAGCGTGGTCGAGCGACACCACGCAACGACTGGAGCGGATCGAGCGCCGGCTCGGGCTGGTCGAGGCGGCCCCATGACCGCCCGTCCCCGTTGCGCCTGCTGCGGAAAGCCCCTGCCCTACGCCACGCAGATCCATCGCGCACCGACCGAGGCGGACACCTACCTGCCGGTCCGGGGCTGGCGCTACCAGGGCAACCTGCAGGTCATCAGCAAACGCTATGTCGACGTGCTCGTTCGTCCCGACGACAAGCCGATCCTCTGGGATGACGGTTTCAAGGACGAGGCGGCCTGGAACTGGAAGACCCCGGAACAGCGCGCCGGCACGCGCGAGCGCCGGCTGAGCGAGGTCAGCACCTGGGACGGCGAGAAGTATCAGGTGGCCTATTGGCCGTTCTGCACGCAGCGCTGCGCCGGCTCCTTCGCCGAGCAGGCTTTCGCCGCCGGCTATCGGATCCGCGGAAAGGACGCCGCATGAGCGATCTCCATCGGATGACCGAGGCCGAGAGCGCCGCGGTGATGCGCGGCATACGGCCGTGGGTGCATCCAACGCTCGAGAGCGTCCGCAACGCCATGATCGGCGAAGCCTTCATGATCCCGACGTCGCCGGACGGCTCGGTATCACGCGAGCCCAAATTCTTCAGCGCGATGCCGAGCACATTCCGGGAGGTGGTCAACGCCGGTCGGCTGTTCGATCTCGGGCACATGAGCTCGAAGGTGCTGCGCCAGGAAGCCGACCGAGCCGTCGAGCTCCTCGCCACGGGACACATCGGCCATCCGTTCCGCGAGCCCTATGTGCTGTTCCATACGTGGCAGGATCCGGTCCTGAACGCCCAGAAGGTCGTCGGTGCCGCGTATCTCGTCGACGCCTCGATCGACTGGCACAAACTTTCAGGCGGCCGGTATCCGCCGAACAGCTTCCTGGTCGCCGAGGCGGAGCCGATCATGGTGTTCGATCAGCGTATGATGATGCTGTGCGATGCGGCGCTCGCCGCAATCGTCAAGAAGCCGGAGAACCCAGGCTGCACGTATGACGGCGTCATCTTCCGCGGCGTGCTGAACGAAGAGCTCAAGAGCGACGCGACCGACACGCAGGTCATCTGCAACCTGTTCGACCCGGTCGCTGCCTGCCTGCTGCTGCTCGCCACCGACGGCGTGACGGTCGACCGTATCGCGGCACCGGAGAAGCTGAACAAGCACCGGGTGCGTGGCGGCAAGCCGGCGATCCCGGCGCACTGGCGGGTCAACAGCGGACCGTATGTGACCGCGATCGAGAATCGCGGGCGGAGGCGCAGCGAGCCCGGTGATGGGCACCACGCGAGCCCCCTCCCGCATCTCCGCCGCGGCCACCTGCGCCATCGGCACGAGATGCACGGCGGCGGCACCGTGTGGGTCAGAGACGCGCTGGTGAACCTCGTCAATCCGGACGCGCCGCTGGCTCGCAGTTTCTACGCAATGCAGCAGGAGCGGAAAGAAACTACTTGACGCGAAGAGTATAGTTGTTTATACCAGACTGGTCAGGACGATGGTCCGACGCCCACCGATACGAGGATAACTCCCGTGATTTCCCTGGAATTCAGCAGCCGCGACGTTCTCAATCTGGCCCTGGCGGTAAGCGCGGCGGCGACATCAAGCTACATCGACGAGAGGCTGAGCACGGCCGCGACCGAGCACTCGCTCGCCGCGCAGCTGTGGAGCAAGGCCGGCAATCAGACCCTGGCGACGCGGCACTCCATGCTGGCGCAGTCGATCGGTCAGGAGATGATCGAGCTCGCGTCCGAAGAGGAGGGCTAAGATGAAGAGCGGCGACATCGTCTGGCGTATCGCACCATGTGGCACGACGTCCGTTATGTTCGACCGAGCGACCGACGACCGCGCCCGCGTCTACGGGAGAGGCCAGCGCAGCAAATGGGCGCAGCGCCCGATGGAGGTAGCGCTGGCCGATGTGTTCCCAACGCGGGAGGAAGCGCGCCAGGAATACAGGCGCCGCCGCGCCGAAGCGATGGCTCGCGACCCAAACAGCTTCCTCAACTTCACCACGCCGATGGCCAAAGGAGACCAGTGATGCCCCGCTACGTGGTTTCGCCGATCGCCACCGCCGAGTGCGTCAGCCTCAACGCCGCTGTCACGATCGTCGCCACCGACAACCTGGAGACCGCGCTCTGGCACGCCCGCCACAACAGCTGCGTGTTCGGCGCCGGCATCCTGGATCGCACGACTGGCGAGATCGACGTCGGCTACGGGTTCGGCATCCCGTGCCCGTCCATCAGCATATGAGCGACGCGGCCGAGCTCGAGGATCTCCGCTCGATCACCTGTGAATACTGCGGCGGCGACGGCTGCTTCGAAGAGGTCTACTGGTCCGGTCACGAGCCGGTTGCCCGGTTCCATCGCTGCTCTGCCTGCCGCGGCACCGGCGACGAGTGGGTAAAGACCGAGCTCGTCGACATGGAAGACCTCGATGGGCCCTGACGAGATGCGCGCCATCCTGCTCCGGCTCGGCTGGTCGCTTGGCGACTGCGCTGACCGGGCCCAGCGGAGCAAGGCGCGCGTCAGGCAGATGGCCTCCGGACGCCAGTCCATCGACGAGCCGCTGGCCGACTGGTTGCGCGCGATCGACGGCCACGCCACCCAGATCGAGCTGCTGCTCGGCAACCCGCCGCGGAAGGAATCACCATGAGCGAAGACCCGATCCTGACCGCCATCGCCAAGCTCGGCGCCGACCTCCGCGGCGAGATCGCCGGCGGCCACACCGAAATCATGAAGCGGCTCGACCGGCTGCAGGACAAGGTGACCGAGGGCTTCGAGCAGGACGAGTTCCTGCTCCAGTTGCTCGCCCAGAATCAGAAGATCGCCGGCGCGAGTGAGAAGACAGCGCGCACCGCGATGGACATGCACGGCGATCTGGCCAACGCCCTGGTGGCGCTACAACGGCAGGTCGCGATGCTCTCCTCGCGGATCGACATCATCGAGCGTAAGGATGACGAAGCCGATTAGTCCCGGAATATCAGTGGGTTACATGGAATGTCGCCCGTGGCGCCCAACATCACGGGCGTAAACCCCGCGATTGTTGGGTGAGGATGGGGTCATTCTAAATGCGTGTAAAGAGAGAAAGCGCAACATTTGGCCAAAAACCTGCGCCGGGACCCAATGGCTTGTACGAAGAGGGGCCGGCAGCGCTATCAGCGTGAAACGCGCCGCCGACCCCCTCCTGGCTCTCTATCCCGGGATGAAACCGCGTTCCGCCTCACTCCCAGAGTTCTTGGCGGCGTTACAACCCATGGACGTCGTCGGATTTATTCGAGATCAATCGACCTGCCAAGTGTGCGGTTTAGAACAGACCGAGCGAGTCGCGATCCAAAGGAAGCCCCGACAGACTGCCGGGGGCAAGTTTGTTTCCGGTACCGCGCCCCTACGAGTAGGGGACCCGTAGAGGCAGGGCGAATCGAAGCACAGATCATCTGTGCATGTCTGGCAAAAAGAATGAGCAACTTTGAATCCGCGCGCGCTACGCCGCCAGCAGTCGCCCCTTCGCCAGATCCTCGTCGATCTCCGAGGCGTAGTGCTCGGCCAACCGCTCAAGGCAGAGCACCAGCCGCTGCATTTCGGGCGTGGG